>Ga0079224_100009776_pt1 | contig 13120 bp, 9 predicted proteins | sample Stecom2015_FD_80414 | JGI IMG/M metagenome (GOLD analysis project Ga0079224, IMG submission 80414) | Agricultural soil microbial communities from Utah to study Nitrogen management - Steer compost 2015 | ecosystem: Environmental > Terrestrial > Soil > Agricultural land | place: USA: Utah... | reverse complement strand
CAGTAGAATTCGAGGAAATGTCCAGGGCTCGACGAATATTACAGTTTATGTTTTAAAACAGGGTACTGATATAAATAATCCTAGTTCTTGGGGAGATTGGAATTCCTGCGCTGCAACATTTACGGTGAATGTTTGTAGTCCCTCTGCACCTCAAGCAGCCACAATTATATCGCCTCCAAGTGGATCTACAGTACCATCGCCTAATAGTGCAACATTACAGTACCAGCTCAATGGTTGGGGTAGTGGGTGCCCGTCAAATATTAATTCTTATCGGGTATATGTCAGTACAGATGGTGTGAATTACGTTAATTATGGCGCGACTACTCAACTCACAGGACTTCAACCAAATACTTTGTATTACTGGTACGTATGGAAATCAAATGGATCATCGACATCAGTAAGCGCAGTAAGCACATTCAGAACTAATGCTTATCCACAAATATTTTATGGAGGACAGGTTGAAGCTGATGTCTGCGGAACCGGAACTTCAGGAAGAGCAGGACAACCAAATGTTACAAATCCTATTAAATTGGCCTTTGGGATGGTTGATGCCGATGCCGATGCACCGAACGCAGTACATGTAGCTCTTATACCGAGACAAGTATCCGGTGGAGCAGCAACTTATCCTAATGCAAATGTTGCCCCTAATATTAACGCTTGGAGTTCGATTTATATTGCTATGTCATATGGAAGTGGAGGAAACTATTGGGTATCTCAATATACACCAACAAGTGATTGGACAGGATCATCATATGGAGATTTTAGTGTAGGAAATGGAAGAGCAACAGTTTTAGGTATAAACACTGGAGATAATCAGACAGTTGGTGTTACTGCTGGTCAAAACACAAACGCAAACTTTAGAATTAGAATTGAGAATACTTTTGGTTTGGGAGTACACAACCCTACTGGAATTTGGGATATTTATGCTATAGGAGTCACTACTAATTCTGATGGAAATCCATATCCGACGTATGGCACATGGGACTGGCGGAGAATGGGACAGTGGAAGATTGATTTAGTTCCACCAACTGCAACTGTATCACCACCAACATACAATCCAGACGGTTCGTTTACAATATCATATTCTGGTGGAGATAACTTGCCGATCTTTGCAGCAAGAGGCTATGCTTTAACAAGTTATACAAATCCAGTTTTGAGGGATAATACAATAGGCTCTAATATTACATTCGGAAATCCTCCATCAACATATACCAGCCCACCTAATGCATACAATTTCAATTACGGCGCAGGAGCAACAAGCGCAGTATTTAATCTATCACGCAACTATACTAATTTAAGCGATGATCCGACGGTGCAATATACATTTGAAAATCGGATAATAGATCAAGGATGTAATGTTTCAGCCGCTACTGTTGGGGCAACATTACCAACACCTTGGATATTATCTTCCCAAAGTAATGTATCTGTAAATGGAAATGTTATTAATAGCGGAGCCAATTCCAGTATTACAATACCGGATTCAGGAGTAGTGAATGTAGCGAAAGGTAAAACTGTAACTACATCCGGAGAATATCAAGTATCATATCCGTTCTATGCTGCAACAAAAGCAGTAGATGGAAATCCAGATGGAAATGCGCCAAATGGATCCCTAGCTGTAGTTCAGCAAACAGCAAATGCTTGGTTACAAATTGATCTTGGCGCTGTGTATCCAATTAGCGATATTAAAATTTTTGGAAGAACAGATTGTTGTATTGCTCAATCCAGTGATTATTATCTTTTTGTTTCTGATGTGCCGTTCACTTCAACATCATTAGCTGCTACATTATCGCAATCTGGGGTTTCAAATTATTACACTGCTGGATACCAACCAATATCAATCAAGAATGTAAATAGGACTGGTAGATATATTAGAGTTCAATTAGCTGGTAATAATTATCTAAGTCTTGGAGAAGTAGAGGTATATTCATCTCAAACACTAAATATAACTGGACTACCTGGGTTTACGTATACAGATGGAGACAATGGACCATTCTTTACAACATACTCAGCAATGAGTGGAACCGGCACTAACCTTGCCAAACCAAACAGTAATGTCTCTAAGTTAAATAGGTTTGTGCTGAATTACAATAATGATGGCGCTAACCCGCAGGAGGGCAATAGTTGGTATGACTATTTATTATCTACTGTGCAAAGAAATACTAATAACTTTACAACATTTACAACAACCAACGAAATTACTACAACTAATACCTATGTACCAACTGCACAACAATTCAATGGAATGACCATATCTTCAATATTTGGAATAACTCCAAATACAAAGAGAAATGTAATTGTAAATGGGAACATTTGGCTAAAACCGCCACTAGCAACACCTGGATCACCTGTTACAACATGCGACACTCAATCAGTCATATTTATACATGGAGGTTTAGTAATTGGACCAGATATCGTAACAACAGGAAACAATAAATGTATATTCGTTGTTAAAGGAAATATATATATAGCAAATGGAATAAATCAGATTCCAGGAGTACCTCTAGCATCATCTTCACAGCCTCGCTATGACATACTGGATACAGTGCTGATTTCTGATGGAATTATACACGCCGCTGACAACCCAATTGCCTCATCAAAAGGTGAAGGATTGTATGTGAGAGGATCAATAGTTTCCAATGTATTTGAATCAAAAAGAGATTTAAATGGAAATGCGAATGCACTCCATCCAGCCGTAATTATTCAAAACGATCCAAGATATTATCAAATCTTTAAAGACGATTTAAGAGTAAGAAATTATTCACTAAGAGAGAGTAGATGACAAGCTATTAGCCAATGATAATATCTCCTATCTTAGTTCTTCTTAATCCAATTAACATAGCGGGTAATTGAAACTTTGCGCCAATATCTTCAGCAAGTTTTCTAATATATGTTCCTTTGGAGCACCTGACTCTGATCTTTGCAACGAAAAATGAATCAATATTTCTATTATTAAGTTGACTAATTAATTTTTCATTAAAAGGTTTATCATAGTCCTTTAAACTTTTTTTGTTTAATTCAAGAAGTTCAACCTCATAAATCTTAACAAGTTTTGATGGAAGCGGAATTTCTTTTTTAACTTCATTACCTTGCCAGAACTGAATATATTTTTCCTGTTCTTTGTCGATAAATGTGTACCTGTCATGATTTCGTGCTAACTCCCTTAATTTGTTCCCTTGAACTTTAACTGAACTAAAAATTGGAACATATTGTTCATATTCAGGTTTAAAACTATTCAACACTTCTTTTAATTCCCCATCAGATATATTTATATCTTCAACATTATCCAAAGCTTCAGAAATCTCACCCTCTGGATCTAATGTATCGGTTTTAAATCCAAAAGCTACATCCGCAATATATTCTTTATCCAACATTAAAAACTTTTCAAACAATTTTGTAGCTTTGCCAACAAGTATTATTAAAAGCCCTGATGCAAAAGGATCAAGTGTTCCAGCATGACCTACCTCTCTCGTTTCGAGTTTCCTTCTATAGTCATAAACAACATCGTGGGACCTTTTCCCTTCAGGTTTATCAACAGCAAATATACCGCTGACTCTTCCAAAATCATCCCTATATATTTTATTTATCTCATAGTTATTTTTCATAATTCTAGTTTCATTAGAGTATTGTTTTTGTTAAAATCTACAGACCAGCAATTTTAAATCAATTATTATACTAAAAATATATGTCAATAGATATATTAGCCGAAGAACACAAACGAAGATTACAGTTAATGAGAGAATTAGGCAAGAGAATTAAAACTGCCCGAGAAGAATCCCATATGTCCCAATTGCAAGTTGGAGTAGCATTAGGAGTTTCAGATAAAACTATTAGCGGGTATGAACTGGGGCGTATTGCTCCGCCTGTCGATAAATTAATGCATCTAGCAGATCTCTTTAAAAAACCTATTACCTTCTTTTTAGGCGCTGATCCTAAAGAATACAAAGTAGCTTCAAGGTTAAGAGCTGTTGAAGTTGCTTTAAGAGATATCCGAAAACAACTAAATGAAATCAGGTTAGTGTCTCAGACTGTTGATTTAGATTCATAATTAGTTGTTTCTTAAAACATACAGGCTTTTTAATTTGTAATTACGGATTGAAGCCTATTGATTTTTTCGTGTAATATGTTTAAAGTAGTAATGTCACTTACTATTTATCTTGATTTCAATTCCTTGCCTACTATATACTAAGTTTATGACTAAATCTCAACTTCAAAAATATATATTTCTTTTTACATCGGTTATTATCATTGGTATCTTGTTTTCTGTTCTTCACGGAATACAATCCTCAAAAAACACAAGCGCAGAAGCACATATTGAAAATGGAACACAGGTAATAGAAATATTTGCAAAAAATGGTTATTCACCCACAAAAATTCAAGCAAAATCGAACCTTCTAACTATTTTAAGGATAAAAACAGAAAACACTTATGATTGCTCAGCATCATTGACAATCCCAGATATTAAATATTCAAAATTCCTTCAACCAACAGCAAGCACAGACGTACAACTGCTACCTCAAACGGCAGGAACAAAGATCAGAGGTTCTTGTTCGATGGGTATGTATGGCTTCGAAATAATTTTCGTATAGATTGTATAAATCACTCCATATTGTTACCGAGAATAATTGAATACTGTCTATACCTACCCCCTAGGTATTGACATGTTTAGAATTTAGATTAATAATCAAACAAGATGTTATTAAAAATATATGAGTAAAAAATATTATGAAAACAAAACCAATACTGTAATAATATTTATTCTAATCTCAGTAACATTAATAGTTTTAGGACTTTTCGTTTTATTGAATAGAAATAGCGCTTCAAATATTGCCGGAGAATCCATCATTCAAGATGGAGCGCAGATAGTAGAAATTAATGTTAAAGGTGGATACACACCATCAAATATTCAGGCAAAGGCAGGAGTAGAGACATATTTAAAATTTAAAACAAACAATACTTACGATTGTAGTTCATCCATCTCAATCCCTTCACTTGGCATTCTTGAATACCTGCCATCAACTGGAGAAAAAATTTACAAAGTGACTGCAGAACAAGCTCAAGGGGAGCTAAATGGATCATGTGCAATGGGTCATTATAGATTTACTATTAAATTTGTTTAATTATGAAATATAAACATACTAATAATCGCAGAGAAGCTAGTATCTCACTGAAAAAAGCTCAGACACATATAAACAAAGTATTGAAAATGATTGAAGATGAAGAATACTGCATAGATATTTTGCAACAGATACTTGCAGTAAATGGTTTAATCAAATCCGCATCGGAAAAGATTTTAAAAAATCATTTAGATCATTGTTTCAGCGAGGGTATGAAGACTGACAACCAAGAAAGAAAAGCTGAATTAATTAATGAAGTTTTAAGCGTTGTTGATTTAGGGAAAAGAAGTAAATAAATGAGAATGAATAATTTGAAATATTTTTAAACTAACAAGCATGTCCGACCATATCAAAGTTACATTGCCAGTGAAAGGAATGCATTGCGCTTCTTGCGCGTCAATCATCGAACGAAAGTTAAAAAAACTTGAAGGGGTAGAAGAATGTGAGGTTAACTTAGGTATTGAAAAAGCTAGGATTGAATATGATCCTGAAAAAGTGGATATAGAAAGGATGAATGAAGTGATAAATCCGATAGGTTATTCATTAATTACAGAAGAATCTCCAAAATCTGATAAACAAAATCATAATCATAAACATCATGAAAATCACTCGTCAGAAAATTCTCATGAAGGCCATGATCACTTAGGCGCAAACCTTTCAAAAGAAGAAAAATTGAAAGAGCTAAAGGATCAAAGGAAAAAAGTATGGATTGTTATGCCCATAACACTTTTAACTTTTGTGTTAATGATGTGGGAAATATTTACATCAACAGGATTGAAGGAAATTTTAAATTTAAACCTTCCTGCATTTCCAATAGAAATGGGGATCTACAGGTCTTTAATTTTCATAGCTGCTACTTATGTGATGTTTGCGATTGGAATGCCATTTATTAAAGAAGTAGGCATTTTTATTAAACATAGAGTTGCAAATATGTATACTTTAGTTGGCATAGGAACGCTAACTGCTTATTTATTCAGCGCATTTGTAGTTTTGTTTCCTCAAGTTATTAAGTCTTTAAATCTGCCTGACGCTACATATTTTGATGTAACCATTGTAGTAATAGGTTTTGTAACTTTAGGACGGTATCTAGAAACTAAGTCTAAATTACAGACAGGAGAAGCAATTGAAAAGTTAATGGGTTTACAGGCAAAAATGGCTGTTTTATCGACTAAAGACTTAACTAAGGAAAGAATAAAGCAGTTGGAAAATCACGGGTATCATATTCATGCTGATCTTGAAATCAATCTATCGGATGTGCAAGTGGGTGATATTTTAATTGTAAAACCGGGTGGGAAAATACCAGTCGATGGAATTATTTTGGAAGGTAATTCATCTATTGATGAATCAATGATTACGGGAGAGCCATTACCTATTGATAAAAAGGAAGGCGACCATATTGTAGGAGGTACTGTAAACAAACAGGGGGCATTTACCTTTAAAGCAACTAAAGTCGGATCAGATACAGTTTTATCCCAGATTATTAAAATGGTTGAAGAAGCTCAAGGATCTAAAGCTCATATTCAAAAACTTGCAGATCAAATATCTTCAATATTTGTACCTGCTGTTTTAATAATTGCTGTGATCACTCTAATTGTTTGGTTAACTTTAGGATCCTATCTTTTAGGATTTGATCAGGCTTTATCTTTGGGGCTTTTGTGTTTTGTCGGAGTTTTGGTTATTGCGTGCCCGTGCGCTTTAGGATTAGCTACACCAACTGCAATAGTTACAGGCACTGGCTTAGGAGCTAGAAACGGGATATTAATTAAAAATGCAGAGAGTTTAGAAAAACTTCATAAGGTAAAAACTATTGTTTTAGATAAAACAGGAACAATTACAGAAGGGAAGCCTGTATTAGATGATATTATAGTTTTTCCAAACAAAGTATTTTCTAAAGACAGAGATGAAGACTTCTATTTACAAATACTAGCATCTATTGAAAAAAACTCAGAACATCCAATTGCAGACGCTATACTGGAAAAATCCGCAGAGAAGGATCTGGATCTTTTTAAAGTTTCTAACTTTAAAGCTTTGGAGGGTAGGGGAGTGAATGGCATATTGGTTATTGAGCAAACAGAAGTTTTGTTTTATGCAGGCAATGCCAAATTAGCAAAAGATTTAAATCTAGATTATGATGAATCTTTAATGAATAACTTAACATCACAAGGTAAAACACCAATAATTTTGATCGGTGGAAACGATGAAAAGAATTTAGAAATTCTAGGGATCTTTTCAGTATCGGATAAATTAAAGATAAATGCAAAATCAGCTGTGGATATGCTGCGTAAATTAGGTTTGAAAGTAGTAATGCTAACCGGAGATGATATTAAAACAGCTAAATATATTGCGAACCAGGTAGGAATCGATGAAGTCATTGCTAATGTTTTACCTCAACAAAAGGCAGAAAAAATTAATGAAATTAAATCCCAAAGTAAAGATTTAGTTGCAATGGTTGGAGATGGAATTAATGATGCCCCGGCTCTCGCATCAGCTGATGTTGGCATTGCTATGTCAACCGGAACAGATATTGCAATAGAATCGGCAGAAGTGGTGTTACTGAAAGGAGATATTTCCAAGATTTACAAAGCAATTAAATTATCAAAAATTACAATTAGAATTATTAAACAGAATTTGTTCTGGGCATTTTTCTATAACATTTTAGGGATACCAATAGCGGCTGGACTATTGTATCCATTTTTCGGTATTATATTAAATCCAATATTTGCAGGATTAGCTATGGCATTTTCATCAGTAACAGTAGTTTCAAATTCTTTAAGATTAAGAATAATGAAATTGTAATTTAAAAGTTATTTAATATAAGCGTACTTTATAACTTTTACTTGTTTTATTAATCAAATATTTATGAGCGAAGCTGCATTGAGTCCTAAAAATGTTAGATGTTATGAATTTAAAGTTAATGGCATGCATTGCACTGCATGTGAACTTTTGATAGAAGATAGATTAAAAGAATCCAAAGGAGTTAAGAGTGTAGAAGCTAAACTTAGCAAAGGAACAGTTAAGGTAGAAGTAGATTCGGATGCAGATGCAGAGAAATTGGCATTAGAGTTTTCTAAACTTGTAAAAGACGATGGATATGAAATATTGGCCGCTACTACAAAACAGAGTTTGTCAAACTGGGAAGAATTTGTGTATGCAATTCCAATAGCCATAATCTTTTTACTGATCTTTGCAATACTACAAACTTCTGGAATTTTAAATACTGGAGCAACAACTAATTTGTTTCAAACTTTTGTTTTAGGAATTATTGCATCTCTATCATCTTGCATGGCTTTAGTTGGAGGGCTTGTCTTAGCTTTAAGTAATAAATATGCAGAAGCAGGAATAGTTAAAAGTCGAGCTGCGCAGATTTCATTTCATATTGGAAGAATTGGAGGATTTTTCTTTTTAGGCGGTATTTTAGGAGTAGTCGGCGCGGTATTAAAGCCAACATTAACATTTGCTTTAATTTTAACTGTCATAGTCAGTGTTCTAATGCTGGCATTAGGAATTAATCAACTGGGTATTTTTAAAGGAGGTATCGGACTAATTAAATTACCTAAAGGTATTTCGAGAAAACTTTTAAGTTTACAGGATTTAAATTATTCTTTTATCCCTTTGATTTTAGGATTAGTTACATTCTTTCTTCCGTGTGGATTTACTTTAGCAGTGCAGGGGATTGCGCTAGAACAAGGCAATTTTTTGGAAAGCGCATTAACTATGTTTACTTTTGCCCTTGGTACATTTCCGGTTTTGGGATTATTAAGTTTTGCTTCAGTTAATTTTGCAGGGAAATTAAAATCAGGAGTATTTATGAAGACTACAGGATTAATCATTATTGCATTTGCTTTGTACAATGTTTATGGAAGTTTGGTTGCTAATGGGGTTATTTAGCTGACTATCTTAAAGCTAGCGTTTCTGAGCTATTGAGTTCAGAAAAATATTCTCCTAAATTGTTTATTTCTGCATAAAATCTGGTTAGTTCATCATTAATTATATGATAGTCTTTTACAAAATTAGCATAATTACTAAATCTTGCCAAGGTTTCATCTGAGATATAAAATTCTCTAATTCCTGGACGCTCTATAGTCAGTTGATTACTATCATCTAATCTTAAAATATATCTGTCCCCCTTAAAATCTATAGTTATTTTTATGCCATTAGATTCTGTTGGTTCTTCAAGCCCTATTAGATAAGACTGGTTAAAGGTTATTTCTCTCGGAACAATATCTAGATCGAAATTGTATAAGGCGTTACTAAAGGAGAATAAATTTCGATAAAAGTGTAGCTGCGCTTTTTCGTAGTTTGTTAAATGCTCAAACATGTTTGCCATAAATTCAATGTCCGGAAGTTCAACAACTTCTTCATTTAAATGGATGGGTTTAAATGTTTCTGAATATACATAAGTCAACGAAGACTGGTTTAGTTTAATCCAAAGCCTATCTAGAAACTGATTCTCTAATCCCGACGGGTCACGAGGCGCAGTTAGAATAAATTCAATATTATTACTATCCCTGAAAAATCTGTATAGTTCTCTCATCCATTGATTACTTTGATTTGTGGAGAAAGGCGCAAGTAATCCAGTAACTGTAATATGGTATATTATTGTAATAATGGTGAATATACCAACAGATTTGGATTTTTTTATATCCATTTTGCTTTTTTAAAACCTAGGGATACCAAATTATAGCAACAATATTTTTTATTGGTAAGTTTTTTGAATTCAATATCTGATGATTTATTAATCTTCGATTCGTGATTCACATTGCAAATCACTCTAATTTTAATGCATGAGTTCTAAAGTGTTCCAATGATAAATCAACATTATTTGCAATAATCAAAAATCTCCATATAATGATTATTGAGAATACTAAATATTTATCTTAATTTGGAAACTTATATACATCAAAACAACACAACTTCTTCTCAAACAAGATTTGGGAGAAAGATTCTGATAGCTTTCTTGTTCACCATATCCATGTTATTTTTTTCAATTATTTTCAATGTTTCAGCTAATGCTGCAACTTATTATGTTGATCCTGTTTCTGGAAATGATGCAAACAATGGAACAAGTACATCATTAGCCTGGCGCAGTATAGAAAAAGCTTTAGAGAATGGAGGAATGGCTCAAGGAGATACGCTATATTTAATGGCTGGAACTCATAATACTTTTAAAACAGATACAGATAATTTTATTTCACCATCAATTGCAACTGGTAATAGTTCGGGAATAGTCACAATATCTGTGAAGCCAGGCGATGAAGGAAATGTAACTGTGAGTATGCCATCTACAACTAGCACTACAGTAGCCTATTTTCATCTAAATAATCCGGGGATTAATTTTTCCTGGAATGGGATTAATTTTCTTAATAGTGATGGAGGAACACCTGTTGCTGCCGATTGGTTTTATGTAAGGAATGGGAAAGTTACGTTTACTGATGTAACAGTAGATAACAACAATCAAAACACCAGAGGTATTTTTACTTATAAAGTAACTACTGGCGGCCAAGTTGAAATTATTCGATCAACATTCTTAAATATTGATAATTATCTTATCCAATATAACGTAGGCGGCAGTTTTAAAATGAGATCAAGTGTAGTTAAAAATAGCGATAATAATATATTAGCTATTGCAGGAGCTGGCATTACTGGTGTGTCAATTGAATTTATAAATAATACTTTTTATTCTGTAGGATCCGGAAGTTCATCAGTTTTCGCATTTTCAGTAGCTTTGGATTCGCTAAAATTAGTTAATAATATTTTCTATATTTCTACAAATTCTGCAAGCCTTTTTAATTCGAATTCAACCTTTGAACAATGGGTGCACAATAATAATGGAACGAATTTCACTTTAACTAATAACATAATCTGGAAAGCAAATGTTACTTCTATGGGTGTACAGCCAGGCTGGAATAATATTATATTCAATTCTTCAGGTTCCTATTTTATCAAATTAGACAAGAGTAATAGATTCTTAGACCCTGGGTTTGTAAATGCGCCTAGTGATTTAAATATATCGTCCTCAAGCCATATTTTAGGACAAGGAAAAAATTCAGAACTTCCAGTTGAAGAAGACATAGACGGAGATTCATGGGTAGGGTCAGATATAGGGGCATATGCAATGCCTTCTTCGACGGAATATCAATATTCTTTGAACCATGGCAAAGTAGCTTTTCTGGGTGACAGTATTTTTGGCTGTGCTGGGTCATATTTTGGAGCTGATGAAAATTGTGTTTATAGAAAATTTGAAGCCTTAACAGGTTTGACAGCGGTTGATAGTTATTTAGGAGGTGGAACACATTTAGCAGCTATAAGTGGAGGTCGTGTTGAAACAGGCTTAATGCTGGCTGATTATATTCTTGAGTATCACCAACCCAAAGTAGTTTTTATTTCGCTAGGAATAAACAATGTCTATGATACCGATTCAACAGCAGATAATAAACCAACAAATGTCACTTACCAAGAAGTTGCTGATGCTGTACAAGTTATAATGGATAAATTAGATGACTACGGTGTTATTCCAATATGGATGGGAATTCTTAGCAATAGAGATGGCCAGGTTGAAGCAGATGCAATTAATAATGCAGTAGAGATACATTGTACTGTTAATGACTGGATTTGTGAATCCTCATTGGATCGAATGAGGTCTAATATTAATTGGCAAACAGACTATTATGATAATAATGGATTAGGAGGATTAGCAAATAATGCACACCCTGATAAAGATGGGCATGAACTCATGGCTTTACTTGCAGAAGAACTGTACTTTATAGCAGTCGATACATTGGCACCAACAGGCAGCATCACTATAAATTTTGGTGATACATATACTAATACTCAAAGTGTAACTCTATCTCTCTCTGTCAACGATACTTTTGATGATGTTTCAGAAATTCAAATGTGGATTTCAAATCATAGTGATTTTTCGACAGGTTCATATGAGGGTTTTGTTAGTTCTAAAAATTGGACTCTTTTAAGTGGCGATGGGACAAAGTCAGTCTATATAAAATACAAAGATACATCAAAAAATGTTTCTACTGTTTACTCTGACAATATAATCCTAGACTCGACCCCTCCGGTAGGAAGTTTAAAGATAAATAATGGAGCAAATAGTACAACTTCCCCCCAAGTTAACTTGTCTATTTCAGCTACTGATTCTATTTCTTCAGTTTCTCAAATGATAATTTCCGAAAATTCTAACTTTGCTGGTGCAAATTATGAACCCTTTAGTCCATCTAAATCTTTTATATTATCAGGATATGGTAACAAAATGATTTATATTAAGTTTAAGGATAGCGTGGGTAATGTTTCAACTATATTTTTTGATGACATCTACTATGCACTGCCTGTTCAAAATCCAATAAATACAGTTCAAACTCAGTCTCCTCAACAAGAGAATGGGGGAATAGCTTCATATCCTGTCAACCTTGATCAAGATTCAGAACCTATTTTAAGCCAAGAGTATATAAGATTAAAAATACTTGATTCAGAAGGCCATCCTTTAATTGGTGCACAAGTGATTATTAAAGAGTTAAATATTCAAGCAATTACTGATGATGAGGGAATTATTAATTTAGGATATATTGCAATAAAAGAATATATAGTTGAGATTGAATATAATGGACAGCAATTCAGAAAAATATTAGGTATAGAAGATGATGCGAACAGTATAGAATTAAAAATTGACTTGTCAGACAATGTAGATTTATCGAATATGGATGTAAATCAAGATTATTCTCTCTATGGAATTATCTCCGTAATAGCTTCATTAATACTAGGTTCTATTGTATTTTACTTTCTAGTATTAAGAAAAAAATCTGAAAACAAACTTACCCAAGTTAGATAATTATAATGCTTACACGAATTTAGTTGTAACGGGATTATCTGAACCAATTCACATTGCAATTAAACTCAAATTCTTATATAATCCACAATGTCTCTGAAAGATGAATATCTTCTTTCATACTAATTATTCATTAAATTTTTAAATAGCAAAATATGGCAGGTAATGT
>Ga0079224_100009775_pt1 | contig 13120 bp, 7 predicted proteins | sample Stecom2015_FD_80414 | JGI IMG/M metagenome (GOLD analysis project Ga0079224, IMG submission 80414) | Agricultural soil microbial communities from Utah to study Nitrogen management - Steer compost 2015 | ecosystem: Environmental > Terrestrial > Soil > Agricultural land | place: USA: Utah... | reverse complement strand
CAATGGAGCCAGATAAAAAACGAGATCCTTGAAGTAATTAATTCCAATTCAGGTATCTCCAGGGAACTGGAGTCCTTGTTTGATGAGATAAACAATTCAGCAGAAAAAATCAGGGAAGTCCTGAATTTGCAGTTCTATCTCTTAACGCATTGGCAAAAGACTGAAAGTGAGATCAATTACCGTAGATTTTTCACCATTAATGGGTTAATATGTCTGCGCATGGAAGACCCTAAGGTTTTTGATACTTACCATTTATTTATCAGGGAGTTATGCGATGAAGGTGTTATTAACGGTCTGAGAATAGATCATATTGACGGTCTTTTTGATCCTGAACAATACCTGTACCAACTACGGGAGCTGGTAGGTGATGAATTTTATATCATAGTTGAAAAAATCCTTGAAGCCGATGAGAAATTGCCATCACACTGGCCGGCACAGGGCACAAGTGGATATGATTTTCTGGCTTATGTAAATCATTTATTTACCAGGTCTTCAAAAGCCGAGGAATTTACCCGTGCTTATGAAAATATTTTTCCCAGGATACCCGAATATGAAAATCTTGTTTATCAAAAAAAACAATTTATTTTAAAGGAAAGAATGGGTGGGGAACTTGAAAATCTCTGGAGATTATTGCTTTCCCAAAATCTGCTTCAGGAAGATCAGCCTAAGGAGGATATATGGAAAACTGCCCTGGGAGCTTTTCTTTCTGCTTTTCCCGTATACAGGGTTTATCCGCAGGAATATCCCCTTAATTCAAAGCAAATCCAGTTAATAAATACAGCCTTCAATAAAGCACTTGAATTTGAGCCTTTAATAAAAGAGCAGCTTGAATACCTGAGATCCCTGTACCTTGGAGAAACCAATAAAGATAAAGAAAGCGCGCTATATTTTTTACAGCGGTGCCAGCAATACAGTGGTCCTCTGGCCGCAAAAGGGGTTGAGGATACTTCTTTTTATATATACAACCGCTTAATTGCCCATAATGAAGTGGGTGACTCACCCGACCATTTCGGAATTACAGTAAAGAATTTTCATCAAAAAATGCTCAACAGGAAGAAGGATTTTCCACTTTCAGTTAATGCAACATCTACGCACGATACCAAGCGGGGGGAAGATTCAAGGATGCGACTGGTTGTACTAAGCGAGATCCCGGGAGAATGGTTTTCAAAGGTTGAAGAATGGCGCAGTATAAATTCCGGTCTAAGAAAGAGCCAGACAATTCCTGATAATAATGAGGAATATTTCATATACCAGACCATTGTAGGTGCCTTACCATTTAAAGAAGAAGATGATTTTACTTCCCGCACCTGCGAGTATTTGCAAAAGGTACTGCGCGAGGCCAAGGTGCATTCAAACTGGGCACAGCCCGATGAAGCCTATGAAAAGGCAGTCATGGATTTTGTAACCGCTATATTGAACAACGCTGAATTCAGATCTTCCCTTGATCCATTTGTTAAAAAGATAGCAGGATTTGGAGCCATTAAATCATTGGGACAATGTCTCATCAAGATCACCGGTCCCGGAATTCCTGATATTTACCAGGGAACTGAACTTTGGGATCTTAGTTATGTAGATCCCGACAACCGCAGGCCGGTAAATTATGGATTAAGAATGAATTATATCGCTGATTTCAGAAGCTTTAGCAAAACCAATTTAAAGAAAAAATTAAGCTCGTTAAGAATGAATTTTAAGAGCGGAAAGATCAAAATGTTCACCATAAACAAAGCACTTATTCAGAGAAGAAAGGATAAGGAGATTTATCAAAAAGGAGAATATGTACCATTAAAATTAAAAGGTACAGCAGCTAAAAATTTTATTTCATACGCCAGGGTTTTAGGAGAGGAATGGAGGATTGTAATTGTTCCGGTAGTGGTTACCAATCTCTTTAATCACGGCAATTTAAAACCTGAAAAAGATAAAATTAAAGATCTTGCCATAGAATTACCTGCCAACGCTCCAGCGGAGTGGGATTTGGTATACACTGGGGAATCATTTTATGCTGAAAAGGAGATATTTGTATGTAATGCATTAAATGATTTTCCGTTGGCACTTATAAAAAACCGAAAGCAGGTATGGAGTTAGAAAGAAGCAGTGGAATTCTTATGCATATTACTTCTCTTCCCTCTCCTTTTGGAATTGGTGATTTTGGTCCTGAAGCTTATGAGTTTATAGATTTTCTTGAATCATCGGGACACAAATACTGGCAAATATTGCCATTAAATCCTACGTATTCTGCTTACGGGCATTCCCCTTATAGCAGCGACTCAGCTTTTGCCGGTAATACTTTGCTCATAAGTCCTGAGATCCTTGAGAAAGAAGGCTATGTTGATCTTCAAAACCATATACTTCCGGTTTCAGATCCTCAAAAAGTAGATTTTGAAACTGTTATCTCTTTCAAACAGGCCTTATTTGAAGAAGCATTTGAAACCTTTAAGAGTAAAAAAAAGGATATTCAAAAATTCAAAACCTTCTGCGGGGAACATGCTTCATGGCTTAATTATTATAGTATTTATAAGGTATTACATGAAAAATATAATGATCATTGGATCAAATGGCCTGAAAAATCACGAAACAGAGACATCAATGAACTGAAAAAAATTCAGAAAACAGAAAAGCTGAACATTGAGAAGGTCAAATTTCTTCAATACCTTTTCTTTAAACAATGGCAACATTTAAAAATCTACGCTTCACAAAATCAGGTGAGTTTAATTGGTGATATTCCTATTTATATAAACCATGATAGTGCAGATTGCTGGGCACATTCGGTATATTTCAAATTGAATAAATCAAAGGAACCCACAAAAATATCAGGGGTCCCGCCAGATTACTACAGTGAAACCGGGCAGTTATGGGGCACTCCCGTTTATGACTGGAAAAAATTAAAAAGTGATAAGTACAGTTGGTGGATAGATAGATTAAAACAAAATCTTTTGCTTTTTGATATTGTTCGCCTGGATCATTTCAGGGGGTTTGCAGCTTACTGGGAAGTAAGAGCGGGCGATAAAACTGCTGAGCATGGGAGATGGGTTAAAGTTCCCGGGAAAGATTTTTTCAGAACTGTAAAAAAAGAATTTCCAAAAATGCCTTTTATTGCTGAAGATTTAGGGTCGCTTGATAAAGATGTCTATGACCTCATTGACAAATTTAAATTTCCGGGAATGAATGTGTTGCAATTTGCCTTTGGGGGAGACAGGGCTACAAATTCTTATTTGCCTTTTAATCATCAAAGGAATAGCCTTGTTTATACCGGTACGCATGATAATAATACCACCCTGGGTTGGTTTGAGTCCCTGGATGGCAACGGTACCCTGCATCTCAATGAATATTTTGGTACCACAATTACTTCTGATAATATAAACGGGCTCATGCATAGGGCTGCCCTGAATTCGGTAGCCAAAATTGCCATTATTCCCATGCAGGACATTCTCCACCTCAATGCTGAGGCTACCATGAATATCCCGGGAAGTAGCAAAGGGCATTGGAGCTGGAGAATGACCTATGATAAAATTTCGGTATCCGGGGCTGTTGAACTCAAAGCTCTGAATGAGGTTTATGGGAGGTAATACTAAGAAATACCCTTGACCTTAACCTAAACCGCTACTGAATATTATCTTTTATCTTTTGAATTGCATTTTGAATAGATTTGTCGGGCTCTATGATATTATTTGCCCCCCAAAATTGCAGATCTGTAAATCCAGAAACATCATCGGCCATGATCACTGTAGGATTAATAAAAGTTTCATCGCGCCTAAAGTTCCCTGTTGGATTTACAACCCAGTCAGTCACCGCCATTTCACTATTTACAACATAACGGCTATTAAATAATCTTCTCTTCCAGTTCACTACAAATTCAAGCTCGGCATTGCCATAACCATAATACCACTTGCCGTCCTTTTCACGGTAATCTACGGCATACTGTACCCGTATTGGGTAAACCCGTGTTCCCGATGGCTTTTTCTTCACAAACATATTGCTGGCAACGGTGCGGTTTTCAACGTTGAGATCATAAGTTGCTTTTACCAGGGCGTTGGTTTGGGCATCTATGAATAGCTGACCTGAAAACCATGGAAGGCGTTTATCTACCATTTCAAAATTAACCACATATAAATACCGGTTATTTATCCTTGCGGGTTCTGCAAAAGCAAAGGTGTACTCCTCCATATCATCTACCGTAAATAGATACTGGGGGTATTTTATGATATCACTGTATAGGGAATTATACGGGCCACCTCTTAATTTTAAGGCAAGGGTATCTAACCTGTCATAGTCAACGCTTTTTCTCGCCTTGACTATTGAGATCTCATCACGGCCCGGGGCGTTGTAAGGTTTTTTATAAACCTTTAAAAGAGCTTCTGACAGGGAAACATTCCTGTTGCGCTTCCTTATAGACTCCCGGTAAAACACATTCATTTCGGTATTATCATTAACATAATTTACACCCGATTTTGAAAACATGTTTCTAACCAGCACCTTAGGATCAGTTGCGGTAAAAATGCTTACTTCAGAAAGTTCTTCGACGGTTTCAGCAAGTTCTATCCTCGTTCCCTCTGCCTCAAAAATACTGAGAGGTATTGAGGAACTTATATACCCCATAGAGGATACAGTTACAATACCATCTTTTAGATTTACCGGTACTTTTAATGAGAATTCTCCTTCGCTATTGGTCACCGTAGAAAGATTAGTGCCATTTACATTCAAATAAGCTGAAGGTATGGGCCGGTTATTGTCCTGATCAACAACAATTCCCCTGTACTCGGTGAATTCCTGAAAAAATGCTGCCTTTACTTCGATGGATGCACTAAAGATCATAAGCCCTGCCAGCAGGAAAGGCAGGAATGACATTTTATTAATTAAGGTTTTCATAGTGCTAATATTTTCTTTCTAAGATACAAAAAATTTAGTTCTTTTTAACGTTTAGCTGTCATGAATTTTTTCGCTAATGCGGCTATATAGTGTGGTTTAGGGTCAATTAAATGCTAATTAATGCGGGGGGTTAAATTTTTACTTTAACTTTATTAAACCAACAAGATTTTTATGAATAATAGACTGATCTTAATTGGTATCCTGGTGTTATCACTGCTTAACCCGGGTTTATATCTTTTGCACCTCGAGAGCGTGTTCAATAATGGTTCTTCACAGGAAGAAGTGGTAAGAACCCTGGCAGGTTATCGATTAAGGGTGTGGTTGAGCTGGGTGATCATGATAATCGTTGCCATTTATTATAAATGGACCACTGAAAGCAACTTATTTTTCAAGATGATCTATTTCATTATGGTCCTGGTTTTTGGGGTAGAAGGCATTTATATTCAAAGGTTAATCAACAGGTTTGATGTGGTAACCAATTTTCAGGATCCCTACACCTATGGAATATTGATGAGTATAATAAATATAATTATGGTTGCTGCAATAACTGCGTTCCTGCAACTTGGTGTTTGGTGGTTTACCAGGAAATGGCACCGTAAATGAACGTATGAAAGACAATTTTTCCCATAACTCTAATGATTATTCCCGCTATAGGCCAGATTATCCTGAAGCATTATTCAGGTTTTTAAAATCTCAGGTAAGTGGTTTTGGTAATGCCTGGGATTGCGGGACCGGCACAGGGCAGTTAGCGATACCCCTTTCCAGGATCTTTACCTCGGTTTATGCGACCGATATCAGCTATTCCCAATTAGAAAATGCACCACAATGGGATGACATATATTATTCTGTTCAGCCTGCTGAAAAGACAAATTTTGCACCGGAAATATTTGATTTGATCACTGTGGGCCAGGCCATTCATTGGTTTGATTTTGAAAAGTTCTATGCTGAAGTATATCGCACAATGAAACCCGATGGCCTTATTGCTGTCATGGGGTATGGGCTCCTGAAAACAAACAGCGAGACTCAAAAAGTTATTCTTGATCTATATCAAAACATTATCGGGACTTATTGGGATCCTGAAAGAAAATATATTGATGAGAACTACGCAACCATTCCATTCCCTTTTATCGAAATAGAGTGCCCGGGTTTTAAATATAAGGTAACCTGGTCCATAGATCATCTTATTGGCTATTTAAAAACATGGTCTGCCGTAAAACATTTTGAAAATAAAAATGCCTATGATCCTGTACTTCAAATCACCCCTCAACTTTATAAGGCATTTGGTGATGAGGGAGAGGTAACCTTTCCTATACTGCTTCGGGCAGGTAGAAAGCACTGATTTTTCTTGCTGAAAAGAATAACAAAGGTTTCGGCATAAAATATGATAACAGCTTGAGCGTTATAACCAAACAGAAAACCAATCAGGTATGAGAAAACAAATTTTTCTTATTTTATTAATCGCTTTTATTCTTCCCTTCCAGGGAATAAGTCAGATCACAGATGAAAACCGGTCAGTTACTGACCTGGTCCTCACAGAGCTTAACAGGGAAAGACTTGTTCAAAGAGAAAATCTGGATCTACGTATCAAACAAATAGATTCTAAAATAAGCAGCTTGGATGAAAGCCTTAAAAATACTAGTTCGGCCACAGAGAAAGTAGAAAAACTTGTAGAAAGGGTTCAGATCCTTGAGGAAAAACAATCTGAACTCGATAAAAATGTGGTGTCTGTCTACAAATATAATTACAGCTCTGCGGTTCTTAATCTCGCTTCCATGGAGCGGGAAATAAAACCCTTAAATCTGTTTAATAGTTCGCGTGATTTTTATACAACCCTTGATCGCGTGAGTAACCCGATGACCTATGACGGGTACACCGCCTGGTTTAAAGAGTTTGAAAAATATATTGAAGCCAATAAGAAGGATGAAGCAAAGCTAGCTGCGCTGAGCCATATTTTAAACGTTACTGGAAATTTAGCAGAAGGAACTCCATTTACCGGAATGTTTGCCGGGAGTCTTTTTGACGGGATTGGTTCCTTCATCAATTCATTGGGAAAAAGAGACAGAGATCTAAGGGATAAAAGCATGCAAATGTTTAAACTTACTACAACCGTATCACAGTTTACCCATGATAAAGATCTTATTGAAACCGAATGGAAGGTAATAACCAAAAGTCTTGACGAGTTAAAAGAGCTTCAGGAAAAAGCTATGGAAGATAATATCGTTAAGATTCTGGGAATTAACCGCAATGAGTTCAAGAAGAATTTTACCGATGAAACCGATGCCAAGAAGCGCACGCAATATATCATCAATGTTTCAAAGATCGCGGAGAATAAAATAGCTGAGGAAAAGAACAGGAATCCCGAAAACTGGAAACAGGATTACTACAACCAGATGGTCAATGTACAAAATCTGAAAATAAGATTTGGGACCCTTACATTTAGAATTCTGGAAAACCTTGATAAATACCAGTCACTTATTAATAAATATAAAGATGACGAGTTTTTAAAGACCCGGGTGGCAGAGCTTAGCCTTAAACTCAACATGGTAAGAAACAGTTTTGAATCTACCTTTAATCCGCAGGAATATATCCGTGCTAGCAACGAGATGTATATTGTTGAATAACTTATACATGTTGAAAATATAAAAGGGAGGACATTTGTCCTCCCTTTCTGTTTTAATATCAACACTTAAAAAAATTAAAACAAAATCTTTGATCTATCCACATTTTGAAGATCCGCAATCGGGGCAGGTAAGGCATCCTTCCTGATAAATGAGGTTGGTAGAATTACAATTTGAACATTTCTGGCCTTTTGCCTCGGTACCATCTGCCACATACCTTTTTAATGCCCTTGCTACACCATTCTTCCATGTATTTATGGACTCATTATCCAGCTGCAGACTGTTTGTAAGATCAACGGCTTTTTCAATAGGCATCCCGTATCTTAGGGTGGTGGAAATAAGCTTGGCATAGTTCCAGAATTCAGGATCAAATTTATGAGAGAGACCTTCAATGGTAGTTTTGTAACCTCTTTGATTCTGGTAACAGAAGTCATAGCGGGAATTTCCTTCTTCATCTTTATTTTTTATAATGAGACCTTCATTTACCCAGCGGGGTATCAGGATCCCATCTTCATCATCTGCCAGACCGGTAAAGATCTCATAAGGGCGGTTATCTATTAACCCAATAAAGGCAATCCATTTTTCTTTATTATTTTGAAATCTTATTACATCTGCCTGTAAGGTTTGCGGTCTTTTTGTAGGGAAGTTTGCACTCGTTGTAGCCTTTTCTTCCTTTTTCTCTTCATTTGAGATCAATACTCCAGACCTTGAACCATCTCTGTAAACGGTTACACCTTTACAGCCTACTTCCCAGGCCTTTAAATATAACTGGCCTACAAGTTCCTCAGTAGCTTCATTGGGAAGATTTACAGTTACGCTTATTGAATGATCTACCCATTTTTGAACTGCACCCTGCATGGTAACCTTGCTCATCCAGTCAATATCATTTGATGTTGCCTTGTGATAAGGGGATTTTTTTACCAGTTTATCAAGTTCTTTCTGGGTGTAATTTTTATTGATCTCAAAGCCATTTACTTCCATCCATTGCTTGAACCTGTGATGAAAAACAACATATTCTTCCCATGAATCTCCTGTTTCATCTACAAAATCTACGCGGGCCTCTTTATCATTTGGATTAACCTTGCGACGACGTTTGTAGACCGGAAGAAAAACCGGTTCTATTCCGGAAGTAGTTTGAGTCATTAAACTTGTTGTACCGGTAGGAGCGATGGTAAGTAAGGCGATATTTCTACGGCCATATTCCATCATCTCAAAATATAATTTCTCGTCTTCCTGTTTTAATCGCAGGATGAATGGATTGTTCTTTTCCTTTTCTGAATCGTAAACACTAAAGGCCCCACGTTCTTTTGCAGCATATACCGATGCCCTGTAAGCTTCAATTGCCAGCATCTTGTGCACTTTTACCGAGAAGTCAATTCCTTCTTCACTTCCGTAGGAAATTCCCAGGGCTGCAAGCATATCACCTTCAGCAGTAATGCCAATCCCGGTTCTTCTACCTTCATATGCTTTCTTTCTTATTTCAAGCCAAAGATTCTTCTCAACAGCTTTTATTTCTTCATTTTCAGGATCGGCATTGATCTTACCAAGAATGTCATCAATTTTTTCCAGTTCAAGATCAATAATATCATCCATGATGCGCTGGGCTGCTGCCACATGCTTTTTGAAAAGATCAAAATTGAAGCTTGCCTGCTTTGTAAATGGTTCATCTACATAAGAAAATAAGTTGATAGCTAAAAGCCTGCAGGAATCATAGGGGCAAAGGGGTATCTCGCCACATGGATTGGTAGAAACCGTCTTATATCCAATATCTGCATAAGAATCTGGCACAGATTCACGGGTGATGGTGTCCCAGAAAAGAATTCCCGGCTCGGCCGATTTCCATGCGTTGTGCACTATTTTGTTCCAGATCTTTCCGGCCTCTATTTCTTTGGTATATTTTGGATTATCGCTGTGAATAGGGAACTTTTGAACATACTTTGTATTATGCTTCACAGCTTTCATGAATTCATCGTCTATTCTCACAGAAACATTGGCTCCTGTAACTTTACCCTGTTCCATTTTGGCATCGATAAAATCTTCGGCATCAGGGTGATTGATAGATACTGAAAGCATTAAAGCCCCTCTACGCCCATCCTGAGCTACTTCCCTTGTAGAATTTGAAAACCTTTCCATGAAAGGCACAAGACCAGTAGAGGTAAGGGCTGAATTTTTAACCGGGGAACCTTTTGGTCGTATATGGGAAAGGTCATGACCCACGCCACCACGTCTCTTCATAAGCTGTACCTGCTCCTGATCGATCTTCATGATACTTCCATAAGAATCATTATCCCCATTATTTCCAATTACAAAACAATTGGATAAAGAAGCAATCTGGTACTTATTCCCGATACCGGCCATTGGACTTCCCTGTGGAACTATGTATTTAAAATTGTCAAGCAATGCAAAAACCTCCTCTTCACTCATTGGATTTGGATATTTGCTTTCTATTCTCGCAATTTCACCCGCAATGCGCTGGTGCATTTCTGCCGGGGAACTTTCGTAAAGATTTCCATCTGAATCTTTTAAAGCATACTTGTTTATCCATACCCTGGCAGCAAGTTCATCTCCTTTAAAATAAGTTTTGGAGGCTTCAAAGGCCTCTTCCTGAGAGTAAGTTTTTACGGGGGCTTTTGTTTCATCTACTTTCATCGTGACACTATATGTTTTGGTTGTGATTTGCAATTTCTGAAAGGTTAAATGTAGAAAAAAATAAAACGTTATTAATATGTTAAGAACGAAAAAGTTTACAGGTAATTTTACTTAAATAATTGATTTACAGCACATTAAATACTTATAAACAAAATAATGTTGACAAAAAGATGAAATCCTTTTGAGTTTGAAGTAGGTGCATAGGCAGCCGGGAAGCCTTTAAAATACAGCATAAAATGCCGGCTTGAGCAGCCCTGAAATCCCCAATTAAGAAGTAATAAAAATTAAATCAAATAGTTGTTCACCATCTGTTGGCAATATGTTGAGAATAAAATTTCGGGAAGTCTAATCCAATAAGGAATAAGTTTGCTTTGCTATTTCCAATTCTTCGTTTGTTGGTATGATAAAAATCTTAACTGCTGAATCCTTGACAGCAATATTTCTTATTTGTTTAGATCTTATTTTATTTTCTTCTTCATCAATAAGAATGCCCAGGTAATCCATATCCTGGCAAACAAGAGATCTTATCACATCGCTGTTTTCTCCAATACCGGCTGTAAAAACAATTGCGTCAAGCCCGTTCATTATAGCTGCGAATGAACCTATATATTTTTTTATGCGGTAAGCGTTCATCTCGAGAGCCAGTTTACAGGTAAGATTACCTTTTTCGGCTTCGGTCTCAATATCGCGAAGATCGCTGTAACCTGTAAGGCCAAGCATCCCGCTTTTGTGGTGCAGGAGGTCACTAACCTCTTTGGCATTATAACCCAATTGCTCAATAAGATAAAATATCACAGATTGGTCAATATCTCCACTTCTTGTGCCCATGATCAATCCATTCACCGGGCCAAAACCAAGGGAATGGTCAATGCTTTTGCCATTTCTCACAGCAGTAATACTGCAACCATTTCCTAAATGGATACTTACTATTTTTGAATCTTTTATTCCCAGTCGCTCTATTGCTTTTTCGGTAACATATTTATGACTTGTCCCGTGAAAACCGTAAACCTGGATCTTTTCTTCTTCAAAAAATGAATTTGGGATCGCGTAGCGGTTTGCCCGTGCCGGAATACTGCGATGAAATGCAGTATCAAAAACTGCAATTTGTTTTACTTCAGGAAAAACTTCCTCTGCAACTTCAATTCCTTTTAAATTAGGTGGATTGTGCAGTGGGGCAAGGGAAAACAGGTCTTTAATGGTCGCTTTAACCCGGGAATCAATTATAATGGTTTCGGAAAATTTATCACCACCATGAACTACCCTGTGCCCAACGGCAAAAATATCTGTAGTTTTTTTAATAACCCCTTTAACTGGATCGAGTAAAATATCTGTAATAGAGCGTAGCGCAACTGAATGGTCTGGCACTACCATTTCTTCGTTGAAATTGAAATTTGATGATTCATATTTCAATTTTCCCATCCCCTGGCCAATTCTTTCCACAAGTCCTGAAGCCAGAACTTCTTCTGAAGGCATTTGAATAAGCTGAAATTTAAGAGATGAACTTCCCGAGTTTATTACTAAGATATTTTTCATGAGTAAATTTGTTAATTATTAAAGACCCTGAGCCTGTATTGCTGTTAGTACTACGGTATTAAAAACATCATCTACGGTACAACCGCGACTAAGGTCATTTACCGGTTTGTTAAGACCTTGTAACATAGGCCCAATTGCCAGGGCGCCTGTTTCCCTTTGAACCGCTTTATAGGTATTGTTTCCAGTATTAAGATCGGGAAATATGAGCACACTGGCCTGGCCTGCAACTTCAGAATCGGGCAATTTACTTTTTCCTATGCTTAGATCAACGGCGGCATCGTATTGAATAGGACCTTCAATCTTAAGATCTGGCCTTAATTGCTTAACTATTTGAGTAGCTTGTCTTACCCTGTCTACATCTTCACCTTTACCTGAGGTGCCGCTGGAGTAAGACAACATGGCAATTTTAGGTTCTATACCAAAAGCCGCACTGCTTTCTGCGGAAGAAATTGTGATCTCTGCAAGTTCCTCGGCGGTAGGATTTGGATTGATCGCACAATCTCCAAACACCGAAACCCTATCCTCTAGACACATAAAGAATACCGAAGAAACCACTGAAACTCCCGGCTTAGTCTTAATAAACTGAAGTGCGGGAATAATAGTGTGCTGGGTGGTATGGGCTGCACCTGAGACCATTCCGTCTGCATGGCCCTTATAGATCATCATTGTGCCAAAATAAGATACATCATTCATCCTGTCACGGGCCATATCAAGATTGATATTCTTATGTTTCCTCAATTCATAATAGGTGAGGGCATAATCTTCAAAATGCACCGAGGTGGCAGGGTTGATGATCCTAGCCTTTTCTATATTGGAGGATAAACCTAAAGTCCTGATCTTTTCTTTAATCTCTTCTTCATCTCCAAGCAAAGTAATATCAACGATATCTATATCAAGCAGCCTGGAGGCCGCAGTTAAGATCCTGTCGTCATTTCCCTCCGGCAATACAATATGTTTTTTTTGTTGTTGCGCTCTTTTAACCAGGCTGTACTGGAACATTCTGGGGGTGATTCCCTGGGGTTCAAAACTTATAAGCCTTTCCAGAATTGTATCAATTGAAACGTATTTTTCAAACGTACTTACAGAGGTTTCAATTTTCTGTAAACTGTCCGCATAAATATTTGATTTTATATTGCCTATTTTATTGGTAACGTTGAAGGTACCTTCTTCTACCGAAATGATTGGTACAACCTGAGAAAGTCCGTCGATAAGCTTTAAAATAGTGTCTTCAGGAATCAAATTACCGGTAAGAATTATACCTGAAATTCTTGGATAGTTTGTAGAAATATGAGCTTGTAGGGCCCCCAGAATAATATCTGCACGGTCTCCCGGAGTGATTACAAGGCAATCATCTTTTATATGGTTTAAATAGTTGCGTAACTGCATTGCGCCAACAGCATAGCTCCCGGTTTGATTATCCAAAAATTCCTCACCAAATAAAACCTTACCGCCCAGTT
>Ga0079224_100009774_pt1 | contig 13120 bp, 4 predicted proteins | sample Stecom2015_FD_80414 | JGI IMG/M metagenome (GOLD analysis project Ga0079224, IMG submission 80414) | Agricultural soil microbial communities from Utah to study Nitrogen management - Steer compost 2015 | ecosystem: Environmental > Terrestrial > Soil > Agricultural land | place: USA: Utah... | reverse complement strand
TTTTCTTTTGGTTGTCGAGGTGTAGTCGCCACCAAAGAGCTGGTCGCGGATGATCCTGAAATCATCAAGTGAGATGTAGGTGAATTGAGGACCCCCATTGATGTCGCCAATGGCCCAGATATTTTTGACATTGGTTTTTAACTGGTCGTCGACTTCAACAAAACCTTTTGTATCCAGCTTTATCCCTGCGGCATTGACGTCCAGCCCATCAAGGTTGGGCCTTCTGCCCGTGGCGATCAGAACGGCCGAACCTTCAATTTCTTCCAGGGCGCCGCCGGAATTTCTGAATTGTACAATTACACCACTTGCGGTTTCGCCTACTTTTTCGGCGTCTGCTCCTGACAGTATATTGATGCCCTTATCCGTCATGGCCTTATAGATGGCATCTGCGATGTCGGTGTCCTCCCTCGGAAGAAAAGTAGTTCCGTGGTCGAGCAGTGTGACTTTCGAACCGAACTTGGCATACATGTCGGCGAATTCCAGTCCGATGAATCCGGCGCCGATGATAACCAGCTTTTCAGGCAAGTCGCGCTGGCCCATCAATGACGCGCTTGTATATACGTTTCGGGTCGTGCGGATTCCCGGAATGTTCGGAATGAAGGGTTGCGTTCCCGTGTTAACGAAGATCCGGTCACCAGTTACCCGCACCTCGCTGTTGTTTTTTGCGAGGGTTATCCCAATTTCGCTTTCCGATAGGAATCTTGCCTTGCCCGTTATGATGGTGATGGATGGGAATTTGTCCAGGTTGTCATAATTCTTTTGCCTCAGGAAGGCTGTGAGGTTGTCTTTGATATCAATCGCTTTCTGATAGGGAACATTCTTTTCGGCACTGGTGACTAGCGATTTCGAAGGGATACATGCGACATTTATACAAGTGCCGCCATACATCATTTCTGATTGCTCAATCACGGCCACTTCCTGACCATGATTCGCCAGGTATGCCGCAAGGGTTTTACCGCCTTTACCGAAGCCGATGACGATGTTTCGGTAGTGGTTTTTGAGGTCTTTCATAGAGTTGCCGAAGTGCGTGGGTGATTTGCGTAAAGTCCGTTAGTGTAGAGGCAATTTACGATGAAAATGTGTAAGCATTTTCAAATGCTAATCTGTTGTCATCCAATGCTTCCCCCTGCCGACTACCAGTCATGCGTTGCTTCGCCTAAAGCAATAATGGCGGAATTGACAAGCGCTACGCTGAAGAAGCTTACATCAAACCGTTCTTGTGTACATAGTGCAGTAGCTCTGAAGTATTCTTGACGCTCACTTTGTCTAGTAGCCTGCAACGGTACGTTTCAACGGTCTTGAAAGTGAGATCGAGTTTTTGAGCGATGTCGTGCGTTGTGTAACCCTGGGCGAGAAGTTCAATGAGTTGCTTTTCGCGTTTGGTGAATTGAATGGGGGCATAAGCAAGGGACGAATATGCATTCCTTTCTTGAAGCGAATTGTAGACTCCCCAGCCATTCAATGCATATCGAATAGCTTGCTCAAATTGTTCGGGCTCTGAATTCTTGTCGATATATCCCGTTATGCCTGCCTCTAAATACGCAGTTATCAATGAGGGCTCATCGTACATTGTGTTAAGGATTATCCTTGCTTTTGGATTAGAACGCAAAATGATCTTTACCGCTTCGTATCCGGTTAGTTCGGGCATTTTGTGATCGAGTATATAGAGGTCGATTAGGCATTGACGGTGATAACTAATTACTTCATTTCCATTTTTGGCTTCAAGGATCACGCCATCAAAGCCAAAGCTCTTAATGGCGCTTCTTAATCCCCTTCTGTACATCGGATGATCATCGGCGATCAGGATCGTCATGTAAGAGAATTTTTCTAACGACATAGTAAGATTTGGCTTGTTTTTATTCAAAAATGGGAACAACGAGGCCCAAAATGGGACCAAAATCAGGCATGCTGTCGGGTTTCCCCGACATTTTTAATCGCGTTCGTTTTGTACAGATTCAGTAAAGTCTGTTTCAATGAAAATTTGTGACTTCGAGTAAATGTTACCCTCAGTTAAACATGGTCCTTGAAGAACCTATTACCAATTGAGTGCCAAAGTTATTTGAGATGTATAATTTAAGAATGTTGGCTTTATGCGTATCAGGAATTGCCAGAATCAAATACCAAAGGTGGGTGCCGTAGCTTCCTCCAGGATTTGTATACTGATTGTGGATGTGCCGCCCTGCATTCCAGCAACATGTATTCATTGTTTGCGATGAATCGAAGTCTGATATACTATCAATTCGGAATGGTGAGAGGAGATGCTGAGCGCTCATCTGGTGTTGAGGAGCATTCCAATTCTTGATTGAATTTTCAATCTGGGAATAAGGGTATGGGGTCTGGAATAAATTGAGGACGTGCCATTGTTTAATTAAAACAAAAAGTGATTTCTGATGCAGATCTTATACTTGTGTATTTTGCAGTGGTCGCCCATGTGTTCCAGGCCATGAAAAGTATAGCCAACCCGGCACAGCAACTGAATGGCTATGCGATATTTATCAACAGGTGAGTTTTGGCTGAAAGTTTACACCTTCGATCAGGGATGGTTGAGTAAGAAATCAGACAGCGTTTTCAGGAAATGAAAATCAGGAAGGCCCAAACGGGGTCAAAATGATGTCCATGTCAGGAAAACCTGATATTCGAAATGATGTGAAAGTTCATTAAAGATTAAATAGTTTGTTTCGTAACAAGTTTGCTGCTTTGAGAAAGACTTACGCGATATAACGGACGGCGTAGGCGTGATGAGACACTGAATCGGGGCCAGTTGTTGCGGATGATTAAATGATGATTCTAACGACATCGAAACTAACGGGGAAAAAACTATGAAAGCATTAACCTTTGCAACTCTTTTACTTTTAGTTTCTGCTGCCATTAGTTTAGCCCAACCACCCCAACCGGATCCATCAATACCAAAAATTATGCTGCCATCTCCACAGGCTGCATCCTTAGGTAAATTTGCTGACATACCTGTTGGCCTATATACGGGGACTCCCAGCATCAATATTCCGTTGTATGAATTACACGAGGGCGATCTAACATTACCGATATCTCTCGACTATCATGCTTCAGGGATAAAGGTCGAGGAGAATGCTTCGTGGAGTGGACTTGGCTGGGCATTTAATGCCGGAGGCGTGATTACCAGGTCAATACGAGGCTCCAGGGACGAGGGGGGTTTTGGCAAGACAGGATGGATAAGTAATAGCACGCCGACGGACTATGCCAACTTGGAAAACATAACGAATGTCAGCGATCCATACATGGGCAGTATTGCGAATGGGACGCGTGATATGCAGCCTGACTTGTATTACTTTAATTTTGCCGGCAGGACTGGAAAGTTTTTTTTTGATAGTTATGGCCAGGTTCATACTGTTCCATACCAAAAAATTATTATAAGCCCATTGTCCGGCTTTACCATCGTAACAGAGGATGGAACCAAATATATTTTTTCAAAGACTGAGTCCACACAAACTTATGGCCACTGTAATGGCAACTACAATGGCAGCTCATCGAAGGATATCACGGCCTGGTACTTGACGCAGATAGTATCCGCAAGGGGGGATGCGACAATCAACCTGGAATATGAAACTAATGGCGGAATTGAATTCTCGTATACTTATCAAACAATTGGATCGGAGACAAAGAAGGTGCAAGTAGGTGTCCCTAATCCAAACGTACTGTTTCCCAGCATAGCACCAGTTTATTGTGACAATTTTGTTACTGTGTTTAATCCTGCGCGATTGACACGAATTCACACCGCGAACATAGACATCAATATTGTAAAAGGAGAAGAGCGATGTGATTTAAGGGGAGATTATCGCTTAAAGGAAATTGCGATAAACATAAAGCATCAGACTGACACCATCTTGCTCAAAAAGTATGTATTGTCGCACAAATACCTGAATGGAACATCTCTCGTTGATCTTTCCATGACATGCAATCCTACTTTTCCTGGGACCGGAGATAATAATAACTATCAAACAAGGCTGATGTTGGACAAGGTTACTGAATTTGGTCCCAATGATGAGACGGGAAAAATTTATCAACTGTCTTATATCACATCCGGTAGTGCAAGCCAGGGTATGCCGTCCCGGCTTTCCTTTAACCAGGATCACTGGGGTTACTTCAATGGAGAAAACAATGATGCGATCTACAATCACATAACTGAATCATTCATAAAGACGCTGATACCAGCCACAAGTTTAGAGCCTGGTGCAAACCGGGAACCCGATCTGTCATCAACCAAAGTTGGAACCTTGTCACGCATAACGTACCCTACAGGAGGGTATACTGACTTTGACTATGAACTCCATGATGTCAATAACATTGGGAACTTAAAATACACGGTAGTAACGCCGAGAACAACATCATTGGGCATTCAGCCCAACACGCAGTCCCTTGGGCAGTATACCTATTCCTCCCTATTCGAGGTATCAAGTTCTTCGGGTGTGGCTGCGATCACTGTAGTGCCGGGCTTTATTTCGGATTGCGACGCTCGCCCTTGTGGCGGTACTGTCAACCCTTTTTGTGGTGATCTATTCAATTTTGAGATATGGCGATATGACTCAGGTGACAGCACTTTCATAGCGAAATACAGTGATGCGGATGATTTCCAACCTAGTAATCGTTCTATTAATTTAACTAATGGTTTCTACAAGATTGTGCATTGGGTTAAAAGTGGACTATATCTTACCAATGGTCCATGCACACCTTATGCCATCAGTTTAAAGTGGGTTGATTCAAATGAAGCCAGTGTATTCAATACAGGCGGCCTTAGAATAAAGCAAATTACGGATAACAGCGGAGGCAATCTCATCACAAGATATTTTGAATATAAGGACGAAAGCGGGAATTCATCGGGCTATGCCATTAATTACCCATCCTACTCACATGACTTAACTGTTCTGGCACATACATATGTGGTTACTGGTACAGGGTGTGTTATGATCTCTGGAACTCAGAATTTAAAGGTATTTACATCCACAACAAATCAACCCTTGGGAACTACCCAGGGAAGTTCTGCTGGATACAGCATGGTAACTACTTACTATGATGATCCTTCCACGAGTCATCCTAACGGAGCGAATGGAAAATCAGTATCCAAATTTACCAATCCCTATGATTTTCCTGATTTAGCCAACATTCAGGCTACAACACAAGCTCCTGCTTATGAAGTGGGGAACATGTTCCCGTTCGCCCCAAATGACAGCCAGGACTATTTGAGAGGCTTATTGCTTGAAAAAACTGATTATAGAAAAGCAGGCGGTACTTATTTCAAGACAAGAAAAAGTATTAACACCTACTTGTATCACAACTACTCTGGTTCGCCTAATTATTTTGAATTATGGTCCTGGAAAGTTGGTACTACATTGATTAAAAGAAATACGTTCGTAGGGGAACCAACATGTGGTCCAGGTGCACTTGACGTAGAGTATGATCTCTTATATCCTGTAAGGTTTAAAATGCGAAGCGGCTATTATGAACTGTCATCAACGGATGAGATCGTCTATGACAGTAATGATGAGTACAAATTCATCACAACCAATACAAGTTATACCAATAGCACAAGTCATCTGCAACCCATACAGATTACCAAAACAGCAAGTGATGGCAAGTCTGAAACCCGTTTCATGAAATACCCTTCAGATTTCACTGCCACCGTGAGTGATCCAGACCCGGCATCCGTTGCTTTGGCGAAACTTGTTCAGCAGAACCGTATCGCTATTCCTGTGGAAGAGCGAACTGTAGTTGATGGGAGTTTAGTTACTGGTACATTGACTAAATTCAAGGAATTGTCTGGCAAGATTCAAAAGGATGAGGTGTACAAGTATAGAGCCAGTAAGCCAATACTAAACCCCGGTGCAACCTCCATCGTTTCCGGTCAACTTCAATTTGAGCAATTCAGCAACAACCAGGGCTATGAAAAGGTGGTAAAAATGATAGACTATGATAGCCGTGGCAATATTCTGGCTTACCAACCGGCCAATAATATTACCAATAGTTATTTGTGGGATTACAACGGTGCATATCCCATAGCCGAGGTGAAAAATGCAGTGCAGGCTGACATTGCCTATACCAGTTTCGAGGCTGATGGCTCAGGGAATTGGTCAATTGCTTCTTCACAAAGGGATCAATCGAAATCTCAGACGGGTTCTCAATGTTACAATGTGACGTCTGGCTCAATCAGCAAGACCGGGCTAACTGCATCAAGGACCTATGTTGTTTCATTTTGGGCTTATAGTGGTGTGCCGTCTCTGAATGTCGGAACCCCAGTTGCTGTTGATACGAGAAATGGCTGGACATTGTATAGACTCACCTTTAGTGGATATTCATCGATCGTTCTTTCTGGCAATGGTGTCATTGACGAGTTACGACTGCATCCGTCAGAATCTCAAATGACCACCTACACCTATTTTCCTGGAATTGGTATTGGGACCGTAGCCGATGTAAACAGTATACCTGCATATTATGAATACGACAGTCTTGGCCGGCTTTCAGTTATCAAGGACTCCCAAGGATCTGTTGTTAAATCCTACGAATACAACTACCAGCTACGCTAGCCGTGATAGATAAACTTTGAAAGGGCAACCGAGCAATTGATAAACTAAGAAAATATGAAAATCCTGATCCTTTCTATCCTGATCCTGTGTGTGGTGGGCGCTGCGGCGAGAGCACAGGAAACGCAAGACAACCGCATCGATCAGTACGCCAAATATCCCGGTGGGGTCGAAGAATTTTACGATTACCTGAAACGGAATTTGCACTATCCGGCCAGCGCTATCAGGGACAGTATCTCGGGTGATGTGTTTATTGGCTTTGTTCTGAACGAGGAGGGTGAGGTAGTGAAGGAGAGCATTCAGGTGATTCGAGGGCTCAATGCCGAATGTGATGAAGAAGCCATTCGTCTGATTAAGAACAGTCCACGGTGGATGCCAGCCCGGACTCGTAGTAAGAACGTGGAACAACACATTTCATTTCCGGTTAGTTTTCGATTACCTGAATAGCTCTTAAGCCCATCCTGCACGTTATGAGAAACAAACCTTCATGCCAGACCTGTGTTTTCAAAAGAGTCCTGCTGGTGATTGGAATCTTACTTTTTTGTCAATTAACTGCTCGTGCACAGTATTTTGTGCAACGTGTTTATGGAAACGGTTGCGTGGGTAGTGAACAGGTCTTTGTCTTTATGGGAGGATCCTCCTGTTTGATAAATTGGTGGACGAACGGAACAATCGTAAGCATGGCTGGCACTAGTGTTACTGTAAAGTGGAATTCACCGACGTCGAATGCCTACGTAAGTGCTAATTACAATGGTTGCTCCAGCTACCCATTTAGCGGAACCGTATATTCACCTAACTACACCATTTCGAACCCCGTTACCCCTTCAGTTAGTATTGTTGCCAACAAGAACAATGTTTGCAAAGGCACTAATATTACATTTACTGCCACGCCCGTCAACGGGGGTAGCAGCCCTTATTATTCTTGGCGCGTCAACGGCAATTCGATTAGCAGCGGCTCCAGCGCTTCATGGTCGTCGACGACGCTGAATAACGGGGATGTGGTGAGCGTGGTGATGTCGTCAAACGCGGGATGTGTGACAACGAGCACAGCTACGAGCAACAATATTACCATGAACCTGACGAATCCCTCGCCGGTAAGTGTTACCATAGATGGACCCTTGACCATTTGCAGTGGCTCGACTGGTGCTTCCTTTTATGCGAGTCCAACCAATGGAGGCAGCAACCCAACCTATACATGGCTCAAGAATGGCAATCCAGTCAACGATAATTTGCCTTCGGCACCTCCGTATATCTATGCTCCACAGAATCCACTGAACGACGGTGACGTGATAAAATGCCGGATGACTTCCAATCAGACCTGCGTATCAGGCAACCCCGCCGAATCCAACGAATATGTTGTGAGCTTGACCTCGGCGATTACCCCGACCGTAGGTGTCCAGATACCGGATTATATGCTGTGCGACGAACAGACCCTGAATTTTACAGCATCGAGCTCTTACATCATAGGCTCCTCAACCTATTCGTGGCGGCTTAACGGCAACGAGTTTTCAACTGCTTCGTCAGCGTCTCTTCCGGTAAGTATCACGGAGGCGCCCAATACCTTTGGGCCAGGTGACGTAATCACAGTGGTGGTAAACGGACTTTCGGGTACGTGCCTGAGCACTACAACGGCGACTGGCAGTACCAGCGGTGTTCCGTTTGTATTTAACGCCCTTCCTTCGGCCGCTACAACACCGACCGATTCGGCGAAAACAGAAAGTGATCAGAACCTGGAAATTACAGCTGCGAGTGGGTCGGGGTATAGTTACCAATGGTATTTCAATGATTCTCCGATAGCTGGCGCTCTTGGGACGGCCAACTCGTATATTGCTGTCGACGTGGGAGAGTATAAAGTAGAGGTTACCGGCCAGGGAAGTTGTACCAGGATGTCTGGCCCGGTGATCTTTTCACGCAACAGCAGGCCCATTGCCGACGCGGGGCCTAACCCGGCACCATTGGTCCTGCCAACCAATAGCATTGTTCTCAATGGCTCAGGTAGTGACGCAGACGGCAGTATGGAAGCCTATCTGTGGTTGCAGGTTTCGGGGCCCAGCACGGCAACCCTCTCAGGTAAGACCACTACTCAGCTGACAGCATCAAATCTTACGATTGGTACGTATGTGTTTCAACTGGTGGTCACCGATGATTTTGGTGAAGAGTCGTTGCCGTCGTCGGTTACCGTGACAGTCGAGGAGCCACCCAACAACTACAACTGGATCCGGGAAACGGTAGTACTGAAGCAGGGGATCACTAGCGAAGGGCAGATAGGAGGCTTGGCGATAGCGGACGGCGAGAAAGCGGTCACCTATGCCTACTTCGATGGCCTCGGACGGCCCATGCAGCAGGTAGCAGTCCAAAACTCGCCCATGGGATTGGATGTGGTGCAACCCATCATCTATGATAAGTATGGCAGAGAAGAGAAAAAATACCTGCCCTATACGTCCAGCCAGAATGACGGATGGTATAAGGTCGAGGCAACCGGTGATGGATCATATATCTCCTACCTTTCCAGCGACCAGTTTCAATTCTATCAGACAGGCGGCCAGATTGCCAAGGATACGGTTCCCTATTCTAAATCGGTCTTCGAGCCCAGCCCGCTGAACCGGCTGGTAGAGCAGGCGGCCCCGGGGGAGAGCTGGCGGTCCACTGCGGCTGCCGGAGACTATTCATCGCTGGATAGGACAGTAAAATTTGCCTATGAGACAAACGCGGCAAATGAGGTTAGGCTGTGGACGTATACGTACCCGACAACAACCTATTCCCTGGGATTGGTAAATGCTGGCACTACATCAGCACCCACTTACTATGAGCCCAACCAGCTGTACAAAACGAAGACTAAAGACGAACAATACAATGAAGTAATAGAGTATAAGGATAAGCACGATCGCGTTGTGCTCAAGAGGGTACAGGCGGTACCGGGTAACCCAACGGTTAATGACATCAATTATGCCAGCACGTATTATATCTACGATGACTTTGGCAATCTGGTGTGTGTGATTCCGCCAGAGGCTACAAGGTTGCTAGAGTCGCAGTACCTTCCCGCAGGAAGTGCAGACAAAGATGCCTTCCTGAAACGCTGGGCCTTCCGTTACACCTATGACGGTCGAAAAAGAATGACCCAAAAGCAGGTCCCTGGTGCTGAAGCTGAATATCTGGTATATGACGATCGTGACCGAGTTGTGCTCACCCAGAACGGTGTGCTTCGGCCAAGTAATGCATGGATTTTTACAAAGTATGATCAACTTAACAGGCCTATCCTAACGGGAAGAAAAGATACGACCGCGGTATTAAGTCAGATTGGCATGCAGGATGTTGTGAACGCATTTTATGCCAAAGCGTGGACGAAATTATATGAAACCTATATAGGTAATGCCACCGGCAACGTTCATGGATACAGCAACAAATCCTATCCCGTGTTTAACAAGGCCACATCGGTGGACCCGAACAATTATTCAACGGTCACTTACTATGACGATTATAGCTTCCGTTCGTTGTGGTTGGGGAGTTACATCTATGTCGATGAGGAACTTATTGAAGACGTCAATGGCACTACCTACTCGCAACCTTCGGCTGAACATCTTGGCTTGAAGGGTCAAGTCACAGGTACAAAGGTGAGAGTGTTCGACGGCAGCACCTACAGTTGGATAAGATCGGTTAACTATTATGATGACAGGTACCGGGTCATCCAGGTGACTTCGGAAAACTACAAGAATGGCTTTGATCGCACTTCCAATCTCTATGACTTTGCCGGCAAGCTTTTGAAGTCGATAACCACCCACGTAGTAAGGGATGTCACCTGGAAAGACAAAGTGGGCGTGAAACAGGAGGGGAACAGGCTCATACGAACGGCTTCGGGCAACTCATGGGGTGGCGCTGGGGCGGCCTCCGTGCAACAATTGCCGGCTGGGACAAATGGCTGGGTTCAATTCCGGGCCTCAGAAACTACTACCGGCCGAATGATTGGGCTTTCCGATCAAAATACCAATGCCAGCTACACTACAATTGATTTTGCCTGGTACCTATTAAACAATGGCACAACGCGCGTATACGAGAGTGGAACACACCGATACACAGGCAGCACCTATGCGCCAGGCGATCTTTTTAGGATTGAACGCACCGGCGCGACCATCAAATATTACCACAATAACGTTCTTAAATACACCTCGGCAGTAGCGTCTTCGTCACTACTCATGGCCGATATGTCGATTCATCATGCCTCGGGTACGGTGGTAAACGTCAGTAGTTCTTTCAGCGAAAACGCTAAAACGATCACCCGAAGATTCGTCTATGATGCAGGGGGCAGAATGGTGGAAACCTGGCACCGAATTGATAGTGATCCGGAAGTTCGCCTCGTGTACAACCAATACAACGAACTGGGCCAGCTCATTGACAAGAAACTGCACAGCACCACCGCGCAGGCCACTAACGCCATGCAGTCCGTGGACTATAACTACAACATCCGGGGTTGGTTGTTAAAAATCAATAATAGTGATGTTAGCACGGTGGCTAGTGATGACAACGTGCGTGACTTCTTCGGAATGGAACTTGCTTACGATGGGCCCAATGGTACAGGTAACACAGGAATGTTTAATGGAAATATCTCGGGGATTAAGTGGAGTGTTAACCAGGGTTATAGCGACATGAAAGAGATGGCCTATAACTATAGTTACGATCCGATGAATCGTCTTCAGGCGGCAGTTCACTTTCAAAACAGTGGAAGTTGGACAACGGGCCAGTATGATGAGCGTGACTTCACCTACGATCTGAATGGAAACATTAAGTCACTGCTCCGGAAAGGCAAGGATGGCGCCACCATTGACGACCTTGAATACAACTATGGGACAGGCTCAACGGCAAGCAATAAATTGCTCTACGTTCGGGATAACACGTCAATAGCGGCCGATAAGGCCAAGGGTTTTGTGGACGGCAATGGCGGCACGGCCACAGACTATGCCTATGATGACGCGGGCAATATGACACATGATCTGAATAAGGGCATCGGTACATCTTTGGAAGATGCGACAAATAAGATCTCGTACAACTATATGAACCTTCCGGCAAGGATTGTGAAAGGAAACAATTCGATCCTGAACATCTATGATGCCTCAGGTCGTAAACATGCACAGGAAGTGACAACCGGAACGGTTACCAAACAAACAGACTACGCAGGTGACTTCGTTTACGAAAACGATGTGTTGCAATTTATCAATCACGAAGAAGGCAGGATTGTAGTGGCATCGAATAAGCTTGTGCTCAAAGACGATGGCAGTAATACTGCTACGATGACGGCAGTGAACGTTACCCTGGATGCCTATGCAAGCAATGGAGAAGATTATATACGTGTCACATCAAACGGAACTACGGCGCGAACCGGTGTCTTTCCGATTGGAGGAAACCTCTCCGTCTCCCCGGGTGAGCGCTATCGCATCAAGGTAAGGGGATTCAAAGATCCTTCAGGAACCCATCCCGTTTATCTATCCCTAAAGGCCAATGGCGCTGACCTGGATTGGCCTGGGTCGCAACTCCCCAACGGTGCTGCGGCGGAATCGTGGGTTGAACAGACTGTAACCATTCCGACGGGAGCAACAACGTTGCAGGCAGGTGTAACCTGGAACACCGTTACGAGTGGTGCAAAGTTCTATATTAATGAATTCGAGATCACCCAATTGGTAACCGAACTACCGGAATACCAATACCACCTCAAGGATCATTTGGGAAACGTACGGGTGACCTTTACCAGCAAAGAGGAAGCAGACGAGGCAACGGCCACATTGGAGACCGCCAATATGGATGAAGAGCAATCCAGGTTTTTGCGGTATCAAAATGTACGAAGGGTGGCCTCACACCTGTTTGATCGCACCAATGGCGATTCACCTAACACGACACCCGGTTATGCGCAGCGGCTGAACGGCTCGGCAAACGAGAAATTCGGGTTGGCTCAATCAATAAGCGTAATGCCTGGCGACAAGATTAGCGCTGAAGTGTATGCGAAGTATGTGGATACTAACTCATCCAACTGGACTGCGGCATTGACTACATTATTGACCCAAATTGCGGCGGGTACTGCTCCCGCGGGAACAGTTGTCGACGGAGGCGCCTATTCAACCAGTACGAGTTCGTTTCCGTTCCCTATCGAAGCAGCCGCGAACACGTCGGGAAGTTCCGAAACGGGACCAAAAGCGTACCTGAACTGGTTGGTGTTTGACCGTGACTACAATTTGATCCTGAATCAGTGTGGCTACGACCGGCTCAGTGCGAATCCCAAGGAGTATGGACAGGACGTAGGACACGAGCGACTTTTCAGTCCTGAAATTACGATTAGTGAACCCGGATATGTATATATTTACCTGTCCAATGAAGAGACTACGCCTGTGGAAGTGTACTTTGATGATTTGAAGGTTACCCACGTTAAATCGCCGGTTATCAGCACTTCAGATTATTACCCCTTTGGTCTCGCCTTTAACTCGTACTCGCGTGAAAACAGTGTGCCTAATAAATACAAGTTCGGAGGTAAGGAAGAACAAACTGAACTTGCGCTAAACACTGTTGACTGGGGATGGAGACAATAT
>Ga0079224_100009773_pt1 | contig 13121 bp, 14 predicted proteins | sample Stecom2015_FD_80414 | JGI IMG/M metagenome (GOLD analysis project Ga0079224, IMG submission 80414) | Agricultural soil microbial communities from Utah to study Nitrogen management - Steer compost 2015 | ecosystem: Environmental > Terrestrial > Soil > Agricultural land | place: USA: Utah... | reverse complement strand
CCTCTGCGGGGTCTTCGGACACGTGCTATTCCCGTAGGACAAGGAATGCTTCGTCAGCGTAATCATCGCACGAAGAAAATTGTTCTTTATTTTCGAGGAGTCTCCGTATTCTGCCTGCGCTAGATTAGATTCTAATTAATGTTAGAGGTTAAATTATGTATTTTAATAATAAGATGCAATTAATTTTATTCATTTCCTTCTTACTAGCGAAGGAAATACACGGAGACTCCTGCGGGAGGATAGGCATCGGTGAGACCCCGGAAGAGCTTTAGCTCTGAGGAGGCTCACCAGTCGCCCGCGGCAAGGTAGACACTGTGAGGTCTTTTCGAACAGATGTCGCCCCTGTGCTGGCAGTAAAAGCGGAGTGTATTTCCGAAGCGGGTATGATGCGTTATACAAAATACTTAGTTACCGCACAGTTATTATCTATTATCTGTTAGACAAAACTATCCAGTAAAAACAGTAACCTTTCAGAAAACAGCCATTAAATATAATCAAATATCCTTATATCAACCTCATCTATAGCTCCAATATCTGTTTCTAAATCCCACAACATAATCTTTGAAATTTCATCATTATCACGAAATGGCATGAGTTCGTCTATATTGGAGAAATAAACTGGATTATATTTGATTTCCTCATTCATTATTTTTTCAGTTTTTAATAGCCCGATAAAATCCATATCCGTTACTTTTTGTCCGGTTTCTTCATAAAGTTCTCGTTTTGCACATTGCAAGGGTGTTTCTGTTCCCTCTCTGCTCCCAGCCGGTATTTCCCATTGTTCGCGCCACTTATTGTAACAAAGAAGGTATTTCCCTTTACACTGAATGACCGCAAATGATCCTGCGATTGGCTGGAACTTATTCATATTTGCTTCCTTCTCAAATATGAAATCCCGAAAAATTAATCCATTATTTTTAGTTTGGATCTTCTCTTTCCCGGACTTACTTCTTATAGGATCATGACTTGCTAACTGTTGTTGTTTATTCACAAGAATCCGCCCCTATTTACTATCTTCTTTATACTTATCAAAATACTGTAGCCACTTCAAAAGCTCATTTTCCCAATTTGGTTCGATTGAGAATTCAATAGTTTTGAGTTGTTGATTATCCAAATAGAGTTGCTCCGTCCAGATTTTATCTTGTTTTCTTTGGTTATATGTAATGGTGTTAAGATACTTTTCCTGTAAGATATGGTTATCTTCCATATTAATGAAGAAGACGTAAAAGCCATTTTTTAACGCATGTATCAAATCGTCCCTTGTAATCTTATCAATATAATTTGGTTCAATAATGATTAGATTACTTTCCTTTAAATCTATGTTTATAGTGGAAGGATTCTCAAATTCTATCTCTAACTTTTCAAGTTCTGCAACTATTTTTTCTTGATTACCAATATACTGAATGCCTGAAGACAATAGTTTTTCGCCTTCCTCTTCTTTTGGTGTACATGCAATTAATAGAAAAAGTGCTAGAATTCCAAGCATATGTTTTAGCTTCAACAGGCAATCCTCCCTAATAGTATAAAAAATGACTATCAAAATTTACATGATAGTCATTTATACGTATTAATCTGTTCCCTCTGGATAGGTTTCTCTTAAAAACTTGATGGATTGTTTTATCATTGCTTTCATAACATCTACATCCACATCAGCAATCTTGTTAATATAGACACATGCTTTTCCAGTAGTATGTTTTCCAAATTCCTTTAGCAATTCCTCTCGTTCAGGGTCTCCAGTTGCAAAATAAAGACTAATTTTTGCCTTACGCGGAGAGAATCCTACAAGCGGTGCATCTCCTTCGTGACCGGAAGCGTATTTATAATGATAGGACCCAAATCCAATAATACTTGGTCCCCACATCTTGGCTGGATAACCTGATGTTTCCGTGAAGATATCTAACAACTTATAGGCATCCTCTTTTTTCTTTGGATTTTCAACGGTTTCAATAAATTCTATGACACTACTATCATTTTCTTTTGTTTTTAATTCATACATACAAACCACCCCTTTTATTTTACAGTATAGCCTCGCACATCACTGTCTTATTCTGTTCCTTCATTAATTTTCTGAAGGATTTATAGAAACATACCCTGTTTCCTCAATAATAAATTGCCCCTGTTCTGAGAGAATCCACTCAATAAAAGGTTCGATATTCGGATTCTGACTTCCTGCCGTGACAACATAAAATTCGGAAGTAATCGGATATTCCCCACTTTTGATCGTCTCTACTGTTGGGACTACACCATCAATAGCAAGGTGACGAATTGCATTATTTTGAACCATCTCATTAGAGAAAAATCGGAATGTATACCCAATGGCATTTTTATAGTTCTTATAGGCTGCAGTTTCTTCTATTATACCACCCATCAAGTTAACAATGTCCTCCGATGGTGCTTCCATGATTGGTGTATCACCCATTAAATTTTCAAGTGCTGTCTGGCTTCCACTATCAGCTGGTCTTTGGAAAGCTCGGATGGAATCGTTAGAACCACCAACCTCTTTCCAATTCGTTATGTTACCAGCGTAAATATCCTTAATTTGATCTAACGTTAAATCACTGACTTCATTCTTGGAATTTACAAAGAACACAAAAGCCTCTTTTCCTATCGGTGTGAGCTCTAATTCTACACCTCTATTTTTTGCACGATTTATTTGGGCTTTAGATGGAGCTGCAGCAAATATAATATCTACTTCGCCACTAATTAATGAATCATAAGCTACTTGAGTTGTATTAGACATTACCTCACTTGCGTATACGTCATACCCTTTTTCTGGGTAAGTAGCCTGTGCAAACGCAGCATAGATTGGATACAAGGCAGTAGCCCCATCCATTATAGGGAGTTCACCCTCCATCTTGAATGTAGCAGGTTCATCAAGCTTCACTGCCTTGGTATCCTCAGCAAAAGGTTGATATTCAAACAGATCGACATCACCATTACCAATCGTGGGGATACTTCTATCATAGGCACTAATCACCTCATGAACAGCGATAGCGAGTATGGCAATTATAATACACCCATATACAGTCCGCCTTAGCACCTGTCCTTTTAATAATGGAAAGAAGCCATTGAAGACGAAAAACAAGAAAACAAGTGCAACCGTAATAAGAAAGGGCATATAAAACTTTTGCACTCCAAATAGTAAAGTAGCTATACTACCAATAAAAGTAAATAACCCTACCACACCACTAATTGATAAAAATAATAATATCCGAACCCCTACACTTTTTTTCATGTTTACTTACTCCTTTGGATGCTATTTCGAACTAGCCTATCTTACTACCAAGATCAATCGATTTTGCAACTATACCCATCCCTTTATCCTATGGGTATAAAAAATAACTAATCTTTAAGAAACATAATTTTCCATTTAATTGTACCTAATATTCTAAATTGTTACAACCAAAAAAAGTAGCATTAGAACTCACTCTAATGCTACAGAAGTTTGTAATTATTTAGCCTCACGTTTTTTTTGTTTTCTACTTAAATAAACAATTGCCCCTATAAATAACAGAAGAACTACAACGATTGGAGTAATAAATATCCAATTCAAACCGGAATTTTCTTCAATAATATAAACATCGGCAGATTCTCTAGCGAGCGCAACTTTATATTCGCCATTTGATGTCTCACGAACTAAATCATCACCTAGGAGACCGCGCAATTGTAAATCCGGTTCTAGATCAGTTATGTTAACCCTTCTTGATTCACTATCATTATTTATCGCAATATACATTGTTTCATCTTCATAAGTACGCTTAAACAAGCTCATTCCTTGATCTGAACCAACAAGCTCAAAATCACCGTATTGTAATACCGGAAACTTTCCTCGTAGTGCCAATACCTTTGAAAAGACTTCTTCTAAATCTTGATCACCACTGTTAAAGTTCACTAATTGCTGAGCCTGTTCTATTCCTGATCCGTACATTGGAATATCTGAACCTTGAAACAGCGAAGGAACACCTGGAGTTGTCAAAAGATAGACAAGTGCTAGATTCCATGTATTCACATCATCACGCTTATTTTCAGCCGCGATTTGTGTAAAACGGTCCATTGATTTGTTATCTACGTAGATAAGTCCACCCTCACCACCAAGTTCTTCCCATTTCTCATAAATATTTCGTACAGGAGTATCAGCTTTAGCAAATACATCCACAATAGCATGTGATAGGGCTTGATTTTCTACAATATCAATAGTCGGCATGTTTTGTAATTCAGAAGGTTTCTCTTCACTGAGAATATCTGCGATTACATAGAGGTCAGGCTTATCCGCCTTTAACTCTGTTGTTAGTGATTGAATAAATTCTACGGATGATTGATCAGCCGCATGTAATACAAATCCATCGACATTACTCTCATTCAACCAATACTTCGCAACATCAATTAACATCTCACTAACTTCTGGGTTGTCTTGGTTCAATACTGAAACATTCTCTAACCAAGGCTCATTTGCTGTTTTAATCTGTGCATCTTGATCAACCCAGTCTTGCTTTTCTGAATCAGAAACAATAGGATGACTTTCAGCTACATAATTAGTAACAAGTTCAAGAATGACCTTCATATCCCGTTTATGTGCTTCCTTAACTAGTGTTTGCAAATCTTCCATGCTACCAAGTTGCTCTTCTATAGAATAGAAATCTTCAACCCAATATCCATGATATCCATCTGTAGCATTTTCCATAATAGGCGAAAGTGAGATGGCAGTGAATCCTAAATCTATAAGATCATCTAGCTTTAACTTAATCCCCTCTAAATCACCCCCATGATATGCATAAGGGTCATCTATCCTGACCTGTTCACTAAATGCCTGGTTACCATTGTTATAGCGGTCTACCAAAATATTATAAATTATTTCTTCTTGAATAGGATTGTCCTCTGCAAAGCTAACTGCTGGATATGTACTCATCAATAACAGTATCGCTAAAAATAATATTGAAATTCTTTTCATTCTATGTCCTCCAGCTTATTATAGTATGATTTTATTTACCTATGAAGTATTTCAAAGACCCATTATTCTTTTATACTCATGTACTAATTATTACCTTTATCTAGAAATAATCAACATAATCTATTTAATTGTAGAAAAAACGCCACAAAAAAAGGATGTTTAAGGGCTAAAGCCTCTAACATCCTCCTAAACTTATTACATAAATCCACCTGGTAAACGGAAAAATCCTAAAATTATAGTAATTAAGAATGAGATTAATAACACGCTCCAGCCAACTTTAGCTGAATCACCATCTTTAATTTTACCTAGAGTCATTTCCATACCGGCAATAACCCCTACTCCAGCTAATCCCTTAACAATGGCTTCAGCAGTCATCGCGCCACTACCATTTAAGTAATGCATGATTAAATCTCCACCGGAATATAAAATTAACAGATAGTCTAAACGAAGAATCATTTGTACAATTTTAGCTGCTTTTTCTTTACCTTGCTTATGTAATACTAGTGATACAATAAACAGAATGATCGCAAGTGCCCATGCTGTTACATGTAGATGTGTGTTCATTATTTTCCTCCTATTTCTAAAACAAGTCTATAATATATCTATTCTACTATACCACGGATATGAATGATAACATATGAAAAATTATTGACAAAGTTAATCTATTTTATTCTCTATAGGGTTTTCATGTTTAAAATGGGTCCATATTCTTTCATGGCAATTTCAGTTTAACAATTTTCTAAGTTGTGTTACATTTGCTATATAGGAGGCGAATTTGAATGGCAAATTTGAGTGAAAAAATAATAAATCAAACTGATAATTTCGGTGCTAAGAACTACCATCCACTACCTGTTGTTGTGGCTAAAGCAGAAGGTGTTTGGGTGGAAGATCCTGAGGGCAATCGTTATATGGATATGCTTAGTGCATATTCTGCTGTAAACCAAGGACATCGACATCCAAAAATAATTGACGCATTAGTTGAACAAGCAGGTAAAGTAACACTAACCTCCCGTGCTTTTCATAATGACCAATTAGGTCCATGGTATGAAAAGATTTGTAAGCTAACGAATAAAGATATGGCTCTTCCCATGAATACTGGTGCAGAGGCTGTAGAAACAGCAGTAAAAGCTGCTCGTCGTTGGGCATATGATGTAAAAGGAGTACCAGAAAACAAGGCTGAAATTATTGCGTGTGAAGGAAACTTCCACGGGCGTACAATGCTAGCTGTTTCTTTATCATCTGAAGCGGAATACAAGCGTGGTTTTGGTCCAATGCTTCCTGGAATTAAGTTAATCCCTTATGGTGATATCGATGCACTTAAAGCTGCAATAAATGAAAATACTGCTGGATTCCTTTTCGAACCAATCCAAGGGGAAGCAGGCATTGTCATTCCACCTGAAGGATTCTTAAAAGAAGCATATGAAGTATGTAAAGAAAATAATGTACTTTATATTGCTGATGAAATCCAAGCAGGTCTAGCTCGTACTGGTAAGATGTTTGCCAACGACTGGGAGGGTGTTGAACCTGACATGTTGATTCTTGGTAAAGCACTAGGTGGAGGTGTAATGCCAATCTCCTGTGTTGTTGCTAACAAAGACATTTTAGGTGTATTTAACCCAGGATCTCACGGTTCCACATTTGGTGGTAATCCACTAGCATGTGCCGTATCCATCGCATCACTAGAAGTATTAGAAGATGAAAAGTTAGCTGATCGATCCCTGGAACTCGGAAACTATATGATGCAGGAACTTAGAAGTATTGATAATCCAAAGATTAAAGAAGTTCGTGGAAAAGGTTTATTTATCGGTGTTGAACTCACCGAGTCAGCTCGTCATTATTGTGAAGCATTGAAAGAAAAAGGGTTACTATGTAAAGAAACACATGAAAATGTAATCCGCTTTGCACCACCACTTATTATCAGTAAAGAAGATTTAGATTGGGCTTTAGGCCATATTAAAGAAGTATTAAAGGGTTAATGAAAGGAATGTCGCACCAAGTGTGCGACATTTTTATTTGGGTTTGATTTTATGCTTGAGGAGACTCGGGGGGCCTGGATTTCTCTTCGGGCAGATGATGACGGTTCTCGGGTCCATCCTCCCACACACCATCCACTAGTTTATTTTCCACCTGGTTCAGCCCCCAAAATTCCCCCCATCCTTTCAACAAATCCACTACTCAACATAAACTAACAAAAAGGAGGGATCTTATGCCAGCAAAAGTAGGAGCTGTAAAAATTAATACTGTATCATCTTCCAGTATTTTTAATATTGGTGATGTATATTCCATGAGTCCACAGAGTAGTGCAAAGACTTATGCTGGTGGAGGATCTTTTAATACTGGGGATGGAAATCGGATTAACCTTAACCAATCACATACGTATGTGTATGACAAAGACTTTATCGATCAACCGACAACCTAATGAGGTGAAATTTATGAATATTACGGTTCATCAATCCATTCATATTAATCTATTGAAAGTTGGAGTAATAACCAACTCATCTGTCTTGCAAATTGGGAGTACCGGAGCTATACAAGCCCAATCGGACCTATATAATACAGGAGGATATACTGAGCCTGCTGAGGAGGCGGATCCCTTTAGTCAGTCACAGCCTATTGTTCCACTTTCTCAGTAGTAAATAAAGCACAAAACTCTGTAGGTTGCATACGATACTATAGGTATTTGCCTAGGTCCCAACTGGCACTATAAATCCATAGTATTCAAGTGAGGTGGAGTTAACCATGTACGAGTGGAACAACTTTATGTATCAACAACAGCAATATCAACTTCAGCAAAGCGAAAAGATGAAAGAGCTAGAAGAAAGAATATCTAACCTTGAAAAACAACTACAAGAAAATAATAGCCTGCGTGTTGATAAAATAGAATATCATTTTGATCAACTTAAAATTGAACGATTAGATGGTACACTTCATATTGGATTATCCCCTAATGATTTAGCAAATATTGATGACTTGGGAATCCCTACAGCCAAACAATCTACAGTAGTCAATCCCGTTACTCGAAAGCTCGTACCACAATTAAATCAATTTATTAATGAGCGCGGCCCCAAAATGATACATGAATTATCGGAGAAACACAATAAGCCTATTAACCATAAATTAGAAGGTGATATCATTCACGATATTTTAGGTCAAATACCTGACCGGATCCAGTTTTACGAAAATGAAGCAAAAGCAAAACACCAAATCACTCATCCTCAGCAATTAGAAAGTTTTATTTCAGACCATATTAAAAAGGAAGTCTATCATTCTTTACAGCGCTTTATTGAAAATACTGAAGATCAAAAAGGGGAATCTGAATGAATATAGAAGTTCATAATTGGGGGTTATGTGTCGGAAACGTTGCAATTGAAACAGTTGCTTCCTCTTCGGTATTTTTAATTGGAGATAACGAGGAAATTAAGCTATCTTCCTTTTTCGATACTCCACCTGAATCCTATATTGTTGGTAACCTTGTACCATTAAGCCCTCAGACTTAAGTAGAGGTGACATAATTGAATCATCGTCTAGTTCATCTTCAAATGAGTGCCATAAATTCTATTGCAGGTAGCTCTATCTTTAATATCGGTGATACCGTCCATTTTAACCCTAAATTCAAAGCCATTGCAGTACAACGGGAGTCAAATGTTTGGAATGAAGCTTATGATTATGATTTTGAAGACTTTTCTATATTCAAAAGAGAAGCAAATTGGATTAAGAATACGATACCGATTGAAACCTATTTTGTGCAGCATAAAAGTGATATAAGAGTAAATAATGTATCGATAACTGGGGTTAGTCAAGCTTCTACGGTACAGTTTGGTGGCCTTAAGAAAATAAATACTGAATCACGAATCAAGCATATACGTATTTTGCAGGATTAATAAAATAGGAAAAGCTGGAAACACAGATTTATACATCCCATCATATTTTATAATAAATTCATTATTAGTAGGTGTACTCTATGCCATCAATTGTCGGACCAATAAAAATAAATAGCGTAGGAGGAGGAGTAGTGAATTTCGGTGATTCATTTTATCTTTCTCCCAAAAGCACATCAAAGACAAGTGCTGGATCCGGCTCTTTCAATACCGGAGACTTTATTAATACTAATACTGGTGTAAGCTCTACCAACCCAATTGATCCAGATGTCAACGATCAAAATCAAACAGCAAACACTTAAAAGAGCGAGAAGCTAGATACCATTAATGTAACCACATTAAAAATCCGTCTCCTACTTAGAGTAAGGAGACGGATTTATTTACTTTCAATCTTTCGGAACTTTTACTAATAATTGTTTGTTGAAGAAGTAAAGATAGGTTTCCTCGACTGGTGATTTCCATATCGTCTCAAGTGCATGTCGGTATAAAGTTAGTTGGACTTTATACCGGGTGATAAGTTTTTGAATAATGGTATCCGTAACTTCATCTTGTTGAATAAAGTCTGTCTTATAGTCTAGTATTATCCAACCGTTTCCTGAAGGGATTACCGCATCGAATACCCCTTGGACAAGTACTTGTTCATTCGTATCACTTTGCCAATTAGCATATACTTCACTAGCTGGCAGCGTGATACTAAATGGAACCTCTCGATATAGTTTTTCTGCCTGTAGCATTTTCAAGGCGATTTCAGTATCAAAGAACTTCTCAATTGCCTTTACATCAATGGAATCGGCTTCCTGTCTTCGTAAAATTTCACGCTCTACTAAACTCTCTATAAATTCAAGAATTTCATCTCGTTGCATCTTTTGCCGGAATGGAATATGTTGCATCACGGTGTGCATGGCTGTCCCTTTTTCAGCCGCAGAGAGTGTCTTTTCCTTCTGCATGAACAAAGGCTTTTTTACAATTGGCGTTTTAAATGGCTGTACCAGTTGCGTTGCACTATATTCGTCTTTAATTTCACGTTGTCTTTTAATTTCAGTTACACTTTGTTTAGCACGTGAATGTGCTGCCTCATCAAACGGGTATTGATATGAAAGTCGATTGTCAACAAAGGAATCCAGTTCGGCATCTTCTAATTCAACAGGTTGCCAAGCTTGAATCTTTTCCCTGAGTTGCAAATCTTCTTCTAGAGACTCCTCATCCAAATTCGCAAGCTCACTACCATGCAAAATAGTAATATCCCATTCAGAAGGATCTACACGTATTTCTTCAAGAACTACATCCTTTACATCCTCTGAGCGAAGCACTTCGGTATGCTGATGACGCATCAATGCTGGTCCTATCCAGTCTAAATATGATTTAGACTGAATTCTAAAATGAGCTGGCAGTATCCATTCTGAATGTTCCATAATAGAATGCCACTTTTCCTGTTTCTTGACAAAGGAAGCCACATTACCAACCATGACAAGCTTTTCTCGAGCACGAGTTAGTGCTACATATAGCACTCGCATTTCCTCTGCTAAAAGCTCTCTTCGCTTTTCTTCTCGAATAGCATGGAAAAATAACGTTGGATAGGTAATCCTTTTTATTGGATCAATATATTTCGATGCAAAGCCTAAATCCTTGTGCAATAAGTATCTCTGATTTAAATCCATCATGTTAAATTGCTTGTCCACAGCGCCCACAATCACTACAGGAAATTCAAGCCCTTTACTTTTATGAATCGTCATTACTCTAACGACATCTTCCTGTTCACTAAGTGCTCTAGCAGCTCCTAAATCATCCCCTTTTTCCTCCATTCGTTCAATGAAGCGAAGAAAGCGGAATAATCCCCGGAATGACGTAGTTTCATAGCCTCTAGCACGATCATATAAAGCCCGTAAATTTGCCTGGCGTTGTCTCCCTCCTGGCATACCACCAACAAAATCAAAGTAGCCAGTTTCTCGGTATATCTGCCAAATAAGTTCTGAGAGTGCACCTTGTCTTGATGCCAACCGGAATTGTTCTAGCTTTTGGATAAATCGGTCTATTTTGGTTGTTAAATCATCGATGTGTTCCTTGCGATATTTTTCTAGGGCTTCATAATACGTACTACGCTTATCAGCTAAGCGGACTTTTGCGAGTTCATTTTCATTCAAGCCAACAATCGGTGATTTCAAAACCGAGGCAAGTGGTATATCCTGCCTAGGATTATCAATAACTTTCAGCAGATTTAACATGATCTTTACTTCAATTGCATCAAAATAGCCTGTAGAAAGTTCAGCATATACTGGAATACCTTGCTTCTTTAATTCCTCTACAATGGTCGGTGCCCAGGTCATCGAACGAAGTAAAATGACAATATCCCGATACTGTACATCTCGTAACGCCTCACTTGCCTTATCCACTACTTGAAGTGGAGAATTATCCTCGGTTCCAATCCATTGTTTGATTTTCATTGCATATGCTCTAGCTTCTAATTGTGCATTCTCGAGATCCTGGTAATTTTCCTCATCCGTATTCTCCTCATCCTCAGACTTCTCTTTTTCCTCCGGCATTTCACGATCAATAATAATCAGTTCAGGATTTGGCTCCTGTAATGGTAGAGAATCATACATTTTATTACCGTAGCTTAATTCAGCATCGTGATCATAATTAATCTCGCCAAGATTTTCATCGAGAATTTGTCTAAAGATATAGTTAGCACCCACAAGTACGAGCTCGCGGCTTCTGAAATTACTAGCTAAATCGATTCGAGTAGCTGGATTATCACTTAATGCAAAACGCTTGTATTTCTCAATAAAAAGTGATGGTTCGGCATGTCTAAATCGGTAGATACTTTGTTTCACGTCCCCAACCATAAACATATTTCCTGGGCCAACCTGATCACTAATTAGGGTAATGATCGTTTCTTGTACAAGATTCGTGTCCTGATACTCATCAACAAGTAGCTCACTAAATTGCTTTTGTAAATTTTTAGCAACAGTTGACGGTCTTGGGTCATCAGTTGTTGAGGTTTCATCCAATAATATTTGTAGACATAAATGCTCTAAATCTGAAAAATCAACTACTGACTTTTCCCTTTTTGCTACAGTAAAGCGATCAATAAACTCTTTTACAATCTCGGTTAATGTTTTAACAACTGGAGCCAATTCCCGCATATCCTCCACATGTGTAGCTAGCTTTCTTTCAAACCAGTTGTTCTTCATTTTAATCCACTTACTCTTATAGCCATCACGTAACTTCTTCGCTTTTTCCCTTTTATCCTTATTTACTTTTGGTCTCTTCGTAGAAAGCGGGACAAACGTACTGCTATTCATAAATGTTTGGATATCATCCCAGCTTCCTAAATGATTAAGTGCATCTTGTAGCATAGCTAAGTCAGCCTCAATGGCTTCTACATAATGAAATGGTCCATCACTTTCCATGGCAATTCTTAGGGCGTGGTTCATTTCTTGTTCAATTCCACTAAACTTATCCTGAACTTCCCTTTTGATAATATCCAACCATGTTAAATCTTCTTCAGACCAATTCTCTGGTATTCGATATACTTCTGCTAGTTCATCTAACCAAACCTTTGGCCATGGATTTTGAACTGCAAAATTATATAAAGCGAGTACTAGCTTTTCTACATCTACATCATTACGGTCACCAGAAAAACGTTCCACTACTTCAAAGAACTCTTCTTGTTCCCCGCCTTCCTTACCATACCAGTCCTCAAATAAATCTTGTAAGACATCCTGTTGCACCAAATCTGCTTCCATATCATTTGCAATGCGAAAGCTTGGATCAATATCTATTAAATAAGCATATTGCTTCACAATATCTAAACAGAACGAATGTAAGGTTGATATAGAAGCACGCTGTAATAAAGATAATTGCTTTTTCAAATGGACAGAAGTAGGGTCTTGTTCCAATGCTTTCTCAAGTGCTAATCCAACTCGGTTACGCATCTCTTGGGCGGCTGCGTTCGTAAACGTAACAACAAGAAGGGAGTCAATATCGACTGGATTTTCTTTCTTTAATAGTTTTTGAATAATACGTTCTACAAGTACAGCAGTCTTACCCGAACCAGCTGCTGCAGCTACTAGTACATCGTTTCCCTCTGTATAAATAGCCGCTTCTTGTTCTTTTGTCCATTTAACCAATGATATCGTCCTCCTTCTTCGTTATTTTTTCCAATACTTCATCTTCTTTCATTTCTGACAACCTTCTAAAGTTATTGGTTTCAAGTGTAGTATCAAATTGACATACAGACAGAAATGGACAATACGTACAGGCAATCTTTTGTTTTCGTTGATATGGGTTCAAAT
>Ga0079224_100009772_pt1 | contig 13122 bp, 10 predicted proteins | sample Stecom2015_FD_80414 | JGI IMG/M metagenome (GOLD analysis project Ga0079224, IMG submission 80414) | Agricultural soil microbial communities from Utah to study Nitrogen management - Steer compost 2015 | ecosystem: Environmental > Terrestrial > Soil > Agricultural land | place: USA: Utah... | reverse complement strand
GCGCAAGGTGGAGTCGTTCGGCGACGGGACCTTCGAGCAGATCGGGGCCGTGGTCGCCGGGCCCGAACGTGAGTGGGTCCAGGATTTCTTCTTCCGCGCGTTCCCGCCGCGAGTGAACTGGTTCGGGGAGTTCGCCGACGCGAGGGAGCGGTGATCCATCCGATCGACGATGACGAGGACTACGGGTACCAGCTGCTGATCGGGTATCGGATCACGCAAGCGACGACGCCCGGGGTCCGCAGCCATGTCGCTGTCACCTATGAGTACGACGGGAAGACGTACAGGGACGAGTTCCGGTCCCGGATCGTTGCCTGCCCCGGCGGGTACCGACTCCATCGGTGTGAACGGATCGCGCTCAGCACCGTTCCCGACTTCTTGGCGCGCTGACCGGCCTGTCTCCCACCCGCTTCGCCGGGTCCGGGCGAGCGGACTTCGACCGGGAACGGAGCCAGCGTCGGAGCTGAGAGCGCCGGGGGATATCGTGGGTCGCGAACGACAGGGGAGCGCCACCCAGGGCGCTGAGAGTGCGGAACAGGCCGCAGACCCTCGAACCTGACGCGGTTAGCACCGTCGTAGGGAGTCGAGCTCGACCCCTCCCACCCAAGGGAGATGACGCATGCGTGCAGAGGTGCACCACCAGTCCGTGCCGTCCGACCAGCACCGCTCGAGCCAGCAACGCCCACGGGGGCCACGCCGGCGCGCCGGCCTCGCGCTCGCGGCGGCGGTGAGCCTGCTGGCCACCGCGTGCTCGGCCGGGGGCGGGGGTGACTCGCAGGACGCCGAGGACACCGTCGTCCTGGTGACCCACAGCTCCTTCAACGTGCCCGATGAGGTGCTGGACGCCTTCACCGACCAGCACGGCTACACCGTCGAGGTGCAGGCCGCCGGCGATGCCGGCGAACTCGCCAACCGGCTGGTGCTCACCCGCAACTCGCCGCTGGGCGACGTCGTGTTCGGCATCGACAACACCTTCGCCTCCCGCGTCGTCGACGAGGGTGTGCTCGCCGACTACACCCCCGCGACGCTGCCCGCGGGCGCGGAGGAGCACGTGCTCCCCGACGCCACCGCGGCGGGCCAGCTCACCCCCGTCGACCGCGGCGACGTGTGCGTCAACATCGACGACGGCTGGTTCGCCGACAACGACGTGCCGCCGCCGGCGACGCTCGAGGACCTCACGAAGCCGGCGTACCGGGACCTGTTCGTCACGCCGGGAGCGGCGACCTCCTCGCCCGGGATGGCCTTCCTGCTCGCCACGATCTCGCACTTCGGTGAGGAGGACTGGCAGGACTACTGGCGCGAGCTGATCGCCAACGGCGCGAAGCTGACCTCCGGCTGGACCGACGCCTACACCGTCGACTTCACCGCTGGCGGCGGCGACGGCGACCGACCGATCGTGCTCAGCTATGCCTCCTCGCCCCCGTTCACCATCCCCGAGGACGGGGAGGAGCCGACCACCAGCGCGCTGCTCGACACCTGCTTCCGCCAGGTGGAGTACGCCGGTGTCATCGCCGGCGCCGCGAACCCCGAGGGTGCGCAGGCGCTGGTGGACTTCTTCGTGGGCGGGGAGTTCCAGGCGGCGCTGCCCGAGAGCATGTATGTCTTCCCGGTCAGCGACGAGGTCGAGCTGCCCGAGGCCTGGTCCCGGTTCGCCGAGGTCGCCGACACCCCGCACGACCTGCTCCCGGCCCTGATCGACCAGCAGCGCGACACCTGGCTGAAGGAGTGGAACGAGGTCGTCACCCGCTGATGACCCGGACGTCGCGTCGCCCCGGCACCACGACCGCTTCGGTCGTCGGTGTCGTGGCGGCCGGCGTCCCGCTGGCCGTCCTGGCGGTCTTCTTCGTGCTGCCGGTGGGCGGGATGCTGGCCCGCGGGTTCGTCGACGACGGCACCTTCGACCCCGGCGGCGTGCTGCAGGTGCTGACCCGGCCCCGGGTCCACCGGGTGCTGGCCTTCACCGTGCTCAGCGCCGGGAGCGCGACCGTGCTCGCCGTGCTGCTGGGGGTGCCCGCGGCGTACGTCCTCTCGCGGCTGCGGTTCCCCGGCGTACGGCTGTTGCGGGCCGTCGTCGTGGTGCCGTTCGTGTTGCCGACCGTTGTGGTGGGGGTCGCCTTCCGGCAGTTGTTCGCCGCCGCGGGACCGCTGGGCGGGCTGGGGCTCGACGGCACCCCGGTGGCGATCGTGCTCGCCCTGGTGTTCTTCAACATCGCAGTGGTGGTGCGGACCGTCGGCGCGCAGTGGGACGGTCTGGACCCGCGCCGCGAGGAGGCGGCCGCCGCGCTCGGTGCGCGGCCGGCGCAGGTGTGGTGGACCGTCACCCTGCCCGCCCTGCGCCCGGCGATCGTGTCGGCCGCGAGCGTGGTCTTCCTCTTCTGTGCGACCGCGTTCGGCGTGGTGCTGACCCTCGGCGGGTTGCGCTACGCCACGGTCGAGACCGAGATCTACCTGCTGACCACCACGTTCCTCGACCTGCAGGCCGCCGCGGCCCTGTCGTTGTTGCAGATCCTCGCGGTGGTCGCCCTCCTGCTGCTCGCCCACCGGGCGCGGGCGACCGAGGTGGCGCTCGCGCGGGTCGACCGACCACGGCGCCGGCCGCGTCCGCGGGACGCGTGGGCCTTCGTCGTGCTCGGCCTGGTGCTCGCGCTCGTGGTCGCCCCCGTCGCCACGCTGGTCGCGCGCTCCCTACGCACCGCGGACGGTTGGGGGTTCGACCACTACCGGGCGCTGGCGGCGGGGCCGACCGAGGGCGGGTCGAACGCCCTGCGGGTGCCGGTGACGACGGCGGTGGAGAACTCCCTGCGGATCGCCGTCGACGCCACCGTCGTCGCCGTCGTCCTCGGCTTGCTCGTCGTGCTCGTCACCACCCGGCCGCGCCCGGCCGGGCGCCGGGCGGCGCGGTGGGCGCGGGCCCTCGACGGGATCTTCATGCTGCCGCTGGGGGTCTCGGCGGTCACCCTCGGCTTCGGCTTCCTGGTCACCCTCGACCGGCCGCCGCTGGACCTGCGCAGCTCGGGGATGCTGGTGCCGATCGCCCAGGCGATGGTGGCGTTGCCGTTGGTCGTGCGGGTGCTCTCGCCGGTGCTCGGCTCGATCGACGACCGGCAGCGGCAGGCCGCGGCCACGCTGGGAGCCGGCCCGTTGCGGGTGCTGCGTGATGTCGACCTGGCCCTGGTGTGGCGGCCGCTGCTGGCCGCGGCCGGCTTCGCGTTCGCCGTCTCGCTGGGGGAGTTCGGCGCGACCAGCTTCCTCTCCCGCGCCGACCGGCCCACGTTGCCGGTGGTGATCTTCCAGCTGATCTCCCGTCCGGGCGTCGACAACGCCGCGATGGCCACCGCCGCCGCGGTCGTCCTCGGCGCGCTGATCGTGTCAGTGATGGCGTTGGTGGAGCTGGTGCCGCGTAGGGGAAGGATCGCGTGATGCTGCAGGTGGAGGACCTCACGGTCCGGTTCCCGGGCCCGCGGGGCAGCGGTCTCGTCGGCGCCGTCGACGCCGTCGCCGGGGTGGGGCTCAGCCTCGCACGCGGGCAGGTGCTCGCGGTGCTCGGTCCGTCCGGGTGCGGCAAGTCGACGCTGCTGCGCGCCATCGCCGGGCTCGAGCACGTCGATGCGGGGCGGATCCTGCTGGCGGGCGCCGACCTCGCCGGAGTCCCCACCCACCGCCGCGGTTGTGCGCTGATGTTCCAGGACGGGCAGCTCTTCGACCACCGCAGCGTCGCCGCCAACGTCGGCTATGCGCTGCGGCTGCGCCGCCGTCCCCGGCGGGAGGTGGCCGCGCGGGTCGAGGAGCTCCTCGATCTGGTCGGCCTCACCGGGTACGGCGACCGGGCGCCCGCGACCCTGTCGGGGGGCGAGCGTCAGCGCGTCGCGTTGGCCCGCGCGTTGGCGACCGAGCCGCGGCTGCTGCTGCTCGACGAGCCGCTCTCGGCGCTCGACCGGAGTCTGCGCGAGTCCCTGGCCGCCGACCTGCGGCAGATCCTGGTCGCCGCCGGCACCACGGCCGTCTGGGTCACCCACGACCACGAGGAGGCCTTCACGGTGGCCGACCGGCTCGCGGTGATGCAGGACGGCCGGGTCGTGCAAGAGGGGACCCCCGCCGAGGTGTGGCGGCACCCCGCGGACGCCCGCACCGCGCTGTTCCTGGGCTACGCCACCGTGCTCGAGGGGAGTGCGGCCGCGCGGATCCACCAGGTGCTCGGCTCGCCCGACCCCGCCGTACGCCGACCGGTGGCGCTGCGCCGCTCCGCACTCCGCCTCGACGCCGCGGGACCGCTGGCCGGGACCGTCGTGGCGGTCCGCGCCTCGCCCGAGGTCATCCGGCTGCGCGTCCGGGTCGACGGGCTCGGCGAGGTCGACGCGGTCGCCGGGCGCGAGCACCCCGCGATCCCCGGCGACGAGGTCGGGCTCGCCGTCGACCCCGACCGACTCGCCGTACTCCCGTCCGGCGCGGCCCCGAGCCACCTCACAGCGCCGACACCCTAGACTCCACCGGGTGACACGGCGCGCGTACGGACTCCTGATCGGCATCGCCGTGCTCACCGGGGGGCTGGCGGTCGTGGTGGGCCTGAGCCTCGGTCAGCCGTTGCGCGACCCGGAGGGCTTCCTCGGCCCCACCTGGCTGCGGATCCCGCTGCTGCTGCTCGGCGCGTTCCTGGTCGACCTGCTGCCGATCGCGCTGTGGCGCGCACGGTTCCGGCTCGGTGAGGTGCCCGCGCGGGTCAAGGAGCGGTGGGCCGAGCACTGGACCCGCGACCGGCTGCAACTGGTCGTCATCGGACTGGTGTTCTTCTACATCACCTACATCGGCTACCGGAACCTCAAGTCCTACCTGCCGTTCATCCGCGGTGACATCCAGGACTACGCGCTGCGCGAGTTCGACCAGTTGCTGTTCTTCGGCCACGACCCCGGCGTGCTGCTGCACCAGGTCATCGGGTTCGAGTGGATGGCGCACTTCCTGTCGTTCATCTATCTCGCCTACCTGCCGCTGGTGCCGCTGACCCTGACCGCCTGGCTGGTCTGGTCGCGCAACCTCAGCTTCGGCTACTGGTTCGTCACCGCCAACGCGATGTGCTGGGCGCTCGGCACCGCGACGTATTACCTGATCCCGTCGCTGGGGCCGATCTTCCACTTCCCGTGGCTCTTCGTCGACCTGCCCGAGACCGGGGTGACCGCGCTCCAGGAGGCGTTGGCGCGAGGGCGCGAGAGCGTGCGGTTCAACCCGATGAGTGAGTCGGTGCAGAGTGTCGCGGGCTTCGCCTCGCTGCACACCGGGATCACCCTCGTGGTGGCGCTGGTCGGGCAGTACACCCTGCGCAACCGGCTGCTGAAGTTCGCCTGCTGGGCGTTCTTCGGCATCACCGTCGTCTCGACGATCTACTTCGGCTGGCACTACGTCGCCGACGACCTCGCCGGGGTCGCCATCGCCGTGCTGTCGGTCTACCTCGGTGGGCTGGCCACCGGCCAGCGTTTCGACCGGCGGGGGAGGTCGTCGCATCCGACGACCACCACCGTCGCCGTCCCCGTCGACGTCGACCCCCCGCCCCCCGCGCCGGGAGCCGATCGCGGCTAACGCCGTCGGGCCTGCCGCCGGATGGCCCGTTTGCGCTGCGCCATCAGGCGGCGCTCCGTCCAGGTGTCCGCCTGCCGCTGGACGACCTGCACCAGCCGGTCGAGCCCGAGGTTGACGTCGAGCAGATGGGTGCCGGTGCCCGCGATGACCTGCCGCGGCGCCCGCGAGCCCGGCTCCGGGGCGTACCGCAGGACGGTGCTGCCGTTGATGGTCCGGCAGGTGCCGACGTACCTGTCGGGTAGGCGCACCCAGGTCGTGGACGCGGTGGGCTCCCCGCCGGGCAGGCTCTGGTCCAACGACCACTGGACGCCCCCGCCGGCGAACCGGCCCGAGGGGATCACGATCGAGAACGGACCGCGGGTGCCGGCCACCACCGCCGGGTCGACACAGGCGACCCGCTCATCCGGTCCGGGCACCCGGCCGAGCGCCCACCCCGAGAAGTCGGTGCGGGTGTTGCCGAACGCCGAGACCCAGGGTGGGTCGGAGGCATAGGAGGAGTACGCCACGACGCAGCCGGCCTGGCCCTTCCGGGTGCACAGCGGCACCCGCCGGAAGTCGCCGCCGCGGACGCGCTGGTGCCGGGTCGTCACGTTGCCCCCGATCAGAAGGGCGCCGACCAGTCGCTTGCGGATGGCGGGGCGGTTCTCGATCTCCTCGCGCACCAGGCGACGCAGCATCAGCGTGCCCTGCGAGTGGCCGATGAGGACGAAGCCGCGCTTGCGGGGGACCCGGCGCAGGTAGTCGCGCCACGCGGCCCGGACGTCGCGGTAGGCGACCTTCGCGGTCTGGGCGGCGAGCAGGCCGCCGGTGGCCGACATCTGCCGGTAGAGCGGGGCGAAGACCCGACAGGCGCTGGAGAACCGCGCCGCCTGGTAGCGCGCGATCGCCTCGACCTCCGGGGCGGCGGTGGGCGTCGCGTTCCAGCTGAACTGGTTGGTGACGGTCGGATAGACGTAGAAGCAGTCGACCGGCCGCTTCCCCGGGCGCGGTCGCTTCGGGGTGCTGACCCGATCGGCGGCACCGAAGCTGCGGATCGTGGTGTCGAGCGGGATCGAGCACGGGTCCTCGCGACCCGGCAGGCACAGCCACGGCACCGGGTTCGCCGCCACCCGGACGTTCGCCTCGCGTGCGGCCGCGGGCGCGGGACCGTGACCGGGGACGCCCAGGCCGACCAGCGGCAGGGCCACCGCCAGCAGCGCGCCGAGGCGCGCACGGCGGCGACGGGGCGCGGACGACCGCGTCGGGGACGGGCGCCGGAGGGGACGCGTACTGCTCATATGGAGGACAAACTGATCCGAACGGTGCGGGTTACGCCCTCCGCGGCGGGGATCACGGTTCGCCGGCGTTTGTCGGCCCCGCGGTTGCGGGACAGTGGGGCCATGACGAACCAGGGCTACCAGTCCCCCCAGGTCGACGTCGCGGGGCTGACCCGCGTGCTCGACGGTCCCTATGCCGAGGTGCGCAGCATGGTCCGCGACGGGCTGGTGGAGCACGCCGGCCTGCTCGACGAGGCGCTCGAGCTCGACCGGCCGGCGTACCGCCAACGGGTGCTGGAGGTCGTGCTCGCGATGGCCGAGGACGGCCACACCGGGCTGGGGTTCCCGAAGGAGTACGGCGGCGCCGACGACGTCGGCGCGTCGATGGCCGCCTTCGAGACCCTCGGGCTCGGCGACCTGTCGGTGATGACCAAGGTCGGGGTGCAGTTCGGGCTCTTCGGCGGTGCGATCCTGCACCTGGGCAGCAAGGAGCACCACGACGCCTACCTGCCGGACCTGATCAGCGGGAAGCTCCTGGGCTGCTTCGCGATGACCGAGACCGGCCACGGCTCCAACGTCCAGGAGCTCGGCACCGTCGCCCGCTTCGACGTCAAGACCGGCGAGTTCGTCATCCACACCCCCGACGACGCCGCCCGCAAGGACTACATCGGCAACGCCGCGCAGCACGCCCGGACCGCGGTCGTCTTCGCCCAGCTCGAGATCGGGGGCGAGTCCGAGGGCGTGCACGCCTTCGTGGTCCCGTTGCGCGACGAGACCGGTGAGCCGCTGCCCGGCGTACGCATCGAGGACTGCGGGCCCAAGATCGGGCTCAACGGTGTCGACAACGGCCGGATCTGGTTCGACCAGGTGCGGGTCCCGCGCACCGCTCTGCTCAACCGGTACGCCGACGTGAGCGAGACCGGGGTCTACTCCTCGCCGATCGAGTCGCGCGGGCGGCGGTTCTTCACGATGCTCGGCACGCTGGTGCAGGGGCGGGTCGCCGTCGGTGGGGCCGGCATCAACGCCTCCAAGGTCGCGATCACGATCGCGGTGAAGTACGCCCTGCAGCGGCGGCAGTTCGCCGCCTCGGACCCCGCGACCGAGGAGTTGCTCCTCGACTACGGCATGCACCAGCGGCGGCTGCTTCCGCTGCTGGCGCGCACCTATGCGATGCACTTCGCCCAGGAGGTGCTCGCCGCCGACCTGCACCGGGTGTTCACCGACCCGGACGCCCCCGAGGAGGAGCGGCGTGCGCTGGAGTCCCGGGCGGCCGGCACCAAGGCGCTGGGCACCTGGCACGCCGCCGAGACGATCCAGGAGTGCCGCGAGGCCTGCGGTGGCGCCGGCTACATGGCCGCCAACCGATTCGCGGCGCTGCGCGCCGACACCGACGTCTTCACGACCTTCGAGGGCGACAACCACATCCTCCTGCAGCTGGTCGCGAAGGGACTGCTGACCGACTACTCCAGCGACTTCGCCGACCTCGACCAGTTCGGGATGATGCGCTTCGTCGCCGGCGTGGCGGTGGAGACCGTCATCGAGCGCACCAGCGTGCACAAACTGCTCGAGCGGATCCGCGACGTCCTTCCCGGCGGCAACGACGACACCTGGGACAACGACGCCGGCCTGCTCGACCCCGACTACCACCTGATGATGCTGCGCTGGCGCGAGGAGCACATGCTCGCCGGCGTCGCCCGGCGGCTCAAGCGCGGGATGGACGACGGGATGGACCCCGGCGTGGTGTTCAGCCGCTGTCAGGACCACGTGATCGCCACCGCGCGGGCCCATGTCGAGCGGATCGTGCTCGAGTCGTTCGTCGATAAGCTCGCGACCCTCGAGGACGGCCCCAACAAGGACGCCCTCAACCTGCTGTGCGACCTCTACGCACTCTCCGTCATCGAGTCCGACCGCGCCTGGTGGATGGAGCACGGACGGTTGACGACCCAGCGGGCCAAGGCGATCACCCGCGAGATCGGGGACCTGTGCCGCAAGGTGCGCCCCATCGCCGGCGATCTGGTCGACGCCCTCGCGGTGCCGGCACCGCTGCGCCGTACCGAGATGCTGGCCGACTGAGAGGCGCCGGAAAGCGATATTCCCCTACCTGAGCGCGCTGTCCGGGCCGGCCGGACGACGCTCACGTAGGGGAATATCGCGGGTAAGGGGCTCAGTGGGCGTGCGGCTTGAACCGCTCGAAGGAGGCCCGGACCTCGGCCTCGGCCTCGGCGCGGCCGACCCACTCGGCGCCCTCGACGGACTTGCCAGGCTCGAGGTCCTTGTAGACCTCGAAGAAGTGCTGGATCTCGAGGCGGTCGAACTTCGACACGTGCGCGATGTCGCGCAGGTGCTCCAGGCGCGGGTCCTGGGACGGGACGCACAGCACCTTGTCGTCGCCGCCGGCCTCGTCGGTCATGCGGAACATGCCGATCGCGCGGCAGCGGATCAGGCAGCCGGGGAAGGTCGGCGCCTGCAGGATCACCAGCGCGTCCAGCGGGTCGCCGTCGAGGCCGAGGGTGTCCTCGATGAAGCCGTAGTCGGCGGGGTACTGGGTGGAGGTGAACAGGGTGCGGTCCAGGCGGATCCGCCCGCTCTCGTGGTCGACCTCGTACTTGTTGCGCTGCCCCTTGGGGATCTCCACCAAGACGTCGAATTCCACGATGTTCCTCCACTCGTGGGCCGCCGCCTCTCGCCGGCCCGGTCGCGACGCCGTCGACCTCCGGGCGTCACCGGCCGCTAGTGTCCCGCACGGCACCATGGGAGACGCAACCGGAAGGGGGTCGGAGTGGGGCGACGTGACGAACGCCACTCCGGGCGACCCCGCTGGCGGATCCTCCCGGGTCTGGTCGTGCTCGCCGTGCTCGGCGCGGCGTTCGGGGCCGCCGAGCTCGACGCCGGCCCCCGCTGGCTGGGCTGGGACTGGTCGGCCCCGGTCGACCAGCCCGCGGCCGTGGACCCGCCGCCCGGCCTCGACCTCCCCGCGCTGCGCCCCGCGGCGCCGGTGCTCACCGGCGGGAGCACGACGACCGCGACGGTGGACGCCGACGCGGTGGCCGCCGTGGTCGCGCCGTACCTCGACCGCAGCGACCTCGGCCGGCGCCTGACCGTCGCCGTCGCCCCGCTGGGCGTGGGCGAGCCGGCGTACGCCGTCGGGGCGCCGCGGGTCACCCCCGCCTCGACGACCAAGCTGCTCACGGCCGCGGCGGCGCTGGCCGAGCTGGGGCCCGACCACACCTTCGCCACCTCGGTACGGGCGGTGCCCGGCACCGCGCGGATCGTGCTGGTGGGCGGTGGGGACCCCTACCTGGCGCGTGCGCAGCCCGCGGCCGACGAGCCCCCGGCGTACCCGGTCCGCGCCGACCTGCGCACGCTGGCGACCGCCACCGCGAAGGCGCTGCGGGACGCCGGGCGGGACCGGGCGCGCCTGGACTACGACGTCTCACTGTTCGTCGGTGACCGGTTCAACCCCGCCTGGCCGGCGAGTTACGGGCCCGACGGCGTGGTCGCCCCCATCAGCGCCCTGTGGGTCGACGGCGGGCGTCCCGAGCAGGGCACCGGCCGCGTCGACGACCCGCCGCGCGTCGCCGCCGAGGAGTTCGCCCGTGCCCTACGTCGGGCCGGCATCAGGGTCGGCCGGGTGCGCGAGGGGTCCGCTCCCGCGGGCGGCAGCGAACTCGCGCGCGTCACCTCGGCCCCGCTGCACCAGATCGTCGAACGCGCCCTGGAGGTGAGCGACAACGAGACCACCGAGGTCCTGGCCCACCACGTCGCCCTCGCCCGCGGCGAGGAGGCCAGCTTCGCCGGCGCCGCGACGGCGGTGGTCGACGCGCTGGCCGAGGTCGGCGTCGACGCCGCCGGCGACACCCTGCGCGACGGCAGCGGGCTGTCCCGGGAGAACCTGATCGCCCCCCGCACCCTGCTCGGCGTCCTCGCCGCCGCGGCGGAGCGGCCCGACCTGCGCGCGGTCCTCACCGGGCTCCCCGTCGCCGGCGCCACCGGATCGCTCTCGCTCCGGTTCGACACCGGCGACCCCGCCGGGCTCGGCGCCGTCCGCGCCAAGACCGGCACGCTCACCGGCGTCCACGGCCTGGCGGGCGTCACCCTCGACGCCAACGGCACCCCGCTGGCCGTCGTCGCCCTCGCCGACCGCGTCCGCGCCCCCGGGGGCATCGGCTCCGGCGGCGTCGAGCAGGTCATCGCCCGCCAGCGCGTCGACGAGCTCCTCGCCGACCTCGCCGCCTGTCGCTGCAGCGGTTGAAAGCGAGGGCCGTGAAGTCACCACATATGTGGTGACCTCGGGTGATACGCCGCCGAATTCGTGTCGGAAGCGCCAACATCGCCACATATGTGGTGACTTCTGGGGCGCCTGGGAACTGCGCACTCGTACGCCGGGCGTGGGGGCGCCTCGTAGGTTGGCCCCATGGACGCCTCCGACATGGTCGATTGGGACCTCGCCGTGAAGATCGGCTCGCGGATCGCGGGCGAGGGGCCGAGCGTCGGTCGCCAGGAGGCGGCGGACGCGGTGGCCGAGCTGCGCGAGGGCGCCGCTCGGTCGACGGGCCTGGTGGGGGAGTTCACCGGTCTGCACGCGCCACCGGACACCGCGCCGGTGCTGGTCGTCGACCGTCCCGGCTGGATCAGCGCCAACGTCGAGGCGTTCAGCCGGATCAGCGCGCCGCTGCTGGGGCGGATGGAGGAGCGTCGGGGTCCCGCGCGGGGGCTGACGCGGGCCGTCGGGTCCCGGGTGACCGGGGCCGAGGTCGGTGGACTCCTGGGCTTCCTCGGCGGGAAGGTGCTGGGTCAGTTCGACCCGTTCGCCGAGCCGCACGGGCGGCTGCTCCTGGTGGCGCCCAACATCGTCAACGTCGAGCGCGAGCTCGAGGTCGACCCCTCCGACTTCCGGCTGTGGGTGTGCCTGCACGAGGAGACCCACCGGGTCCAGTTCACCGCCGTGCCGTGGATGCGCGACCACCTGCGTGGCGAGGTCGAGGCGCTCGCTGCCGCAGTCGACCTCGATCCGTCGGAGCTCCTCAGCACCGTCCTCGAGCGCGCCGGCGACCTGGTGCGCGGCACCGGCGACGTCAGCCTGGTCGACCTCTTCGCCGGCCCGGAGCAGCGCGCCGTCATCGAGCGCGTCACCGGCCTGATGTCGCTGCTCGAGGGCCACGCCGATGTGGTCATGGACGAGGCCGGCCCGGAGGTGATCGGCTCGCTGAAGCAGATCCGCCGCAAGTTCAACCGGCGCCGCAAGGGCGTGGGTGTGCTCGACCGGGTGCTGCGCCGCCTGCTCGGCCTCGACCAGAAGATGGCGCAGTACCGCAACGGCGCCACCTTCGTCACCGGCGTGGTCGACCGGGTCGGGTACGACGGGTTCAACGCCGTGTGGGCCGACCCCGCCCACCTGCCATCGAAGGACGAGATCGCCGACCCGGGCGCGTGGGTGCGCCGGGTCCACGGCTGAGCGGACCGTGGCGCTCGATCCCGCCCGCGCGGCGGTCCGGGCCGGCGTACGGCAGGTGCTCGACGACCCCGACCGGGCGACCGCGCTGCCCGCCGGCACCGCCGTCGTCGTCGCCTGCTCCGGGGGCGCCGACTCCCTGGCGCTGCTGGCCGGCACCGTCTTCGAGGCGCACGCGCGCGACCTGCGGGTCGTCGCCGCCACCATCGACCACGGGTTGCAGGAGGGGGCGGCCGCGCAGGCCGAACGGGTGGTCACGCAGGCCGCTGCGCTGGGCGCGGACGAGACCGTCACTGCCCGGGTCGAGGTGCACGCGGCCGGTCAGGGGGTCGAGGCCGCCGCCCGCGAGGCCCGCTACGACGTCCTGGCGCAGATCGCGCAGCGCTGGGAGTCGCCGCTGGTGCTGCTGGGACACACCCGCGACGACCAGGCCGAGACGGTCCTCCTCGGCCTGACCCGCGGCTCGGGCGCCCGCTCGCTGGCCGGCATGCGTCGGGCGTTCGACGTGTTCGCCCGCCCGCTGCTCGACGTCCCGCGCACGCAGACCGAGCAGGCCTGCCGCGCCGAGGGCCTGACCTACTGGGAGGACCCGCACAACACCGACCCGGTCTACACCCGGGCCCGGGTACGCCACCGCGTCCTGCCGGTGCTGGAGGCCGAGCTCGGCCCGGGCGTCGCGGCCAACCTCGCCCGCACCGCCGATCAGCTCACCGAGGACGCCCAGGCCCTCGACGGGTACGCCGACCTCGCCCTCCGCGCCGCGGCGACCACGGACGGCGTACGGCTCGAGCCGCTCGCGGCGCTGCCCACGGCCGTGCGGACCCGGGTCCTGCGCCGCGCCGCCCTGGC
>Ga0079224_100009771_pt1 | contig 13122 bp, 9 predicted proteins | sample Stecom2015_FD_80414 | JGI IMG/M metagenome (GOLD analysis project Ga0079224, IMG submission 80414) | Agricultural soil microbial communities from Utah to study Nitrogen management - Steer compost 2015 | ecosystem: Environmental > Terrestrial > Soil > Agricultural land | place: USA: Utah... | reverse complement strand
CATGTTTCTTGCCTTTACAATTGTAGCAGTCAGTATCTCGTTTGTTTTCAGGGATTTGATCTTACTTATTTCTCCGCCGGAATATTTTCCCGCATACTATATAATTTTTCTTTTAATGCCTGGTATGGCTTTCAGCGGATTGTTCTATGTGGCGCAGTCATTAATTCATGTTAAAGGAAAAACTCACATTACCGGATTTGCTGTTGCACTATTCAGTATTTCAAGTGTGGTTATGAACTATTTTCTTATTCAGATTTGGGGAATGGCAGGGCTTCTGCTTGTTTATAATCTCGTCTGGATTTCAATGGCATTAGTGTTAATGAAATTGGGATTAAAACAATTTCCCGTTGCACTTGAAAAGAAACGCCTTTCAGTAATTGCTTTTACATTCGTACTGTTCCTTTCATTAATCTACATGCTGCATGATTCTTCATCATATCTTTTTTATTCAATAATTCCACTGCTGTTTTTGATTACAATTTATTCTTATTACAATGGTGGATTTTTTGATTCAAGAGAGAAGTTCATCATTAAAGATTTACTGAATAAAATCATCTCGCGTTTTCACCTGCTGAGGAGCAGCACTAATTTAAATTCACAGCAGAACACATAATTAAAAAATTATTATGAGCGATCTTTACTTATTACTCGGCGCGGTTATTGGCATAGCTTCAATTGCGGCGCTGCTTGTTATATCATACTTAAAATTTGAATGGGCAATATTCATTGTTGCATTTTCTTCATGGATGCCTTACATCTTCTATGAAAACTCAATCGAAAGCATTATTGAGGAACAGGTTGGAATCGGTTCCTATCTCAGAATTATTACTGTTGTAGCAATGGGTGTGGTAGGATTGATCAAGTTTATAAAATACTTTCCAAGGCATAAAGGAAGAGTTCCGCTCCATTTTAGTTTACTTGGAATATTTTTGATAATTGCATCAGTATCAATTATATATTCAATTGATCAGCAGATAACAATGATACGCGCGGCAACATTCATTGCATTTTTTGCTTTTCTGCTTGGCTTGTACGCCTGGCTTAAGGAAGAAGAACAGTTTTACAGAGCAATAAATTCTCTTTACTATGTTATTCTTGCATTCATTGTACTTAGCTTAATCGGATTAGCAGTTATGCCGGAACGTGTATGGTGGTGGAATATTTCAAACAGGCTAATCGGGATTTGGGGACATCCTAATACAAACGGAATTTTCTGCCTTACTGCTTACCCGGTTCTGCTTTGGAAATTCAATCACACAAACAGGTATGGAAAAATATTAATCGTTTTTCTTTTCATCATTGTTTTGCTTATGCACATTATGACCGGCTCGCGCACATCATTATTTGCTTCACTTGTTGGAATATGCGCATGGTTTATTGCCCAGAAACAAGGAGTGAAAATTGTATTAAGTGTTTTAACAATCAGTCTTTTTGCTTTTATACTTATTCAGATCAACCCGGAAAGTTTTGAAAGAGAAAAATCAAAAGAAATTACAGATGTAACCGGACGTGATAAATTCTGGGACTCCGCTGAAATTCTTATCACTGAAAAACCTCTTACCGGCTACGGCTATGCAGTTGAAGGAAAAGTTTTTTCCGATCCAAGATTTTATGTTCCGGGTTATGCTCTCTGGTCAGGCAGCAACCGAACTTCAATTCACAACGGTTATTTATCAATTGCATTGGGAGTTGGAATTATCGGTATTCTAATATGTATAGTTCTTTTACTCCTTCCGTTCATCCGCGGATTATCAACAAGTGTTTCTTACTACAAAGCATTTGCATATTCAATAATGGCAATGATGCTTCTTGAAAATTTTGCAGAATCGGCTCTTGATTCGGCAAACTCAATAGGAGCAATATTTTTTTGGGTAGGGTGGATTGTCATTGGAAGAATTTATGAAATTGAAAAACTGGAAGCTTATGAAGAAACCGATGAAATTGAAGAAGATATTGAAAGCAGTTATGCTGCATGATAATGGAATTAATCATTTCTGAAAATATATCACAACCAATCAATCAAATGGGACAATCAAAAAATCATCTTTCCTATGTTCTAATTACTGCTGCAAAAAACGAAGAAGATTACATTCGCGGAACAATTGAATCTGTTGCTGCACAAAATATTACTCCTGAATTGTGGGTGATTGTGAGTGATGCTTCAACTGATAAAACAGATGAGATAATAAAAGAGTACGCAGATAAATATTCTTTTATAAAATATGTAAGAGCAACCGATCAGGCTGAAAGAAATTTTGCTTCAAAAGCTTTTGCTATTAACATCGGCTATAAACACATACGCAATGTTGAGTATAATTTTATCGGTATTCTTGATGCAGATGTTACATTTCAGCCCGACTATATCGAAACAATCATGAAAAAGTTTGCTGAAGATCCAAAGCTTGGAATTGCCGGCGGAATATTTTATGATGTTTACAACGGCAAAAGACATAAAGTAAATCCAAGCGTTCACAGCGTGCGCGGTGCAGTGCAGTTATTCCGGAGAGAGTGTTATGAAGATGTGAACGGAATGATGCCGCTGCGGAAAGGCGGCGTTGATACTTTTGCCGAAATTTCCGCGCGCAAATATGGATGGAAAGTAAAAACATTTTTTGATGCCGAAGTTCTGCATCACCGCTGCACCGGCACTTCATCAATGAATCTTTTTCAGCATAAATACAGGCAGGGAATAGTTGAACATTCCCTGGGTTATCATCCTCTTTACCAGGCAGTAAAATGCTGTATAAGAATTTTTGAAAAACCGTATATCATTGGTGCGGCGCTGAGATTTGCCGGTTACTGGAATTCATACTTAAAAAAAGAAACACCAACTGTTCCGGAGGATTTTTTCAAATTCATAAGGCATGAACAAAAACTCAGGCTCCGGAAGGTATTCTTCTTTAAAAACAAAGCTTTCTGATTTCTTATTTCTTTAGTTCAAATTTATTTAAACCGCAGCATTCTGAATTTCAAAACTTTTCCGGATAAAAAATAAATGAACAAAAATATTTTAATGGTTGCATACACCAACTACTCAACAGATGCACGGGTGGTAAAGGAAGCAGAGGCTGCTGTAAGCGGCGGCTTTAATGTTGATTTTATTACACTAAGGCGTCCCGGCGATAAACCGGATGAAAATTTAAACGGTGTGAATGTAATACGCGTTAAGCAGTACAGGTACAGGGGCGCGGATAAGTTTAAATATATTCTTGGTTACATTGAGTTTTTCTTCCGCGTAATGTTTAAATCTTTTCCTCTTTATTTAAAAAGAAAATATGTAATTGCGCATGTTAATAATATGCCCGATTTCATGGTCTTCTCTGTAATGTTTCTGAAATTATTCGGCACAAAGGTAATTCTTGATATTCACGATCCGATGCCGAATGTTTTTCTATCAAAGATGCCGGAAAAACATAACTTCCTCCATAAACTTCTTGTACTGCAGGAAAGATTAAGCACAAAGTTTGCAGACAGGGTAATTATGGCTGTTGAAACTTTCAGGGATACTCTACTGAAAGACGGGGTTGATAATAACAAATTAACAGTTGTTGCCAATTTTGCTGATGAAAAATTCTTTAAAGTTAATAACGGTTATGAAATTAACGGCAAGGTTAGAATGATTTATCACGGTACTATTGCTGAAAGATGGGGATTGCAAAAAATTATTCTTGCTCTCTCAAAGATTAAACAAAAAGAAAAATTTCAGTTCAGGATTATTGGTGAAGGTGATTTCAGCGATGAAATAACAAATCTTATTAAAGAAAATAATCTTGAATCAGTTGTGTGTTTTGATAATAATTTTTATCCCTTTTCAGAAATAGGATCATACTTAAAAGATTATCATCTCGGTGTGGCATCTCTTGAACTTACTCCGCATACGGATACAGCGTTATCAACAAAGATGATTGAATACATTGCAACAGGCATTCCGGTTTTAACAATTAAAAACAAAGCTGTGAGCCATTACTTTGGGCAGAGCGGCTGTTTCTTTTATGATCCCGATAATATTGATACGATAGTTGATGTATTTAACAGGCTGGCAGAAGATAGTTCCTTATTATTGAGTAAACGTAACGAAGTACTTGATCTGAGGGAAAATTTTGTCTGGCTCAATGAGAAAAAGAAATATCTGAAGCTGTTAAATGAACTTGCCGCCGAATAAGCTGCGGATATCCCTCTGAATAACTAACTTTCAAATAACAAAAAGCAATATGGCTGTATATATTATTGATCCGTTAGCAGATAATCACTGGCTTGAATTTATTTCTGCTGATAAACGGGCTAATATTTTTCATCATCCTTCATGGCTTAGAATTTTAAGCAAACAATACGGCTTCAGAGTTTTTTGTGTCTGCATTTTTAATGATGATAAAATTACTGCCGGCATTCCTTTCTGTGAAGTAACCGGAGTTACTGGAAAAAAGAAATGGGTGTCGCTTCCTTTTTCTGATTATTCTCTGCCGCTTTACTGCGGTTCTGATCAACTGAATGAGTTAACCGGGTTTATAATTAATGAACATGAAAATCATAACGTTCAATCAATTGAGATTTGCTGGGAGATTCAAAGAGGTAAAAACGGCAAAAACTTTTTTGTTGATTCATCCTATGTTTATCATATAACAGAATTGAATGATGATCCTGCTGAGTTGTACAAATCATTTCACCGTACAAAAAACCAGGGAATTGCAAAATCACTAAAGCAGGGTTTGCGTGCACGTTTTTCAACAGAAAATGATGCCATACAGATTTTTTATGATCTTCATCTTAAAACAAGAAAGAAACTTGGTGTTCCTATTCAGCCAAAGAAATTTTTTGATCACATCTATGATGAAATCATAAGTAAAGAACTCGGTTTTATAGTTATTATTTCAAAAGATGATGAGAACAATTCCGGTAAAGAAATAAATCTTGCAGCGGGATTATTTATGGGATTCAACGAAACGTTAACATATAAGTATAATGCTTCCGACCCTGCTTATCTGCAGTACAGACCGAACAATCTCATCATCTGGTCTGCAATGCAGGAAGGAATAAAACGCGGCTATAAATTATTTGATTTCGGCAAATCAGATCTTTCAAACACTGGATTGAGATCATTTAAAGATGGCTGGGCTGCTGTTGAAAAGCCGCTTTACTATTCTTACTATCCTTCATTCAAATCAAATGAACACTCATTTAATTTTTTAAAAGATAAAATTGTAGCTCCGTTGATTAAATCATCACCGGACTACGTTTGCAAACTAATAGGTGAAATTGCCTACAAATATTTCCCATCAATTTAACAACAATATGAAAATCATACATCCGTTCAAGATTATTGATAAGCAATTGTTTGTAGATAACCTGATAGACAATCTTGTGCCGAAGTTTTCTTTTAAGTACAAGCTTTATTACGTCTATCTGCGCCCAACACTGCCAATGAAAATAAGACAGTGGATGCAGACTCTTTATCATGCAAGAGTTACTTTTAAAAAAGATTTTATTGATGACAGGCTGGTTAATTTTGTTAAAGAACATAATGATTACGATGAGGTTGTTAAAACTTTTTATCCGGAGGGATATGAAAGAGCAGTTATTTTAACTCATGATGTTGATCATCAGATAGGATTTAACAACATACCAAAAGTACTTGAGCTTGAAGAGAAATATGGATTTAAATCTTCCTGGAATATTGTTCCTTATAAATATAAAATTGATCACGGGATAATAAGATTGATTGAAGATGCGGGGCATGAAATTGGCGTTCACGGTTATAATCATGATGGCAAACTTTATTCTTCATCCAAGGTATTTAATGCGCGCGTTCCATTTATAAATATGGCAATCAAAAATTTTAAAGCACGCGGATTCAGATCACCTATGGTGCATCATAATCTTGAATGGCTTCAGAAACTTGATATAAGATATGATGCTTCCTGTTTTGATTATGATCCGTTCCAGCCTTTCCCGAATTCAACCGGATTAATCTGGCCTTTTATTGCCGGAAAGTTTGTTGAGCTTCCTTACACGCTTCCGCAGGATCATACAATTTTTTATGTACTTAAAAAAAATGATATAAGAATCTGGATAAACAAAATTGACTGGCTTATAAAAAATAAAGGAATGATACTTACACTTACTCATCCCGATTATCTTATAACAAAAAAACAATTCAACATGTATGCTGATCTGCTTGCACATTTACAGACTGTTGAAAACGCATGGCACTGCCTTGCACGTGAAATGGCTGAGTGGTGGTTCATCCGTGAAAGCGGCGTGAAAATTGAAAATGAATTCTTTATCGATAAAACTTCTTCAATTGCTGAGAACGTAAACATCAAATCAAATGGTAATGGAAAAGGAAACGGCAAGGCAAAGCCTGAGCAGGTAATTGAATCTCATATATTGAAAAAAACAGGAACGAGCAAAGGTTAATTGTAATTGCGAAAAAAATTATGATACAAACTCCAAAAACAGAAGAAGATTTCAGGCAGCTTGCAAAACTTCATAAGGATGGTCTTGGGCATCTTGAATATTTTCTGAGCAGAAGCAGTCTTAAATTCATTCAATTCTTTTATGAAACAATAAGCAGGTATGATTCAACAATCCTGCTGATTGATAAGGATGAAAGCGGACTTGTGCTTGGTTATATTTTTTCCTCGGGTGATAAGAATAATTATCTGAAAAGATTCTTTAAAGAAAATGCAGGGAAAATTCTGCTATACTTCAGCGCGTACGTTCCAACTATCAGGGCAATCTTCAGAAGATTCAGAAGAACAAAAAATATTAATTACAATCAGGAATTATTGTACATGGCTGTTCATCCTGATTACAGGAGCCAGAAAATCGGAACCGGCTTGCTGATTGAAGTGCAGAATAAATTAGCCGAAAAATATGATGAATGTTTTCTGCAGGTTCACGGGCAGAATACAAAAGCACACGCACTTTATGAAATATTAGGATTTACAGATATCCACAGGTATCATATCGGTACCGTTGAAAAAATAGTAATGTGGAAAAAACTTGTAAACAATACGCCGGTTGCATCAGGCAAAAAGTTTTCAGTTGCAGGGAAATAAATCTGCAGCAGTACAGCAAATCTGACATTCCTTTCTTTTCGGGGAAACAATTCTTTAATCAATTCAATCTTATTCCAAATTAAATATTGAAATAGTAAGTTTGTAGCTCAATTAACATTGAGTTGAATGTACATACTTGGCATATCAGCGTTTTATCATGATTCCGCCGCGTGCCTGCTGCGTAATGGAGAAATAATTGCAGCCGCACAGGAGGAACGCTTTACAAGAAAAAAACATGATCCGGAATTTCCGGTTAATGCTGTAAATTTTTGTCTGCGTTATGCAGGCATAACAATTGGCCAGGTTGAGTATGCTGCATTTTATGATAAACCGATTACAAAGTTTTCAAGAATATTAGAAAGTTATCTTGCATTTCCCGGAAGAGGCTGGAATTCTTTTTTGATGGCAATCCCCGTCTGGCTCAAACAAAAGCTCTGGATTTCTGATATAATAAAAAAAGAAATTAATTATACCGGAAAAGTTTTATATCCCGAGCATCACGAATCTCATGCAGCTTCGGCTTTTTTCCCTTCACCGTTTAACAGCGCAGCATTCCTGACTATTGATGGAGTAGGAGAGTGGGCAACTTCTTCTTACGGAATTGGAAAAAATAACCGCGTAAAAATTCTGGCTGAACTTCATTTCCCTCATTCACTTGGATTACTTTACTCTGCATTTACTTATCTAACCGGATTCAAGGTTAATTCAGGTGAATATAAAGTAATGGGGCTTGCACCCTACGGTGAACCAAAATACGTTAAAACGATTTATGATAATCTTGTGGAAGTATATGAAGATGGTTCTCTCCGGATGAATATGGAATACTTCAATTATACAACCGGATTAACGATGACGAACAAAAAGCTTGATAAATTATTGGGCCCGCCGAGAAAGCCGGAAACAAAAATAACACAGCGTGAAATGGATCTTGCAAGATCAGTTCAGGAAGTAACTGAAGATGTAATTATGAAAATGGCTGCGCATGTAAAAAAAGAAACCGGTGAAAAAAATTTATGTCTTGCCGGCGGTGCGGCACTTAATTGTGTTGCCAACGGTAAGCTTTTGCGCAGTAAAATTTTTGATAAAATATGGATACAGCCTGCAGCCGGTGATGCGGGAGGCGCTCTGGGAGCGGCTTTAATCGTTCATCATCATTATTTGAATAATCAATTGCAGGCAAAAAAAGGAAGCGATTTACAGAAAGGTTCGTACCTCGGTTCATCTTACAGCAATAATGAAGTAAAAGAATTTCTTGATGGATCAAATCTTCCGTATAAATTTTTAGATGATAAAAATCTTGTTGATGAAGTTTCAGATTTAATTGCCCGGGAAAAAGTAATTGGCTGGTTTAACGGCAGAATGGAATTCGGCCCGCGTGCACTTGGCAGCAGATCAATTATTGGTGATGCACGTTCTCCGGAAATGCAGAAGAAGATGAATTTAAAAATTAAGTACAGGGAAAGTTTCAGACCGTTTGCGCCGTCTGTTATTGCAGAAAAAGTTAGTGAATGGTTTGAGCTTGATGAAGAAAGTCCGTACATGCTTTTAGTTGCTGATATTAAAAAAAATAAACAGCGCAGTTTATCAGAAGATGAAAAAAATCTTTGGGGAATTGATAAACTCAACACTGTCCGTTCAGAAATTCCGGCAGTAACTCATGTTGATTATTCGGCAAGAATACAAACAGTAAACAAAGAAGATAACCCGCTTTATCATGCGCTAATTTCAAAGTTTGAAGAAAAAACAGGCTGCCCGGTAATTGTTAATACTTCATTCAATGTGCGCGGTGAACCGATTGTTGAATCTCCGGCAGACGCATACAGATGTTTTATGCGCACAGAAATGGATGCGCTTGTTCTTGGTAATTTTCTTTTGCTTAAAGAGAATCAGCCGCCATTTAAAGATGATGTAAACTGGAAGGAAAAGTATGAGCTGGATTAGCGATGTAAAACATGATATGGATAAACTTGATTTATCATTCAGCAGTTTAAAAAAATTCGGCTTAACTGTTGGAACAGTTTTTCTGCTTTTGTTTTCCTGGTTCATTGCTGCAGATATTTTTACTTTTTTGAGATGGTTTTGTTTTGGTGCGGGAGTTATCTTGCTGTCCGGCGGCATTTTCTTCCCGTCAAACTTAAAATCAGTTTATAAATTCTGGATGGGAATTGCATTTGTTCTTGGCTGGATTGTTTCAAGAGTAATTTTAACTCTGCTTTTCTTTTTAATTCTAACGCCTGTTGCATTTCTTGCAAAACTTACAGGTAAAAAATTTTTAGATCTTGAATGGGGAAGAAAATCAAATTCCGCGTGGATAAAAAAGGATGAAGAAACAAATTATGAGAAGATGTTTTAATTTGTTTTATTTAAGGAAGCACCAACCCGTAATTCAGTAACCTGTGATTTTTTATCATCCGGAATTCCGCTCAAAGCTCCTGCACTAATTTTATTTCTTGATTTAAACAAGCCTTTTGCTGTTTGCTCAAAATCCGGGTTCTCCCATTTTGAATTCTGATCAAGCTTTGCCCTGCTTTTATAATCTGCAAAACTTTCAAACGTTTGATTTCCAATCCGTGCCGTATTTTGCCTCTTGCCCGGATTTTGAAAATAAAGATTTTGATCAAATGATTTATTAGCAGTTGTTTCAAGCCTTACAATCCACGCTGCACCATCAGCTCCGATATTATTCTTCATATTAACATGCCCGTTTCCGTTAAAGAAATAAAAACATGCGGTGTTTTCATCCTTTGTTGTGTACACAGTATTGTTTTGTACATCAACCCCGTCAACAAATCTGCTGAAGTGAATTCCGCTCCCGGTTTGATTGTGAATTATGTTGTTATAAATTTCAGTATTCCTGATTTGTTTTGAATCAGAATATCCCTGCAAAAAAATTCCGTTAACGGATGCGCGCGGAAAATCATCTGTGCAGTAAAGATGATTAAATCTTATAATATTGCCTTCCGCTGATCCATTTTCACCTGAGCGTATATCAAGATTGTTATGAAAATTATTAAAGATTGTATTGTATTGAATTATATTGTTATTCGTTTCATATCTTGAAGGATTAACATTTATTCCGTGGCTGGAATGATTGCTGATTATATTATTTATTATTTCATTATTTGATCCGACAATCCAGACACCGTCTCCTCTTCTTTCAGTATCATTTATTCCGCTGTATTCAAGAATATTATTTCTCACCACAGTATTTTCGTAAACCTTAATACAGGCGTACTGTGGAAACTGAAGATGAAGATTTTCAATTACTATAAAATTTCTTACCTCCGCGTTTATGCAATACTTTCTTGCAGACGCTTCAACAGATGAATAATATTTATCAGGCGGGGAAGGGGCGTAGATGAAAAGAAATCTGCCATCATAATACCAATCAAAATCTTTTGTAACAGAATTTTGTGAAGCCTGCTTGTTTCCCCAAATAATTTCATCATCCTTTATAAACCAGATCCATGATGGTTCTGTATTTAATTGTGCACGCCAGATATTTGTATTTCCGGCAGGACTAAAAACTGCAATCCTGTCTGAGCCTTTAATAACAGGCATATCACCGCTTCCGTATGCGCCGTAAGTAATTGGATTTCCATCAGCCCCTTCAGAATTCACGCGGAGTTCTTCTCTCCATACTTCCCCTCTTTTAAAAAGAATTTTATCTCCCGGTTTAAATTTTGTGTTGTTTACTTTTTCAATGCTCTTCCACGCTGATGAAGGAGATGAAGCATCATTTAAATCATTTCCGGATGATGCATCAACATAATAAGTTGAATTAACTGCTGGGGCACATGAAAACTGCAAAAGTAAAAAAAGTAAAAGGAGCACCTGTTTCATTATCTTTCTAATAAAGTAAATCAGATAGTTCATTCAAACATTCTTAAAATAATTGAGAAGGCTTGTTAGCGAAATCAAAAAAAAAGACAGGAGAACGTGAGAGAAAAAACAACTTATAAATATTTTTTCCCTGCAGTTCTCCTGCCGGGTGGAGAGATAAATTACTTAATCAACTGCATCTTCATTGTTTTGATGAAACCGCCCGCTTTAATCTGGTAAATGTAAACACCGGTTGAAAGTGCCTGCCCGCCGCCTGCTGAAGCATCAAAATTGAATTCATGAATTCCAGCAGTTAAATATTCATTTACCAATGTCTTCAATTCATTGCCGAGAATATCATAAATTTTAATTGTAACAAATTCATCATCGGGAATATCCGCTTTAATTGTTGTTGAAGGATTAAACGGATTAGGGTAATTCTGATATAAATTGTACACTGCAGGAACTGCAGAGCTTTCCGTTAAATCCGGATCGGCAGTATTTTCTTTTCCCAGAGAGACATTTGGATTATAACCGGGATCATTCGTGAGAACTATCTGATCTACCCATAAAGTTAAGCCGGGCTCCCTGCCCGAGATCAGGATTTCCAGATTGCCTTCATTAATACTGCCGATGACTAATCCGGTACTGTTATAGCCATCCCAATGCCACACATTATATTTTGAATCATCATCACCCAAAACAAGTCTGCGGTTATTTGCAGTAAAGAAGAATGAATTTTTTTCACCGGAACTATAGTAAAACATTCTTGCCCATGCATACCATGTTCCGGCTTTGGGAATATTAACATTGTACGCTGCGCCGCCGTTTGTTCCCTGGAAGTAAACAGCGCGCGTATTTTTCATCCCGGTTTTACTGCCGAGTCTTGCATCACCGGAAAGTATTCCTGAATTTGCATTTATCAAAAGCACTACAGGTTCAATAGAAGTGTTTTCATCGGTTGGAATGAAGTTGGGATCATTTGTAATTATAATCTGATCAACCCACAAAGTTAAGCCCGGCTCTCTTCCTGAAATTGAAATAGTAGTCAGTCCCGCATCAAGATTGCCGGTATTTATACCTTTACTTTGATAACCATCCCAATGCCACACATTATATTTTGAATCATCATCACCCAAAATAAATTGCTGGTTGTTTGCTGTTAAGAAGAAAGAATTTTTTCCGCCGGAACTGTAGTAGAACATTCTTGCCCAAATATACCAGTTGCCAGCTTTGGGAATGTGAACATCATAAGCAGCGCCGCCGTTTGTTCCCTGGAAATAAACAGCGCGCGTATTTTTCATTCCGTTTTTACTTCCTAAGCGTGCATCACCGGAAAGCGATCCTTCATTTGCATTCAAAAGAATTGTAACCGGCTTTACAGGAAGATTAATATCTGTTGGAATATAAGTTGGATCATCTGTTAAAATTATTTGATCAACCCAAAGCGTAAGTCCGGGTTCGCGCCCGGAAATCATAATTGTGTTAATGCCGGCATTCAGTGTTCCAATATTAATTCCGCTTCCCTGGTAACCATCCCAGTGCCACACATTATACTTTGAATCATCATCTCCAAGAACAAATTGCTGGTTGTTAGCTTTAAGTAAGAATGAATTTTTTTCGCCGGAACTGTAGTAAAACATTCTTGCCCAAACGTACCATGTTCCTGTTTTGGGGATGTTAACTTCATAAGATGCACCGCCGTTCGTTCCCTGGAAATAAACAGCCCGTGTATTTTTCATTCCGGTTTTGCTTCCTAGTCTTGCATCACCTGATAAGACTGCTGTGTTTGCATTTATCAGAATTGAATTTCCGCCGGATGAACCCGGCGTTACGTACGTTGTGGAATTGCCGGGCGGCACGATTAAATTACCATAAATATCGCGCACATTATTTATAGTTATTGTAAATGTTTGATTAGGTGCATGCTCTGTTGTTGTAAGTAATACCTCCGTCTGATCGGGAGCCAATGCAGCATTGTTTACGCTTACTCCGTTATTTATAAAATAGTTTGAAGGTGTTTCAGCATAGTCAGGCATAACTTTTTTTGTGTACGTAATTCTTAATGAATTAGAATTTATAATTTCAAGTGATTCAACAGCAGGCGGAGTCGTATCTGCAAACTCCACGGCGCCAATATCAGGAAATTCATTTATTGGTTTATCAAAGAAGTCTCTCTCAAATCCAAGATCAGCACCTCTGTTTATTGCAGGTGATTCAGGCTTCAATCCAAAATCTCCTT
>Ga0079224_100009769_pt1 | contig 13123 bp, 14 predicted proteins | sample Stecom2015_FD_80414 | JGI IMG/M metagenome (GOLD analysis project Ga0079224, IMG submission 80414) | Agricultural soil microbial communities from Utah to study Nitrogen management - Steer compost 2015 | ecosystem: Environmental > Terrestrial > Soil > Agricultural land | place: USA: Utah... | reverse complement strand
CTGGCTTACCATCCAGGGAGACGATGTTCACCATGAATCCCATGGTGCCGGAATGTACGGTAAACCACTGACCATCTGGATCCTTCAGCTCTGCCGGGATTTCATCCCAATGCTGGGGTTGATACGATTCGAGCACGACTTCTTGTTTGGCTTGGGCGGCAAACGAAATTCCCAGATAAACGATATCGGCCACCGGATTGGCGCGCTCGGCAACCAGCTGAGCAAGTGATTGCCCAGAGTTTTTGTTGTCAGCGGGGATAGTGACCCCCGTGTGTTCTTTAATGGCACGCAGTTGTGTGCCCCAGTCGGCCCATTCTGTGGGGCAGTTGTAGCAAATAGCGGTATCCGCCTGAACACCGGCTGAAGATAGGCCAAGAGCCAGCAGTCCAGCTTGGGCAATACGTTTAAACGGTAAAGACATGCGTTTCTCCGTTGTAGATGGGGAAAAGGGTGGGGTAGGGTCGGGGACTTTGCGAAGAATCATTGAACTGGCGGGGCCTGCGAGCACGACTCCGCCCAACGAATTCGATAGGGCAGCGAAATACTGTCGGCAGCATTGGGAACGCGTTGTTGCGCGATGCTATTGATTAGCCATCGCGCCGCGCTCATTCCCATTTCTGCATTGGGCTGCGCAACGGTGCTGAGCTGCGGCGTCAGATCCTCGCCGAGCTTCACGCCATCGAAGCCGGTGATGCTGACGTCCTCGGGGACGCGTAACCGGCTTTGCCTCGCTGCGCGCATGGCCCGTATAGCGATTAGGTCGTTGGAACAAACGAGTGCGGTCGGATGATCGTTCCGCTGTAGCACTGCGGCAATCTCTTGGATGGCCGTCTCGATGAACGGCACTTCGATCAATGGGTAGGGTGTCAGGTCGGCGTGTGCCATGGCCTCGACAAAACCTGCGTAACGTTGCTGGGCGCGGTCCGACGCGTGGAGCCGGCCGCAAACCATCGCGATGCGTTTATGGCCTCGTTCCAGTAGGCCGAATACGACGTCATGCATGGCGGCATCACCGGCCACTGATACGCATGGGTGAGAGTCATGTCGGTTATAGACCAGCACATACGGTATGGAACGGTTCTTCAGCCGACGGAGCGCTTCGGATGAGGCGGCGTCGGATACCACTAGAATGAGGCCGTCTACGCCAAACGCCTGCAAATCTTCGATCGCGTTCCCTTCCGCCTCAACCACGTATTGCGTCGTGACAGGCATGATGGCGTAGCCGCGAGGCGCCGTGGTACTGGCGATTCCTTGCAGACATTCCGAAAATACCGGGTTTTCAAGCGTGGGCAATACAACGCCGAGGACTTGGCTGCGCTGCGTACGCAATGTCCGTGCGGAAGCGTTGGGACGGTATCCAAATTCGGAGCACACACGCAGTACCGTTTCGCGTGTTGCCTCCTGGACGCGGTCCGGATCATTAAATACGCGCGATACCGTGGAGGGGGAAACGCCGGCATGGCGGGCGATTTCTACGATGGAAGGGCGTTGCGCCGCCTGAGTCGATTTCATGCTGTCTAAACCAATGAAAACGATTTCATCGTAGAACGGCAATATGACGGCCGTATGACGTTCGGAGCGAAAACAACTTGATGGTTTCTACGATCCGCTTACAAGCGTCTTTCCTTGCGGGCGTCTTTGGTGCTAGAATGGCGGGCTATTTATCAACATCCTCTGCGTGGGTTCTACACTTAAAAGCGCCACAGCAAGATGTACTTAGGAGCAAGTCGTGAATTTAATCGAAACCATCGAGCAAGAAGAAATCGCTCGCCTGACGAATGGTGAGCCGCGGCCAGAATTCGGCCCCGGTGATACAGTCGTTGTCAACGTGAACGTTGTTGAAGGCACCCGTAAACGTGTCCAGGCCTATGAGGGCGTGGTCATTGCACGTCGCAATCGTGGTTTGAACTCTTCCTTCATCGTTCGTAAGATTTCGTCCGGTGAAGCCGTCGAGCGTACTTTCCAGCTGTATTCGCCGCAAATCGCCAGCATTGAAGTCAAACGGCGTGGTGATGTTCGCCGTGCTAAACTGTACTATCTGCGCGGCCGCTCTGGTAAGTCTGCCCGCATCAAGGAGAAGCTCGTTCGCTCCAGCAAAAAGACTGCTGCATAAGCTTCAATCGCGCGTCAGTCAAGCAAGGCACCCCAGAGCGGGTGCCTTTGTTTTTGGCGATATGGATTCTTCTTCTCCCCTTATTTTGCCTCGGCATGTAGATGGTTTCGATCCGGCAGCTCAACCGATCGTGCCGATGCCGCGTGAACCTGAGCTGGCATCCAGTACACTGCAACTGCCGTTTATACGCCGCGCGTTTGCAAAGGACATTCCATGGGAAGTGGAACCGCTGTTCATGGATCACTTTGACTTGGATACATCCGGGCAAAGCGAAATCACGCCGGCGGCGGTCCTCATACCTCTTATTGAACGGGAAAAGGAACTCCACGTCTTGCTGACAAGGCGTTCGGCGCACCTGTATAGCCATGCTGGCCAAATCTGTTTCCCGGGTGGCCGTATTGAATCGACGGACGCAGGGTATATCGAAGCTGCGTTGCGCGAAACTTGGGAAGAGGTGGGTGTCGAACCGCGCTACATCGAATTATTGGGCTCGCAGCCGAGTTTTTTAACATCAAGCGGCTACACCATGAAGCCGATCATTGGTGTGTTGCGTCCGGGCTATCAGCTGAAAGCGGACCGCAGCGAGGTCGCGGAAATATTTGAAGTGCCATTGGCGACGCTTCTGAGCCCGAACCAGCACAAGTTACATCAAATCCGCCCTCAAGACGGCGGGCCACGAAAATTCTTCTCCATTACATGGCAGAAGTATTTTATCTGGGGCGCCACCGCCGCATTGATTCGCAATCTGTACCACTATTTGGCCGCCGCCGAGGCGTCAGGGCTGATCAAGCCGCTTCGTTGATCTACGCCCTTGAAGGGTGTATGTGCGTCGTGCAGCCGTATCAAAAAGGTCAGACGTACTTGGCTGACTAAGTTGGACGCACTTTACTCATCAATAAGTGACACGCGCCTCGTTTTCGGCGAGCAGACGCTCATACAGTGCGTGCCGTTCCGCCGCAATTTCTCCGCGCTCCAGTGCCGCCAGGACACCGCAACCGGGCTCGTGCCGATGGCTGCAGTTGTAGAAGCGACAATGCTGGGTGGGTTCGTTAAATTCAGGAAACCCACGACGGATATCTTCGGCTTCGAGGTGATGCAATCCAAAAGACTGGAAACCGGGTGAGTCGATAAGGTCGCCGCCTTCAGGAAGATGGTAGAGACGCGTCGATGTGGTGGTATGTCGGCCTGCCCCTAAAGCTTCGGAATGGGGCTGAGTGGCAGCATCCGCCTCGGGCACCAGCGCATTCAGTATGGTCGATTTGCCCATGGCGCTTTGCCCTAGCAGCAGGCTGCAGTGGCCATGTAGCAGTGGCAAAAGTGTCTTGCGCGTTGCATCGACGTCGGTTGCCTGGGTCTCGTATACGGGTACGCCCAGCGTTTGGAATACTTTTAGCCGGTCACGGGCGGTGGCCGCGCTGGCCAAATCTACCTTGTTCAGGATGAGGATCGGCTGGATGTCTGCGCTCCAGGCGCCCACCAGCGCGCGTCCAACCAAGTCATCGGAAAACGGCGGTTCGGGCGCCACCACAATCAATAGTTGGTCGACATTCGCGGCAAACTGCTTGGTGCGCATGTCGTCTGAGCGGTAGAGCAGGTTTTTGCGTTCAATAATTCGGTCGATGCTGCCTTCTTCGCCCTTGATGGTCACCATGACATGATCGCCCACCGCCGGCCCACTGCGTTTGCCGCGGGGAAAGCATTGCCGCAAACTGCCATCCTCTAGCTCAACCATGTAGTGGCGTCCGTGCGAAGACACAATACGTCCCCGCTGAGCGGCGTTATTGGGAGCGGCAGCGGCAGGGGAACTTTCAGCGCGGTCTTCAGCTTGCGACATGTTGCAGATGTTCTATACGGCGAATGGCTGGGGGATGGCTATCGTAAAACGCTGAGTGTACTGGGTCGGGCGTGAGCGTTGCCGCGTTATCGTCGTAGAGTTTTACCAGGGCGGACACCAGCGATTCGCCCGAGGCTTGCGCACAGGCATAACGGTCGGCTTCGAATTCATCGCGGCGCGATAACCAGGCGGCTAAAGGCGTGATCCAGAATGTGAATACGGGCACCGCCAGGAAGAAAAGTATCAAAGCCAACGCATCATTGGGGCGGCCGAATTGCGGGATGACGCCAAGCCCTTCGTAGAACCAAAGCTGGCCGGAAAGCCAACCTAACGCCAGCAGAAATACTAGCGCAGATGCGAAAGAGATGGCCATGCGACGCAGTATATGGCGATGCTTGAAATGTCCCAGTTCGTGCGCGAGTACGGCTTCGATTTCGTCGCCGTTCAATCGAGAAAGCAGTGTGTCGAAGAAGACGATGCGCCGGGCGTTACCGAAGCCAGTGAAGTAAGCGTTGCCGTGGGCCGACCGTTTCGAGCCATCCATGACGAACAGGCCCTTTACGGAAAACCCGCAACGCTCCATTAGGTGGTTAATACGTGCAGAGATCTCCGGGTTATCCAGCGGGGTGAATTTATTAAACATCGGCGCAATGAAGGTAGGGAATAACCAAAGCAGCAAGATGTTGAACATCACCCAGGTTGCCCAGGCCCACCATACCCAGGCACTACCGGTATTACCCATGATCCACAACACGGCTGCCACGAGTGGGGTGCCGAACAGTAAGGAAAGCATCAGTGTTTTGAAGGTGTCCACCACGAACAGCCGTGGCGTGACCCGGTTGAAACCAAAACGTTGTTCAAGATTGAACTTGTTGTAGATGGCAAAGGGCAGCCCGACCACTCCCATAATGGCGAACACGGCTGCAACAAGCGCCAATTGCCGCAGCATCTCGTTATCGATGAGCCGCCCCAGGTGCGTATCAAGAAATTGCAGGCCACCTAGCGAGGAGAAGCCGATCAGCACTATCGCTTCCACCAAACGCTCAACCATCAGCAGTTTGGTTTTGGCCACCGTATAGTCGGCCGCCCGTTGATGGCTACGCAAACGTATCCGGGCGGCGAACGCTTCAGGTACTTCGTCGCGGTGTTGGCGCACGTGGCGAATTTGGCGGGATGCCAACCAAAAGCGCACGATGACATCCGTAATTAGAAAGGCAACAAACAGCAAAGTGAACATAGCGAGCGGCTTATGCGAGAATCTCTTTTTTAATTAAAGGATTATATGGTGGCCAAAGAACAGCGCCTTATCTGGATAGATTTGGAAATGACCGGTCTCGATCCGGAAAAAGAGCGCATCATCGAATTAGCAGCAGTCGTCACCGAACCGGATCTGACGCTTGTGGCCGAAGGCCCTGTATTGGTGGTGAACCAGTCCGACGAATTATTAAACGCCATGGATCGATGGAATCAGTCCACCCATAGTAAGAGCGGCCTCATCGACAAAGTTCGTGCATCGACGCTCTCGGAAGCGGAAGCCGAACAAGAAATGTTGGCCTTTCTTTCCAAACACGTACCGGCCGGAAAATCACCCATGTGCGGAAACACCATCGGGCAAGATCGGCGTTTCCTTGTGAAATACATGCCGCAACTCGAAGCGTTCTTCCACTACCGCAATCTGGATGTCAGCACACTGAAAGAATTGGCGCTACGCTGGAAACCCGAGGTATACCGCAGCTTCGTTAAGCAAAGCCGCCATGAGGCGCTGGCCGACGTGTATGAGTCGATCGACGAGCTCAAGCACTATCGGGAGCACTTCATCAAGGTTTAACGCGCCTCTCTCTATCCTGCCATGCTGACCACGCGAGGGGCCTTTCGCCCCTCAGTCGTCTAGTATCACGCACTAATACGATACATGTTTTTGATTGACATCAATAATATTGTATTAAATAATGGGTTGATAACATGGCAGCGAGTGCACGACGCACGCCTATGCATGGAAGGAGACGGTTATGTACGCCCAAATGGTGGAAACCGGCGTGAAGGCGGTACGCAACACCGAGCAACTAGAGGGCGCCGAGCGCCAGTTCCAGGAGCGGATCGACGCGGGCATCCGTATCGAGCCCAAAGATTGGATGCCCGACGACTACCGTAAAACGCTGGTCCGGCAAATCTCCCAGCATGCGCATTCAGAAGTGGTCGGAATGCTTCCGGAGGGCAATTGGATTACGCGAGCCCCGTCGCTAAAGCGCAAGGCCATCTTGCTAGCCAAAGTCCAGGACGAAGCCGGCCACGGCCTGTATCTGTATAGCGCCGCGGAAACGTTAGGTGTGTCTCGCGACGACCTCATCGATGCCTTGCATCAGGGCAAAGCCAAGTATTCCAGCATCTTCAATTACCCGACGCTTACCTGGGCCGATATCGGCATGATCGGTTGGCTAGTCGACGGCGCCGCCATCATTAACCAAATCCCACTGTGCCGGTGTTCTTATGGGCCGTACGCCCGGGCAATGGTACGGGTCTGTAAGGAAGAGTCCTTCCACCAACGCCAGGGTTACGACCTGCTTATCCAGCTTTGCCGTAAGGGCACGGCAGAACAAAAAGAGATGGCGCAGGAAGCGTTGAACCGCTGGTGGTGGCCGGCGCTCATGATGTTCGGGCCACCCGATCAAGATTCGCCAAACAGCGCCCAGTCGATGCAGTGGCGCATCAAGCTGTTTTCCAATGATGAATTGCGACAAAAATTTGTCGACCAAACTGTGCCGCAGGCCGACTACTTGGGCTTGACCATCCCCGATCCAGATCTGAAGTGGAACGAGGAGCGCGGCCAGTACGACTTCGGCGAGATCGACTGGGAAGAGTTCTATGCCGTGCTGCGCGGCAATGGGCCCTGCAACCGCGAACGTTTGGGCGCTCGAGTACGGGCTCACGAAGAAGGCGCCTGGGTGCGCGAAGCGCTTGCTGCACACGCTGAAAAGCGAGCCGCTCGTCGCGCCGCCTGAACCGGTCGTTAACTTTAAGGGAAGCGTACATCATGAGCCGTTCAACATGGCCTTTATGGGAAGTCTTCGTCCGTAGCCAGCACGGCCTTGCCCATAAACACGTGGGCAGTCTGCATGCCCCGGATGCCGAAATGGCAATCAATAACGCACGCGACGTCTATACGCGTCGTAACGAAGGCGTCAGTCTTTGGGTAGTAAAGGCAGCTGACATTGTCGCCAGCAGCCCGTCAGACAAGGAACCTTTGTTTGAACCCGCCAATAGCAAGGTGTATAGGCATCCCACCTTTTTCCCCATGCCAGATGAAGTCAAGCACATGTAGGAGGGAAGATGGATCAGTCCTTATTTCAGTATCTTCTGCGCATGGGCGATTCCACCTTGGTGTTATCGCAGCGTTTGTGTGAATGGACGGGACATGGTCCAGTCTTGGAAGAAGATATGGCGGTTGCCAACACGGCGCTCGATCTTCTCGGCCAGGCACGGATGTGGTTGACGCTGGCCGCAGACGTGGAAGGCGAGGGGCGCGATGAGGATGAGCTTGCCTATTTGCGCGATGCCCCGCAGTACCGCAATTATCTTTTGGTTGAGCGGCCCAATGGCCACTATGGTGACACCATTGCACGCCAGTTTGTCTTCGACATTTGGCATTACCTTCTGCTCGAGAAGCTAAAGGGCTCGGCCGATGAACGCGTGTCTGCCATTGCATCGAAAGCGGTGAAGGAAGTCACTTACCACGCACGACGTTCAACCGATCTATTGGTGCGACTCGGAGATGGCACCGAGCTTAGCCATCAACGTATGCAGGCGTCCATTAACGATGTTTGGCGGCATACCGGCGAGCTTTTCCTGGATGATGCGGTAACGCACACTCTCGCTGAGCGCAGAATTGTTCCGCTGCACGCCGATTTGCGCGAACCCTGGCTTGAGCATGTGAGCACCGTGATGGCTGAAGCGACACTCGACTTACCGGCCATCGAAGAAGCCGGTTATCCCGCCCATCAGGGTGGCATCCGGGGTCGGCACACGGAAGCGCTGGGGTATCTACTGGCGGAAATGCAGCATTTGCAACGTACTTATCCGGGGGCGAGATGGTAATTGCCGAATACGCGGTCGAACAAGTCATGCAATGGCTGCACGAGGTATCTGACCCCGAAATCCCCGTTATTTCGATCGTAGACCTCGGCATTGTTCGTCAGGTCGCGTTTGACGATCGAACATGCGTGGTAACTATCACCCCAACGTATTCCGGGTGTCCCGCCATGCGAGAGATCCGTGAAGATATCTGCCGCGTATTGCGCAATAAGGGCATTGCGGACGTTCGGGTCGAAACCGTATTGTCTCCGGCATGGACAACAGACTGGCTAAGCGAACGCGGTAATCAGGCGCTGCGCGGCTACGGCATAGCCCCACCAACTGAGAAAGCCGTCGATGTATCGGGGTTAATGCGTCGCAATGATCCCGTGGTGCCCTGTCCTCAGTGCGGCTCGGATCGTACTCGGCTTATCAGCCAGTTTGGTTCGACCCCGTGTAAAGCCCTATATCGTTGCAATGCCTGTGGTGAGCCTTTCGACTATTTCAAAGCGCATTGAGCCATGAGCCAGTTTCAGCCCCTTAAAGTTGCCGCCGTGGCGCGCAATACACGCGATGCGGTTGTCGTGACCTTCGATGTACCGGAAGCCTTGGCCCCAACATTCGCGTTTCGTCCCGGGCAATATCTCACCTTGCGGACACATATTGGCGACAAAGAGCTACGGCGCTCCTATTCGATCTGTGCGGCGCCCCACGATAACCAGCTGCGCGTCGCCATCAAGCGATTAAGCGATGGCGCTTTCTCGACGTGGGCCAATGCCGAACTCAAAGAAGGCGACATCGTAGAGGTCATGCCTCCGGATGGCCACTTCACTATGGCATTTTCGCCCGAGCAAGCGCGGCACTATGCAGCTTTTGCCGTAGGCAGCGGCATCACGCCCATATTGTCTTTGGTGAAAACGGCGCTTGAAATCGAACCGGAGTCGCACTTCACCCTTTTTTATGGGAACCGCGCGTCGTCCGCCGTGCTATTCCGCGAAGAGATTGAAGACCTCAAAAACCGCTATCTGACTCGGCTATCGATCGTGTACGTGATGAGCCGTGAGCACCAAGATATTGATCTGCTAAACGGCCGCCTGGATGGCGATAAGGTCAGGGAATTGTTAGGGCGATGGGTGGACCCTGCCACCATCGACTATGCCTTTGTCTGTGGTCCTCAAGACATGACGGAATCCGTGCTCGAGGCGTTGCAAGAAAAAGGGCTGCCCAAGGACCATATCAAGTTTGAATTGTTTGGTTCTCCGAAGGGGCCGAGAGCTTTACGTACGGGTGGCGAGGCGAGACAGGCCCCCGGGGAGCACTGTGAATTGACGATCGTTTTGGACGGGCTTACGCGCAGCATCACCATAGAAAAAAACAAGGATAGTCTATTGGATTCCGCTTTGGCCCAAGGCGTAGAACTGCCATACTCATGCAAAGGAGGGGTGTGTTCGACCTGTCGATGCAAAGTCATAGAGGGTGAGGTCGACATGGACGCCAATTTTGCGCTTGAAGACTATGAAGTCGCGCGAGGTTTCGTGTTGAGCTGCCAAAGTTTTCCAGTGACAGATCGGGTCTTAATCGACTTCGACCAAGAAACATAATTAAAGGAGCAATTAACGTGTCGGTGGATTTTTTCGAAAGCAATCGCGAAGTACTCGAGCAGGCCGTTGCGGCTGCCGCCACCCGCGGCTATTGGAGCCCTTTCTCTGAGTCACCCAGCCCTCGCGTTTACGGCGAAACGGCGGCTGAAGACGGGCGCAAGGCGTTCGAGGCCCTGCGCGGAACCGATTTTCCACTGAACCAAGCAGGTGCCGTCGGCACAGTAGGTGAAGAACGCTCGCCTTATGGCTTCGATCTGAATATCCGTTATCCGCGGGTTCCCGCAGATGTGCTTGTCCAGCAAGCAACCGACGCCATGGAATCTTGGCGCGAAGCCGGGCCACGTGTCTGGGTCGGCGTTAGCTTGGAGATTCTGAAGCGACTGAATCGGCGCAGCTTTGAGATCGCCAACGCCATCCAGCACACAACGGGGCAGGGCTTCATGATGGCGTTTCAGGCTGGCGGGCCCCATGCCCAAGACCGTGGTCTGGAAGCGGTTGCCTATGCATGGCAGGAGCTTGCTCGCATTCCGGAAGTGGCCGACTGGGAAAAGCCCCAAGGCAAGCATGATCCTTTGCGCATGCAGAAGCGGTTTACGGTGGTGCCGCGGGGTGTGGCCTTAGTGATTGGCGTTTCTACCTTCCCAACCTGGAATGGCTACCCGGGGCTGTTTGCCAGTCTTGCCACGGGCAACCCGGTCATCGTGAAACCGCATCCGGGGGCGGTGTTGCCCTTGGCCATCACTGTACAAGTTGCCCGCGAGGTGGTGGAGGAAGCCGGTTACGACCCCAATGTGGTTCAACTGGCGGCACATTCCAGTAATGACGACACGGCGCGCGAACTGGCTATGAACCCTGCAGTACGTATTATCGACTTCACGGGTAGCAGCCAGAATGGTAATTGGCTCGAAGCCAACGCGCGCCATGCACAGGTCTACACGGAAAAAGCCGGCGTGAATCAAATCATCATCGACTCGGTTGAAGATATCAAAGCCGTTGCGCGCAACTTGGCGTTTTCGTTCTCGCTGTATTCCGGGCAAATGTGCACGGCGCCGCAAAACGTCTATGTCCCCCGGGACGGAATCCGCACCGCAGAAGGCAATATGAGTTTCGATGAAGTCGCCCAGGCGTTGGCGCAAGCCGTCGAACGAATGACGATGGATCCGGAAAAGGCGGTCGAACTCACTGGCGCCATTCAGAACGAAGGTACTGCGAAACGTATTGATGAAGCCCGTAACTTAGGTTTGCCGGTGCTGTGTGACAGCCGTTCGCTGGAACATCCGCAGTTCCCGGACGCACGGGTGCGCACGCCGCTGGTGTTGAAAGCCGATGCGAATGATGAGCGAATTTTTAAAGAGTGGTTTGGACCCATCGTGTTCATCGTGGCCACTGACTCCACCCAAGACAGCATCAAGATCGCCCGCGACACCGCTACACAGCACGGTGCGCTGACGCTTTCCGGCTATACCACTGATCAGGAAGTCGCCGACAACATGCGGAAAGCCGCTGAACGTGCTGCGGTGTCGTTGTCGCTAAACTTGACTGGTGGCGTTTTTGTCAATCAGACCGCGGCGTTCAGCGATTTCCACGGTACCGGCGGTAACCCAGCCGCGAATGCCGCTCTGTCAGATAGCGCATTTGTCGCGAACCGCTTCCGTGTCGTACAAACCCGCTGGCATGTTTAATTCGTGTTGGAAAAGGATTGGAATTGGAATACAAGAATATCGAGCTTCAAATTCAGGGTGGAGTCGTCCGGGTTTGGCTAAATCGACCGGATAAGCTCAATAGCTTTACTGCGGAAATGCATCGGGAACTGGCTGAAGCGCTGACCCGGGTTGAAGAGGCGCAGCATCAAGCAGAACCAGTACGCGTGTTGGTGCTTTCCGGCCGCGGCCGCGGATTTTGTGCAGGACAGGACCTGTCCGAACGACAAGCCACTAAAGATCAGGCACCCATCGATCTGGGCTACACCGTTGAAACCTTTTATGCGCCACTGATTCGCCGACTCAATGCTTTGCGCATACCGGTGATTGTCGGGGTAAACGGCGTAGCTGCCGGCGCGGGGGCGAATCTGGCCATTGCCGGCGGGGATATTGTTGTGGCGGCAGAGTCCGCAAGCTTCATTCAACCGTTCTGCCGACTTGGCCTGGTTCCTGATACGGGTGGTACCTATGCATTGCCCCGTCTGGTGGGCCGTGCCCGAGCGCTTGGGTTGGCTTTGTTAGGCGACAAGCTGGGTGCGCGCCAGGCACAAGAATGGGGGTTGATTTGGGAATGTGTGGCCGATGCAGAATTTGAAGGGCGCTTGGATGCCTTGGCACAGCATTTTGCTCAGGCGCCGACGAAAGGGCTGGCCTATACCAAGCGCGCCATCCACCAGAGTCTAAACAATACCTTAGACGATCAACTTGATCTGGAACGGGACATGATGCGCGAACTCGGTCGCAGTCACGATTATGCGGAAGGCGTGGCGGCCTTCATGGAAAAACGCCAAGCGGTTTTCAAGGGGACCTGAACAATGGCGAGCAAACTAGCCGTCGCCGGCGAGCAAGGTCATGAGGGCACTTCTAATGCGATAGAGCCGCAACGCTTGGCCGAGCTTGTGGGTAGGGCGATGTATGAACGGGATGGGGCCTCTCAAGGCTTAGGGGCCCAGCTCGATGCCGTGGGGCCAGGAACGGCCACGATGAGTATGACAATCCGCCCCGAAATGTTGAATGGGCATCAGACCTGTCACGGTGGGTTTATTTTCTCATTGGCGGACAGTGCCTTCGCGTTTGCCTGCAATTCGCGCAACCTCGTCACTGTGGCTTCGGGTTGCACAATCGATTATCTGGCACCCGCGTTCGAGGGCGATCGGCTCACTGCGGTAGCGACCGAGTATTCGCTGGCTGGCCGCACCGGCATCTACGATGTTCAGGTCAGCAACCAAGACGGAAAACCCATCGCGGTGTTCCGTGGACGATCCTATCGTATCAAGGGCAACGTCATCGAGACCGACGACCTCTAGTATTCAAATAAAGAAGGGCAGGAGACAACCATGTCGGAAATGAAAAGGGGCCGAGACCCTATCGAACATGCGAGCCAAGATGAATTACAGGCATTGCAGCTTCAAAGGTTGAAATGGACCTTGAAGCATGCCTATGACAACGTGCCCCACTACCGGAAAAGCTTCGATGCGTGCGGCGTGCATCCCGCCGATTTAAAAACGCTGGCCGATATTTCCAAATTCCCCTTCACCACTAAGCAGGATCTGCGCGACAACTATCCGTTCTCCATGTTTGCGGTACCGCGCGAAAAGGTGGTGCGCATCCATGCATCGAGTGGCACGACCGGTAAACCAACCGTTGTGGGCTATACGGCAAACGATATCGAAAACTGGTCGCAACTCGTCGCTCGCTCCATCTGGGCGGCGGGCGGCCGGCCCGGCCACATCGTGCATGTCGCGTACGGCTATGGCTTGTTTACCGGCGGCTTGGGCGCGCACTATGGCGCCGAGAAACTCGGCTG
>Ga0079224_100009768_pt1 | contig 13123 bp, 10 predicted proteins | sample Stecom2015_FD_80414 | JGI IMG/M metagenome (GOLD analysis project Ga0079224, IMG submission 80414) | Agricultural soil microbial communities from Utah to study Nitrogen management - Steer compost 2015 | ecosystem: Environmental > Terrestrial > Soil > Agricultural land | place: USA: Utah... | reverse complement strand
GGGTCGTGAGGGCCTCACGTCCCAGGACCCAGGACTCACGACTCCGTCATGTCCACCCAGCCGCTGATCCCTGACGCGCCCGAGATCGACCAGGTCCCCCTGGCGATCCGGGCCGTTCTTGCTTCGTTCGCCACCGCGATCGGTTGGCTGGGTTTCCTCACCTTCGCGACGCTGGCGGTCGGATCTGACAGCGTGGCAGCTACCGCCACCGAGATCGACCCCGACGCACTGCACGTGAACCTGCTGCTCTACGGCTTCACGGCTGGCATCATCGTCACCGGACTGGTTTGCTGGCTGCTGCTGCGCACCGTTGCGTCGACCTGGCGCCGCTTCGCCCTGGCGGTGGTGGGCGTGCTGGGTGGCTTCACTGTCGGCATGGTGGTGACGCTGTTCGCACGCGGGCTCGGCGGACAGACGGCGCTGCTGGTGGTCGGGGTGCTCGGCCTGCTGGCCGCGTGGCGCCTGGCGATTGGCGCCCGTCGACTCGCCGCCAATCCGGTGCCGTGAGCGGCATTCTCCAGGTGATCGATCTCGGCCGGCGCGACTACCACGCCGTGCTCGGGTTGCAGCGCGAACTTCGGCTCGAGCGACTCGATGGCCGTCGCCCTCACGACCTGCTGCTCCTGGTCGAGCATCCCCCCACCTACACACTCGGTCGCGGCACTCGTGAGAGCTCCCTCCCGATAGCGCCTGAATTGCTGCGCAGGCGCGGCGCCGAGGTGGTCGAGATCGAGCGTGGCGGCGACGTGACCTGGCACGGACCGGGGCAACTGGTCGGCTACCCGATCATCGACCTCAACCGGCACCGTCCCGACCTGCACTGGTACCTGCGTGCCCTGGAGCGCTCGCTCATTGCCGCGCTGGCACGACTCGACATCGAGGCGGGAGTTGAGCCGGGCAAGACGGGTGTGTGGACTCAGGGCCGCAAGATCGCCAGCATCGGCATCCACGTGAAGCAATGGGTCACCCTGCACGGCTTCGCTCTCAACGTCCACAGCGACCTGTCGTGGTTCGATGCCATCGTGCCCTGCGGCCTCGCTGGCGTCACGATGACCAGTGTCGCGGCCGAGACATCAGCGAGTGATCCGTCGAGCCTCTGGGAGCCTACCAGGCTCGCGGTGATCGATTCGCTGGCCACCGAGTTCGGCCTGGTGCCGTCGTCGTCGGCCATGGTCGACAGGGCGACCTGAGTGTCGCTCCGGGACTCTTGCAAATCGGCCCCGGTCTGGCGACCCTTCCACACATGACGGATGGGCTTGACGTGCAGCGGAGGACCGCTGCCGCCGATGAGACGATCGAGAAGATCCTGCGGGCTGCAGCCTCCTGGGCTGCCGAGGCACCGGCTGAACTGACCCCTGCGATCCGTGCCGTGTGCATCAGGCTCGCCGAGATGGTTGCCGACCAGCGCCACTACCTGGCGCCGCTACCCGAACCCCAGGAATCGGAACGCCGCGCGGTGCTGACCCTTGTCGCGGAACGGTTGCGCAAGGGACCAGTCGCCACCGAGTTGCGGAGTCACCTCGACGCCCTCGCCGAACTCGAACTGCGCGCCACCGGTTCATGGTCGCTGGTGCCGTCGGCGGCCGCCGAGTGGCAACAGACAGCGATCGACTACCTCGACCGCCTGGCCGCGGAACTTGAACCCGAGGTGCGGCCGGACATGTACTGGGCCGACGACGTGGTCGCCGGAATCATTGCCTCGGTCAAGGGGCTCATCGGTGCCGACGATCTATACTCCCGGATCGAGGCGCAGTACGCGGGCAAGGGCCGGCCGCGTCCCAACCGCGACGACTGACCGGCCCAGCGCCGGTCAGTCCCTGCCGCCGAACATCTCGAAGAACCTCCCGAACACCCGGATACCATCCCACATCTGCTGGACGGTAACCTTCTCGTTGGGCGAGTGAAGGCCGTCATCGGGCAGGCCGATTCCAGTCAGCAGCACCGGCGCACCACCAGTGCCGAGCACGCTGGCGATCGGGATGGACCCCCCGGCGCGCACGGCGACGGTGCGACGACCGACGACCTCCTCGAAGGCACGATCGAGCACGGCGAATGCCGGATGATCGACGTCGATCAGCACCGGGTCACCGCCGTGCAGGAACCTCAGTTCCCACTGGGCGTAGTCCGGCGCAACGTTCTCGACCGCCAGCTGCAGTTGCTGCTTGACAAACTCCAGTGACAATCCCGGAACCAGTCGCAACGAGATCTTGGCAACCGCCGATGCCGGGATCACCGTCTTGGCACCTTCGCCAGTGAAGCCGCCGCGAATGCCGTGGAACTCGAACGTCGGCAGCGCCCAGATGCGCTCGAACACGCTGGCGCTCTCGATTCCGGTCATCGACTTCGCGGTGAGTTCCTCGCGAAGGAACTTCTCCCTGTCGAAAGGCAGCGATTCCCAACCGGCGCGCTCGGTGTCGCTGGGCGGAATCACCGACTCATGGAGGTTGGGCACGTTGATTGTGCCATCACGTCCCTTGAGGTCGGTGAGCATCCGGCAGATGGTCTCGATCGCATTGGGCGCCACGCCGCCGTAGTGACCCGAATGCAGGTCGCGCTCGGATGTGCGCACGTGCAGCTCCGCATAGCACATCCCTCGCAGTGCGGTGTACACTGCCGGCCACCCTTCGGCGTAGTAGCCCATGTCGGCCACCAGCACGGCGTCCGCTCGCAGTCGCTCCGGCTGGGCGGCAAGCAGGTCGAACACCACGTCGCCGCCACACTCCTCCTCGCCCTCGAAAAGGAAGCGCACGTTGACCGGCGGCTTGCCGTCGGCGTCGCGAACCGCCTCGTACGCCTTGAGCAGCGTGAACACCTGCCCCTTGTCGTCGATCGCACCGCGCGCGTACAGGTTCCCGCCGCGGATCGTCGGCGTGAAGGGCGGCGAGACCCACTCGTCGACCGGGTCGACTGGCTGCACGTCGTAGTGGCCGTAGATCAGGATGGTCGGTGCGCCAGGCACCGCCGGACTCTCACCCCACACCACGGGGTGACCGTTGCCCTCCAGCAATTCCACCCGGGGACAACCGAGCACGGTGAGCTGGTTCATCAACCAGTCCGCTGCGCGGCGACAATCGGCGGCGTGGTCCGGCAGGGTGCTGATGCTGGGAATCGAGAGAAACTCGAACAGTTCTGCGAGGAGGCGATCCTTCTCGCGCGTCACGAATTGGGAGTCCACGTCGCTGTCGCTCGGTCTGTGAGTGCGAATCGGTGAGGGGGATGCCTCAATCTAGTCCGGGAAAGCCGGCGAGACCGGCACCGGGTCGGGGCTGCCGGCCAGGACCCGGAGCAACGCCCAGGGATCGATGCCTTCGGCGTCCTCGAGTGCATTGGTCAGCGTGAAGATCGTGAGCTCGAGGCTGGAGTCGTTGCGATGATAGAGATCGTCGAACAGCTCCAGCCCGGTGCGGTAGAGCCGCACTCCCAGCAGTGCCGCGTTGTTGATCGGCCGCTCGGCGAGTCGCCGCGGATCGATGGTGCGCATCGACTCGCCGAATGGCGAAAGCAGCGTGTCCCGGCTCCACTGCTCGATCGCCTGCCGACCGGTGATCAACTCAACAGGAGTGGGCCCGGAGGAATAGAGCGAATCGAGCCGCTGGAGCAGTCGGTCGTAGTAGCGACCGAGAACCCGCTCATCGTGCCAGCGCTGCAGTGCGCGGAGCGCCAGTGCGCTGTCACCTCGTGACAGGAAGAACCGTTCCGCGGTGCGATAACCCAGCCACTGTGCGAAGCTCTCGTTGAAGTCTGTGGCACCCTTGACCCAGACAGTGTTGTGGCCGATCTCGTGAAACACCAGCGCGGCAAGTTCAACCGAGTCGGTGGTCACGGCAGTCGAGAGCAGCGGGTCGTTGAACCATCCCAGAGTGCTGAACGCAGCCGAGGGTCGCAGGTGAACGTCGTAGTCGCGATCGCGGAATTCGCGGGCGGCCTTCATCGCCGCCTCGGCGTCGAAGAAACCCTTGTACGGAATTCGGCCGACGAACGGATAGCGCCACGTCACCGGGCAGAGGCAGTTCTTAGGCGACGCGGTGAGGACCAGCAGCAGCGTGTCCCGGCCGACGTCGCTGAACGTGGTGTATGTCTCACCCGCCTCGAGCCCGATGTGCCGGGCATACTCGCGCACCTCCACCACCAGCGACGCCGCTTCACGCAGGTGAAAGGGTGCCTCGGAGTCCGCTGCCAGCGCCGAGATCGGCTGGCGCCTGACCAGGATGCGAGTCTCCTCGAACCCGGCGCGAGTCAGGTACCGCACGTCCTCGCTCGCCACGTACGCGCCGCCATAGCCGATCAGCAATGCCGCGGCAGCGATTAGCAGGCCCACAATCCACCTCCTCCGTCGACTGCTCACGGCGTCCAGTGCACTCCGACCAGGTGCACCGCGCTGCCGATCGCGGTCTGTGGCTGGTACGCGTAGTCGACCCTGGCGCGAGAGAGCACCACGGATCCGCCGTAGGCCGTCTTCCCTGCCCCGCTCAGTCGCGGTTGTCCGCCGTGACCGATCCGGGCCACCAATCCGATTCCGCTGATCACGAAGCCTCCTTCCAGCCCAAGCAAGGTGCGGCGCGATTCGCCGTCGGCCCATACAGTCTCGATGGTACCCAGCAGGCGGCCGTTGGAGTAGGTGTCGATGAAGTTGAGCGAGAAGCCGAGGCGAGTTGCCGACGGCAGGTCGAGCGGCTCGCCGGTGAGCCGCGTGGTGCCGATGTTGTCGAACACCAGCGCCACCGACGCGATGTCGAAGAACGCCAGCGTGAGCGAGGCATCCTCGGTGAGGGTCCGGAACACGGTCCCGCTGGAATCCTCCAGTGACACGTACTTGGCTGACACGCCCGCGTACACGGGCGAGATCCTGCCGGCCACTGCTGCCACCCACTGCAGGTTGTCGCGGATCGGCCCGTCACCGGTGTAGTCGAGGTAGCGGTACCCGCCTCCCACGCTCACGCGACCGATCCGCAGCGCTGCAGCGCCGGTGGTGTACCAGCGATCGTTCGGCAGGCGCGCATAAGAGGCCTCGATCGAGAGGCGACGAATCGGACCGATCGCGGCCGGGTTGTCGAACACGACGGCAGCGTCGCCGGTGAGCGGCACCGCCAGGCCAGCCATCCCGGCCGAGCGGACACTGGCAGGCAGGTCGGGCAACGCCGGCCGCGGTGGCAGCACCGGCGCGAGCGGCAGCACTTCTTGTGCGCCCAGCAAGGGGGCACAAACCAGCAACGCGATCGCGAGTCGTCCGATCACTTGATCCTGGTGACCGCGATCCGCGGCTTGAGCTGCGCGCCGATCCTGACCACGCCGGACCGGTCGGCGAGTCGCACCACGATGGCATCGCTGCCGGCGGGAACCCTCACTCGCAAATAGGTGCCCGACCCGCCGCGCAAGGTGCCGACACGCGAGAAGTCACCCTGGGTCACGTCCGGAATCAGTGGGTAGGGACGCGCGAACACCTGCGGATAGTTGGCCTGGTACAGGGAACGGAAGTTCCAGCTCTTGTAGTGAGTCCGTCCGGTCTGGGGGAAACCATCGAGGTTGTCGAGCCAGTTGGCAAGCAACCACTCGCCCACCAGTCGATCGAACTGCTGGCCGGTGACAGACTCGACATTCCCGGCCCCGGGAGTGCCGCGCTGCAGAATGCTGCGGGTGAAGTCGCGACCATTCTCCTCAGTGCCGAAGTGATCGGCCAGCCACCTCACGAACAGCCACGCCGCACCGCGCTCGGCGAGCGACGGGCCATCCCGTGAGGGCGCCACCAGGAACGATCCCTCGGGATCCTCCAGGTACATATAGGCATTGAGGATGTTGCCCGAGGCGAACTCCGAGAAGCACGAGGTCGACGCGGGGCAACGATCGTCGGGAATGATTCGCTGCCCCAGCTCCTCCGCGAAGTGTGACAGGCCCTCGTTCAACCACACCGCCTCGTCTCGCTGGCCACGCTTGAGCACGTGCTGGTTGAACGAGATCATGTGCTGGAACTCGTGGATCAGCACAGGGGGCAGCGACCTCAGCGCGAGGTTGCGAGTCACCTCGGTGCACGATTGTGTCGACGGCTTGGGCGAGAATGCAAAGAACACCTCGCGCCGATTGCCTCCGGGTGTCGATAGCAGCAGGTCCCCGCCATAGAAGTAGCCGATCACCCTTCCGTCGCTGCAGTCGGGTGACAGGTCGTTCACCCGCGGGGTGATGACGATGGCGACCCGCCCGTCACCGTCGATGTCGGAGACATCGCCGAAGGCCTCGGTGCCGATCGAGAAGATGTAATCATCGAAGAGGCCGCCGAGGTGCTGGAAGTCGGCGGTGGTGAGCGGCTCGGCTCCGGTCGGCACTGCGTTGTCGGTGTAGACCACACCGTGTTCGCCGACGTAGCGCACTGTCGCGGTGATCTGGACGGTCGAGCTGCACGAACCGTTGCCACAGACCCGGAACTGGTCCTGGTCTCCAACCTGGGGCACCCGGCGGACCGTCGCGGGCGCGACCTCGTTGAGGGCCGGCAGCGGGGTGGCCGACAGCGCTGCCTCAGCCAGCCGGAGCTGGTTGTGGAACGACGCGGCGCCTCGCTGGTGGGCGAACGGCCGGACCAGCGGAGCGATCGCCTGCGAGAGGTCGGCCTGCAGCCCGGTCTGGGTCAATAACTGGTAGCCGCCGGTAACGCCCAGGAGGGCTTCCTCACCCTGGCCCGCGTAGGGAATCACCAGGTACTCCCGTTCGGACTCACCACCGGCCAGCGCCAGGCAACTGGTCTCGTTGATCGGGTCGATGATCCGGGACTCGGCCACCCCGAGCGGGATGTCGGTCGGTGCGGTGCAGAGGGCGGGATTGCTGGGTCCGGTCCCGTCGCTGCCGCAGGCAGACACCAGCAGGAATGCGGCAAGGGCGGCGACTCGGCTGGAAAATGGCATTGGAATCCCCTGGGATCGGACCCGGTGCTAATCGGCTAAGCCTAAGCAGGACAAGGACTTTTGACAATCCGGCCCGACCGGGATACGATTCCCCGGTGAGCCACTCCACATTGCTTCAGCAACTCGTTCCGGACCTGGCCCGACGGCCGGGCCGCCACCTTCGGGACGGCTGATCGTGGCCTTCGTTCACCTCCACACCCACAGCGAATACTCGCTGCTGGACGGTGCCAATCAGATCCCCGAGCTGGTGAGCCACGTCAAGTCGCTGGGGATGGATTCACTCGCGGTCACCGACCACGGCAACCTCCACGCAGCGCGCGAGTTCTACGACGAGGCCCGGCACCAGCAAATCCGGCCGATCCTTGGCTTCGAGGCCTACCTCTCGTTCGGCCCCAGGCAGGAACAGGCACGCCCAAGTTGGGCCCCCGCGAACTATTCCCACCTCGTCCTTCTGGCGCAGAACCGCACCGGATATCGCAACCTGGTCAAGCTGAGCTCGATCGGCTTCCTCGAGGGCTTCTACCGCCGGCCCCGCATCGACCGGGAAGTGCTCGAGAAGCACAGCGAGGGACTGGTCTGTCTTGCGGCATGCCTTTCCGGCGAGGTGGCGCTGTGGCTCAGGCAGCAGAACTACGAGAAGGCGCGCGAGACCGCCCAGTGGTTCGCCAGGGTTTTTGGTCCCGAGCGCTACTTCCTGGAGATACAAGACCACGGCATCGGCGAGGAGGACACGGTCAGGGCCGGAATGCTCCAGCTCGGCCGCGAGCTCGGCCTCGGCGTGGTGGCGACCAACGATGCGCACTACCTCCGTCGTGAGGATGCCGAGGCGCACGACGTACTGCTGGCGATCGGCACCGGATCGGACCTGAACGACCCCAAGCGATTCCGCTTCACGGGCACCGAGTCGTACGTCAAGAGCGAAGCCGAGATGCGGCTGCTGTTCGGAGACGTGCCGGAGACGATCGAGCTCACCCAGGAAGTGGCCAATCGTTGCGAGTTCGACTTCGAGCAGCGCTACTTCGTGCCGAGCTTCCCGCGGCCCGAGGGTTACGCCGACGACAATGAGCTGCTCCGCGACCTGACCCAGAAGGGCCTGGAAGAGCGTTACGGCTCGCCCCTGCCCGATGCAGTGGTGGCGAGGCGCGACTACGAACTCGACGTGATCAGCAATGCCGGATACGCCGGCTATTTCCTGATCGTGCAGGACTTCATTCGCGCCTCGCGCGAGCGTGGCATCCCGGTGGGCCCCGGACGCGGTTCTGCCGCCGGATCGATCATCGCGTACGGACTCGGCATCACCAATGTCGACCCGCTCAAGTTCGACCTGCTGTTCGAGCGCTTCCTCAATCCCGAGCGCGTGTCGATGCCCGACATCGACGTCGACTTCTGCTTCGAGCGTCGCGGCGAGGTCATCGAGTACGTGCGCGAGCGTTACGGGCGCGACTCAGTCGGGCAGATCATCACCTTCGGCACGCTCAAGGCGCGCGCCGCCGTCAAGGACGTTGCGCGAACCCTCGGCGTGCCACCGGGTGAGGCCGACAAGCTCACCAAGCTGATCCCGTCGGGACCGGCCTTCTCGATGACCGTCGCCGAGGCGGCAGTGAAGGTCGACGAGCTCAAGCAGTTGCTGCAGGAGAACGAGCTGTATCGCAAGGTGTTCGAATACGCCTCGCGAATCGAGGGAATGGCGCGCCACACCTCGGTGCACGCTGCCGGAGTGGTGATCGCCCCGGGTCCGCTGTCGGACTACGTGCCGGTGTGCACCGCCAACGGCAAGGGCGCCGGTTCAGGCGAAGACGCGATCATCTGCCAGTACGAAATGAGCCCGCTCGAGCGCACCGGGATGCTCAAGATGGACATCCTGGGCCTCAAGACGCTGACGGTGATCCACGATGCGGTGGAGATGATCGCCGAGCGCACCGGCGAGCGGATTGATGTCGACGCGCTGCCGCTCGACGATCCTGCCGTGTACGAGATGCTCCGCCGGGGCCGCACCGCCGGCGTGTTCCAGTTCGAGTCACCGCTCGCCACCGACACGCTGCGGGCGATGAAGTGCGACCGGTTCGATGACCTTGTCGCCACCAACGCACTGCTCCGCCCCGGTCCACTCGACAAGGGGATGCACACGGTCTTCATCCGCCGCAAGCTGGGGATGGAGGAAGTCACCTACCAGCACGAGCTGCTGCGCGACATTCTCGACACCACCTACGGCGTCATCACGTATCAGGAACAGCTGATGCGGATCGCCAACGTGATGGCGGGTTTCTCGCTCGCGGAAGCAGACGTGCTCCGGAAGGCGGTCGGCAAGAAGGACGCCGAGCTGATCAAGAAGGAACTCGGGAAGTTCATCGAACGGACGGTCGAGCAGGGTCATCCCCGCGAACTCGCAGTCGACCTCGCCGGACAGATCGAGACCTTCGGTCGCTACGGATTCAACAAGTCGCACTCGGTTGCGTACTCGGTGCTGTCATACCAGACAGCGTGGCTCAAGGCCCATCACCCTGCGGCCTTCCTCGCCGCGCTGCTGTCGTCGGAAATCGGCAGCACCGACAAGGTGGTGCAGTACATCAACGAAGCCCGGGAGTTGGGCATCGAGGTGTTGCCTCCCGACGTGCACGAGTCCGGCTTCAAGTTCACTGCCACCGGCGAGCGCCGGATCCGCTTCGGTCTCGGCGCGATCCGCAACGTCGGCGCTGGCGCGATCGACTCGATCATCGCGGCGCGCGCCGACGGTCCGTTCGGCGACCTGCACGACTTCGTGCGACGGATCGACGTGCGGCTCTGCAACAAGCGCGTGCTCGAGTCCCTGGTGGCATCGGGCGCCTGCGACTCGCTCGGAGGGCACCGTGCCCAGCTCGTGGCGATGATCGACCAGGCCCTTGGCGAGGCGCAGCTCGCGCAGGAGGAACAGGCCGCAGGCCAGGCGTCGCTGTTCGGCGATCCGGGTTCGGCCGCTCCCCCGCCCAGGCCGGCGCCGCCCGATGTCGAGCCCTGGACCGAGGGCGAACGACTGGCACGCGAGAAGGAGATCCTCGGCTTCTTCATCTCGGGTCACCCGCTGGAGCGTTACCGGCCGCTGGTGGAGCTGTTCGGCACCCGAACCACCGCCACGCTCACCGAATGGAGCGAGCATCCGGTGGCGGTTGCGGCGGTGGTCACCGCGGTCAAGCGGCAGATCTCGCGGAAGACCGGCAAGGAGTACGCGCGGATCGTGCTGGAGGACTTCCACGGCACAGCCGAGGCGATCGTCTTCCCCGATGCCTGGGCCCGGCTCAACCAGTCGATCGTGGTCGATGCTGCCCTGCTGCTTTCCGGCGGCCATTCGCCCCGGGACCGAGGCGAGGAGGTGGCGCCCTTCATCATCGAGTCGGCGCGCCCTTTGGCCGAGCTGGAGGCCTCCGGGATGCTCGGCGTGGCGGTGAAATGGTCGGCCCCGATGGCCCCGGAGCCCGAGAAGGTTCGGCTGGCGGCCCGGATCGCGGCCGCCCACCCCGGACCTGCCCCGCTCTATATTGACTGGTCCGACGGCAATGGCACCGCCGTCCGGCTCCGGGCCCGGCGGTTCCGGGTCGAGCCGGGCGACGACACCGTACGCGCCTTCCGCGACGTGTTCGGGCCCGACGCCGTCACCTACGTCCGTTCGGAGTGAGCCGATGGCATTGACCCACGCGCTGGAGTTCGAGAAGCCGCTGGTCGAACTGGAGCGCCAGATCGACGAGTTGCAGCGTCTCGGCACGGAGCGCGGCATCGACGTGGCTGACGAGCTCAGGGCCCTGGAGTCCAAGCTCGAGAACAAGCGCGCCGAGATCTATCGCGGGCTCACGCCGATGCAGCGCGTGATGGTGGCCCGCCACCCGCGCCGTCCGTACACGCTCGACTACCTGTCGTCGATCTTCACCGATTTCATCGAGTTGCACGGTGACCGCCTGTTCCGCGACGATCCCGCGATCGTTGGCGGCTGGGCGCGCCTGGCCGGACAGAGCGTGATGGTGATCGGCCACCAGAAGGGCCGCGACACCAAGGACAACATCAAGCGCAACTTCGGGATGCCGCATCCCGAGGGCTACCGCAAGGCACTGCGCCTGATGCACCTGGCCGCGCGTTTCGAGGCCCCGATCATCACCCTGATCGACACTCCGGGCGCCTACCCCGGGCTCGGCGCCGAGGAGCGCGGCCAGTCGGAAGCGCTGGCGCGCAACATCCTCGAGATGTCGCTGCTACCCACCCCGATCATCTCCGTGGTGATCGGCGAGGGCGGCTCCGGTGGCGCACTCGCACTCGGGGTCTCGGACCGGATCCTGATGTTCGAGAACTCGGTGTACTCGGTGATCTCGCCCGAGGGCTGCGCGGCAATCCTGTGGAAGGACGCCACCCAGCGCGAACGCGCCGCAGAAGCGCTCAAGCTCACCGGTGATGACCTGGTGCGACTCGGCATCGTCGACGAGGTGATTCCAGAGCCGGTCGGCGGTGCGCATTTCGACCCCGAGGCCGCCGGCGAGGCGCTGCGAGAGGCGCTGGTCCGGCACGTCAAGGAAGTGAGCCGCCTCAAGGGTGCCCGCCTGATCAAGAAGCGCCACGACAAGTTCGCCGCGATGGGCGCGTTCGCCGAATCCTGATGCCCGATACAATCGAGGTACGGTTCAAGGGGAATCGTCGCGCCTTCCATTCCTGGCACGACGACAACGATCCCCTGACCCGCGACACGCCAGTTGTCGTGGCGGTGGAACGCGGCCTCGATTTCGGTTACGTCAACTCGACAGGTGAGACTGCGGCGAGCAAGTGTGGTGGCTGCGACGGATGCGGACCAGCGACATCCGACGCCGCACCCGCTCCGCTCCCCAGGATAGTCCGTCGCGCAACTCCCGAGGACGTCAAGCAGCATCAGCAGGTGCGCCTCGCCGAGGACGATGCGCGACGTGAAGTCGCCCGGCGTGCCGCGGCTCAGAAGCTGGAGATGCGGATCTCCGACGCCGAGTGGCAGTGGGATCGTCAGCGACTCACGGTCTACTTCACGGCCGAGCGCCGGGTGGACTTCCGCGCCCTGGTGCGCGAGCTCGCCGGGCACTTCCGCGCCCGGATCGAGCTGCGCCAGATCGGGGTGCGCGACGAAGCCGCTCGACTCGGCGGAATCGGTCGCTGCGGGCGCGAACTCTGCTGCAGCACCTGGCTCACCGAACCGGGGCCGGTGTCGCTCGGACTCGCCAAGGACCAGCGACTCTCACTCAATCCTGCCCAGATCTCCGGCGGCTGCGGGCGGCTGCTGTGCTGCCTCAAGTATGAGCACGAGTTCTATCTTGCCTCGCGCAAGCGCTTCCCCAAGGAAGGCAAGATGGTGCAGACACTGCGCGGCCCCGAGAAGGTGATCGCGGTGGACATCTTCCGCGAGCGGGTGCTGCTCAGGAGCGAAGAACACGGCAGCCGAAGCATCCCGGTGGTCGCGCTGCGCGAGGAGATCGGCCAGGCGGCCAAGGAATCGACCCGATGACCCGTCCCTTCTACCTCACCACGGCAATCGACTACGCCAACGGAGACCCGCACCTCGGGCACGCCCTGGAAAAGATCGGCGCCGACGTCATTGCGCGCTGGCATCGCCTGCGTGGCGAGCCGGTCCACTTCCTGATGGGAATGGACGAGCATGGCCAGAAGGTGCTCCAGTCTGCCGAAGCCGCCGGTGTCGATCCGATGAAATGGACCGACCAGATCTCGGAACGCTTCGAGTCGACCTGGCGTCGGCTGCACTGCAGTCACGACGACTGGATGCGCACCACACAGCCGCGTCACGCGCGCGCAGTGACCGCGCTTCTGGAGCGGATCCGCGAGCACTCACCCGACGACCTGTTCATCGGTGAATATCAGGGCCTGTACTGCGTCGGCTGCGAGGAATTCAAGCAGGAGAGCCAGATCGTCGACGGCCGTTGCATCGAGCACCCGTCGCGCGAACTGGTCGAGACCAGCGAGCGCAACACCTTCTTCCGGCTCTCCGCGTGGCGTGACCGGGTGCTGCAGCTGATCGAATCGCGGGAGTTCCGGGTCGAACCCGAGATCCGCCGCAACGAGATCCTGGCGGTGCTGCGCAGCGGCTTGCAGGACATCTCGGTGTCGCGCTCGCGGCTGCCGTGGGGCATCCCGTTCCCCGGCAGCGATGACGAGACGGTGTATGTCTGGTTCGACGCACTGATCAACTACCTGAGCGGCACCGGATTCCCCGATGGCGACTGGCAGTCGCTCTGGCC
>Ga0079224_100009767_pt1 | contig 13123 bp, 11 predicted proteins | sample Stecom2015_FD_80414 | JGI IMG/M metagenome (GOLD analysis project Ga0079224, IMG submission 80414) | Agricultural soil microbial communities from Utah to study Nitrogen management - Steer compost 2015 | ecosystem: Environmental > Terrestrial > Soil > Agricultural land | place: USA: Utah... | reverse complement strand
CCTAATGACAGCAGAAGCTACTTCAGTCCAGAACTTCTGAAAACCCACAAGATCCACTGCTATGACTTGTACAATGACAAAACTATAAGAAACGCGGCCCGTAATATTCTGTGGTATGAATGGAGATTAAGTGATGACCCTGCTCGCAAAGAATAAACCAAAAGTTCTAGTACTTGTACCTAATGTGGATATTTCCTACGTAAAAGGTATGTCCACAATTCTGAGTAAGCACTTCGGGGGAGTAAGTTTAAGTTCAGTTACTCCTGAACGCAGAAGTAGTATTGCAATGGCGGCTAAGAAAGCCCAAGCAACGCTGGTGATTACTACAAGTTTCGAAGCATTCAAACTGGCGTACCCACTTGCTGAAGGTAACATGAAAGATAACTTCGGGACTGTTGTAGAATTTCCAGGCATCGGTGGGGACAAGATTAGACTTATCTTTGTGCCTAGTTTCTTGACTATCTACACTCAGAACTACGGAGCATTCCTACTAGACACCTATTGCAGTAAGTTATCTAAAGGCGGGATTTGCAGGAAAGATTCCTTCAGTTGGAGATTTGTAACTCCTTCCACAATCAACCAAGACGTACTGGAAATAAATTCCAAAGCATTTTTAATGGCAGTGGATATTGAAACTTCCAAGGAAGATCTGAAGATAACTTCTTGTTCGTACACTTGGGCGTATGATTGTGATGGAATTGTGAAGACTAAAACCTTGGTAGTTAAGTGCTCTCCCGAAGAGTATCCTTTCTGTATTGATGCAATTCGTATGCTGAACAATACAAAAGTAGCTAAGGTTATGCAGAACGGAAAGTACGATGCTGCCTACTTTGTGAGATTCAATGCTCCTATCCGTAACTGGCTGTACGATACTCACAATATGATGCACTGTATGTTTCCGGAACTTCCAAAGGACCTGTCATTTATATCTAGTTTCTTTTTGGAAGACTTCACATTCTGGAAGGATGAATCCGGTAGAAACTTATATGAGTACAACGCTAAGGATACTCACAATACTATCTGGACCTTTATGGCTCAGCTACAGTATATTGAAAAGCACCACTGCGAGTATGCATATAAGAACTACCTGATGGAATTCCCAATTGTATTTCCGGGGCTGAGTTGTGGGCTGGATGGATTCTTTGTAGACGAAGAAAGAAGACTGACTCTCAGGGCTAAGGAAGTTAAGAAGTACGAAGAGGCTTTAGCAAGGATACAATTCCTACTTGACGAACCAGACTTTAATCCTGGTAGTCCTAAGCAAGTAGCCCAACTAATGCTACGGATGAAGTACACAAAAGCTAAGAATACTTCAGAGAAGGAACTAATTAAGTTTGCGGACGCCAGTCCTTTGAACAAGTTACTGGTAGATCTTATTCTGGAGTATCGTGGGGCAGTGAAAGCTGTATCTACTTACTTCGATATGAGTCTACTTAACCAGAGACTGCTGTACTCCTGTGATCCTGCAGGTACGGAGACAGGTAGAATGGCGAGTACTGGATCTGCCTTCTGGTGTGGTACACAGATTCAGAACATTCCGCTCTATGCGAGGGCTATGATTCGGGCAGACGAAGGTTGGGAACTTATCGCGGTGGATAAAGCTCAGAGTGAGAGCTACTGTACAGGGTATATCAGTCAGGATACTAACCTGATCCATACTGTAACTACCAGCCCAGACTTCCACTGTGCTAACGCCAGTATGTTCTTCGGTGTGAAGTTCGAGGCTCTGTACGATGTCAATGAACCTGATCCTGAAAAGAGAGTACTTAACAAACCACTTCGTAAGTTGGCCAAACCAGTGAACCACGGAGCTAACTACAACATGGGGCCTGACGTACTGGTAGATACAATGGGAGTCAAGGAAGTTATTAAGGCAAGAAAGCTACTTAATCTGCCGATGACGTACAGTCCAAAAGATGTAGCTACCTACCTGCTGGCTAAGTTTGACCAAACCTATCCTAGAATTAGGGGCGATTGGTACAAGGAAATTATCGAAGAAGTTGTTAAGACAGGTAAGTTGTATATTCCTGCAGTGGGTTGGACTCGCAGAACTTTTCTCAAGCCACTCAAGAGTAAGCCAGACTTGAACGCAGCAGTAGCTCACAAGCCTCAGAGTCTAAGTGTACACTTGGTTAACAAAGCCTTCTTTAAGATCTGGCGAGAACTTCAGTTAGGAAAGTATCGTGGTAAGTTCAGACTTAAAGCACAGGTTCATGATGAGATTGTTAGTCAGGTCAGGCCCGAGATTCGGGATCAAGCTGCACAAGAAGTTGCTCAGATCATGGTAATCCCGACAGAAGTTAATGGTAGAATTATGACTATTCCATCTACAATTGCTAAAGGGGTGTATTGGAATGAAGCTAAATAGTATTAGTCGCTGGAGTGCAGGCACTGTAGGAATTAGTAAGCCACACATCTACTATTCACAGGGAACATGGCACGTGCTATACCAAGTAAGTAACACTGAAGGTGAACTAATAAACAATTATCTAGCTAAGAAGTTTGTAAGCTATCTGAATAAAGAGGACTTATCTTATGTCAGCTAAGTACGATCACGAAGGTGGACTAGAAGATCCACGTGACTTACAAATACAAATGTTGGATGATTGTAAGAAGCAATCTAAGTTACTTAGTGATAAAGAACTTTCATTTATTGAAGGGTGTCTTGACAACTTAGAGTACTATGACAGACTAACAGAAAAACAAGTACGCTGGCTAAATTCTATCTGGGACCGAGTAACGGAGATCTGATATGAGAGCATTATACCAGCAAGTAATAAAGGAGAATTGACATGGCAGAAGATCTGAGCTTATATAAGATAACTAGTGATAGTACACATGCTAGTACAGTAGAAACACTTCAGTTGGATACAGCAGAATTACATCCTCCGGCAGGAAGATATTGGACATTTGAAATTACTGATAGCGGGCTAGTTGTCATCAATAGTTATGAATATGTGTATCTCACTAACGGGGATATGAGCTTTGATGTAACTTCAACTAAGAAAGGTACTACTGTTCTACATCCAGCTAATGTTAGAATATCTGTAACTTACTTGAGAGAAGTTACCCGACGTAGAAGAATTAAAGAGTATCTACACCAGATAACGAAAGAGCATAACTCTAACAGCTAGGAGTTCATTGTGAGTTCACTACTAGACCTTCATTTGGAATATACGTCAGGCTCAGAATGCACAAAACAGAACCACAGATGGGCGATGCTCACTTGTGTAAGTTCCTTGTTAGGTCGGAGGGTAAGTTTACCTTTCGGCCATTTGACATTATATCCGAATCTGTTTGTGTTTCTAGTAGGCTTACCATCGACACGGAAGTCTATGGCTATAACTACAGCAGAGAAACTCTTACGCAAGTCAGGTTATAGATGCTTCTCTTTCAGTAGATCTTCTAGAGAAAAGTTTCTACTAGACTTGGAAGAAGGGTTTGAGTTCAGGGACGCAGAAGGAAACTTCGATATGAACGCAGCACTGGAAGCACCCTTTGTTCCTGGTAAGGATGAAAGTAGAGAATGTTTCATCTGTATTGATGAGTTCCTAGACTTCATTAAAGTTAAGAACTCTGACTTCCTGACACTACTTACCACTCTGTACGATAACAGAGATGTGCCCTACACAGAGAGGCTCAAGAATAGTAAGAGCGTTACGATTCCTAAACCTACAATTAATATTCTGGCCGGACTTACCCCTACAAGTTTATCTATGGTACTGCCGCCAGAAATGATTGGGCAAGGTTACACAAGCAGACTCCTGTTAATACATTCTGGCCAGATACCTAAGAAGATTACTTTTCCTCCACCTCCGGACAAAGAGCTAGAGAAAGTAATTGTAGAAAAGTTAACTAGACTATCTACCTTCAAGGGAGAAATGACTTACACCGAAGACGCTATGGCGTTGCTGGACGATATCTACCAGAATTATATTCCACTCCCAGACTCTAGATTACAGCACTACTGCTCCAGAAGATTTATACATTTATTAAAGTTATGTATGATATTTGCAGCTATGCGGGAGAGTCTTCTGATAACTTATGACATTGTGGAGGAAGCAAACACAAACTTATCTTACGCAGAAGCCTACATGCATCTAGCTCTCGGGGAGTTCGGGGACGCTAAGTATGCTAAGGCTACTCAAGCAATTATGGAAATTCTATCTCAGAGTGTAATGCCCCTAACTCTAACTGACATCTGGCAAGCTGTGTCTACTTACATTGATAAGTTATCTATCCTACATGAGATTCTGAATAACTTAGCTCACACTAAGAAGATAATTATCAATAACAGTGACAGCGCAGATTCTCTGTTTATGTTGAATAGGGATCTCAGAAGTAAGAACACAGTGGGACTAAACTACAAGAGGTGGATTCCAGAATATGATAAACTACCAGACTAATGATATTGAATTGGAGAAGTTTATGGACGTCAAAGCGTTGCGAGATCGTATTCAAGAGCTTCATGATAGTGGCGACTGTGGTCACATGCTTTCTGATATTCTGGACATGGCAAATAAAATTTGTAGCAATTCATCCGAAGCTAACTTTGCGTGGCTTGCCGGTGCGCTGGAACGGTACGCCAGAGGTGACGTGATAACTGTGCCTGCCGGAACTGGAACTGAGAGGAGTTCTTCGCGTGGCTTAAGAATCAAAGTAGTGATGGCGGTACCGCAGAGCAAGTTCCAGCCGGCAAACCAGAACGAATAACTAAGCAAGATGCTAAACAAATTGCTAATTCGGTTGCCAACAGCAGGTGTGGAAGTTTTTGGGAGTGGTATAACTCTTATGGCCGCGCCTTACTCAACAAACTGAACGCAGAACGGCAAGTGCCAGTAGGTGTGGTGCCGGATTGCTTCATGAAACTTTACCATCACGCCAGAGGTATGAGAGCTGGAACGGACTGGAATAAGGGCATAGCTGCGAGCAAACACAGGCAACCATTAATTGACGCAACACGGGAGTGCGACACTTGGTTAGCCGCCCCACCCCGCAGTCGGCAGGGCACAGACTTAATGGAGGAGTTTGCCGAGAAACTTGCCATGCACCTTGCCAAAAAGTTTCCGTATGGAATGAGCGCAGGAGATGTTTTCGCAGAGGTCAAGACATTATTGCGGGGAATTAAGTTATGCGAAGATCAGTAGGAGACAGAATCTGCCAGCTCAGGCTAGACTGCTTAAACCAGAATAGAACTCCTACTCATATAGTAATAGGCCGAGAAACTTACGAATCCTTGAGGGAGGAATTCTATAAAATTAATGGTGAGGTACTTCCGCCACCTAATTCTGGGAGAGGCTGCGAACTTATGGGAATGCTATTCAGCTTTATAAACTATGATAACTATTTATCTGTGAGGTAACTGCAGTATGACAAACACTACTAAGAAGGCAGTTCAACGGTGGAAGTACTGTTATAATGGCAGGAACCTTCCACCAGTGTACTCTACTAGAGTCTGTGTATTTAAGACATCCAGAGGACCTAAGTTAGAGTCCTGTACACTGGTGGAAGATTTGTATAGTGATGGAAGGCAGTACTGGGTACTGAAGGGAGACACCAAGCAGAAGGAAGTTTTTCCCTATGCATGGCTGGAGATTGACACTGATTTTCCTGAAGAGTTTTTTACTAACATCACCATCCTTGGTGAGATTAAGTTAACTTGGCTAGACGACTAGTGGAGTATCAGTACTCGAAAGGATCATTCTGCCACGGGCTAGTTGCCATTTGTGTATGTTCAATTCTGGCTCTAGCCCTAGACATCTCACCTTCCCGCATAAGTTCTTTCTGGAACTCCGTCATAACTGGACGCTGCACATTCCTTAGTTGCCTTGCCCAGTAAGCATTGAAGTTCTGGATATCCCCTCCTATTTCCTCATATTGCTTAGCAAAATTAGAGTAAGACTGCGCTGATACTTCTCCCGAACTGATATTGTACTGAATCGCAGATCCAAGTCTAGCCAATTGCTTCCGGTAGTTAGCTTGGTAAGCTGCGTCCCTGTAATAGTTTCCTAGAATAATCGACTCATTAAGTGGCCGAGTACCGAGTGCTCTAGCAAACATAGCTCCCCAGTTCAATTCTTCCATACTATCGTAGTCTACATAGTTAGAGTTATCGAACTGAATCTGACCAGAATTACTTGTGATCTTATTCCTTAGAATGTTAGCAATTCCCTGCATAGGACGGTTCATTCCATTGTGCGCAAGTCCGTGTAGAATAGCTTGTGACTTAGGAATATCATCATTAGTTAACATCCGGAAAGTATTAACAATGTTCCCTGTAGCTTTAGCCAGAGTACTTACCACTGGGAAGTCTGCAATTCCTGTAGGAACAACTGTGTTATGGCGCAGTGCTAAGTCACCTCTAGTGTAGAAGTCGATAGGTACTCCCAGACTGTGACTAGCAAGTCCATACATAAAGTAAGCAGCAGTTGACTTAGGATCGTCAGCACCAGTGATAGAGTACAAGTCCAAGTTACCGGAGTTAGTTTCTCCTATCATCTGGTTAAGCTGCCCAAACCCAGGCCAAGACTGTATACCAAACAGACTAGTCTGCATTCCTGCCATAGTGATAGCTTGACGACGATTGCCATCACTAACAAACTTCAGCATGTTCTGCATAAAGTTAAAGAAGTAAGTCTGGTACAAACCTACCGCCTGCCCCAGAACTCCTTGGAACAACTGAGTCCGCTGAGTACCTAAGTACACACCATGAACCTTATCCACACTAGAACTGATAGTGGACCAGAGTTCATCCTCAGTCATACCACGAAGTTCCCCTACTCTCTTAACTGCCCAAGCAACTTGGAATCTGGTGAAGTCTTCAGCAAACTTGAAGCCGGAGAACTTACTACCAAACTGCGCTAGACTGTCGATCTTGTTACTGATCTGAGTCAGCTTGTGGCTACCGTTAAAAGTAGAGAAGTCTAAGTTGTTCAAATACTGTATCATATAGTCTGACACAATATTTCTGTCCTTCATCTTTTGGATGAAAGCTTTACCTTCCTCGGTCCAGAACTTCTGAGTACCTTCCATGAATAGCTTAGCTGCACTTGGTTCGTAGGTTCCGTTACTTGGGTTCAGTACTCCTGTCATATCTTCCAGCCGCTTTCCAGCCTGAGTACCTTTAAGTGCTTGCTTAGCCTCCTGAATTACTGGAAGTGCAAGGATAGGAGTACTGGCAAGTTGCATGAAGCTGTGAGCGTAGTCCAGCCGTAGCATAAAAGTACTGGTAAGGTTACTAAGTGTCCGTACTAAGTTAGGCAGAGTTCTAGATTTAACTGTGTCAGGGCTAGTAAGCATTGCCTCAACAGCACTAAGAGTTGGAGGCTCATACCCATGCTTGGCTAACTCTGCATTAAAGCTATCCAGATCTTCCTGAGTAATTGCTTTGCCCGCAGGTTTACGGAAAGCATTGAATGCGGCATCAATTACTCTACTGCCTGCCTCACCAATATAATCATTGACACGAACAAACAAGTTCTCCATCGGACCGCCATAAGACTTCTGGTCCAACATAATATTTACTGTATCTTTCCAGATTGAGTCTGGCTCTCTCCACTTCTTATCCAGTGCTGTACGCTCAGCCGCACCTAACTCCCTGTCAATGCTACGTAACGCCTGAATAGTATCGTCATAACGAAGTTCTACAGCACTGCGCAGTAACGACTCTTCCTGATTCACTGTCCAACTAAAGTAACGATTTAGTGTCTCAGAAGAGTTCAGGTCCAAGTTAGGGAACAATTCCGAAGCCTTACCTTTCCGCATAAGACTAGAGTCGAAGTGCAGCTCATCAAATACCAGTCCCTTATTGTAGTCCTTGATAAGTTTCTTGTATTCCGTAACTTGCTCATTGTTGATAACTCTGTAAGCCTTACCGTACTTCTCGGCTATCAGACCTTTTTTAGCTTCTAACTCTGCAGCAGTTTCCGCAAAAATCATGTAGCTTCTAGGGTCAGATCCTTTGGTAAATTCTTGTGGGACTACAAAGGAGAAGTGGCGACTCTGAGACAAGTTACGTGGTGGAGGATACAAAACATGTTCGTCAAGTACTGCATCATAACCACGAGCCTCAGCAAGTTTCTTTTTCTTTGCAACAAATTCAGCATTCTTAGTTAAGTGATCCCCGAAGAACTCTGCAACTTCCTTAGATAGTCCAACTACCACAGGATCTTCGTGGTATTTAGTTCCTTTAAGTGCGTCAACAATTTCTGTCGGAAGTGCTTGTAATACACTAGGATCAAAGTTGTAGTCGTCCGCATCCTCAGCAAGTTCCTTCAAGTGGGAGTGTAAAGACTGCTTCTCGATTATCAGTGGATTGCCTTCAACATCACGTGCTAAATAGTACCAGTTTCTCCGAAGCAAGTTATCTATTTGAGCAAGCTCTACTCTCAGGCCTTGTTTATCGGTCCGATTAAAGACAGAGAAATGTTTAGCGAAGGACTCCTCAGTACGCTGAATAGAATTTACAATTTCTTGGTTCAGGATCTTGCCTACATATGCAGCCTTCTCCCGAATACTCCCAAGTCTAGTACGCAGGGCTGTAAGTAAAGTCGCTCTGCTCTCAGTAGGAGCTATAGTTCCCACTTGTCTTGGATCTATCTCATGAGTCTCCAGCAATTTGTAGTTCTTGCCGAACAGCATAGCAGCAGTTTGTTGCTTGAGTTCATTTACAAGTTCTTGCCGCACCATGGTAGATGACAGACTGATAGCTGCCTCCTGATAGTCCTCAGGAAGTTTAGATTTGTACTGCATCTTAATAAGTTCTGGCTTGTCAAAGTCCTTCTTACCGTAGAGTAGCCAGTCTCCTGAGGAAGTACCAGTAGCTCTGTCTACGTCTATGTTAAGAATCTTAGCAATGTGGTGCTCATTGTATCCTGAACGATCTGCCATACTTGACAGAAAGATCTGAGCATCTTGTTTCTCTTTCAGCAGAATCTCATTAAGTTGTGGGCGAGAGACTACCTCTCCGTTGTAGCGAACCTTACCCGCCTCAAACAGAGATGCTCCCCAGTCAGGATCTTCCCCTGAGAGTTGCAGAAGTTTCTCCATCGCAGGCAAGTTCTTCTCAGTGATATTTACATCACCTTGCTTAACAAAATCTTCCTTCCCAAGTTTGTCGTACATCTTCCATTGAGCATCATACTCCAAGTAGTCCACTTTTCCGTGTAGCGCAGCTTCTGTAAGTTCACTGAACAGCTTAGGATTAGTAGTGAACTTTCTTCCCAGTTCCGGGACATCCAGAGAAATTCCCTTCTTATTAATGGTAACTTTAGCGGAAGGTGAGACGTCAGAAATCCCAGGCAAGTAGCTGGAATAAACTTGCTTAGTTCGAGTATTGTAGAATGCTCTCGAATCGTCCCAAGCCTTAGCAATAGATCCCTGAGAGTCAAAGAACTTAGCTAAGTTAGGAAATTTCTTAGCAGCTACTTCACGACTTGCAGGGTTAGTTAAGTACGACGCACCGTCAGCCAGAAGCTCTTCCAGTTTGCCCAGATATTTAGCCCAGCCAGGTTTCTCAAATTCAGGATCATTGAATCTTGGACTCATCATATAGTCCACAAAATTCTCAGCCATCTCCCGGTCATTCTTAGGAACTGATACATCTACTTCCATGTCCCAACGCGGCCGTCTGCGTATAATTGACGCATGGATCATATCGGTCAGGACTTCCTTACCTGTACCGTCAGCTATACTATTGCGTAGGTAGTTCAGAGTCTTAGTTGTGTTAGTTTTCACATGGCCAAGTTCGTGCAGGAATACACTGTCAGCATACTGCTTAAGAGTCCAGTCGAACTTAACTCCAACACGGTCATGATAAGCCTTAGTAATCTTGTAAGAAATATCAATGACGCGCGGGTTGGTAGACATGAACTGAGGCACAAATAGTGCATAACCATCCTGACGAATAGTTGCCAGTCTCATCACTCCTGGGAGAGGATTACCTGCTGCAGCAGTAGGCTCAGTTATGTTAGCGAACCCTTGAGCATCAGTTATGATGCTAATTTGTTGATCTATAACTCTGGGGGCTAAGCTGCCAAGTCCAGCATTCTCTAGAACTTCTTTGAACTGAGCCATCCTGGTAGAGTATTGTTCGGTAAACTCCTCAGGACTAGTGGCAGTGAATACTCCTGAAGGGGCGTTAGTTTTCTCATAGAATGCCTGCAGATCTTGCAAGTCACTCTTAGTCAGTCTGCCCACTTTATTCAAGGAAGAAACTATTGACGCTACTTGTGATATATTTCCCTCACCTGCAGAATCAAAAAGTTCCTCCATAGCTCTCAATACATCTGCATCAGGAACTTCTGCCTGTTTAAGAGTATCGAAAACCATGCTCTTAATCTGAGCCTTACCCCGATTAAACTGAGTACGGGCAAAAGTATCTGCCGCGTCAATTGTAGACTCTAGCGCTTGGTGCTGAGTTGCGGCCTGTGCAATAAGGACGAGTTTATCCCCCGGAGTCATTCCTGTGAGGCCCGGAATATTAGGAACTAGTAAGTGAGCTGTTTCCTCAAACCTTTGAGCTGTGTTCTTATTGATAGCTCCCGCAATTCGTACAGCTTCAAGTCCTCCACCAACTACTGCACCGCCTAACATAAATGGAAGTCCTTCCCAGAAGACATTCTTTGCAGCTTCTATATAAGTTAAATCGTCTGGATTCAAGGCAGCATTCTGGTTCATTGTAGCAGCCACAGCAATATCGAAAGCTGCAGCTTCCATAAATTGTTGCTGTACACCAGTCATGTAGGCCTGACGAACTTGCTGGTTACGAAGTCCTGTAACGTTAGTTCTCAGTACTGACTCTTTAGCAGCCTCTAATGCTTTGGAGCCAAGCACTAAGTCAGGGTTACGAAGTCCTGTAGCAACTTGTACCGGCCCCCACATTCTACCCGCACTCTGAGCAGCACGAAGCGCCCGAACTGCTCCCAGCCCAGGCACAAAACTTCCTACCACTAATCCAGCAACGTCAATTCCAGTCTTATGTCTCCCATAGAAGTTTGCCGCTTCATTACCAAACATTCCAGCAATAGCAGCTTGTTCATCTATATAGGAGTCTTCATCTGCAAACCCGAGTAACTCCCCAAAAGCAACACCTGTATTAGCTATACCTACAGCCGCGGAAGTAACTGCTGATACAGTACCCAAAGTTAGATAGTCCCAGATGGACTCTTCCAGATCGTTACCTTGATCTATAAGTTCTGCCGTAGCTGCAGTCCTGAAAAGCCCTGTGCGGGGATCAAATGTAGATAAGTCCATACGAGTACCTTAAGTTAAGTAGGTGACCAGTTATTGTTGTGGGATATTTGTTCCAATTGGGGCAATTGGTGCGCCCCTAGCAATACCTCTAAAAGCCGTAGTTGGGTCAGGTTGGGCGGCGGGTATGTTCTGCCTACTAACTTTAAACTTGTTCAGATAGGCCAGAGCTGCCTGCAAGTCTACAGGGTTAGAAGCATCCCAACCAGCTACACCTGCGCGACTGGCAGGAATATTGCGAGTTTGTGGAACAGGCAGCATAATCTTAGGATTAGTTGCGTACCCAACTCTTTCCAAAGTCTGTAGAGCTGTGCTGTAACGGTTAGATCCAAAGTCCTTACGAGTCTTGTAAGAAGCCTTAGCTGCCTGACTGAGTAAGTTAGAAGTTGCAAATATTGCTTCTTCCCCAGAAAACCCATTACGCTGCATAGAGCGGACTAACTGGTCAACTGTATCCAGCAGTGGTGCTCCATTAGCAACATTAGGAGTAGTCATTATCTGCTTAGCTTCATCAGATGCGAAGTACTCCCGGACTTGAGGAGAGAACAGCAGGGGGGATAAGAGTTCCTCCCCTCCTTCCGCAACAGAAGATAGTACTTCCTGTCCACGAAGATTCACGTTATTAGTGACATCTCGACTGACCGCCTCTAGTGCAGCAGGCAATACTTCCCGAGCGTTAGTATCTGCTACTTGCCGCTGAACACTCTGAGAAATCTCCCGAAGTTTCTGGTCCGATAATCCCATTACTCTTTCAGCCTCAGGCATACTAGCTAGAGCTTGAGCAGTAGCTTGCTGGTAGAGTCTATTGTAGAGTTCTGTCTCGCCCATGGCGATAGTATCTTCCAAGTCTCGGTCACCTGACAACTTAGCTACTACTTTCAGTGCAGCAGTCTCTCCACGCTCAGCAAGTAACTCCTTGTAGTGTCCTACATTTAATGGAACTCCTGCATACTTACTACGTATATACTCAGAAGCTACAAGTGCAAGTCCTCTGCGTTCCACATCTGACAAGCGCCGGTCAATTTCCTGCATGTCTCTGGCTTGCTGAACTCCGTACATGTCCATATTTTCTCCTTGGTGCGTGAAGAAATACATAGACTCATAGTAGTCCGAAGCGTCTATAGAAGCCTGTGCAGCCTCTCCAGCTTCCATCTTCTGGCGAGAGGTGATAAGTTTAAGTAGCTCACCGTCTGACTTAATTGCGTCATCAATAGCTTGCAAACGATTCTTGAGAGTCATTGAGCGTGCAACTTGCTCATTGTTATCTCTGGCTTGCTTACTGATTGAATGGCGATTAGCAAATAACTCAATAGCCTGAGCAGAACTATTTTGAATAGCTGCCCGTTGCTGTCTTGCGGCAAGTAAGGTCTGGTTAGTCTTGTAGGCTTGACGGTCTAACTGATCAAACTCTTTCTTAGCTTGCTTCAAGTCTTGTGGTGACAAGTCGTTAGGAGCTGACAGTAGCACCTGCAAGTCAGAAAGTCTGGCAGTACTAGTTGCCATAACTTGCTCAAGTGTGTATATACTAGCGTCCAGTCCACTAAGGGTGGAGTTAGTAGCATCCACCATACTGAGTATATTGGTGGCAGCCTGCTGATCTGCAATCTTATCTACCATAAACTCAGATGCCTCAATTTCTCTGAGTTCACGGTTGGTAAGTTGCAATTCATCCAGCTGTGCCTGAGCACTCTTAGCGTAGTTGACAATAGAAGTATTAGACTCCTGCATAATGTTTCTACGCTGAGTGGGATCGACTGTAAGTGCGTCTAGATCGAAAGGCATAATTAACGTCCTCCCCCACCAGTTAAAGTAGGAGATCCGCCTCCCCCACCATAACCAAAGTTAATACCAATCCCAGTACGTCTGCCTTGGG
>Ga0079224_100009765_pt1 | contig 13124 bp, 9 predicted proteins | sample Stecom2015_FD_80414 | JGI IMG/M metagenome (GOLD analysis project Ga0079224, IMG submission 80414) | Agricultural soil microbial communities from Utah to study Nitrogen management - Steer compost 2015 | ecosystem: Environmental > Terrestrial > Soil > Agricultural land | place: USA: Utah... | reverse complement strand
GTGGCAGGAGGCTCCGCGGCCTCGGCATCCAATGAGGCGCCGGGCAGCAGCCACCCGGGCGTCTCCATGGCCTGGGTGGGGGCGTTGTCCAACGTGGGCGCCGCCGCCACCCGTGAGGGCGCGAGGTTCGGGGGAACCGGGCGACCACCGGCGGGCGTTCCCGTCAGGGCCGGTGCCTGGCTCGCCGCGGCGGCCCGTGCCGCCTTGAGCGCCGAAAGCTCGCGGATGAGCTCCACCGGGCTGCGGTGGCGCGCCAGCGGGTTGATGCTCAAGGCCCGCCGGTAGATGCCGTCCAGGGTCGGCGGGAGTCCCGCGCGCGCCGAGAGCTCGGGGATGGCACCGTTCTGGGGCGTGAGGCCGGTGAGCATCTCGCCCATCACCACCGCCAGGCTGTAGACGTCGGCGGCCATCTCCAGCTCGGCGTCCTCGCCTCCCTCGAGCGCCTCGGGGGCGAGGTAGCGGTCCACGTGGGCCTGGCGCTGGGCCTGCACGAACGGAAGCGTGGGGATGGCGCCGCCGAGGCCCGCGTCGGAGATCTTCAGCGTCTCGGGGGCGAACAGCACGTTCTCCGGCTTGAAGTCGCCGTGGGGGAGCGCGCGATGGGTGGCCTCCAGCGCCTGGGCCATCTGCACCAACAGCGGCTCGGCCTCATCCAGGGTGAAGGGCTGCGACTGTCCCCGGCGCTGGGTGAGCAGCGTGCGCAGGGAGCGCCCCTCCATGTACTGGGAGGTGAAGAAGAGCCGCCCGCCGTCGGTGCCTTCCTCGTAGACCCGCAGCAGGTTCGGGTGACTCACCTTGCGGGCGAGCTTGAGGACCCGGCTGAAGTGCGCGCGCTCCTCGTCGGCCTGCACCAGGTGGGGGTGGATGCTCTTGAGCGCGACCTCCACCCCGAGCTGGCGGTCCTGCACCCGGAAGACCCAGCCCAGCGGACCGGCGCCCAGGATCTCCCGCACCTCGAAACGGCCGGCGATCTGCGCGCCCTCGGCATAGGGCGCGGCATCGGTGGGGCGGCGCGCACCGGCCGCACCGGGGCCGGCCTGCTGGACGGCCTCCGCCAGGTTCCTCCCGCAGGTGGGGCAGGTCTCACTGGCGTCGGGGGCATGGCTGCCACAGCGATAGCAGAGCAAGCGACGATCTTCCTCGAGCGGTTTCCGCCGCGTGACGGGCGGGCCGCGCCGGTCGGCCCTCTGGGCCCTGGGTCCGCGGACCCCATGTGGGTCCAGGTCCTTCTATCGCTCCCCCACCCCGGGACACAAGGCAGCCGGGCGACGTGTCATCGCCCGGTGGAGCCGAAGCCGCCTTCGCCCCGCGCGCTGTCCGGAAGGGTCTCGACCTCTTCGAGCACCACCCGCCGCACCGGGGCGATCACCAGCTGGGCGATGCGCTCCCCACGTCGCAGCGTGATGGGCTCCTGCCCCAGGTTGATCAGCAGCACCTGCACCTCGCCCCGGAAGTCGGCGTCCACCGTCCCCGGGCTGTTGAGACAGGTGAGTCCCTCCCGCAGCGCCCGGCCCGAGCGGGGACGGATCTGTCCCTCATGGCCCTCGGGGATGGCGAGCGCCAGGCCGGTGGGGATGCGTGCGCGCGCCCCGGGAGCCAGCGTCACCGGCGCCTCGAGGTCGGCGCGCAGGTCCAATCCCGCCGCCTGCGCGGTCTCGTAGGCCGGAAGCGGCAGGGGATCGGGGTGCGGGCGCACCCGGCGGATGCGGAGGACGGGAGCGGTCATGGGAGAAACCTCTCGTGACGTCGGAGTCGACGTGGGTCCGGCGGGAGGCGGGCCATCGGGTCCGCCCTGCCGGAACAGGCGGCGGGACCCACAAAAACGGCCTCCCCCGCAATCGGTGGCGGGGAAGGCCGTAGTGGGTGCACCTCAGGTCGCAGGACCGCGCCCGTCGAAGTCCCTGGTCACGTGGGGGCTTCGGCGGAGCGCGGGTCGCATCCGGAGGGTGTTCCTCAGGCCTTGGCCTCGGGGGCGGGCTTCGCCTCCTGATTGGCCACGGCCGCGGCGTCCGCCTGCTCGGCAGCGGCGGCGCGCTCGGCGAGGGCCTCCTTGCGCGAGAGGCGGATCTTGCCGCTGCGGTCGATGGAGACGACCTTCACCAGCACCTCGTCGCCCTCATTGAGGACGTCGGAGACCTCCTTGATGCGCTTGTCGGAGATCTCGCTGATGTGGACCAGCCCGTCGGTGCCCGGGAAGAGCTCCACGAAGGCGCCGAAGTCGGCGATCTTGCGGACGGTGCCGGTGTAGATGCGGCCGATCTCCGCCTCGCGGGTGAGGGCCTGGACCATGGCGACGGCCTGCTTCACGCCCTCGCTGTCCGCCGAGGCGATGTCCACGCGGCCGCTGTCATCGACGTTCACGCTGCAGCCGGTGCGCGCGATGATGTCCTTGATCACCTTTCCGCCCGGCCCGATGACGTTCTTGATGAACTCGGGACGGATCTGGATGGTGGTGATCCGGGGCGCCCACTCGCTGATCTCCTTGCGGGGCTCGGGGAGCGCGGTGAGCATCCGCTCGAGGATGTGCAGCCGACCCTTGCGGGCCTGCTCCAGGGCGTTGCTCATGATCTCGGTCGTCAGGCCGGTGATCTTGATGTCCATCTGGATGGACGTGATGCCCTTGGCGGTGCCGCAGACCTTGAAGTCCATGTCGCCGAGGTGGTCCTCGTCACCGAGGATGTCGGAGAGGATGGCGATCTTGTCGCCCTCCTTCACCAGGCCCATGGCGATGCCGGCCACCGGCGCCTTGATGGGCACACCGGCGTCCATGAGCGCCAGGGTGCCACCGCACACCGTCGCCATCGACGAGGAGCCGTTGGACTCCAGGATGTCGCTGACCAGGCGCACCGTGTAGGGGAAGTCCTCCCCCTTCGGCAGCATGTTGCGCAGGGCCCGCTCGGCCAGCGCGCCGTGACCGATCTCGCGACGGCCGGGGCCGCGCAGGGGCTTGGTCTCGTTCACGCTGAACGGGGGGAAGTTGTAGTGCAGCAGGAAGCGGCGGTACTGCATGCCGCCCAGCGTCTCGAGCCGCTGCTCGTCATCGGAGGTGCCGAGCGTGGCGACCACCAGCGACTGGGTCTCGCCGCGGGTGAAGAGCGCGCTGCCGTGGGTCCGGGGGAGCACGCCCACCTCGGAGGTGATGTCGCGGACGCCGTCGTGCGGACGGTCGGCGATGCGGCCGCCGTTCACGATCACGTCACGCATGTGCTCGTACTTGAGGTCCTCGAAGACGGCCTTGGCCTGCTTCTCGACGGTCGGCGTGAACGCCTCCTCGTCCTCGGCCTTGAGCGCGGCGACCAGGGCCTTCTTCGCGGCCGACAGCGCGGCGTAGCGCTCGCCCTTGGTCGGGATGAGGTAGGCCTTCTTCACGTCCTCGAAGGCGAGGGAGCGGACCTTGGCCACCAGCTCCTCGGGCACCGCCGCGGGGACCTCGTAGCTGCGGGTGGTGACGCCCATCTCCTTGCGCATGGCGAGCTGGAGCTCGAGGACCGGCTGCACCGCCGCCTTGCCGAACTCGAGCGCCGCCACCATGTCGGCCTCGGAGATCTCCTCGGCGCCGCCCTCGACCATGACGATCGCGTCCTTGGAGGCCGCGAGGATCAGGTCCAGGTCGCTGTCCTGACGCTGCGCCGCGGTCGGGTTGGCGATGAGCTGCCCGTTGACGCGGCCGACGCGCACGCCGGCGATGGGGCCGTTGAAGGGGATGTCGCTGATGGTCAGCGCGGTCGACGCGGCGGTGATGCCGTGGACGTCGGCCTCGATCTGGGGATCGGAGGAGATCACGCCGGCGATGACCTGGGTCTCGTAGGCGTAGCCCTCGGGGAACAGCGGCCGGAGGCTGCGGTCGATGACGCGGCTGGTGAGGGTCTCCTTCTCGGTGAGGCGGCCCTCACGCTTGAAGTAGCTGCCCGGGATGCGTCCGGCCGAGTACAGCTTCTCCTGGTACTCCACCGTCAGGGGGAGGAAGTCGATGTCCTTCTTCTCCCGCGCACTGACAGCGGTCACCAGCAGCATGGTGTCGCCGTAGGAGACGACCACCGCGCCGTCGGCCTGGCGGGCCATCTTGCCGGTCTCGACGATGAGCTCGCGCTCTCCAACCTTCACACTCTTCTTCAGATGCATGTCTTCTCTTTTCTACCTGTTGGGTGCTGTGCGTCCGGCACGTGGGCCTGAGAACCGCGGGGCCTCATGGAGAGGCATGCAATGCGGTCTCTGGCCCGGGAGGTGTCGCGCCCGCTTCATGCTGGGCGTCGGGGCGTGTCGGACAGAATGTTTGTGAAACTCGAAATGGGAGACGTGGCGCCGCCGGATGGGCCGGTCGCGGTTCCCGATGACATCGGTTGCGCCAGAAGGAAGGCGTCCGCGATGGGACGGGGCCGGCGTCACGCGCCCGGGCCGGAGTGGCTCGGGCGGCCGCCGGATGGGGCCTCGGTCGTGATGGGATTCCCCGGCGCCGGTCCCGCGGACCGCTGGCGTTGGGGGGAACCGCCAATCAAGGCGCCTCTGGGTCGGGCGGCGACCTCCCCGGGTCCTGCTCCTGATGTCCGAGGTCGGGCGCCTCGGCGCTTCTTCGGTCAGGGTCAGGGTTGGAGAGGACGGGCACTGGGAGGGTCTGGATCCCTCATCGCCGGGGTCGAGCTCCACGGCCGCTCTCCGAAGAGGAGCGCGTCACTCGACCACGCCGATGCGGAAACCAAGCCTTCCCGAAAAGCGCCACACATCACCGCCTCACGTCCGCGTCCTTGCGGGTGGGCTCCTGGCATGTCGGGAGGGTTCAAATCTCTGGGTCAGGCGTCCTTCCTTTCCGGCCCGCCTCGGGGCCCGGTCCTTCGTTTCAGCGAAGCGCACGCGAACCTTCACGCACGCCCCATGGGTCCTACAACGCCGACGGGGCGCCCGAGCATTCTCGGGGCGCCCCGCGGGGTGTTTCGTCCAGCCCGCTTACTTGCGGATGCCGAGGCTGCTGATGAGCGTCCGGTACCGCTCCGGGCTCTTGCCCCGGAGGTAGTCGAGCAGGCGGCGGCGCTGACCGACGAGCTTGAGCAGACCGCGGCGGGAGTGGTGGTCCTTCTTGTGGGTCTTGAAGTGCTCGGTGAGCTCGCTGATGCGGGCGCTCAGCAGGGCGACCTGGACCTCGGGGGACCCGGTATCCGACTCATGGGTCCGGTACTTGGCGACCAGCTCGGCCTTCTGATCAACGTGAAGCGACATGGGAACTCCGGCTTTCCACCTCCGAAAGAGAAGACACCGCTGACCGTGGAGGGGAACAGACAGGGTGCATGGCGTCCCGGGGGACGACGGCGGGCTTGTAGCCCCGGCCCCGGGGTCCGTCAACCGCCGCTTCCGGGGCTGCTCCCCGATTGGAGCACCCGGAGATAGCGCAACCGGGCGCCGCGGCTCTCGGCAATGGCCAGCAGGCGACCGTCGGGGTCCAGCACCCGCATGCGTCCTTCGGGCGCATCGGCAACCTCCACCGGGACCCCGTGCACCACCCGCTGGGCGGCGGCGGCGCTCACCGGGTAGGCCGGCAGCTCGGCAAGGGCGGTGTTGGCATCGACCAGCTGCCCGGCCAGGCGCTCGAGCCCCGGGGGCCCCCCGGCCACCAGCGCCTCGATCGCGGGGAGGGGCAGCGCGTGGCGCAGCGCGAACGGGCCGCTCCGGGTGCGGCGCAGGGCCGCGATGTGCGCGCCACACCCCAGGGCCTCGCCGATCTCCGCGGCCAGGGTGCGCACGAAGAAGCCTTTGGAGCACTCGACCGACAGCGTCAGCCCATCCGAGGAGAAGTCGCGCAGCTCCAGCCGATGAACGGTCACCGGACGCGCGGCCCGCTCGACCTCCTTGCCCTCACGGGCCAGCTCATAGAGGCGCTTCCCCCCCTGCTTCACCGCCGAGTACATGGGCGGGGTCTGCAACTGGGGGCCCCGGAAGCGGGACAGCACCTCGTCGAGGCGCTCGGCGGAGAGGGGCGGAACCGGACGCCGCTCGAGCACGGTTCCCTGGGCGTCCAGGGTGTCGGTGGTCTCCCCCAGCTTGAGGACCGCGTCGTAGGCCTTGTCGCCCTCGGTGATGTAGCCCGCGATGCGGGTGTCGTCGCCCAGGCACAGGGGGAGCACCCCGGTGGCCAGGGGATCGAGCGTGCCGGTGTGCCCCACCTTCTTGATGCGCAGCAACTGGCGGACGCGGCGCACCACATCGAAGGAGGTCGGCCCGGCGGGCTTGTCGACGACCAGGACCCCGTTCATGGGCATGCGGTGGACCTACCACCCCTCCTTCGCACGCAGCTCCCGCAGCATGTGATCGATCTTCGCGCCCTGTTCCACCGAGCCATCGAACACGAAGTGGACCTCCGGCGCCACGCGCAGCTGGACGGCCTTGGCGACCTCGCGACGGATGAAGCCCTTGGCGGCATCCAGCCCCGCCTGGGTCTCGGCCTTCTGCGCGTCGGTCCCCATCAGCGAGTAGAAGACCTTCGCCACCCGGAGATCGGGGGAGACCTTCACCCCGGTGAGGGTGATGTAGCCGATGCGCGGATCCCGGAGCTGGCCCCGGGTGAGCAGCTCGCCGATGGCGGCCTGGATCTCGTGGCCCACGCGCTCGGGGCGATTGGGGTTGCTCATGATTTTTCCCACTCCCTGGGGTTTCTGAGGGCCCTGGCGCGGGCCCGGATCGCCTCTTCGCGGCTCTGCGGGGTCTCCGGCTCACCGCGTCCGCGATCCTCCCATCGGCCCAGCCCCTCGGCCTCGGCCATGCTCCGGTCCCCGCGCGCCAGGTGCGCGGCGAGGTCGAAGTCACCATCGGAGAGGTCCAGGCCTTCGCCCTCCCCCTCCTCCTCGCCCGCCGGCACGGTGGTGTAGAGGCGCTCGCCCAGGCTGAGGATCTCGGTCTGCCGGCTCACCATGGGCGCCAGGTACATCTCGTCGATGGCGTGGAGGATCTTCTCCAGCTGGGCATCCGCGTGCCGCCGCTCTTCGGCGACCACCGAGAGCCCCAGGACCGCGCGCTGCCAGCGGTCCTGCTCCCCCACTTCGGCGATGGAAACGTTGAAGCGGGCACGGAGGCGATCGGTCACCTTCCGCACCACCTGCCGCTTGTCCTTGAGGGACCCGCTCTCCTGAATCTGCAGGACCACCCGGCCCACGGCGATGAACATGGCGTGCGATGACCTCCCTGCTGATGCGTACGGTGCGTCAGGCCCGAGGAGAAGCCCTAACAGTCCGCACCCTGCGGGCGCCCGACGCCGAGCGACGTCGGGCCCACATGGCCCGGCGCCTGGAGTCCAGGCGACCGGGCGGGAGGCTGCACGCTTCGCCTCAGTCGAGGCTGGGGCGGGTCTCCTCGATCTCGTAGGCCTCGATGATGTCGCCTTCCTTGAGGTCGGAGAAGCCTTCGATGCCGATACCGCACTCGAAGCCCTGGACCACTTCCTTCACGTCGTCCTTGAAACGACGCAGGGAGGCGACCTTGCCCTGGTGCACCTGCTTGTTCTCGCGCCAGACGCGGATCATCGAGTTGCGGCGGATGAGACCATCCTGCACCGCGGAACCGGCGATGGTGCCCAGCTTCGGGACGTTGACCAGCATCCGGACCTCGGCACGGCCGAGCTTCTTCTCGGTGCGGATCGGCTCGAGCAGATCCTCCATGTGCTTCCGGACCGCGTCGGTCAGGTCGTAGATGATCCGGTAGGTCTCGATCTCCACGCCCTGGGCCTTCGCCGCCGCCTCCGAGCCGGACTCGGTGCGCACGTTGAAGCCGATCACCATGCCCTTGGAGGCCGCGGCGCGCATGACGTCGCTCTCGGTGATCATGCCCACGCTGCTGTCGATGACCTCGGTGCGGACCTTCTTCGTCGACAGCTTGGTGACCGCCTCCTGGACCGCCTCCAGCGAGCCGTGCACGTCGGCCTTGAGGACCAGGCGCAGCTCCTTCATGGAGCCCGGGCCCTTGGCCTTGGCGAGCAGCTCCTCGAGGGTGCTCTTGCTGGTCTTGCCGAGCTCTGCCTGACGCTCGAGCATGTGACGGTGCTCGGCGATCTTCGCCGCGGAGCGCTCGTCGGCGACCACGTGGATGGGGTCACCCGCCGCCGGCACGCCGGAGAGGCCGATGATCTCCGCCGGATAGCCCGGCAGGACCTCCTTGATGGCCTCGCCGCGGCTGTTGGTCATGGCGCGCACGCGGCCATGGTTGGTGCCGGTGACCACCGCGTCGCCGACCTTGAGCGTGCCCTCCTGAACCAGGATGGTCGCCACCGGGCCGCGGCCCTTCTCGAGCTTGGACTCCACGATGGAGCCGACCGCCGGACGGGTGGGGTTCGCGTCGAGCTCGAGCATCTCGGCCTGCAGGGCCACGTTCTCGAGCAGCAGGTCCAGGTTCTCGCGGGTCTTCGCCGAGACCGGCACCATGATGGTGTCGCCACCCCACTCCTCGGGGTTGAGGCCCTGATCGGCGAGCTCCTTGCGGACGCGATCCGGGTTGGCGGTGGGCAGGTCCATCTTGTTGATGGCCACCACGATGGGGACCTCGGCCGCCTTGGCGTGCTTGATGGCCTCGATGGTCTGCGGCATCACGCTGTCGTCGGCGGCGACCACCAGGATCACCACGTCGGTGATGTTGGCGCCGCGCTCACGCATGGCGGTGAAGGCCTCGTGACCCGGGGTGTCCAGGAAGGTCACGTCGCCACGTGAGGTCTCGACCGAGTAGGCGCCCATGTGCTGGGTGATGCCACCGGCCTCGCCGGCCGCCACGGAGGCGGAGCGGAACGCGTCGAGCAGGCTGGTCTTGCCGTGGTCGACGTGGCCCATGACGGTGACCACGGGAGGACGCGGCTGGTTGAGCGCCGGATCCTCGTTGACCTCGGGCAGGTAGTCCTCGACCTCGAAGCCGACCTTCTCGACCTTCCAGCCGAAGTCGGAGGCGAGGATCTCGGCGGTGTCCTTGTCGATCACCTGGTTGGCGGTGGCCATCTTGCCCAGCCCCATCAGCTTCTTGATGAGGAGGTTGGTCTTGACGCCCATGCGCTGGCCCAGGTCGGAGACGGTGATCCCCTCCTGGAGCCGGATGACCTTCTTGTCCTCGGCCATCTCGGTGATCTGGGTCTTGGCGCCCTTCTTGGTCGGACGGCGCTTCTTGCCGCGGATGGGGATGGCGACGCGGCCCCACACCAGGTCGGTGAGGTCCTGCTTGGTGTAGCCACCCTCCTTCGCGCCCGGCCGGCGATTGGCGCCGCGGCGATCCTTGTTGCGGCTGACGTCCACCAGCTCGCGGCCGCGGCCCATGGTGTCGGGGACGACCTGGAACTCACGGCGCTCGCCCAGCGCCTTCTTGCCGGGCGCCATGGGGATGTTCTTGTGCGCCGTGGACGAGGGGGTCACCCGGCGGACCTGGATGAGCGGGCGGCTGATGACCACCGCCTGCGTCGCGGTCGGACGCAGGGTGCGGGGATCCACCGGCTTGGCGGGGGCCGCCGGCGTGCCGGCTGCGGGTGCACCGGCCTGCGCGCCCGGAGCGGGGGCCACGGCCTGAACCGGCGCGGTGGGCTGCTGGCCGGGAGCCGAAGCCGGGGCCTGCGGCTGGGACGGCGTCTGCGCCTGCGCCGCGGGCTGCTGCTGCGGACGGGCGGAGGGCACCGGCGGGCTGGCCACCGGACGCGAGACCACCGTCGCGCTCTGCTGGCGCGGGGGCGGCGGCTGCGGACGTCCGTACGCCGGGGGCGGGCGGGAGATCACCGTCGCCTGAACGGCGGGGCGCCGCGCGGGAGGCTGGGCCTGAGGCGCGGGGGCCGCGGGAGCAGGCGCCGCCGGAGCGGGCTGCTCGGGAGGCGTGGCCGCAGCGGGGGCAGGTGCGGAGGGTTGGGCGTTCGGCATGGAAGTCGCCGCTTCCTCGGCGGCAGGCGTCGCAGCGGGGGCCGCGGGGGCGGGCTCCGTCGACGTGGGGGTGGGCGCCGGGTTGCTGGTCGCCACGGGCGGGGCCGGCTGAGCGCTCGGCGGGGGCTCGGGCGGAGCCACCGGGGGCGGGAGGGTCGCGGTCTGGCCGCTCCGACGCCGCACCACGAATCCCTTCGGGGCCACCGGCGGCGGCGCCGACCTGGGCTGGTGCTTCTCCAGGAGTCGCTGCTGGGCAGCCGCCGCCTGGTCATCATCGAGCGAGGAGGAGTGAGTCTTCACATCGTACCCGAGCGACTGCAGCTCGGAGACGATCTCCTTGTTGTCGAGCTCAATGCCCTGAGCCTTGAGCTCCTTGGCAATTTCGTGGACGCGCTTCTTCGACATACAGACCGTTCTATCGCCTTCTTCGGGACCGCCCCGCCTGCTGCGGGCGCCGCACCCTAGATCAGATTCATGTCCCGCAGGCGAGTACGTTGTCTCCCGCGGGCCTCAACTCATTTCCGTTCTCTCCGCCGCCCGTCCAAGCGCCGCCTCGAGGCGGTCCGCTTCCACGCCCTTCCAATGTCCGCGAAAGGCCCGCTTCAGCGCTTGACGCTTGAGCGCGGCCTTCAAGCAGCCGGGTCCACAGAGGTATCCACCGCGTCCATGGGCTGCTTGTCTTTCATCCACCACCGCCTGGCCCTGCGCATCGAGGACCAACCGGACCAGCTCCGCCCTGGGTCGCTTGCGACCGCACCCCAGACAGGTGCGGATCGGCAACCCCGCCCACGCCGCCGGGAGCTCCTGGCGGTCGCGGCGCGTGCGGGCCGTCATGCCTCCGGCGCCGGCGGCGTTCCGCCCGCGTCCTCCGGTGCGCGGGCCGCGCGCTCGGCGTCGAGTTCGGCACGCAGGCGCGCCTCCTCGAGCAGGTAGCCCTCGGCAGCGCTCTTGATCTGGCGCGCCTTCTTGATGCCCACCCCGGGCACGTCGCCCAGGCGGGTGAGATCCTTCTCCTCGATGATCTCCTCGACCGTCTTGTAGCCGGCGAGCTGGAGGGCATCGATAACCCGCTCGCCCAGGCCGCGCACGCGGGCCATGCGCTCGGTCTGGCTCAGCTCGTCCGGATGACGGCGCGCCTCGGCCTGGCGGGCCTGCTCACGCTCCGCATCCAGGCGGGCCAGCTCGATCTGATCGTCGATCATCTGCGAGCGGGCCTTCTCCTGCATGGCCTCGACCTGATCGGCCTCGACGCCGGGGACCTGCACCAGCACCTCGGGGTTGGCCTCGGCGATGTCCTTCGCCTGGCGGAACCCGTGGGCGTAGAGGGTCTCGATCAGCATCTCGTTGACGCCGGGCAGCGCGCCCAGCGAGCGGGTGGCGAACTCACGCAGCTCCGCCACGCGGGTCTCGCTGTTGATGTCGAGCTTCCAGCCGGTGAGCTGCGCGGCCAGGCGGACGTTCTGACCACGGCGGCCGATGGCCAGGCTGAGCTGGTCGTCGGGGACGATGAGCTCCATGGCGCGGTTCTGCTCGTCGATGATCACCCGGCTCACCTCGGCGGGAGCCAGGGCGTTGCACACGAAGCGCGCGAAGTCCTCGTCGTAGGGGACGATGTCGATCTTCTCGCCGCGCAGCTCCTGCACCACAGCCTGCACGCGGCTGCCCTTCATGCCCACGCAGGCGCCGACCGGATCCACGTCCGAGTCGCGGCTGGAGACGGCGATCTTGGCCCGCCCCCCCGGCTCGCGCGCGGCGGCCTCGATCACCACGATGCCCTCGGAGATCTCGGGGACCTCCATCTCGAAGAGCTTGGTGAGGAGGTTCACCGAGGCGCGGCTGAGGACGATCTGGGGTCCCTTGCTCTCGCGCAGGACGTCCAGCACGTAGGCCTGCACGCGGTCGCCCGCGCGGTAGGTCTCACGCGGCACCTGCTCGCGGACCGGGAGCACCGCCTCGGCGCGGCCCAGGTCCACCACGATGTTGCCGCGCTCGAAGCGGCGCGCGATGCCGGTGACGATCTCGCCCTTGCGGTCCTTGTACTCGTTGTAGACGTTCTCGCGCTCGGCATCCCGGGTGCGCTGCAGGATGACCTGCTTGGCGGTCTGCGCGGCGATGCGACCGAACCCGCGGCGGAAGGTCTTCAGCTGCAGGATGTCGCCATACTGATCGTCCTGCGCCTTGGCCTCGGCGGCGTCCTCGTCACGGTAGAAGATCTGGAAGACCAGCTCGTCGCCGACCTCCACGTCCATCCCCTTGCGGCGGGCCTCGTCGACGGAGATCTGGTTCACCGCCTGGATGGGGTCCACCACCTCGTCGACCACCACGATGGCCTGGAAGAGCTCCACCACGCCCTTCTCCGCATCGAAGCTCGCCTCGAGGTTGCGATCCTGGCCGAAGTGCTTCTTGGCCGCGGTCGTCATGGCGTCCTCGAGCGTGGCGATCAGCACACCGCGCTCGATGCCCTTGTCCTTGGCGACCTGGTCGAGGATGAGATTCAGATTGGGGAGGGAAGCCTGCACTGCCATGTGATGCTCCGTGGGTGTCCGCGGCCCGGGCGGCGGGTGTTCGGGGTGCCGCCCCTTCGGTGGGCCTGTATGTGAGGGTGCTAAAACTCGAACTGCACGTGGGCCTTGGCCACGTCAGCCAGGGGGATGGTGAAGCGGCCTCCGCCCTCCACATCCACCACGACGGCGGTCGCATCCGCCTCGACCAGGAGGCCGGTGAACTGCTTGCGCCCCGGCGGCTCGCCGATGGGCCCGAAGGTCCGGACCTTCACCTTCTGTCCGATGACCCGCTGGTAGTGCTCCAGCTTCTTGAGCGGGCGGTTCACCCCCGGAGACGACACCTCGAGGGAGTACTCATGGGGGACCACGTCTTCAACGTCGAGGGCGGTGCTGACCGCACGAGTGGCGCGGGTGCAGTCGTCGAGCCCCACCGGGTTCTCGGGGCTCGAGCCCCCCGGCTTGTCGATGGTCAGCCGCAGGATCCAGCCCCCCGGGTCGCGCAGGTACTCGACGTCCAGCAGCTCCAGGTCCTCGCCCGCAATGAGGGGCTCGGCCAGCTCGCGGACCTTGTGCTCAACGGTCTGTTTGACGGGCGCTTTGGACATGACGGGCGACGACGACGGAACCGGGCGTTCAGGGCCCAGAAACAAAAAGAGTGGGCAAGGGCCCACTCGGCTCTCTGCGGATTGCGGGACTGACGGCGGGCGCTGTAACACACCGGCCCCCGCGGATGCCACCTTTAGAAGGTTCAGCCGCCTGG
>Ga0079224_100009764_pt1 | contig 13124 bp, 15 predicted proteins | sample Stecom2015_FD_80414 | JGI IMG/M metagenome (GOLD analysis project Ga0079224, IMG submission 80414) | Agricultural soil microbial communities from Utah to study Nitrogen management - Steer compost 2015 | ecosystem: Environmental > Terrestrial > Soil > Agricultural land | place: USA: Utah... | reverse complement strand
TTGGTGTCTGTGGGTTCATCCGAAAAAACCTGGGCAATTTTATCGATCCAGGACCGGGGTCTTGGATCGATACTCGATGGGTCGTCAGCCATGTGCGGGTCTATCTCCTGTCCTCTTTCGGGTTTGCTGATAGGGATGTACTGATTGGGTCTTCCTGATAGGGATCTGCTATGCCAAGAGTAGCAAGGATCTGCGTCTCCAGGCTTTCCATGTGCTCGGCCTCCTGATCTTCCTGGTGATCCAGGCCGCTCAGGTGGAGCACGCCGTGAATGACCATGTGCGCCCAATGATGTTCGGCGACCTTGCCTTGTTCCTGCGCTTCGCGGGCCACCACCGGGGCGCAGATGACCAGGTCGCCCAGCGGCCACTCTTCCAGCAGAGCGGCAATGGTCGGCGGAACGTCGCTGGAGAAGGACAACACGTTGGTTGGGTAATTCTTGCCACGGTAGCCGAGATTGAGTTCCGCCGACTCCTGTTCATCGACCACCCGGATGCTTATGTTCACTGGCCGGCCGGGCTGTTGCAGGGACGCTGTTGCGCCTACGGCAGCGTCTACCCAGACGCGGAAGCGGGCTTCTGCGGGAACGGTGGAGCCGGGGCAGGCATTCTCGAAATCAAGCGTCGAGATCATAGCCGTTGTCCTGACCGCTCTCGTTCAGCTTCTTGATGTTCTGGGCGTCGTGTCTGTCATAGGCCTCCACGATGCGCTGAACCAGGGTATGGCGCACCACGTCGCGGGAGTCGAACCAGGTGAAGCCGATGCCCTCGACCTCCTTGAGCACCTGGGTCACATGGACCAGCCCCGAGCGGGTGCCCTTGGGCAGGTCGATCTGGGTGACGTCCCCGGTGATCACCGCCGTGGATCCAAAGCCGAGGCGGGTGAGGAACATCTTCATCTGCGAGGTGGTGGTGTTCTGGCTCTCGTCCAGGATGATGAAGGAGTTGTTGAGCGTGCGTCCGCGCATGTAGGCGAGCGGGGCAATCTCGATGACGTTCTTCTCGATCAGTCGTCCCACACGCTCCACCCCGAGCATTTCATAGAGCGCATCGTAGAGCGGGCGCAGGTAGGGATCCACCTTCTGGCTGAGGTCACCCGGCAGGAAGCCCAGCTTCTCACCGGCCTCCACCGCGGGACGCACCAGCAGCAGACGCTGCACACGGTCCTGCACCAGGGCCTCGACCGCGCAGGCTACGGCCAGGTAGGTCTTGCCGGTACCAGCCGGGCCGATGCCGAAATTGATGTCGTGGCGCAGAATCGATTCCACGTAGTCGCGCTGGTGGGCGCCACGGGGTTTGATGGAGACGTTGGGAGTCTTGAGGATCAGCGGCTTGTCGACGTCGTACTGGCTGCCGGAGGCTGCAGAAGCGGCATCATCGACCTCGCGCAGAGCCAGGTGTACGGCATCCGGACTGACGCCGGCATCGGTGGCGGTCGCCTGATAGAGGCGGTTGAGCACGCGACTGCCATTGTCTACGGCCTTGCGTGACCCGGAGAGCTGGAAAACGTTGCCGCGGTGCTGGATCTTCAGGGCCAGCGATTTCTCAATCTGTTGCAGGTGTTCATTGAGATGGCCGCACAGATTGGCCAGGCGATGAGTATTTTCCGGCTCCAGAACGAGCCGTCGGGTAATCTTGTTGGTTGCCATCAGGTCAGCTTGCGGATCTCCGCTGGATGTAATTGAGGCCCTAGTATACCAGTCTATAGCGAACCGGCCAGCGAGTTGACGTAGGCATCGGTGATGGTGACGTCCACGAACTGGCCAATCAGGGAGGTGTCCGCGCAGCGGAAATTGACGACTCTGTTGTTCTCGGTGCGTCCCTGCAGGTCGGCGGGGTCCTTGCGCGACGGGCCAGTGACCAGGATGCGCTGACGGCTGCCCACCATGCCTTCGCTGATGGCGGCCGCCTGCTTTATGATCTGTGCCTGCAGAATGGCCAGCCGGTGCTTCTTCTCCTGCTCGGAGGTGGCATCGGCCAGTTCGGCAGCGGGTGTGCCCGGCCGCGGACTGTAGACGAAGCTGAAGGAGGTGTCGTAGCCAACCTCGATGATCAGGTTCATGGTGTCTTCGAAGTCCTGATGGGTCTCGCCGGGAAATCCGACGATGAAATCCGAAGACAGGCTGATGCCCGGCCGGATAGCCTTCAGGCGATTGATGATGGACAGGTATTGCGCCGCGGTATGTCCCCGCTTCATGGCCGCCAGGATGCGATCCGAGCCACTCTGGATGGGCAGGTGCAGGTGGTTGACCAGGCTCGGCACGTGGCGGTAGGTCTCCACCAGGTTGTCCGAGAACTCCATGGGGTGGGAGGTGGTGAAACGTATCCGGTCGATGCCTTCCACAGCGGCGATGTACTGAATGAGCGTGGCAAAATCGACGATCTGCCCGTCGTGGCTCAGGCCGCGATAGGCGTTGACGTTCTGTCCCAGCAGATTGATCTCGCGCACACCCTGTTCCGCCAGGTGCACCGCCTCGGCCAGTACGTCGTCCAGCGGTCGACTGACTTCCTCGCCGCGGGTGTAGGGCACCACGCAGAAGGAACAATACTTGCTGCATCCTTCCATGACGGTGAGGAAGGCTTCGCAGCCATCCACGCGGGGTTCCGGCAGGCGGTCGAATTTCTCGATCTCCGGAAAGGAGATATCCACGACCGTGCTGCGGCCGCTGGCGTCATCGAGCATCTGTGGCAACTTGTGCAAGGTCTGCGGGCCGAACACGACGTCCACGTAGGGTGCCCGCCGGCCGATGGCCGCGCCCTCCTGGCTGGCCACGCACCCGCCGACGGCGATCTGGAGGCCCGGATTGGACTTTTTCAGCGACTTCCAGCGTCCAAGCTGGTGGAACACCTTCTCCTGGGCCTTCTCCCGGATTGAACAGGTGTTCAGCAGCAGCAGGTCCGCCTGATCGGGACTGTCGACGATCTCCGCGTCGTGGGACTCACGCAGCAGGTCCAGCATCCGCGCCGAATCGTACTCGTTCATCTGGCAGCCGTGGGTCTTGATGAAGACCTTCCGGGAGCGGGATGGAGGATTGAGGCGCGAAGTGGCGATGATGCCGCTGCCGGATTGTTTTTCGATGCTCATGGTATGGAATTGGTCGCAGAAAATGGCAAGCGCGGATTGTAGCAGCTTCGTGGCGGGCAAAGAACCGCTCCCGTGAGCCTGCGCATCGTGGCGGATTGCTGTAGAATGCCGCCTGCTCCGCAGACCCCTTCCACGGGATCCGGCACTGTCCTTGCATTTGGCCCCCGCCGGCCTCATGTTGCGGGGTATCAACGTCAAGAGATTGTATGAATGGCTAATCCCACCGAAATCTACCGTATCACCTTCCTCAACAAGGGGACGGTCTACGAAGTCTTTGCCAAGCAGGTCTACCAGAGCGAGCTTTATGGCTTTATCGAGGTGGAGGACTACATCTTCGACGAGCGCAGTCAGGTGGTGGTCGACCCCAGTGAAGAGAAGCTCAAGGCCGAATTTCAGGGAGTGAAGCGCAGCTTTATTCCACTGCAGGCCATCATCCGCATCGATGAGGTGGAGAAGGGTGGTGTCGGCAGGATCTCCAACGGTGACAACATCACTCCCTTTCCCTCGCCATTCCTGGCGGTGCGCAATCCGGACTCCCAGAAGTCCGAGTGATCAGCGCGCCCGCGGGTCGACAGCGCCGGCTGCCGACCCTGACGGGTCCTGCTTGCATCGTCGGTTACGACTCTAGCGCTCTTTCCACGGTCGCCAGCTCCACGCACAGGACGAACACCTGCATGGCTGCCTCGATTTCCTCAATTGAAGGGAATGAGGGCGCCAGTCGGATGTTGCTGTTGTTCGGATCCTTGCGATATGGCCAGGTGGACCCGGCCGGAGTCAGCTTCACGCCAGCCGCGGCGGTCAGCTTGACCACGGTATCTGCCAGTCCTGGCTGGGTGTCGAACAGGACAAAGTAGCCGCCCTGGGGCACGGTCCACCGGCCCAGTGGCTGATCGTTGATCGTCTTGCCCGCCAGCCCCTTCTCCAACTGCTGCAGTACCAAGTTGAACTTGGGCTCGAGAATGGCGCGGTGGCGCTGCATCAGCGCGCGCAGGCCGTCCATGTCCTTGAGCAGGCGGATGTGGCGCAGCTGGTTGACCTTGTCCGGGCCGATGGTGGCGATCCCGAGCTGATCGGCGAAGCTGGCCAGGTTGGCCTCCGAGGTGGCAACGAAGGAGATCCCCGCGCCTGCGAAGGTAATCTTGGAGGTGGAGCCGATCACGTAGACATTGTCCAGGGTCCCGGCAGCGTCACTCAACTCGATGATGTTGGCCAGTTGCGGGGGATTGTCCACCAGGTGGTGCTCGGCGTAGGCGTTATCCCAGAAGATGCGGAAATTGGCGCCGGCGATGGTGCCCAGCCGGGCCATTCGCGCCACGGTTTCGTCGGAGTACACCACCCCGTCCGGGTTGGCGTACTTGGGCACACACCAGATGCCCTTGATCAGCGCGTCCTCCCGCACCAGGGCCTCGACCCTGTCCATGTCCGGGCCGTTGGCGGTCATGGGAACCGGAATCATTTCGATGCCCAGTGTTTCGCAGATCGCGAAGTGACGATCGTAGCCCGGCGAGGGACACAGGAACTTGACCTTGGCGCCGGTGGCCGCGGCCTCGGCAGCCCATGCCGAATCGGCACCGCGTACCCCGTGATACAGGGCGCCGGTCACCAGCTGGTACATGAACTGCAGGCTGCTGTTGCCGCCCACCATGGTGCGCGCGGGGATGGTCTGCAGATACTCGGCAGCAAAGCGACGGGCCTCGGGGATACCCATGATGCCGCCGTAATTGCGGCAATCGGTGCCGTCCTCACAGCGGTAGTCATTCTTCAGAATGCCATCCAGGTCGTTGCTGAGAGCGAGTTGTTCGGTGGCGGGTTTGCCGCGGGTCAGATCCAGATTCAGGTTCCTGGCGCTGATCGCCTGGTACTGTTGGCGGAGTTCCTGCTGTCGGGCTTGCAGTTGCTGCTGGTTCAAGAATCGCTCCTCGATACGTTTATGTGCGTGGGATTGGGATGGCCGCGAATTAAGCGGGAGGAGAATTCTACAGTATACTGCGCGCAAACTCGATCAGGACCCCGCGAAATCCCTATGCCTCCTCACGCCCATGATGACCCTGCCGCCGAAACCTCCCTCTCGGTCCATCCCTACCAGCGCCTGGCGCCGGAAACCGTGCTGGACGCGGTGGAAAGCCTGGGCATTCCCATCGATGCGCGCATTCTCACCCTGAACAGCTACGAGAACCGGGTCTATCAGGTGGGGGTGGAGGAGGGCAGTCCCGTCATCGTCAAGTTCTACCGACCGCAGCGCTGGAGCCGAGAGCAGATCCTGGAGGAGCACGCCTTCACCCTGGAGTTGGCAGAGCTGGAACTGCCGGTGGTGCCACCGCTGCTGCTGGATGGCCACAACACCCTGTATGAGCACGACGGCTTTTCCTTTGCTGTATTCGAGCGCAGGGCGGGGCGAGCGCCGGATCTGGACAATCCGGACAATCTGCTGGTGCTCGGGCGCTTCCTGGGGCGCCTCCATGCCGCCGGCGCAGCCCGGCCCTTTCGGCATCGGCAGTCCCTGACGGTCGAGCAGCTGGCGATAGAGAGCCGCGAGTACCTGTTGGACCAGGGCTTCATACCCGACAGTCTGCGCCAGGCGTATGACACCCTGAGTCGCGATCTGATCGAGCGGACCTCGCGCATCTTCACCCAGTGCAGCGAGGTCAGGCAACAGCGGATTCATGGCGACTGCCATCCGGGCAATGTGCTGTGGCGGGAGGACGCACCCAACTTCGTGGACTTCGATGACGCGATGACCGGGCCGGCCATTCAGGACCTGTGGATGCTCCTGTCCGGCGAGCGCCATCAGCGTCAGCTGCAGTTGATGGATCTGGTGGAGGGCTACAATGAATTCAACGACTTTGACCCGCGGGAACTGCCGCTGATCGAGACGCTGCGGACGCTGCGCATCATGCACTACAGCGCCTGGCTGGCACGTCGATGGGAGGATCCGGCCTTTCCTCGCAGCTTCCCGTGGTTCAATACCGAGCGCTACTGGGCGGAACACATCCTGGAGCTGCGGGAACAGATGGCGGCCCTGGAAGAGCCGCCGCTGGAGCTGTTCAATTGAGACGCGGGCAGTTTACTGCGGGTTGACCTCGTCGAGCAGCGTGACGATCTCCTGCTCGATGATCTCGATGTCATTGGCCTTGAAGCCCGTGTGCACCAGCCGCACAGTTCCCTCCGGATCGATAAGGAAGGAGGTGGGCATGCCGACAACACCATACTCGGTGAGCACTTCATTGGGCGTGTCGGCGGCGATCAGGTAGTCGAAGTCGCGGTCGATCAGGAAGTCCTGACCATCCTCGATGGGGTCATCCACGTTGATTGCCACCACCTCGAAGTCCCGGTCCCGATACTTGCCGTAAAGCTCATTGATCAGCGGCATGGAGCGCAGGCAGGGCGCACACCACGAGGCCCAGAAGTCCACATACACGGTCTTGCCACGCAAGTCCGCCAGGCTGATGTCGGGCGCACCCTCCTGCATGGCGGGCAGTGTGAAATCAGGTGCCTGGTCGCCCTCTTCAATGGCCAGAGCGGCGGGAGCGCAGACAGTGATCATCGCCACCACGGCGAGTTCTCGAAGTTTCATGGACATACTCCTGTTAACACGGGGTTGCAAACATGGATTCTGGCCAGGTCGTCAGGCCGGAGACATCGCCTGCAGGGTCGGCAGACTCTCTATGAGCTCCTTCCAGCGCTGGCGCTGCAACTTCAGACGATAGCGGGCTTCGCGGTAACTGTCACGCAGTTGCAGCCGTTCCCAGTGGCTCCACTTCTCATGCAGCTCGCTGGTGCGGGTTTCATACCATTGCTGGCGGTGCTGGGCCCACTGCTGCAAGGTCGCCTTCAGCTGCTCGTATTCCTGTTCCAGCCGCTGTAGCCACTTGTCGGCGCTCTTGTCGCTGCCATACTTGCGGGTGGCCATGCGGTACTGCATATGCAGTCTGGCCGTCTCGATGGCTACGGGCGAACAGCGCTTGAGGTCGCTGGTCAGGCCCAGGAACGAGCAGGCCCGGATGAACCACTTGGTGGGATCGTAGTGCCACCAGCGGATGCCGTTGCGGTAGTCCCACTGGAAGGTGTGGTGGTAGTTGTGATAGCCCTCGCCGTAGGTAATCAGGGCCAGGATCGGGTTGTCACGGGCAGAGCTGGCTTCGCTGTAGGTCTGGCGCCCCCAGAAGTGTGCGAGAGAGTTGATGAGCCAGGTGACATGTTGGCTTAGCACGAGTCGCAGCAGTCCGCACAGCAGCAGCGAGGCGATGATGTCACCGTGAAGCCAGCCCAGCAGGACGGGGAGGCCGATGTTCATCAGCAGCACCAGACTGAGGTAGTGCTTGTGCTGCCACACCAGAATGGGGTCGCGCTGCAGGTCCTTCACATTCGAGAAGTCCCGGCGTCCGCTTTCGTAATTCCTCAGGATCCAGCCGATGTGGGAGAACCACAGTCCCCTTCCCGCGGAATAGGGGTCCTTGTCGTTGTTGTCCACGTGGGCGTGATGGCGACGATGGTCCGATGCCCAGTGCAGGACGTCGTTCTGCAGCGCGCAGGCACCCCCGAGGGCGAACACGAAGCGCAGCAGCGGATGGGCCTTGTAGGTCTTGTGAGACCACAAACGATGATAGCCGGCGGTGATGGACATTCCACAGAATCCCATCATCAGCACGAAGGTAAGCCACTCGAAGGCGTCATAGCCGTGGGTAAAGCCATACCATGGCACCAGCGTCACCGCAGCCAGCGGTGTCAGCGTGAAGAGCACCATGTTGGTCCAGTTGATTGGCGGTTTTTGCATAACGAATCTATTCCTGCAGAGGCAAAATTTACAAGAAGTCGGAGCACGCTTCACTGGTGCAGGGAGACGGACGGAAGAAAAAATGCGCCGACGGACAGTCAAAGACACCAGAATCGGTAAAATTATTGCATGATTGGGAAAACAAAAAAAAGCGTGGTGGCAGGCTCCGGGTCTATTCTGTAACCTGCGCGCCTTGAATCACGCCTGGAGACTGGACCCGCCCATGAATGACCCCCATCTCACAACCCAGTTGATCGACCTGCAGTCGCGTTTCGCGTTTCAGGAGGATTTGCTGAGGGAATTGAATGATATCGTTGCCCGTCAACAGAGGCAGATCGACATGCTGGAGCGCCAGTTGCTGCTGCATCGGGACAAGATCACCCATCTGCTGGACAATCTTCCCGACCGGAATTCAGAGGCGGCGGAGGATGAGCGCCCGCCGCACTATTGAGAGCGGCGGACGTGCAACTGACTGACGCAGGCAGGGCAGCTACTTTGCTGCTGCCACATCCTCGGCCTGCAACCCCTTGTCTCCTTCGCTGATGGCGAATTCGACACGCTGGCCATCGTGGAGCACGCGGTGGCCTTCGCCGCGAATGGAGCGGAAGTGGACGAAAATGTCATCGCCGCTGTCACGGGTGATGAATCCGAAACCCTTGCTGGCGTTGAACCATTTGACGCTGCCGCTTTCCCGGCGCGACTGGTTGTAGGGCACCCGATGTTCGGCAGGACGTTGTCTGGATGAACTTTTCTTGGGGCGGACAGTGGCCGCGGTAGCGGATATCAGGCTCGCCACGAACACCAAAAAAATGACAACTGACGCGGTGAACTGGACGTTGAGCAGAATGACGGGAAGGGCGATAACAGCAGTGACGATCAGGGAAATAACGAGCGGCTTATTAAAATTGGACATGGAGACTCTCTTGGAAACTTATAATTATTATTCACGGAAAAGGACAGTTTCTCCCATCTTGCTGACGGGTTTCCACTGACCTCAGCCACCAATTCTAACGGGCTTTGCTGATAAATCAAACCCGCTAAATGCAGGGGGGTGGAAATTCGGCGCCTCTGCATCATCTGCTGATTCAGCCGCTATTCAGTTTGCCCACCGCATCATGTCACCGTGAACCTCATCAGGGGTCGTATCAACACATTTCCCCCTGTGATTGGTGGGGTGATGGGAGCAATGGGAGGACATGAAAATGAATAACAAAGAATCGACAATGACTGTGTTCAGACGCTGCGCGACCGCGGTGGTCGCCGCTTCCTGCGTGCTGGCGATGCAGGTGCAGGCGGATACGACCTATGCTTATGCGAAGGTCATCGAGTCGCGACCGATCTACTCGATCGTGGAAGTGTCCACGCCTTATCAGGACTGCTGGAGCGAGGAAGTCCCCGTGCGCAGCAGACAGTCGGAGAGTCGTACGCCCGCCATCCTCGGGACGATCATCGGCGGTGCCATCGGCAATGCCGTGGGGCACAACAAGTCGAACAAGCGCGTGGGAACCGTGGTTGGAGCGGTGTTGGGCCACTCCATAGGACGTGATATAGTTTCCGGCAATGGGCGGGATCGTCAATATTATGAAGTCGTCCAGCGCTGTGAGACTGCCTACGACTATCGGGAAGAGGAGCGCCTGGTGGGTTATCAGGTACGCTACCGTTTCCATGGCGAAGAGTATTCCGTGCGCATGGATGATGATCCGGGCGACGAGATTCGTGTAAGAGTTGATGTGCAGCCGGTTTACTGAGCGGTTGCAATAGCCGGTTGGAATAGCTGGTTGTAATAGCCGGTTGTAATAGGGAGTTCTGTGGTGAGGCCAAATGCATTGATGTCCGTCCTGAGAAGCGTGCTGACGACAGCGGTGCTGTGCTGGGCGATTCTGCCGCTGGCAGGCGTCGCCCAGAACAGCTTCATCGCTCAGAACGGCAACGGTCCCCAGAACGCTGCCCCGCCGCAGGAACAGGGCGAATCCGGCATATCCCAGCGCCGGGCACTGGAGATGGTCCGCGCCAGGTTTCCGGGCAATGTGGTGAGCATCAACCAGGTACAGCGCAACGGTGGGGTGTATTATCGAGTGCGCATGGATGACGGTGGCAACATCTTCACCCTGTACGTGAACGCCGCCAATGGCGAAATTACCAGGGAGCAGTAGCGCATGCGTCTGCTGGTGGTCGAAGACCAGAGCCTCCTGCGCCAGCAACTTGCCCGCGGCCTGGAACGCAGTGGTTATGTTGTCGACGACGCCGCGGACGGCAAGGCTGGCCTCTACTTCGCAATGGAATACGCCTACGACGCGGCCATTATTGATCTCGGCTTGCCGGTCATGGATGGCATTTCCCTGATCAAGGAGATCCGCTCCCAGGGCCGCACCTTCCCGATCCTGATCCTGACAGCACGCGGCGACTGGCAGGACAAGGTGGCGGGACTGGATGCCGGTGCCGATGACTATGTCGTCAAGCCCTTTCAGCTTGAGGAAATCCTGGCCCGGATCAACGCCCTGCTGCGCCGCGCCGCCGGTTTCGCACGTCCGCTGATCGAATTTGGCCCCATCGCCCTGGACACTGTGGCCAAGCGGGTCTCCCTGAACGGGGAGGCGATCGACCTGACCGCCTACGAGTACAAGATGCTGGAGTACCTGATGCTGCACCCGGGACAGGTGGTCTCCAAGAGCGAGCTCACCGAGCATCTGTACGCCCAGGACTATGATCGCGACAGCAACGTCCTGGAGGTTTTTGTGCGTCGTCTGCGCCAGAAGCTCGATCCCGATGACAGCCTGAAGCCCATCGAGACCATCCGCGGCCAGGGTTACCGTTTCCGCTCTGGATAATCTTCAAGATGAATCCTGGCAATTCACGTTCTGACTACTCCCTGCAGACCCGCCTGCTGATCGCAGTCAGCATCCTCCTGTTCATCTTTCTGGGCCTCACCGGCATCGTGCTCGATCGTGCTTTCCGCAGCGGTGTGGAGACCAGTGTGGCGGAGCAGCTGCAGGCGCAGATCTATGTGCTGCTTGCTGCCGTGGACAAGGAGGGTGAGGAGTTCTACTTTGTCCAGGACCTGCGGGAGCCGCGCTTCACCCAGCTCAATTCCGGGCTGTACGGGTTGGTGAGCAGTCCGGTTGGCGGAGAGCGCTTGCGCACGCCGTCCGCACTGGAGATGGAGTTCGACGATTTCGCCTCCTTGTGGCAGGAACTGGACAGGGGAGAGCTGTTCTTCGGCCGTGTCACGGTGGCCGAGGGCAGCGAATACTTCGTGGCTGCCTATAACGTGGTGTGGGAGAACAGCGAAGACGAATTCAACTTCGCCGTTGTCGAGTCCACCAGTACCTACCTGGCCGAGGTGAACAAGTTCCGCACCAGCCTCTGGTCATGGCTCGGTGGGGTTGCGCTGGTCCTGCTGGTGCTGCAGCTGCTGCTGCTGCACTGGGGGCTGACGCCGTTGCGCCGGCTGGCGGGCGACCTGAAGCGCATGGAAAGTGGGAGCAGCGAGGAACTCACCGAAAACTATCCGCGGGAGCTGCGTGCCGTCACCGACAACCTCAACATGTTGATCAAGGCCGAGCGCAAGCAGCAGCAGCGTTATCGCGAAACACTGGGTGACCTGGCCCACAGTCTGAAGACGCCGCTGGCCGTCATGACCGGCATCATCGGGACGCTGGCAGAAGCAGGCAGGAACGATGAAGTCGATACCCGGGAGCAGATTGACAATGCCCGGGAGCAACTGGAACGGATGAACCAGATCATTGGCTACCAGCTGCAGAGGGCAGTGAAGACAACAGGCACCTCCACTCTCGCCCGCCGAGTGGGAGTGGCCGATACAGCCGACAGGATCATTCGTGCGCTGGACAAGGTCTATGCGGGCAAGGGCATGCGTGCGCACCTTGCCATCGACCCAGCCATCCTGTTCATGGGCGATGAGCGGGATCTGATGGAGGTGCTCGGCAATGTCATCGACAACGCGTACAAGTATGGCAAGAGCGAGTTGCGAGTGACGGCTTCCGTCATCCAGGAGCCGCGCCGCAGCCTGAGTATCGTGGTGGAGGATGACGGCCCCGGCATCTCGGCACCCGACGCGGAGTTCGTGCTGCAGCGGGGCGCCCGGCTTGACACGTTGGCCCAGGGACAGGGAATTGGCCTGGCAGTCGTGACCGACATCGTCGGCAGCTATGGCGGGCAGATAGAGATTGGCGTCAGCAAGCTGGGTGGTGCCCGCATCCAACTGGTATTCAGCAACTTCCAGATGTTGGCCTGACAGGGTCGCCTGGAAGGCTGTCTGGCGCGCTGTCTAGAACACTGTTTAGAACACTGTTTAGAACACCAGGGCCGCCACGCAGGAGCAGACCGTCATCACGAACAGCACCCACTTGATGGTGGTCTGGCTGGCGTTCACCGCGAATTTCACGCAAAGCCAGGCGCCGGCCATACTGCCGGTGGCAAGGATGAGACCCGGCACCCATCGGACCTGATCGAAGTAGACGAACACCGCCAGCGCCACCGCCGTGAATCCCAGCGAGCACACGATCTTGAGCGCATTGGCACGCACCAGATCGTAGCGCAGCACGCCACTCAGCGCCGCGAGCAGAATGAACCCCACACCCGCCTGAACGAAGCCCCCATATACGCCGGCCGCAAACAGACTCCACCAGGCCACCCTGCTCTGACTTACCGACAGCACAGGCGTGCCTGGCGGAGGGGTCACGAATCCGGGCCGCAGCAGAATCAGCAGCGACATCGAAATGATGGTGCCCAACAGGATGGGCTTGAGTGCAATGGGAGGAATGAGTGCTGCCACCAGAGCTCCCAGCACACCCCCTATCAGTGTCGGAATCATGATCGGCATGATGGCAGGGACATCCAGCCTGCCATGGGCGTTGAAACCGCGGATGCCCACGAGGCATTGCAATGCAACTGCCACCCTGTTGGTGCCATTGGCCACGTCCGCCGGCAGGCCCAGCAGCATCAGCATTGGCAGGGTCAGATTGGAGCCACCGCCAGCGATGGTGTTGATGCCGCCTGCCAGCAGGCCGACGATCGCCAGGACGATGAGCAAGGTGATGTCGTATGCCATGGAACAACCTGAACAGGAGCGCTGGGACAAGGCGGGGCAGTGTATCAGATTGCCCAAAACCGGTCTGCTAGAATTCCAGGGAGCGTCTGCGAGGAATACTGCCCATGGGTGCTGTGCTTCCCACCCTTCACGATGGTTCCCGGGGTACCACCCTGATCGAGGTGCTGGTCGCCCTGGCGGTGCTGGCGGTAGGTCTTCTG
>Ga0079224_100009763_pt1 | contig 13125 bp, 13 predicted proteins | sample Stecom2015_FD_80414 | JGI IMG/M metagenome (GOLD analysis project Ga0079224, IMG submission 80414) | Agricultural soil microbial communities from Utah to study Nitrogen management - Steer compost 2015 | ecosystem: Environmental > Terrestrial > Soil > Agricultural land | place: USA: Utah... | reverse complement strand
GCTTCGCTTTCGAGAAGCTTTCCAGATGCGTGCTGCCAGCGGTGGATCACAGCCTTGGCTGTCCCAGCCAAGGCTTCTTTGCATGGATCGAAAAGAGATAACCGATGGAGGGGAGGGATCATGCGATGGAGCCGCTCATGCAGATATTGAAAAAGGATGACGATTTCCAAGCGACCGTGGAAGGACTGAGGGGACGGCTCAAAGAACAGATGGTGGCGGGTTTGTCCGGAACCGCCCGCATGCTGTATGTGGCCACCCTCCACCGGGAGACGGAGCGGCCGATCCTTTTGGTCACCCACAATTTGAACCAGGCGCAAAAGGCGGCGGAGGATCTGTATGAACTGCTTCCCCGGGAACAAGTGCTGCTGTATCCGGCCAACGAGCTCGTGGTGGCGGAGGTGGCCCTGGCCGGGCAGGAAACCCTGGGTGAGCGGATCGAGGTATTGTCCCGCCTGTCCCGGGGCTTTTCCGGTGTGCTGGTGGTCCCCTATTCGGGGCTCCGACGCCGTTTTCTCCCGCGCCCCGTCATGCGGGACGCCCACCTCCACTTGGCTGTGGGGGAAGAACACCCGATGGAACCCCTGGTGAAACGATTGACGGAGATCGGGTACGAGCGGGTGGAAATGGTGGAGAAGGCCGGCGAGTTCAGCGTCCGGGGCGGGATCCTGGATGTGTATCCCGTCACCTTCGACGATCCGGTCCGCATCGAATGGTTTGACGATGAGGTGGATTCCATTCGCCCCTTTTCTGTCGCCGATCAACGCTCCTACGAGAAAAGGGAAGAGGTGTTGATTCCGCCCGCCCGGGAGCTGTTCGCCACGGGGGATCTCCTGTACCAGGCCGGTGACCGGGTGGCGGGTCTTTTGGAGGAACGGCTCAAGACGGTGAAGGATCCGACCCTGCGGAAAAAGCTGACCGAAACGATCGGCTGGGAGATTGAACAGCTGAAGGCCGGCCAGTTTTTTACCGGGATCTACAAGTATATCGAACCCATTTACCCGGATTGTCAAAGTATTCTGTCGTATATGCCGAAGGACGCCATTCTCGTCATGGATGAGCCGGCCCGTATCCGGGAGACGGCCCGGCAGATGGAGCGGGAGGAGGCGGAATGGCAGACGGCGCTCCTGGGACAGGGGGAGTACCTCCCCGGGCTGCAGGTTTCCTTCTCCTACGAGGATCTGATTCAGCAACATTCCCTCGATGTGATTTACCTTTCCCTGTTCATGACCCAGACGCCGGGGATCCAGCCCCAAAACGTCGTCCAGATCCTCTGCCGGGGGATGCAGCAGTTCCACGGGCAGATGCACGTTCTGAAGGGAGAATGGGAGCGGTGGATCAAGGGGCGCTACCGGGTCATCTTCACCGCCGGCACGGAGGAGCGGGCCGAGCGGTTGATCCGGGTCCTCGCCGATTATGGCATGGAGGCGACGAAGGATACGTCGAAGGATCCTCCGGCCCCGGGACGTCCCGTGGTCCGGATCGGCACCCTGCTGGGCGGCTTTGAGATGAGCGGCGTTCGGCTGGCGGTGATTACGGAAGGGGAAGTGTTCACCCAGAGGCGCCGGCGGGCCCGCCGCACGGCCAAGGTGGATTATGCGGAGAAGATCAAGGATTATCAGGATCTGAAACCGGGCGATTATGTGGTGCACGTCAATCACGGCATCGGCCGGTATGCCGGCATTGAGACGCTGGAGGTGGACGGCCGTCACAAGGACTACCTGTTGATCCAGTACGCCGGGAACGACAAGCTATACGTCCCGGTGGAACAGATCGAACAGGTGCAAAAGTATACCGGCAGCGAGGAGAAAACCCCCAAAGTATACAGTTTGGGGGGCAGCGAATGGAGCAAGGTGAAAAATCGGGTCCGCTCCTCGGTGCGGGATATCGCCGCCGATCTGATCCAGCTCTACGCCAAGCGGCAGGCGGCCAAGGGATACGCCTTTTCTCCGGACACCCCTTTCCAGCGGGAATTTGACGCCATGTTTCCCTATGAGGAAACCCCCGACCAGCTCCGCTCCATCGAGGAGATCAAGCGGGACATGGAGAAGGATCGACCCATGGACCGCCTCCTGTGCGGGGATGTGGGATACGGGAAAACGGAAGTGGCCATCCGGGCGGCCTTCAAGGCCGTCATGGATGGCAAACAGGTGGCGATCCTGGTGCCGACGACGGTCCTGGCCCAACAGCACTACGAGACCTTCCGGGAACGGTTCGCCGATTTCCCGGTGGAGATCCGGGTGCTGTCCCGGTTCCGCACCCGCAAGGAGCAGCGGGAAACGATCAAGGGGATCAAGGAGCACACCGTCGATATCGTGATCGGGACCCACCGGCTCCTGTCCAAGGATGTCCAGTTTCGGGATTTGGGACTGCTGATCATCGACGAAGAGCAGCGCTTCGGCGTGAAGCACAAGGAAAAGATCAAGCAGATGAAGCACAATGTGGATGTGCTGACCCTCACCGCCACGCCGATCCCCCGCACCCTCCACATGGCGATGATCGGGGTGCGGGACTTGTCCGTCATCGAAACGCCGCCGGAAAACCGCTTCCCGGTCCAAACCTATGTGCTGGAATACTCCGCCGCCCTGGTGCGGGAGGCGATCGAACGGGAGTTGGCCCGCGGGGGGCAAGTCTACTTCCTGTACAACCAGGTGCACAACATCGAGCAGATGGCCGATCAGGTGCGCTCCCTGGTTCCCGAGGCCCGGGTGTCCGTCGCCCACGGCCAGATGCCGGAGATGGAGCTGGAGCGGGTGATGCTCGATTTCCTGGACGGGGAGTACGACGTGCTCGTCAGCACCACCATTATCGAGACCGGTGTGGACATCCCCAACGTCAACACCCTGATCATCTACGACGCCGACAAGATGGGGCTGTCCCAGCTGTACCAGCTCCGGGGGCGGGTGGGTCGTTCCAACCGCATCGCCTACGCCTATTTCACCTATCAGCGGGACAAGGTGCTGTCGGAGGCGGCGGAGAAGCGCCTGCAGGCGATCAAGGAATTTACCGAGCTCGGTTCCGGGTTCAAGATCGCCATGCGGGATTTGGCCATCCGCGGCGCCGGCAACCTCCTGGGGGCGGAACAGCACGGCCACATCGCCTCGGTGGGATTTGAACTGTACAGCCAGATGCTGAAGGAGGCGATCGCGGAGCTGCAGGGCAAAGAGGAGCGTGAGGAGATTCGCGATCCGGAGATCGAGATGAAGTTGGACGCCTATATTCCCTCCGAGTATATCCGCGACGAGAAGCAGAAGGTGGAGATTTACAAGAAGATCCGTTCCGTTCGCACCTTGGAGGAGGCCCGGGACCTGGAGGAGGAGATCGAGGACCGTTTCGGCGACCTGCCGGAACCGGTGATGAACCTGCTCTGGGTGGCGCGGGTGCGCGCCTATGCCATCAAGTACGGCATCGAACAGGTGGTGCAGGAGAAAAACGAGATCATCCTCCGGTTTTCTCCGGATCAGAACGAGCGGATCGATGCGGGGCGCCTGATCCGACTCACCCATGAGATTCCGGACCGGCGCATCCGGTTGTCCTCCGGAAAACGGGTGGGGATCGTCTTTCGGGTGCAGGGGATGGAGCTGCGGGATGCCCTGGCGATGATCGAAAGGTTCTTGGAAAAATATGAGATGGCCCTCAATCAGAAAGGGGAAATGCGACATGCGGCACAATAAGCGGCGGACAGCGGGAGTCTTGGCGACAATTTTGCTGGCTTTCTCCCTGGTGATCGCCGGATGCGGGGACGATGAATCGAAGGAGGCCGATAACTCCCAGGATGTGACGGCGGAGCTGGGCCAACCCTTGGACACCACCAGCAAGAAGGTCGTAGCGGAATACCAGGGCGGAAAGGTGACGGAAGGAGAGCTGAACCTGTATCTGAACATCCTTCAGTTCCTGCAACCGAACGTTTCCTTTCTGTTGAATAACGACGAAGCGAAGGAGCAATTGGTGAAACAGCTGATCGGTGAGCGGATGGTCGCAGCCAAGGTGAAGGATGATGAGTCCTTTGCCAAACAGGCGGACAAGGATATGAAGGAGATCGAAAACTACCTGAAATCCCAGTCGGAGGAAAAATCCTTCGACGAGATCCTGAAGGAACGGGGATTCAACAAGGATCAACTCCGGGAATTTCTCATCAACGGCAACAAGGTGTCCTCTTACTTTGAAAAGCAGGTGAAGGAAGAGGACCTGAAGAAGGAATACAAACGCTCCGACCAATTTGTCAACGTGAAGGTGCAGCACATTCTAATCTCCACCGAGAACCGCTCCGAGGCCGAGTCGAAGAAACGGGCGGAGGAAGTGAAGAAAAAGCTGGATAAGGGCGGGGACTTCAAAAAGCTGGCCAAGAAGTATTCCGATGACCCCGGTTCGAAAAATCAGGGGGGCGTCATCGAGGGATTGGCGGATCAGTTTGTGCCGGAGTTTGCCGAGGCGGCCCGCACCCTTCCCCTCAACAAGTTGAGCGATCCGATCAAAACCGATTACGGGTATCACGTGATGAAGGTGACGGAGCGCAAAAAACTGCCCTACAAGGAAGTGAAGGACCAGCTCAAACAGGATCAGCTGCAAAAGCTGTATCAATCCTTCGTGGAAAAGAATGTGAAGCTGAAGAAGCTGGAGCTGCCGAAGTCCGAAAGCGAGCAGCAGTGAAGGACGGCGCCGGTCCGCGCAGGGCCGGCATTTTTCTTGTTCGATGTTGCCGGTTCCGGGGAGGGGAACGGCGCCTTGGGTACATCGGTGCTGTCCGCGTCAATTCCCATGGCCGTCGCAGGAAGCGCGGGCCGTAAAGGGGGGAATCCTCTTCCGGGTTCCGTCTCGCTCCCGCCTTTCCCTGTTCTCTCCACTCGCATAAAGATTTGACAGCAAATGAATACTATGGACGAAGACGCAGCCCCAGTTACCGGATTGATTCCATAAAGAAAGCGAGGCATCATGATATATGAAAGCAACAGGTATCGTCCGTCGCATCGATGATCTCGGCCGGGTGGTGATTCCAAAGGAAATCCGCCGGACGCTCCGGATTCGCGAAGGGGATCCGCTGGAGATCTTTGTGGATCGGGATGGCGAAGTGATTTTGAAAAAATACTCCCCCATCGGGGAGCTGGGGGACTTTGCCACCGAGTATGCCGAAGCCCTGTTCGAAAATACCCAGTATGTCACCCTAATCTGCGATCGTGACGCGGTCATCGCCGTGGCGGGAGCGTCCAAGAAGGAGTATCTGAACAGGCCGGTGGGCAATCTGGTGGAATCCTGCATGGATCAACGGCGGACCCATCTGGAAACGGAGCCCAGCGAGCCGGAGCTGTTCCAGGATTCTTCGGAGCGGATCGAATCCTTCGTGGTCACCCCGATCATCGCCGGAGGCGATCCCATCGGCGCGGTGATCCTCCTTTCCAAAAAAGAAGGGGTGCGCATGGGGGAATTCGAAGTGAAGATGGCCGGAACGGCCGCCGGCTTTTTGGGCAAGCAGATGGAGCAGTGAGAAAGCAGGAGCGGCTTTCGATTTTGCAGGTGGTTTCCACCTGCTTTTTTGGTGCGGAAAAATTCCGATGGTCCCCCTTAGACGAAAGGTGCGGTTTTTCGGCCGGCGGAGGATTTCCGGCTCCTTCTGTATTTCTTCCGTTTTCCCCAGGGCTTCAGATAGGAGATCACCACCAGGAAGGTCAGGATGGACAAACTGACCAGGGTGCCCATGACCAGCAGCCGCCGGTTCTCCAGATAAGCCGGGTTCTGCAGAGGATTCATGCCGTCGGCAAAGAGGATCGGGAATGAATCGTGAATCCAGACGCGCATGCACATGGCCCCGAAAAGGATGGCCAAACTGTTTCCGACCCATTTCGCGATGACCCAATAATGGCGGGTAATGCCCCACCTTCCCACGGCGAGCCCGAACCCCGTGGTCAGGCTGCCGAAAGCCCCGGGAATGATGAGGAACCAGTCGAAAAACTGAATGAAGAGGTGTGCCGCGTAGATCAATCCGGAACGGTCGGTAAAGGCCGTTGAAAGGGATAGAAGGAGGGTGCCCAACAGCCCGCTGAAATAGAGGACGACGAAAAAGATGTGCGCGATGAGCCACCATGTTTTCCGTCTCGGCTTGGACCTTTTGGCGAACTTTTTTTCAACGAGGAAAGAGGCAAGGATCACCACGAGGATCGAGCTCAATGTACCGAGGAACACGCTGACGGAGAAATTCATGAACCGGCTCCTTTCATTCGGCGAGACTAACATCGTTAGACAAATCTAACACTGTTAGAGTACCGGAGGATGATACAATTGTCAAGAGCAAAGGAGGTGAGCGTCCCCAAGATGCCGAGGAGATCACCGCCGGGGCAGACCGGAGGTTTCCGCAAGCCGGAGGCCGGTCCCTTGACTCGGGAAGGGATCATCGACGCCGCTTTGAACTTGTTAAACCAGGCGGGCCTGAACCGATTGAGCATGAGGAAATTGGCCGATGCCCTCGGCGTTCAGGCTGCCTCCCTGTATTGGCATATACGAAACAAATCGGAACTGCTTCAGCTGATGGCGGATAAAATCTGTGAGGACATGCATTGGCCGGAGGCGACCGACATGCCTTGGCGGGAAAGGGTTCGGGGCGGCATGGTCAGTTACCGGAAGGCGTTGCTTCGGTACCGCGATTCGGCTGAGATTTTTGCCGACACCCCTCCCCTTACGCCCCACCGTTTGCGCCTGATCGAATCTCTGTATCAAACCCTCCGCCAAGCGGGGTTGAGTCGGGAAGAGGTCGCGTTGTCGGCGGATTTGTTAAACAACTACGTCATCGGGTTTGTGATGGAGGAGGTTCGCTTCGCAGGCCAGGCCGAAAAACGGGTAGGAGATGAAGCCCCGTCTCCCGAGATATTGTCGGATATGGAAAAGCGGTTTCGGTTCGGTCTCGACATCATCCTGGACGGGATCCAGGCGCGGCTGGACCGGGGCGCCCATTCCCCTGCACCACAGCCGCATCCGGAGGAAGGCCGGGGTCCCGGAAGCCGTTGAGCGGGCCGGGGGCTTTTCGGAAAGCCGGCGGCAAGGGGTTCGGAACTTTTGGACCTCCCATCCGGCCGGGACTTTTTGTTGCTAACGCCTTCGCCGGATTTTTTCACCGCGATGAAAATGGGTATAATGGGATTCAATGCGGCGGGAAAGGGGAAAAAGATGACACCGGGAAGACAATCCTTTGTCCAAGGGGCAGCGATTTTGAGTGCTGCCGCCTTTTTTACGAAGCTGTTGGGGGCCGTCTACCGGGTTCCCTATCAGAACATCACCGGCAATGAGGGGATGTTTGTATACCAACAGGTTTATCCCTTGTACAGCACCCTGTTGATCCTGGCCACCGCCGGTTTTCCCCTGGCCATCTCCAAACTGGTGTCGGAACGGCTGGCCGAAGGGGATGAGGCGGGAGCCCTCCGGGTGTTTGTGGTCTCGTCGGTGACACTCACTTTAACCGGCCTTCTCTTTTTTCTTCTGTTGTTTGCCGGGGCCCCCTGGATCGCCGGCTGGATGGGGAACCGGGAATGGCTCACCCTGCCGATTCGGGCCGTCTCCTTCGCCCTGCTGGTGGTCCCGTTGATGTCGGCCATCCGGGGATATTTTCAAGGGCATCAAAACATGATTCCCACGGCCCTTTCCCAATCGGTGGAGCAGGTGGTCCGGGTGGCGACCATCCTGTTCGCCGCCTGGTGGTTCATGTCCCGGGGAGACGATGTGGTTTACGCGGGGGCGGGGGCGGTGTTCGGCGCGTTTACCGGGGCAGTGGGTTCGCTGCTGGTATTGCTGTTTTTTCTGCGGGGCCGCCGGCCCTTGTGGAACGCGTTTGCGAAGGAAGGATGGATGTTTGCGGACCGGGCTGCCGTCCGGTATGTCGCCCGGGAGATCTGGCGGCTCTCTTTGCCGATCTGTCTCGGCTCCCTGGTGCTTCCCCTCTTTTCGCTGGTCGACTCCTTTACGGTGGCCAACCTTCTGCAATGGGCCGGGTGGAGCACCGATTCCTCGATCGTGGCCAAGGGCATCTTCGACCGGGGGCAACCCCTGATTCAGTTCGCCTCCTTTTTTGCCACGGCGATCGCCCTCTCCATCGTTCCGGCGGTCGCGGAGGCAAAGGCGCGGGGGGATCTCCGCAAAATGGAGGAACGGGCTTCCCTCGCCTGTCGGCTGACGCTCCTGTGGGGTCTCCCGGCCTCCGTCGGATTGGCGGTGGTGGTCCGGCCCACCAATGTGATGCTCTTTGAAGATGTCGCCGGATCCGACGCCCTGGCCATTCTCGCCCTCACCACCGTCTTCCTCACCCTGGGGGTCACCTCCGCAGGCATTCTCCAGGGGATGGGACAGGTGATGCTGCCGGCGCGCAACCTGCTGGTGGGCGTCCTGGTCAAGCTGGTTCTCAACCTCCTCCTGGTCTCCTGGTGGGACATCCGCGGGGCGGCGGCGGCGACCCTCATCGCCTACGCCACGGCCACCCTTCTCAACCTGGCCGCCTTCCGGGGTCAGCTCGGTCGGATGTTCCGGTGGAAGGAAACGGGACGGGCCCTGGTGGCGGCGACGGTGTTGATGGCCGGGGCGGCGGCGGCCGTCCAGGTGCTCCTGGCGGCGGCGACCGCCGGTTGGGATTCCCATCGCTGGGCCATGACCGTCACCGCCCTCGGAGCCGTGGCGGCCGGAGCGGTGGTATACGGAATGGTTTTGCTGGGCCTCGGGGGACTGCGCCGGGAAGAGCTGCAGGTCATCCCCAAATGGGGCCCCCGCCTGGTTGCCCTGCTGGAAGCCCGGGGATGGATCCGGTAGCATCGGCGGCAAAGTGCCGGTTGTGCCCGCGCGACGGAGTCAGGAAAAGACGAGGTGAAGGAACATGGCAGGAAGGATCGACGTGGTGGGACTGGGGCCGGGGGATGAAAACGGAATTCCCCTCGGCACGCTGCGCCTCCTGCGCGGAGCGGATCGCCTTTGGCTGCGCACGGAGAAACATCCCGTGGTCCGCTGGTTGCGGGAGGAGGGCATTTCCTTTCAGACCTTCGATCATCTTTACGAGAAGCATGCCGACTTCGAATCCGTCTACGAGGCGATCGCCGAATCGCTGCTTGAGGAGGCGGCATCCGGCGCCTCCCCGGTTTATGCCGTTCCCGGCCATCCCATGGTGGCGGAGCGGTCGGTGCAGCTGCTCCTGGCCCGGGGAGCGGACCGAGGGGTGAAGGTCGATGTGAGAGGGGGCGGCAGCTTCCTCGACGCGGCCTTTGCCCGCCTGGGCATCGACCCGGTGGAGGGCTTCGCCCTGTTGGACGGAACCGACCTGGACGCCTCCCGGATCGATCCGCGCCTCCATTTGATCATCGGACAAGTGTACGACCGCATGGTCGCCTCCGATGTGAAGCTGGCACTGATGGAGGTTTTTCCCGACGAATACCCCATCACCGTCGCCTCCTCCCTCGGAGTGGAGGGAAGGGAACGGATGAGCCGCATGCCCCTCTTCTCCCTGGATCAAGACGGGGAGTTCGATGACTGGACGCTGGTTTACGTCTCCCCGGCCGAAGACTCCGGCATCCTCCGCCGGCGGTTCGACACCCTGACGGAGGTCATCGCCCACCTGAGGGGGCCGGAGGGCTGTCCCTGGGATCGGAAACAGACCCACCAGAGCCTGCGGAAATACCTGCTGGAGGAGGCCTACGAATTTTTGGAGGCGGTCGGGGAGGAGGATGTGGAGGCGATGGCCGAAGAGCTGGGGGATATCCTGCTTCAGGTGGTCCTCCACGCCCAGATCGCCCGGGAGGAAGGATACTTCGATATCCGGGATGTCGTCGGCCTGCTGACGGAGAAGCTGATCCGCCGCCATCCCCATGTGTTTGGGGAAGACCGCGCCTCGGACGCCGAGGATGTGAGGGAAAAGTGGGAGGCGATCAAGGAGCGGGAGCGGGCGGAGAAGGGACGCCCGCAGGCGGAATCCCTCCTGGACGGGGTGCCGCGGTTTCCTGCCCTCCTCCAAGCGACGGAGCTGCAGAAGCGGGCCGCCCAGGTGGGGTTTGATTGGTCCCGCCGGGAGGATGTCCGCGACAAGTTGCTGGAGGAACTGGAGGAACTGTTCCGGGCCGACGCTTTCGAAAAGAGGGAGGAGGAGCTGGGGGATCTGCTGTTCTCCGCCGTCGCCCTGGCCCGGTTCTTTGAAGTGGATGCGGAGCAGGCGCTGTTGACCGCCTGTCGCAAATTTATCCGCCGATTCCGCTTCGTGGAGCAGCGGGCGGCGGAGGCGGGGGAGCCGGTGGAATCCTTTTCCCTCGAGAGGCTGGACGCCTGGTGGGATGAGGCCAAACGTCGGGGGTTCTGAAAACACGGCCGAAACTTATAGACGATTTTTTCCAAAGAAAGCAGGAGTTTCTCTCTCCATCCCGAAACAATATCCCATAGACCACCGATTAAGGAGGTGAAAGGCTCGCTGCGGGAAGATCGGACTTCCGGCGGCGGGCCGTGGGGATGAACAAACAGGAATTGATCAGTCGGATTGCCAAGAAGAGCGGCATGGCCAAAAAGGATGTCGAAACGGTGATCAACGGCTTCCTGGACGAGGTTTCCGAAGCCTTGAGCGCCGGTGAAAAGGTGCAGTTGATCGGTTTCGGCACCTTTGAGGCCCGGAAGCGGTCCGGACGGAAGGGGCGGAATCCCCAGACCGGTGACGTGATGCAGATTCCCGAATCGACGGTACCCACCTTCCGGGCGGGGAGCCGTCTGAGACAAGCGGTGAAATGATGCGGCTGGACAAGTACTTGAAGGCATCCCGACTGATCAAGCGACGCACCTTGGCCAAGGAGGTTTGCGATCAGGGACGGGTCCTGGTCAACGGCCGCACGGCCAAAGCCGGAACGATGGTGGATGTGGGCGATCAAATCACCATTCGATTCGGCCATAAGCAGGTGACGGTCCGGGTCGAATCCCTGGCCGATTCCCCCCGAAAGCAGGATGCCGGTTCGCTGTATACCCTGCTGGAGGAGACCTCCGTCGAAAATCCCGAGGAGGCGGGTTCCCGGCTTTGAGGCCGCCGGGGATCGGGACGGTCTGATGTTCAAGTCCTCGAATCCCTTAGACCCCTTGCTAAATAGCAAAGCACCGCCGGGTTTCGGGCGGGTTTCCTCACGGCCGGGCGAAGGTTCTATTCGGAACCCTTCGTCCATATCATGTACCGAAAGGGGGTACATGCCATGGTTGAGGAGACCTACGGAACCCGGCACGATCTGGTGATGTCCAATCGAAACACCCTGGAGGTGACCGGGGTGATCAGCGTGGAAAGCTTCGACAGCGAAGAGTTTCTCCTGAATACGGAGTGCGGTTTTCTCGGGATTCGCGGACAAAATCTACACATCAAAAGCTTGGATCTGGAAAAGGGGCGGGTGGCCATCGAGGGCACTTTCCACGAAATGGGCTATTTGGATGACGGTTCCCCCCGCGCCGATAAAGTGAAAGGTTTCTTCGGAAGGTTGTTCCGGTGAGCCTGCAAGCCCAGTGGATCACGATGGTGACGATGGTGGGTTCCGGCCTGATCCTCGGAGTGGCGCTGGATACCTACCGGGTGTTGAAGGAGCGCTTACGCCTGCGCGGGTGGGTGGTTTCCCTCGTCGATCTGCTCTATTGGGTTGCCGCCGCGAGTCTCGTCTTTCACCTGTTGGTATGGAGCAATTGGGGAGAACTCCGTTTCTATGTGTTTATCGCGGTCCTGGCCGGCTTTTGGACATACTTTACCTGGTTCAGCGACGGGGTTTTCCGGATCCTCCGCTGGCTGCTCGCGTGGCTGGAGCGGGCGGTTCAAACCGTGATCCGGCTGGTGACGGTCCTCGTCTGGTTGCCCCTCGCTTACCTGTGGGTCCTGTTCCGCAAGGTCGGAGCGCTTTTATGGCGGCTGGTGCGAGGGGTGCTCCAAATTCTCCTGATGCCCCTTTCCCCCCTGGTACGTTTTTTTTCTCCCCTGGGAAAGGTTCCTGCGGCGGTATTTCGGCGCATCCTCCGTTGGTTTCGCAGGCTGAGCCACAGGAAATAGAGAAAAGGAATGATGGACATGGCTTTTTCGTCAAAAGGAAATGTCGTCTCGTTCCGTCCTTCTCGTCCTTCTGAACCTTCGGGCAAACGGTCCCCGAATCGCCTCCCTCGAAACGTTCGCCGCCGCCGCTTGATCTGGTTGATCATCATGATCACCGTTTTTATATGGTTTCTTTCGGAATTTGTGACCCAGACCGGGAGGATTTCCGCCCGGGAGGCCGAATTGAAAGAGAAGAAGGCGGAGGTGGCCGCCCTCAAAAAGGAGCAAAAAGCCCTCCGCAAGGAGATCAAACAGCTGCACGACGAGGAGTATCTGAAGGAATTGGCCCGCAAATACGGGTACCAGGAGCCGGGGGAAGAGATCTATACCCTGCCGGAAGGCAAAAAATGAGCGCCAACCGCCTGTCGGATCCTAGCAGGCGGTTTTCATTTCCACAGGGAAAGGAAGATGATATGAGCCTCCGCAATCCTCTCTTTTGGGGGTATGCCCTGCTGTTGGGTTTTGTCGCCGTTGTGACCGGCGAGATCGTCACCTTTGCCATGCTCGGACTGATTCTCATCGCCTTGAACAACATCCACCGGACCCTGCAGTCGATCCGGGACCGCCTGGACCGGAGCGGACCGGGACAGGAAAAGGCCCCGGAGCCGGCGAAAAGCGATCCCGGGGTGCGGGAAGAGGGGTGAAAAAACCGCAGGCGGGGAAGCCGATGGCGACCTTTGTCCCTGCGGCAAAGGGCTGCGGAGGCTTCTTCGAAACGCCGAGAAGCCGCTGAGGCCCCGGTCGGTTCGGAGGATCCCCCAAATATTTCCTCCCCCTTTTTTATCGCAATCCCCCTTGACACGGCCCGAAGGGTTATGTATAATGAAAGCCGTTAACGTCGACGCGGGGTGGAGCAGTTGGTAGCTCGTCGGGCTCATAACCCGAAGGTCGCAGGTTCGAATCCTGCCCCCGCAACCAAGCTAAGGATTTAAAGAGGTCGGGTTCCGGGGAACCCGCTCCGGCCTCTTTTTTCGTGGCGGCGTAGCTCAGTTGGCTAGAGCGTACGGTTCATACCCGTAAGGTCGGGGGTTCGAGGCCCTCCGCCGCTACCATACAGGAGAGGGGAAGGCGAGGCT
>Ga0079224_100009761_pt1 | contig 13126 bp, 12 predicted proteins | sample Stecom2015_FD_80414 | JGI IMG/M metagenome (GOLD analysis project Ga0079224, IMG submission 80414) | Agricultural soil microbial communities from Utah to study Nitrogen management - Steer compost 2015 | ecosystem: Environmental > Terrestrial > Soil > Agricultural land | place: USA: Utah... | reverse complement strand
GATCCGATGAGCCGAACTGTAGGAACGCGGGTTCGCCGGTGTCTGGCGCGCGCGTGCACGGCGGTGTCGCGAGAGCGCAGCACGCTCCAGTCCCGGCAGGGCGGCGTGGCACCGCTGCCGGTCAGCGGTCATGGTGTGTCGCGGCGTTGCTGGGTACCGTGACCGCAACGACGCACGTTGGACCGTGGAGATGACAACGATGTCATTTACGTCGCTCACCGACCGTTTCGCAGTATCAGGGCCGTCACCGAGTCCCGTCGCGTTCCCGTCCTGGACCGACCAGGTCCGCCGCAGTGTCATGCGGTTCGAGTTCGACTGCGACCGGCCCGACCGTTTCAGCGGCACCGTCCGTGATCGCAGGCTGCACGGGGTGAGCTTCATCGACATGACGTCGGCCCCGCACGCGGCGTACCGCGACCGCAGCACGATCCGCGACGAGGACGCCGGCTACTACGTCATGACGTTGCAGCTCAGCGGCGATATCCGCATCGCGCAGGACGATCGTGTGGCGTTCCTGCGGCCCGGGTGTTTCGCCCTCTACGACTCCGGCCGTCCCGCCACCCTCACGGTGGGCAAGGACTACCGGTCGACCTGCATCCGGTTCCCCAAATCCGCGATCAGCTCCCGGCGCGACGACCCGCTGGCCGAGATCACGGCCCGTCCGCTCGCGTGCGCACCCGGTCTGACCGACACGGTGTGGAGCACGGTGCTGGGCGTGAACCGCAACCTCGAGTCGCTCGGCGTGCACGGCTACACCACGGTGCGCTCGCTGATGACGCTCGTGAGCACGATGCTGCTCGGCGAACTCGGGCAGTATCGTCCCGCGCGCCCGGCCGACGAGGACCTGCTCGCGCGCGTCCTCGACTACATCGACGCCCACCTCGGCGACACCGACCTCGATCCCGGACGCATCGCGGCCGCACACTTCCTGTCCCCGCGCACCCTGCACGCCCTGTTCGAGGGCACGGGCACGACCGTGTCGCGGCGGATCCGCGAACGCCGCATCGAACGCTGCAGGATCGACCTCGCCGATCCCGCCCTGGCCCAGGTGCCCGCCTCGGCCGTCGGCGCCCGCTGGGGTTTCGCCGGTGCGTCGCACTTCGGGCAGGTGTTCAAGCGTGAGGTCGGACTGACCCCGGCGCAGTTCCGCAGGAAGGCGCTGGCCGAGCGGCCCGCGCGGCTCGAGGCCGCGGACCGCGGCGGCGGTGTCGTGGCGCGGTGGCGCCGGTGAGGGTGCACGGCCTGACGCGGTTCCACACCGGTGACGTGCCCGAGGGGCGCAGGCTCGCCGCGTGGGAGGAGCACAACGAACGCTCGCTGGTGGGTCTGCGTGCCGATCCGATCGGTCACGGCCGGTTCGAGGGCGCCGAGGTCAACCTCACCCTGCCGCGGTTGCAGCTGGCGAGGGTGACCGGTTCGCCCCACGTCGTGGAGCGGGACGCGGCGCGGATCGCGACAAGTCCGGCCGACGGGGTGGTCGTGTACTTCGCACTCGCCGGCCACGGCCGGTTCGAACACCGCGACGGCAGCGCGGACGTGGGACCAGGACAGGCGCTCGTGTGCGACGCGGACCAGCCGTTCCGGCGCGCGTTCGCCGACGGTCTGACCGAACTCGTCCTGAAGGCGCCGCGGGAGGTGCTGCGCGAGTCCGCCGGCCGCCGTGGCCTGGCGCATCCGCTGGTCCTCGGCTGCGACGGTGCGGGCTCGCCGCACGGGAACGCGCTGGTCAGGACCGTCGCGGCGGCCCTGCGCGGCTCGGCCGAGTGGGACAGGCTCGAGGCGGCCGTGCTGGACCTGCTGCCCGCGGTCCTCGGCGGACGTCCCTCCGACGCGGGACATCTCGCGGCCGCACACGCGTTCATCGCGGCGCAGCTGGCCGATCCCGCCTTGTCGGCGGGCCGCATCGCCGGTGCGGTCGGCATTTCCGAACGGCAGTTGTCGCGGTTGTTCGCGCGGTCGGGGGAGAGCGTGCCGCAGGCGGTGCTGGCAGCCAGGCTCGACGCGGCCCGCGGATTCCTGACCGATCCGGCACACGTCCGGACGCCGCTGGCCGAGATCGCCCGCAGGCACGGATTCCGCTCCCCGGCGCACTTCTCCCGCAGTTACCGCGCTCGCTTCGGTACCACGCCGTCGGCCGAGCGCCGCGTGCCGTCCGCATGAGCCGTGCCGCGCAGACGCGGACACCGGGCGGGCCCGGGTTTTGCTCGTTTCCGCCATGTGTGCTCTGCGCGGCCCGTGTGCGGCGGCGGCGTGCCACCGTCGGTGCGCAGCGTCCGGCGAAGGGGCCGGAGGACGAGAACGAAGGCGGCGACCATGGTGACCTTCAACGACGGACTGGCCGAGACCGCACCGCCGAGCACCGCGGTGGTCGAGACGGACGTGCTGATCGTCGGCTCGGGTCCGGCGGGCGCCTCGGCGGCCCTGTTTCTGTCCACATTGGGCGTGTCGAACACGATGATCACCAAGTACCGCTGGACGGCGAACACGCCCCGTGCGCACATCACCAACCAGCGGACGATGGAGATCTTCCGCGATCTGGGCATCGAGGACGAGGTGCTCGCCGACGCCACGCCGCACCACTTGATCGGCGACACGGTGTTCTGCACGGCGATCGCGGGGGAGGAGATCGGCCGCATTCTCACGTGGGGCAACCACCCCGCCCGGCACGCCGACCACGAACTCGCCTCGCCGTCGATGAACTGCGACATCCCGCAGACCTATCTCGAGCCGATCCTGGTCCGCAATGCGACGATGCGCGGCACGCAGACGCGGTTCAGCACCGAGTATCTCGGTCACACCCAGGACTCCTCCGGGGTCGACGTGCGGGTGCTCGACCGGCTGACCGGCTCGGAGTACACGATCCGCGCGAAGTACCTGCTCGGTGCCGACGGGGCGCGGTCGGCGGTCGCAGCCGATCTCGACCTGCCCTACGAGGGGCGCATGGACATCGCCGGGTCGATGAACATCACGTTCAAGGCCGATCTCGGCGACCTGTGCCGGCACCGCCCTTCGGTGCTGTACTGGGTGATCCAGCCCGGTGCCGACGTCGGCGGGATCGGGGCGGGCCTGGTCCGCATGGTGCGGCCGTGGAACGAGTGGCTCATCGTGTGGGGTTTCGACATCGAGCAGGGGCCGCCCGAGGTGTCCGAGGAGGACGCCCGCGGTATCGTGCGCAACCTCGTCGGCGACTCGGACCTGGACGTCGAGATCACCGGGATCTCGTTGTGGGGCAACAACGAGCAGTACGCCACCCAGCTGCAGCGCGGCCGGGTGTTCTGCGCGGGCGATGCGGTCCACAAACACCCGCCGAGCAACGGACTCGGCTCCAACACCTCCATTCAGGACTCCTACAACCTGGCGTGGAAGCTCGCCGCGGTGCTGCGCGGGGAGGCCGGGCCGGGACTGCTCGAGACCTACACCGCCGAGCGGGCCCCGGTCGCGAAGCAGATCGTGGTGCGAGCCAACCGATCGGCACGCGAGTTCGGTGCGCTGTTCACCGCGCTGGGACTCGACACCGCCGAGACACCGGAGCAGATGCACGCGCGGATCGAGGAGCGCAAGGACGCCACCGCAGACGGTGCTGCCAAGCGGGCCGCGGTGCGCGAGGCGATGGAGCTGAAGAACTACGAGTTCAACGCCCACGGCGTCGAGATGGGGCAGTGGTACGACCCCGCCACGTCGACGGCCGTGGTCGGCGACGGCACCGCGCGCCCCGAACCGGCCCGGGACCTCGAACTGTTCTACGAACCCTCGACGTATCCCGGCGGCCGCCTTCCCCACGCGTGGGTGGGCGATCGCAGGCGCAAGCTCTCCACCCACGATCTGGCGTCCTACACGGGCTTCACTCTGCTCACGGGCATCACGGGCGAGGCGTGGGCCGCGGCCGCGCAGAAGGCGGGTGAGGCGCTCGGTGTGCGGGTGGACGCGGTGGTGATCGGCCCCGGCAGGGAGGTGACCGACCTGTACTTCGATTGGGCCGAGCTGGCCGGCGTCGCCGAGGACGGGGCGGTCCTGGTGCGGCCGGACAAGCACGTCGGATGGCGCAGCCGGCACCTCGTCGACGACCCCGACGGCGAACTCGTGCGGGTGCTCGGCCGCATCCTGAGCCGCGAGGGCGAGGCATGATCGGCGACTTCGAGCACGTCACGTTCGGCCAGCGGGTCCTGTTCGGCTCGGGCAGGGCCGCCGAGCACGTCGCCGCCGAGGTCGCGCGACTGGGCGCCCGGCGCGTCCTGCTGGTCGCCTCGGACCGGGACGAGCGGGTCGCGCAGCGGGTGAGCTCCGGGGTGGACGTGGCCGCCCGCTGCTCCGACGTGCGGCCCCACGTGCCGGTGGCGAACGCCGAACGGGCCCGGCAACTGGCCTCCGACGTCGACGCCGACCTGATCGTGAGCATCGGAGGCGGGTCGGCGACCGGGTTGGCCAAGGCGGTCGCGCTCACGACCGGACTGCCGATCCTCGCCGTGCCCACCACCTACGCCGGTTCCGAGGCGACGAACGTGTGGGGTCTGACCGAGCAGGCCCGCAAGACGACCGGCAGCGACGACCGCGTGCTGCCCGCGACCGTCGTCTACGACGCCGAACTGACGCTGTCGTTGCCGTCCGCGCTGTCGGTGGCTTCGGGATGCAATGCGCTGGCCCACTGCGTCGACGCGATGTGGGCCCCGCGCGTGGACCCCGTCGACCGGGTGCTCGCGGGGGAAGGCATCGGTGCGCTCGCCGCCGGCCTGCGTGCGGTGCACGCGGATCCGGGCGATCTGGCGGGCAGGGAGCGCATGCTGTACGGGTCCTACCTCGCCGCCGTCGCGTTCGCCTCGGCGGGTTCCGGACTGCACCACAAGATCTGCCACGTCCTCGGCGGGGCCTACGACCTTCCGCACGCCGCGACCCACACCGCGGTGCTGCCGTACGTGCTCGCCTTCAACGGTCCCTACGCCCCGGACGCGTCCGAGCGGATCGCGGCGGCACTGGGCAGCGACGACGCGGTGGTGGGGCTGCTCGAGCTGTACGCCGAGCTCGGCGCTTCGCACGCGTTGCGCGACGTCGGATTCGCCGCCGCCGACTCGGCCGAGGCCGCAGCCGGCACTGTCGCCGAGGCAGCACGGCTGATCCTGCCCGCCGTACCGCCCGGCAACCCCCGTCCCGTCGGCGAGGAGGAGCTGACCGCGCTCCTCGACGCGGCGTGGGCGGGCCGACCCCCGACGTCCGTGGCTACCACCGGTGCGGCGTGACGGACGGCCGGTGACCGTGATCCGAGAGGAGCCCGACCCGATGACCGACCAGAGCAGGATCGAGCAGGCGCTGACCGACGAGGTCGTGGCCTCGTTCGCAGGCGCACCGGACGCGCGGATGCGCGAGGTGATGGAGTCGCTGACGCGGCATCTACACGCCTTCATCCGCGACGTACGGCTCACCGAGGACGAGTGGCGCGCGGCGATCGAGTTCCTCACCGAGACCGGGCACATCACCGATGACAAGCGCCAGGAATTCATCCTGCTGTCCGATGTGCTCGGTGCATCCATGCAGACGATCGCCGTCAACAACGAGGCCTACCGCGACGCCACCGAGGCGACCGTGTTCGGCCCGTTCTTCGTGGAGGACGCCCCGTTCATCGGCCAGGGCGGGGACATCGCGGGTGGTGCCCCCGGACAGCCGTGCTGGGTGGAGGGCACGGTCCGCGACACCGACGGCGCTCCCGTGCCCGGCGCGCGGATCGAGGTGTGGGAGGCCGACGAGGACGGGTTGTACGACGTTCAGTACGGCGACGAGCGGGTCGCCGGGCGTGGTCACCTGTTCTCGGACGACGAAGGCGGTTTCCGGTTCTGGTGCCTGACGCCGACGCCGTACCCGATTCCGCACGACGGGCCGGTCGGGCGGCTGCTGAACGCGGTGGGCCGTTCCCCGGTGCGCGCCGCCCACCTGCACTTCATGGTGACCGCGGAGAAGCTGCGCACGTTGGTGACGCACATCTTCGTCGAGGGTGATCCGCAGCTGGACATCGGCGACTCGGTGTTCGGGGTCAAGGAGTCGCTGGTGAAACGGTTCGAGGAGCAGCAGCCGGGGACGCCGACGCCGGACGGCCGCGATCTGGGCGGGGCGACGTGGACCAGAGCGCGCTTCGACATCGTCCTGGCACCGGAGGGGCTCGCGGAACCGGGCGCGCGGTGAACCCCGACGCGGGCATAGGCATGGGATCCGGCATCGGGCCCGGCATCGAATCCCGGGCCGTCCGTGGCCGAGTTCACAGTTCCCCGCGTGGGTCCCGGCGCGGCCGGAATTAATTTCTCTACGAGAATTTAAAAGTAATCCCAGCTCACTTCTTCGGTGGCGGAAATCGCTCAACTACGCGATTTTTTCGCCCGGGTCAAGTCATGTCCCGGGCGCGGATGATTGTGGAAAACGGTTAAAGTAAATGCGACGCTCGTCGTTGTCGCCGTGATCGTCGGGTACGCCCGTCAACGTTGCGGTGGCAGGCCGAAAGAAACACGGCCCGCCGCTGTTGTCACGGTCGCCGTTATCACTCTCACCGTCCCCCATCGGAAGGCTGAAGAAGTTGAGCTCGCCGCTGAAACGCCGTCTTCTGTCCGCGGTCGCCGCCGGAATGGCGGCATGTGTCGTGGTGACCGGATGCACGCGTGCCGACGAGAACACCGACGCGCAGGCCGAGGACCAGGGGCCCGCCGAGGAGGTCCGGCTCGGGTACTTCCCCAACGTCACGCACGCGCCCGCGATCATCGGACTCGAGCAGGGTTACTTCGCCGACGAACTCGGCGACACGGAACTGACCACCCAGACGTTCAACTCGGGTACCGAGGAGGTCAACGCGCTGCTCGGCGGTTCGCTCGACATCGGCTACATCGGCTCGGGTCCGGCGATCAACGCCTTCACCAAGTCCGAGGGGCAGATCCAGCTCGTCTCGGGCGCGGTCTCCGGCGGCGCGCAGCTCGTGGTCGACCCCGAGATCACCGACACCGACCAGCTCAAGGGCAAGACGATCGCCACCCCGTCGCTGGGCAACACGCAGGACGTCGCGCTGAAGAAGTGGCTCGACTCCGAGAACCTGACCGGGGACGTGGAGGTCGCCAACCTCGACAACCCGCAGACGTTCGACGCCTTCCGCAGCGGCGAGGTCGACGGGGGCTGGCTGCCCGAGCCGTGGTCCTCGCGCCTGGTCGAGGAGGCGGGCGCCAAGGTGCTCATCGACGAGAAGGACCTGTGGCCCCGGGGCGAGTTCCCGACCACCGTGATGGTGGTGCGCAGCGAGTTCCTCCAGCAGCACCCCGACACGGTCCGCGCGCTGGTGAAGGGCTCGCTCCAGGCGACGACGTGGGCGGGCGAGCACACCGAACAGGCCCAGGACGTGGTCGACAAGGGCATCCAGAAGGTCACCGGTAGCGACCTGCCGGGGCCCGTGATGGACAGGGCGTTCGCGAACCTCGAGCTGTCGCCGGACCCGGTGAGCTCGTCCTTCCCACAACTGGCGCAGGACTCGGTCACCGCGGGCGTCGTCGAGGAGAGGCGGATCTGAAGGGATTCGTCGATCTGCGCCTGCTCAACGAACTCCGCGACGCCGAGGGGCAACCAGCCATCGAGACCGCCGGTCTGCAGGCCGAGCAGTGATCAGCAGGGGAGAAACCGCATGAGTGTGACACTCGACCAGCCGGACCTGGCACAGTCGACGGACGTCGCCGTGCAGCTGTCCGGCGTGGCCAAGGTGTTCGGGCACGGCCGCGACGCCGTCACCGCGCTCGAGAACGTCGACCTGACCGTGGCGCCGGGGGAGTTCGTCTGCCTCCTCGGCGCCTCCGGCTGCGGCAAGTCGACGATGCTGAACCTCGTGGCCGAGCTGGACGCGCCCACGACCGGCACGATCACGCGCAACACCACCCGTCCCGCCGTGATGTTCCAGGACCCGGCCCTGATGCCGTGGCTGACGGCGGGCCGCAACGTCGAGTTCGCCCTGCGGCTGGCGGGGTTCCCGCGCACCGGCAGGCGGGAGAAGGCCGCGGAACTGCTGAAGCTCGTCCGCCTGGAAGGGCAGGAACGCAAGCGTCCCCACGAGCTGTCCGGCGGCATGCGGCAGCGTGTCGCACTGGCCCGCTCGCTGGCGAGCACGCACCGCACGGGTGCGGAGGACCGTCCCGCGCTGTTGCTGATGGACGAGCCGTTCGTCGCGCTGGATGCCATGACCAAGGACGTCATGCAGGGCGAGCTGTTGCGCATCCAGGCCCAGCTGCAGTCCTCTGTGCTGTTCGTGACCCACGACGTGCGGGAGGCCGTGCGCCTCGGCCAGCGCATCGTGCTCCTGTCGTCGCGGCCCGGCCGCGTCGTGCGCGAATGGCAGAACACCCCGGACGAGGACAGTCCCGACCTCGTCGACGAGATCAACGCGAAGCTGCGCGAGGTGATCAGCACCCATGCCCGCAAGTCCGCCTGACGCCGACCTCGCCGCGGTCAGCGCCGGTCTCGACGCGCTCGACGCACCGGCCGCGGCGACCCGTCCCCCGCTGTGGAAGCGGCTGACGAAGTCGCTGCTGCCGCCGCTGGTCACGGTCGTGATCGTGATCGCGGTATGGCAGGCACTGTGGGCCAGCGCCTGGTGGCCGGAGTTCAAACTTCCCGCCCCACTGGACGTGTGGGGTGAGTTCTGGGCCACCGCCAGCAGTGGCGAACTGCTCGACGTCGTGTGGACGTCGGTGCACCGCGCCGTGCTCGGTTTCCTGGCAGGCGTGGCCATCGGCACGCCGCTGGGGCTGATCGTCGCGCGCGTGCCGGTGGTGCGCGCGGCCATCGGCCCACTGCTCATCGGACTGCAGAGCCTGCCGTCGGTCGCATGGGTGCCCGCCGCGATCCTGTGGTTCGGCATCAACGACGCGGCGATCTACTTCGTCGTGCTGCTCGGCTCGGTGCCGTCGATCGCGAACGGTCTCGTGGCGGGCATCGATCAGGTGCCGCCGCTGCTGCCGAGGGCGGGCAAGGTGATGGGCGCGGGCAGGATCGACGCCGCGCGGTTCATCCTTCTGCCCGCCGCGCTGCCGGGCTACCTCGCCGGGCTCAAACAGGGCTGGGCGTTCTCGTGGCGCTCCCTGATGGCCGCCGAGCTGATCGCGATCTCGCCGCAGCTCGGCATGGGACTCGGCGCGTACCTGAGCCACGGGCAGGACTTCAACGACATGCCCAAGGTGCTGGCCGCGATCTTCCTCATCCTGATCGTGGGTGTCGGGATCGACCTGCTCGTCTTCCGCCCGCTGGAACGGTCCGTACTCAGGGCTCGCGGTCTGACGTCGGCGTTGTAGGAGTCGGCGTAGGAATCTCGGAAGCTCACTCCTGGCCTGCGAGGCGGTCGAGCGTGTCGGCGACCGGCTCGGCCCTGGCGTGGCGATATCCGGTCCCCGCCCATAGGTGGATCGCTCGGGTGTCGCCCGCCTCGGTCGCCGCCGTACGCAACGGGCGGGTGAGGTGATGGACCGCGGGGTAGGCGTTCGGAGCGAGCGGGCCCATGCGGTCGGTGAACTCGTTGCGCAGCGCCCTGGTGGGACGCCCGGTGAACGCGCGCGTCACGACGGTGTCGTCGAAGGCCGCGTCGACGAGGGCGCCCCGGTGCGGCGCGGATGCACCGCTCTCGTGGGTGCGCAGAAGCACGGTGCCCACCGCCACGGCCTGCCCGCCGGCGCGGAGCGCAGCGGTCACGTCCGCCGGGCCGGCAATGCCGCCCGCGGCCACGAGGGGGAGCTCGACCGCGTGCGCGACGTCGCGAACCAGTCGTGGCAGGGGTAGCGGGGGTGGCGTCCGGCTGGGGGTGAACGTCGCGGAGTGTCCACCGGCGGCCGAGGACTGCACGACGAGTGCCTGTGCGCCGGACTCCTCGGCGAGGCGCGCCTCGTGCGGTGAGGTGACGGTCTGCACGACGAGGGTGCCCTTCGCCCGCAACGCGTCGACCGTTGCGCGGTCGGGCAGGCCGAACGTGAAGGACACGACCGGAACCGGATCGTCGAGCAGCAGTGCGATCTTGTCGGCCCAGTGGTCGTCGTCGGTGGTCGGCGCGTCGGGAAGCGTGACGCCGTAGCGAGCGGCCTCACGGGTCAGTGCGGTGCGGTACGCATCGAGGTCCTCAATGGACACAGGGCGCCGGTCGGGTACGAACAGGTTGACCCCGAACGGGACGCCTGCGCCGCGCACGCGCGTGATCTGCTCGGCGAGCGCCTGTGGAGTTCGATAGCCGCCCGCGACGAAGCCCATCGACCCTGCGCGACCCGCGGCCACGACGAGTTCGGGAGTGGTCGGGCCTCCGGCCATCGGGGCGGCGAGGACGGGCACGGTGATGCCGAGGTCGGTGAGCACGATCGTCGGGTCCTTTCCGAAGGCGGTCGTCAGGCGGAGGGGTGGGCAAGGCGAGGGAACCGGAGGGCGCCCGCGGCAGCGCTCACGGCGGCGGCCAGTACGAGTGCACCCGCGAGCAGCAGTGCGCCGCCGTAGCCGCCGTCGAGCAGGGGCGCCGCCAGCGCGGGACCCAGGATCTGTCCCGTGCTGTAGCCCGCGGTCAGCACGGCGATGGCGCGGGGGCCGCTCAGGTGCCGGCCTGCGGCCAGCGTGAGCGTGGTGACACCCATGAACGTCGCACCGAACAACACGGCCGCGATCAGCGCCGGTCCTGGCCCTCTGGCGAAGGCCGGCAGCGCGATGCCGACCGATTGCGCCAGCAGAGCTGCGCAGAGCATGGTGGGTCCGGACCACCGGTGGGAGAGACGGGCCCACACGGCGCACGAGGGAAGTGCGGCGAGTCCGACGAGGATCCACGCTCCCGCACCGAGCGGGCCGGGTACGCCGTCCTCGATCGCAGCCACGAGGAAGGTGCCCGCGATGATGTAACCGATGCCCTCGAGCGTGTAGGCCGTCCACAACGGAACGAACCACCGGGTTCGGGACGGCGAAGGGGAGGCTGCCTGTGGCAGGGACGCCGCGGGTGCGGGCTCGGGTGCCAGCCGCCAGGCAACGGTTCCGAGGACCGCGGTGACCCCGGCGCAGGCCCACCAGGCGTGCTGCCAGTCGCCGGTGGTGCGCAGCGCCAGGACGAGCATGCCGGACAGCGCGATACCGCCGCCGACGCCGCCGAAGACCCAGCCACCGAGGTGACGGGCATGCGCACGCAAGCGCGCCAACGCTCCGCCTGCCGCGACGACGAACACCAGCGCGCTCGCCACGCCCGCGACCAGGCGGAGAATCGCCCACGCAACGGTGCCGGTGAGGACCGGCATCAGCGCCAGGCTCGCCACGAGTGCGACCAACGATCCGCGCAGCACCGTTCGGGACCGCAACAAGGCCGGTGCGACGATGCCGACCAGGGCACCGGCGAGATATCCGACGTAGTTGGCGGTGGCCACCGACGCTCCTGCGCTCGCACTCAGCCCGGCCTGCGCCTCCATGAGCGGCAGGATCGGGGTGTAGGCGAACCTGCCGACGCCCATCGCGGCCGCGAGGGCCGCCGCGGCGCGCAGGGTGATGATCCACGGGGCTTCGGTGGTGGGGAGCCGGTCGGTCTCGGTGTTCACATGATCGACGCTATGAAGCGGCGCCCGTGTTGTGAAATGCCTGCTGTGCTGGTTTTATGTCTGACATGCATGACTGCAGCGTGAGGGGTGGGCGGTCGACGTGGAGGTAGAGCTACGTCACGTTCGCGCGCTGCTGGCCGTGGCGCGGCGGGCGTCGTTCAGCCGTGCCGCCGAGGAGCTGGGGATCACCCAGCCCGCACTCAGCCGCACGGTCGCGCAGTTGGAGCGGATCGTCGGGGTGCGGCTCATCGACCGCTCCACCCGGCAGGTCGGGCTCACCGAGGCCGGTGCGGATCTCCTCCCGTACGCCGAGAACGTCATGCGCGAGCTGGCGCAGGGGCTCGCGGTGGCGCGCAAGGGCGGCACCCTCCGTCTCGGCTTCAGTTGGCTGCTCCCCGATCCGTGGGCCCAGGACGCGATGCGCCGGTTCGAGGACGAGACCGGTGCCTCCGTCACGCTTGTCCGGTGCGACGACCCGCTGGAGGAGCTCCAGCACCACGCGGTGGACGTCGCGCTGGTTCGTGGTCAGGTCCGGCGCGCCCCTGCGGGATCGCAGACCGTGTACCTGTACGACGAGACGCGGGTGGCCCTGTGCTCGGAACGCAATCCGCTGGCACAGCGGGACGAACTTGACTGGGCCGACGTGCCGTCGTGGCCGCTCGTGGTCAACACCCGCAGTGGCACCACGGGACCATGGTCGTTCCCGTCCGGGGAGGGGCCGCGCCACGTCGTGGAAACGGCGAACTTCGACGAGTGGCTCGAATCCGTCGCGACGGACCGGGGTATCGGGATCGTGCCCGAGGTCGCGCAGCGCCGCACCAGCCACCGGGCGGTGCGGTTCCTCCCGCTGACCGGTGCGCCGCCGAGTGCGGTACACATCGTCCATCTGGCCGCGGCGGGCGACCGACTGATGGACCGGTTCGTACAGGCGGCCGTCGCGGCGGCGCAGTCCACACGCTGACCGTCAGCGGTCGCGGTCGGCGTGGACGTGGGTGCGCCGGCCGTCCGGGTCGAACAGGACGAGCAGTTCCACCGGCCTGCCGTCCGCCGTGCCGAGCCAGTGCGGCGCCGCCGTGCTGAACTCGGCCACCTCCCCGGCCGGCAGGACCAGGTCCCGGTCGCCGAGCACCAGCCGCAACCGTCCGTTCAGGACATACAGCCACTCGAATCCTTCGTGGACCTGCGGTTCGGGCGCGGGCGGTTCGGCCTCCGCGGGGATCAGCATCTTGAACGCCTGCACTCCGCCGGGCCTGCGCGTGAGCGGAACGAACGTCATGCCGAACCGGTGGACGGGCGTGAAGTGGATGCGAGGATCGCCCGTACGCGGCGCGCCCACGAGGTCGTCGAGCGGAACACCGTAGGCACGAGCCAGCGGAAGCAGCAGTTCCAGGGTCGCGCGGCGTTGTCCGCTCTCCAGACGCGACAGCGTGCTCTCCGACACGCCGGTCCGCACGGCGAGATCGGCCAGGGTGATCCCACGACGTCGGCGCAGCGCGCGCAGCCGCGGCCCGACGGCTTCGAGTACCTCGCCTGTCTCGGCGTCCATGACCGAAGCCTAGGGCGCAGCGTGGCACCCG
>Ga0079224_100009760_pt1 | contig 13126 bp, 9 predicted proteins | sample Stecom2015_FD_80414 | JGI IMG/M metagenome (GOLD analysis project Ga0079224, IMG submission 80414) | Agricultural soil microbial communities from Utah to study Nitrogen management - Steer compost 2015 | ecosystem: Environmental > Terrestrial > Soil > Agricultural land | place: USA: Utah... | reverse complement strand
GGCACCTCCATCGTCTTCATCACCCACAAGCTCCGCGAGGTCAAGGCGGTCTCCGACCGCATCACCGTGATCCGTCGCGGCAAGGTCGTCGGCGAAGCCGACCCGTCGGCGGACCAGGCCGAGCTCGCCTCCCTCATGGTGGGCCGCCAGGTCTCCCTCGCCCAGGAGAAGGCCGAGGCGAGGCCCGGCGAGGTCGCGCTCGAGGTCACCGACCTGCGCGTCACCGACGCGGTCGGCACGCGCGTGCTCGACGGCGTCTCCTTCGACGTCCGCCACGGCGAGGTGCTCGGCATCGCCGGTGTCCAGGGCAACGGCCAGACCGAGCTCTCCGAGGCGTTGCTGGGCCTGCAGGACACCGTCCACGGCTCCGCGACACTCGAAGGGCGCGAGATCGTCGGGCTCAGCACCAAGCAGATCCTCGACGCCGGGGTCGGCTTCGTCCCCGAGGACCGCACCCACGATGCGCTCGTCGCGGACTTCTCCGTCGCCGAGAACCTGGTCCTGGACCAGCACGACCGGCCGCCCTTCGGCACTGCGGTGGCGATGAAGCTGCGCGCCATCCGCGACAACGCCGCGACGCTGATCCCCGAGTTCGACATCCGCACCGGCTCCTCCACCTCCGCGGTCTCCACCCTCTCCGGCGGCAACCAGCAGAAGGTCGTCATGGCCCGGGCGCTGAACCGTGAGCTCGCGCTGCTGATCGCCTCCCAGCCCACCCGCGGCGTGGACGTCGGCTCGATCGAGTTCCTCCACCGCCGCATCCTCGACGAGCGTGACAAGGGCACCCCCGTCGTCATCGTCTCCACCGAGCTGGACGAGGTCACCCAGCTCTCCGACCGGATCGCGGTCATGTACCGCGGCAAGATCCTCGGCATCGTGCCCGGTGACGAGGACCGCGACGTGCTGGGCCTGATGATGGCCGGGTACACCGTCGAGGCGGCGCGCGAGGCGGTCGCCGCCGGCGCCCGCACCACCGACTCGCAGCTCGCGGACGAAGGGGACATCGCATGAGCACGCTCCACCGACGCACCACGAGCACCCGTCAGGGGGACAGCACCCGATGAGCACCGTCGACGTCGCCGCGACCGGCTCCGCCCCCGGCATCGGCTCCGGGTCCTCGGACGCCCCGCCGCCCCCGGAGCAGACTGCCGAGTCCGCCCTGGCCCGCACCCTGCAGCGCATCGCGCGCGGCGACCTGCTCGTCGTCGTGATGAGCTTCGTGTTCGCCTTCCTCATCGGCTCCGTGCTGATCATCATCGCGGACCAGGAGGTCCGCGAGACCCTCGGGTACTTCTTCGCCCGCCCCACGGACGCGCTCGCCGCGATCTGGCAGTCGGTCAGCGAGGCGTACCGGGCGATGTTCCGCGGCGCGATCTTCGACGGCGTCGGCTGGCAGCGCGCCGCCGACGCGGTCCGTGAGGCCGGCGGCTCCGGCACCTACGTGCTGATCCCCGCGGCCACGGCCGGCTTCCGGCCGCTCACCGAGACCCTCACCGTCGCGACCCCGCTGATCATCGCCTCGGCCGGCATGGCCGTGAGCTTCCGTGCGGGCCTGTTCAACATCGGTGGCACCGGCCAGCTGATCGTCGGCGCGATGGCCGCCGGGTACGTGGGATTCACCTACGACCTGCCGGTGGTCATCCACCTGCTCACCTGCCTCGTCGCCGGCATCCTCGCCGGTGGCATCTGGGGCGGGATCGCCGGCTTCCTCAAGGCGCGCTTCGGCGCGAACGAGGTCATCAGCACGATCATGCTGAACTGGATCGCGACCTACCTGCTGTTCTTCGCGCTGAAGACGAAGGCGTTCACCGGCGCGAACCAGTCCCAGCCCACCTCCCCGTCCATCGGCGAGAACGCGATGCTGCCGCCGCTGCTCGGTGACGGCTTCCGCCTCCACGCGGGGCTGCTCCTCGCCGCGGGCTCCGCGGTGCTGCTGTGGTGGCTGATGAGCCGCTCCACGATGGGTTTCCATTTCCGCGCCGTCGGCTCGAACCCGCGCGCCGCGCAGGTCGCCGGCATCTCCACCGCCCGCACCTCCTTCCTGGTCCTCGCCGTCGCGGGTGCCCTGGTGGGCCTCGCCGGCGCCGTCCACGTGCTCGGCACCGAGAAGCGCCTCACCGAGGGCGTGGCCGGCAACATCGGCTTCGACGCGATCACCGTGGCGCTGCTGGGCCGCTCCGGTCCCGTGGGCATCGTGCTCGCGGGCCTGCTGTTCGCGGCGCTGTCCACGGGCGGGCGCTTCATGGAGTCCAGCCAGGGCGTCCCGCTCGACCTCGTGCAGGTCATCCAAGTGCTCGTGGTGCTGTTCATCGCGGCCCCGCCGCTGGTGCGCACCCTCATCGGCCTGCGCCACGTCGACAACCCCGGTGCGGCCGCACGCGTCCGCCGCGCCCGGAAGGCCCGAGTCTCGAAGACCGAGGTCGCCGCCTCCGCCGCCGCGACCGCTGAGAGCGTCTCCGGCCCGACCCACCGCGCCGCCGTCGGCCCGGAGGACGCGTCGGTCAAGGATGACGGCCCCTCGGCCGACGGGGGACCGTCCGGCCCCGACGACACGCCTGACGGCGGATCCGCCGACGGACCTCTCGACGGTCCCGACGCGCCCGACGCCGACCAGCCCGCCGACCCGCAGGAGGACGCGCGATGAGCACCGCACCCGTCGTCGTCGCCGACGACTCCGCCGTCGAGCGGAGGCTCGACGACACCCGCCCCGCCAGCTGGTGGCACCTGCCCGTGACCACCACGGTCCTGGGCCTGCTGGCACTGATCTTCTTCGGCCTGCGCGGCATCCCCGGGGTCGAGTCCGCTTTCGTGCTCGCCCGCGAGACGGACCTCAACCCGCTGGGCATCGTGCCCGAGACGATCGCCCTGCCCGCGAAGGGCGGCGCCGTCGGGCTCTCGCTGCTCGCGCTCGCCGCCTCCGCCGCCCTGTGGGTGCTGCACGCCCGGAGCAGCCGGCCCTCGGCCCGGCTGCGGATCACCCTCATCGTCGTCTTCGCGGTCGCCTGGATCCTCGCGTTCATGACCTGGGTCATCTCCGAACGGACCCTCGACGTGACCACCCTGCTCCAGGGCACGATCGTGCTCGCCGTGCCGCTCGCCTTCGGTGCGCTCTCCGGCGTGCTCTCCGAGCGGGCCGGCGTCATCAACATCGCGATCGAGGGCCAGCTGCTGTTCGGCGCCTTCGGGGCCACGCTCATCGGCTCGCTCGCCGGGAATGTGTGGGTGGGCCTCATCGCCGCGCCGCTCATGGCGCTCGTGATGGGGGCGCTGCTCGCGCTGTTCGCGGTCGGCTACCACGTCCAGCAGATCATCGTCGGCGTCGTCCTGAACGTGCTCGCCGTCGGCGTGACCTCGTTCTTCTTCGGCACCGTCATGCGCGACAACCCCTCGCAGTTCAACACCGCGCTGCGCCTGCCCACCCTGCGGATCCCGATCCTGGCGGACCTGCCCGTCGTGGGCCGGGTGCTGTTCGACCAGAACATCCTGGTCTACCTCATGTGGATCATCGTCGCGGTGCTGACCGTCGCCTTGTTCCGCACCCGCTGGGGCCTGCGCGTGCGCGCCGTCGGGGAGCACCCGAAGGCCGCGGATACCGTGGGCATCGCCGTGAACCTCACCCGCTGGAAGAACGTGCTGCTCGGCTCCGCCGTCGCGGGGCTCGGCGGGGCGACCCTCACCATCGGCACCGGCGTCGCCTTCGGCGAGGAGATGAGCGCCGGCAAGGGCTATATCGCGCTCGCCGCGATGATCCTGGGCCGCTACCACCCCGTCGGCGCGCTCCTGGCAGCGCTCACCTTCGCCTTCGCGGACTCGCTCCAGCTGCGGCTCGGCACCATGACCGCGTCCGCGGGCGGGGTCTCCATCCCCGGCGACTTCCTGCTCATGCTCCCCTACATCGTCGCGCTGTTCGCGGTCGCAGGCGTCGTGGGCCGGGTCCGCGTCCCCGCCGCCGACGGCCAGCCCTACATCAAGCAGTGACCGTGCAGGAGGAGACCGCACCGGAGGAGGACTTCACCGCGCTCCTCGCCGTGGCGCGGGAGATCGCCGAGCGAGCCTACGCCCCGTACTCCCGCTTCCGCGTGGGCGCTGCGGCGCGCACAGAGGACGGGCGCCTGGTGCGCGGCTGCAATGTGGAGAACGCCGGCTACGGCGTCACCCTCTGCGCCGAGTGCGGGCTGATCAGCGAGCTGATCGCCGGTGGCGGCGGGAAGCTGCACCGCTTCGTGTGCGTGGGCGGGGACGAGACCCTCGCCCGTGACGAGCGGGACGTGGTCATGCCCTGCGGCCGCTGCCGCCAGCTGCTGTCCGAGCACGCCGGCCCCGACCTCATCGTCCTCACCCCCGAGGGCCCGCGGACCATGGACCAGGTCCTCCCGCAGGCCTTCGGCCCCGCCGATCTCGAGACCTGACCTCGCCCGCTGACCTCAGGAGAGCACCATGAACGCCATCTCGCTCGCCGTCGAGCCCTTCGACGCCGTCGACATCATCCACACCAAGCGCGACGGGGGCCGCCTCGCCCCCGAGCAGATCGACTGGGTGATCGACGCGTACACCCGCGGCGTCGTCGCCGAGGAGCAGATGGCGGCGCTGGCCATGGCGATCTTCGTGCGCGGCATGGAGCGCGAGGAGATCGCGCGCTGGACCACCGCGATGATCGACAGCGGCGAGCGGATGGACTTCGGCGCCCTCGACAAGCCCACCACCGACAAGCACTCCACCGGCGGGGTCGGTGACAAGATCACCCTCCCGCTCGCCCCGCTCGTCGCCTCCTACGGCGTCGCCGTCCCGCAGCTGTCCGGCCGCGGCCTCGGCCACACCGGCGGCACCCTCGACAAGCTCGAGGCGATCCCCGGCTGGCGCGCCGAGCTCAGCAACGAGGAGCTGATGGCGCAGCTCGCGGACGTCGGTGCCGTGATCTGCGCGGCCGGCTCCGGCCTCGCCCCCGCGGACAAGAAGCTCTACGCCCTGCGAGACGTCACCGGCACCGTCGAGGCGATCCCGCTGATCGCCTCCTCGATCATGTCCAAGAAGATCGCCGAGGGCACCGCCGCGCTCACCCTCGACGTGAAGACCGGCGCCGGTGCGTTCATGCGCGAGGAGGCCGATGCGCGCGAGCTCGCCCGCACCATGGTGGACCTCGGCAATGACGCGGGCGTGCGCACCGTCGCCCTGCTCACCGACATGTCCGCGCCGCTGGGCCGCACCGCTGGCAACGCGCTCGAGGTCCGCGAGTCGCTCGAGGTCCTCGCCGGCGGCGGCCCCGCCGACGTGGTCGAGCTGACCTGCGCACTCGCCCGCGAGATGCTCGAGGCGGCCGGGGTGCGCGACGCCGACGTCGAGGCCGCGCTCGCCGACGGCCGCGCGATGGACTCCTGGCGCGGCATGATCGCCGCCCAGGGCGGTGACGTCGACGCGCCGCTGCCCGTCGCGGCCCACGTCGAGGAGCTGCGCGCGAGCGAGGACGGTGTGGTGACTGGTCTGGACGCGATGGGCGTGGGCGTGGCCGCATGGCGCCTCGGCGCTGGCCGCTCCCGTCCGGGCGAGGCCGTGCAGGCCGCCGCCGGGGTCGAGATCGAGAAGCACCTCGGCGAGGAGGTGCGGGCCGGGGACGTCCTCGCCCGCCTCCATACGGACACCCCCGAGCGGATGGGCCGCGCGCTCGAAGCGCTCGAGGGCTCCTGGACTTTCGCTGCCTCTGGCACCGCCGTGCCCGAGCGCCGCATCGTCCTGGACCGCATCGCCTGACCCGCCGGGGCCCGGCCTGGGCCGCCCTCACGTGCCCGGCCATCCCGCACGCCCGCTCCGCGTGCATTCCACGCAGATCGAGACGTGGCTCCCTGCTCCCAAGAGTGTCCTGAAGGAGCAGGGAGCTCCGTCTCGATGCGCGACGGCGAGGTGCCAGGGGGCTCGGACGCTTGGCGGGGTCAGGGGCGGCGCAGCGCGGGCAGGATGTGCTCGGTCATGAGCGGTGCGAGGCGCGTGCCGGTCGCGGGCCGGTCCACCGGGAACCAGCGGTGATCGGCGAGCTCAGCCCGGACCGTGAGCGGTTCGGGCAGGACGCGGTCCGTGCGGAACACGGTGGAGCGGACCCGGGTGCTGGGCTCGTTCGCGGCGGCCGCCTCGAACTCGCCGAGAAGCTCGAGCTCCGCCTCCTCGAGCCGCACCCCGAGCTCCTCCTCGACCTCACGGAGCGCCGCCTCGAGTGCGGTCTCACCGGCCTCGAGCTTCCCACCCACCTGCATGTAGGAGCCGGTGCCGCGCTTGCGCACCGCGAGCAGCTCCCGCCCGTCCTCTCCGTCCCGCAGGAAGGCGACGGCGGTGATCCGCAGGACCTGCGTCGCGGTGCCCAGCGGGCGCTGGCAGCGGTCCGCGGCGGCGAGGACCGTGAGCTGACGCAGCAGCTCGGTGCCTTCGTGCAGGCCGACGGGGCGCATCCCTGCACCGCGCCAGCGGGCGAGGTCGCCCCGTTGCTCGCGCGCGAGAGCCCAGCCACGGCGCAGCAGCGTCAGCGGGGGCTTCCGCCCTTCGCGCAGGTCGCGGGCGAGGCGCAGCGAGAACACCAGCGGCGTCGGGCGGTGCAGCACGATCGCGTCGGCGAGCAGCCCCATCGCGCGCAGCGGGGCGATGAGCTCCGCGGCGAAGATGCCCTCGGCGATGAGCAGCTCGGCGTCCTGCACGTCCAGCGTCGTGGTGCCGGTGCGGCGCGAGAGCGGGATCGAGTAGACCGGCACCTCGGCCGTGCCGTCGTGGGCGAGAGCGGTGAGCGCCTCGAGCGCGGCGCCTCCATCCCAGGAGGCTGGATCGTCCCAGTCCACGATCCCGAAGCGGCGGGGGAGAGAGGGATCGTCGTGGTCGCGATAGAACTCGTCCAGCGGCACGGTGGGCAGCCCGGCCCGGCGCGACATGAGCCCCTTCCCGCTGCCCGAGGGCCCGGCGACGATGACGATGCGGCGCGGGGGACGGGGGCGGAGAGCAGGGCCGGTCATGGGATCCGATCCTACGGGGGCGGGCCCGCCGCTCGAGGCGACGGGCGGGTCTGCGGGGTGCGAGGACGCTCACGCGCAGACGCTCATGCGGGGCGCTCACATGCACTCGGGCGGGAGCAGAACGCGCACTTCCTCTCAGAGCCATGGAGAGGTTCGCGTGCTGTGCAGTGCGCTGCCCTCCGGCGTGGGAGGATCCCGTCATGACCGCTCTCGAGAACACTCAGCTCGCCCAGCTCATCGATCACACCCTGCTCAAGCCCGAGGCCACCCGCGCCGACGTCGACGCCCTCGCCCGTGAGGCGGAGGCTCTCGGCACTTATTCGATCTGCGTCTCGCCCTCGATGCTCCCCGTCGAGACCAGCGTGAAGGTCGCGACCGTCTGCGGATTCCCCTCCGGGCAGCACGCCCCCGCGATCAAGGCCGCCGAAGCCGCGGACTCCGCCGCCAAGGGCGCCGACGAGATCGACATGGTGCTCAACGTCGGCCTCGCCCGTTCCGGTGACTTCGCGGCCGTCGAGGCCGAGATCCGCGCGGTGCGCGAGGCCGCGCCCGCCCCAGTGGTGCTGAAGGTCATCATCGAGTCCGCCGCGCTGGATGATGCGCAGATCGTCGGCGTCTGCGAGGCCGCCGAGCGTGCCAGCGCGGACTTTGTGAAGACCTCCACCGGCTTCCACCCCGCCGGCGGTGCTTCTGAGCATGCCGTCGCGCTGATGCGCCAGACCGTCGGCGACCGCCTGGGCGTGAAGGCCTCCGGCGGGATCCGCACCCGTGAGGCGGCCGAGGCGATGGTCGTCGCGGGCGCGAGCCGGCTGGGCCTGTCCTCCTCGAAGGCCATCCTCGAGGGCGGCACCGGCAGCGGCTACTGAGCCTCGCTAGCAGCAGAAGGCCCGGCCAGGAGGATTCCTGGCCGGGCCTTCTGCTATGCGGAGTCCGCGAGCGGATCAGGCGCCCGTGAGGGCACGGCGCATGTCCTCGGTGAGCGTCGCCAGATGCTCCGCCGCCGTGGCGCGCACGGCGCCGATCCCGGCCGCATCGGCCCCGGCGGGAACCTCCTCGCGCACCTCCAGATAGCACTTGAGCTTCGGCTCCGTGCCCGAGGGACGCACGATCACGCGCGCATCATCGGCCGTGACCAGCAGCATCCCGTCCGTCGGCGGGAGCCCCGTCGAGGCGACCGAGCCCTCAGCGAGGTCCTGCACCGTGGTGACCGCATGCCCGGCCAGCTCCTGCGGCGGCTCGGCGCGCAGGCGCGCCATCATCACGTCCCGCTCCGAGAGCTCGGTGACGCGCAGTGAGAGCTGCGAGGTCGCGAACAGGCCGTGCGTGCGGGAGAGCTCGTCCAGGCGGCCCACGAGCGTGGTCCCCTCGGACTTCGCGAGCGCCGCCATCTCCGCGACGGCGAGCGCTGCGGAGAGACCGTCCTTGTCCCGCACCACCTCGGGCAGCACGCAGTAGCCGATCGCCTCCTCGTAGCCGAAGGTGATCCCCTCCGCGCGGGTGATCCACTTGAAGCCGGTGAGGGTGGTTGCCGCGTCCAGGCCCGCCGCCTCGGCGATCCGGCCCAGCCAGCGGCTGGAGACGATCGAGTTCGCGACTGTGCCGGTCAGGCCGTGACGGCGGATCAGGTGGTCGCCGAGCAGCACCCCGAGCTCGTCACCGGTGAGCATCCGCCAGTCGCCGAGGTGCGGGTCGAGGACCGCGGCGGCGCAGCGATCCGCGTCGGGGTCGTTGGCGATCACCACGTCCGCCTCGAGAGTGCGGGCGAGCTCGAGCGCGAGATCGATCGCGCCGGGCTCCTCCGGGTTCGGGAACGCGACGGTGGGGAAGTCCGGGTCCGGATCGGCCTGCTTCGCGACCGGATGCACCTCGGTGAACCCGGTCCGATGCAGTGCCGCGAGCGCCAGCTCGGTGCCGACGCCGTGCATCGCGGTGTGCACGATCCGCACCTCGCGCGGCCCCTCGGGGGCCAGCAGGGCACAGATCGCCGCGAGATAGTCCTCGCGCAGCTGCTCGCCCAGCAGCTCCCAGCCGCTGGGAGCGACCTCGATCCCGGCCACCGGGCCGACAGCGGCGATGCGGGCGGCGATCTGGGCGTCCGACGGCGGCACGATCTGCACGCCCTGCCCCGAGGGCTCCGCGGCGCGGCCACCGAGGTAGACCTTGTAGCCGTTGTCCGCGGGCGGATTGTGGCTCGCCGTGACCACGATCCCGGCATCGGCCTGCAGGTGGCGGACCGCGAAGGCGACCAGCGGCGTGGGGCCGAAGCGCTCCAGCAGCAGCACCTTGCAGCCGGCCGCCGTCATGATCGCAGCGGAGCGGCGGGCGAAGGCCTCGGAGTTGCAGCGGGCGTCGTAGCCGATCACGACGACAGGCTCGGGGAGCTCGAGGTCGCCGGTGAGGTGGTCGGCGAGGCCGCGGGCGGCACGGGAGACGACGGCGAGGTTCATGCGGTGCGGGCCCGGTGCCATGCGGCCGCGCAGCCCGGCGGTGCCGAACTCGAGGTCGCCGGAGAAGGCGTCCTCGATCTCTTCGCGGGCCGCCACGTCACCGTTGCCGGCCTGTTCGAGCAGGCTGGTCAGCGCCGCGGCGGTGACTGCGTCGGGGTCGTCCGCGATCCAGTCCCGCACCCGCTCCTCGAGCGCCGGGTCCAGGCCGTCGGCGGGGGAGAGTCCCTCGCTCATGCCGCGCCGCCGGCGGTCGCGGGAGCGGTGATGCGGCGGACGGTCTCGGCGAGCAGGCGGGAGATCCGCGGTCCTGCCTCGCGGCCGGCCTCGAGGACCTCCTCGTGGCTGAGCTTCTCCCCGGAGATGCCGGCGGCGAGGTTCGTGACCAGCGAGATGCCCAGCACGTCCAGGCCCGCCTCGCGCGCCGCGATCGCCTCGAGCGCCGTGGACATGCCCACCAGGTGTGCGCCGATGGTCTTGGCCATCTGCACCTCGGCGGGGGTCTCGTAGGTGGGGCCGGAGAACTGCATGTACACGCCCTCGTCGAGGCTCGGATCGACCTCCCGCGCGATCTCGCGCAGCGCCGGGGTGTACAGGTCCGTGAGGTCCACGAAGTTCGCGCCGGCCAGCGGGGTCGCGCCGGTGAAGTTGATCTGGTCGCTGATCAGCACGGGGGTGCCGGGCGTCCACGACGGGTTGATGCCGCCGCAGCCGTTGGTGAGGACCATGGTGCGGGCGCCGGTCGCGGCGGCGGTGCGCACACCGTGCACGACCGCGTCCACGCCTGCGCCCTCGTAGAAGTGGGTGCGCGCGCCGAGCACGAGTGCGCGGGCGCCGGTGCCCTCGATCTGGATCGAGCGCAGCGTGCCCACATGGCCGGCGACGGCCGGCGGGCGGAAGCCGGGAATGGAGGTCGCGTCGGCCTGCCACACTGTCTCGCCCAGCAGGTCCGCGGCACCGGACCAGCCCGAGCCGAGCGTGAGCGCGAGATCGTGGGAGGGGACGCCGCTGGCCTCCGCGATCGCGGCGGCGGCGTCACGGGCGAGCTGGTACGGATCGGTGTGCGAAGCAGTCATGGACTGAAGGTAGCGCAGGACGGCCACCGTCGCAGGCTCCCGGGCAGTGCCGCGAACCAGACCCCTGTCACCTCGGGCTTTGTCACAATGAAGAGGTGAGAGATCCGAGCATCGCCCTGCCCGCCGACCCTGACCGTGTACCTCGCGCGAGCGATGATCCGCAGGTGGTGATCATCGGCGGAGGACCCGGCGGCTACGAGGCCGCGCTCACCGCCGCTCGGCACGGTGCCCGCACGATCCTGGTCGAGGACCGGGGCGTGGGCGGCGCCGCCGTCCTCACCGACGTGGTGCCCAGCAAGACCCTCATCGCGACCGCCGAGGTGCTCGACCTCGTCGCCGGCTCCGCTCGGCTCGGGATCCGCGACGCCGACGACGGCACCGCCCCGACGGCCGAGACGCTCGACGTGGACCTCGCCGCCGTCAACGCGCGCGTGCGCCGTCTGGCCGAGGCGCAGTCCGCGGACATCTGTGCGGGCCTGGACGAGGCGGGCGTGGAGGTCATCTCGGGCCAGGGGCGCCTGGCCGGAGCGGACCGGGTCGAGGTCCTGGATCCTGTCGGGCAGATCGTGCGGACCCTCGAGGCCGACGTGACGCTCCTGGCCGTCGGTGCCCGGCCGCGAGAGCTGCCCGACGCGCCCAGCGACGGCGAGCGGATCCTGAACTGGACCCAGCTGTACGCTCTGGACGCCCTGCCCGAGCACCTGATCGTCGTCGGCTCCGGCGTGACCGGGGCCGAGTTCGCCAGTGCCTACCGGGCGCTCGGCAGCGAGGTCACCCTCGTCTCCTCCCGTGAGAAGGTCCTGCCCGGCACCGACCCCGACGCCGCCGACGTCCTCGAGGACGCTTTCGCGCGCCGCGGCGTCACCGTCCGCTCCCGCACGCGGGCCGCCGGGGCGCGGCGCACGGCCGACGGGGTCATCGTCACCCTCACCTCCGGGGAGGAGATCGAAGGCAGCCACGTCCTCATGGCGCTCGGCGGGATCCCCTGGACCGCGGACCTGGGCCTGGAGACCGCGGGAGTGCGGGTGCGGGAGAGCGGCCACATCGAGACCGACCGGGTCTCGCGCACCTCCGTGCGCGGGATCTACGCAGCCGGTGACTGCACCGGCGTGTACCCGCTCGCCTCCGTCGCCGCGATGCAGGGACGGATCGCGATGCACCACGCTCTCGGTGACGCAGTCTCCCCGCTGATCGCTGCGCAGGTCCCCTCCGCGATCTTCACCAGCCCCGAGATCGCGGTGGTGGGGGTGAGCGAGGAGGAGGTCGCCTCCGGTGAGGTGCGCGCTGAGGTGCTCGTCCTGGGCCTGGGGAAGAATCCGCGCGCGAAGATGCAGGGCCTCACCGAGGGGTTCGTGAAGCTCATCGTGCGCCCGGACTCCCACACGGTGCTCGGCGCGGTCGTGGTCGCGCCGCGGGCGAGCGAGCTGATCCTGCCGTACACGCTCGCCGTCGCGCATCGCCTCACGGCCGAGCAGGTCGCCAGCACCTTCACGATCTACCCCTCGCTCACCGGCTCCCTCGCCGAGGTCGCCCGCCGCCAGGTCCTCTCCCGCGACACCTGACCCACCCGCCCGTCCCCGCACACGGTGTTGCCCGCCAGGCTTCCGGGAATGGAAGTCAGGCGGGCAACACCGTACGGGGCCAGGACCGGGCCCGGCAGGGGCCGGGCCGGGTGGGCCCGGGGTATCAGTCCTCGATCGAGCAGAGGACGGCGCCGGTGGAGACGGTGGCCCCGACCTCGGCGTCCAGGCCCCGGACGATGCCGGAGCGCGGCGCGGTGATCGGCTGCTCCATCTTCATCGCCTCGAGGACCACGAGCACATCCCCATCGGCGACCGACTGCCCCTCCTCGGCGACGACCTTCACGATCGTGCCCTGCATCGGCGCGGCCACGCTGTTGCCGCTCGCCACAGAGGAGCCACCGCTGCGGTGCTGGCGCTTGCGGGGCTGTCGCACCGCGGCCTGCGGGGCGCGCAGCGAGGCGGGAAGGCTGATCTCGACGCGGCGGCCGTCCACCTCGACCACGACGGACTCGCGGTCCTCGGGCTCCTCGGGCTGCGAAGGCAGCGGGGCGGCGGGCAGGTCACCGGTGAACTCGGTCTCGATCCAGGTGGTGTGGACCGAGAAGGGCTCCTCGACATCCTCCGGGGTGAAGGCCGGGTCCGCCATGACCGCACGGTGGAAGGGGATCACCGTCGGGATCCCCTCGATGCGGAACTCGGCCAGGGCGCGGCGGGAGCGCTCGATGGCCTCCTGGCGTGTCGCACCGGTGACGATGAGCTTGGCGAGCATCGAGTCGAAGGCACCGGAGAGCTCATCGCCGGAGCGGACACCGGTCTCGACGCGCACGCCCGGGCCGGAGGGGGCCTCGAAACGCTGGATGCGGCCGGGGGAGGGCATGAAGCCGCGGCCCGGGTCCTCGCCGTTGATGCGGAACTCGAAGGAGTGGCCGCGCACGGCCGGGTCCTCGGAGCTGATGCGCTCGCCGGCCGCGATCCGCAGCTGCTCGCGCACGAGGTCCACGCCCGCGACCTCCTCGGTCACGGGGTGCTCGACCTGGAGGCGGGTGTTGACCTCGAGGAAGGAGATCGTGCCGTCCTTGCCGACGAGGAACTCGCAG
>Ga0079224_100009759_pt1 | contig 13127 bp, 19 predicted proteins | sample Stecom2015_FD_80414 | JGI IMG/M metagenome (GOLD analysis project Ga0079224, IMG submission 80414) | Agricultural soil microbial communities from Utah to study Nitrogen management - Steer compost 2015 | ecosystem: Environmental > Terrestrial > Soil > Agricultural land | place: USA: Utah... | reverse complement strand
TGAGGATATTCAGGAGACGGATACTGCGGCAGAAACGACCGTTTTTGACCGGACAGATGAGAATGCCCGCGAGGCGTGTTTGGATGCGGCAAAACTCGACGGCAAATGAAGCACGGGATACACCAGAGCCGAGTTGAGTTTTGGCCAAAGCCAAGAACATCAATTATGACTTCCAATCTTTCAAAACAGATCGAAGCCGCGATGAAGATCGCGGCATTCGAACAGCTTGAGGATAGCAAAGATTTTTACGGCGAGATACCGGGCTATCAAGGTGTGTGGGCTTCGGCCCCGACGCTAGGCGAATGCCGCGACCAGCTTGCCGACGCATTGGCCGCTTGGCTCGAATTTCGAACCGATAACAATTTATGACCGACGAACTCAAGGCCGCGATCGCAAACGATCCGCGCATAACCGAGGATGCGACGCTAGTTTGTCTGCAATGCTCATTGCCGCAGTGTCGCGAGGGAAGCCCCGAATGCTTGCTTGCGGAGCTCTGTCCGTCATACTCGAACGTCAACATTAACGAATATCACCGTCGAAAGCGTCGCGAGCGGATCGCTCGATCTCAAATGGTATGAAACTTGGCTATGCGCGTGTTTCACGCGAAGATCAGAATCTTGACCTGCAATTAGACGCTTTGAAGGCCGCCGGAGCCGAGCGGATATTCACCGACAAAGCGAGCGGAGCCTACGCGGCCCGGCCCGGCCTGAATGAAATGCTTGGGCAGTTACGCGCCGGGGATACCGTGATCGTTTGGCGTCTCGATCGGCTTGCGCGTTCGCTTAAAGACCTGATCGAGCTTGCCGCACGTCTCGAAGCGAATGATGTTGGCCTAATGCTTTTGAACGAGCGGATCGACACTTCGAGCGTCGCAGGCCGCCTATTCTTTCAGATATTCGGAGCGATCGCCGAGTTCGAGCGTAACCTGATCCGAGAGCGAACGTCGGCGGGCCTTGCCGCCGCGAAGGCCCGTGGAAAGACAGGCGGGCGTCGGCGCATACTCGATGCCGACAAACAACGCTCGATCGCGATCCTTGTCGAAGCCGCAAGAGCGAAGGGCGAAGCACCGTCGGCCCGTGCGATCGCAAATACCGTCGGCGCAAGCGAACGGACGATTCGCCGCTTTATCGCGGGCCAATACGAGTAAAAAACTCGAGTTCTATAACCGACAATTTGAGGCGTGAGAGAACGCCGAGGATCTTTGATTGTAGATCTTCGGCGTTCGGCTTTACGGGCAGGAGCTTAGGCGAGATGCGAGCGGAATACTGAAAGAGTTTATGGCGGGATGTTCCTTTTACGCCTTTGCCTTGCTTGGCGAATTGCCGCGAAGATAGCCGTCGATCGTGTCGCGAAGAACGGTCAGAGCCTTGCGCTTGGCGTTGTCCGTATTGTTTTCGAGGGCCGCGATCGCCGGAGCCATTGCGACGCAGATATTGCCCGCCGCGTCGTCCGTTCCCGTGCCGTCGTCGTCCTTATCCTTGAGATACGTTCCGAGACGAAGCAGGCCAGCCGCGATAAGCGGATAAAGAGCATCAAGAGGCAGATATTTGAGTATGTGTTCCATTGCTATTGTCCTTCCTTTTTGTGTTTTTTATATTTCCGACGTTCGAGATCATCGTCCGCGGATTCGAGATTTACATTGAGAATGCGTTGCACGATCGTAACCACGACCGAGCCCGCCTTTGCTTCGGTCAAAGCGACCAAAGCCCGAATGATAATCAACGCCAAAAGCGACGTTAAAAAGTAAGTCAGCCCGACGTATTCAGGCGTTTCGATGCCGCGATTCTCGATGATCGCAGAGCCGAATACGAGGCCAACGATCGTTGCCATTAGACCCTTGACGACTTGCCGCCAAAACGTCTTTTCCGGGCGAATGTAGGCAAGCACGAGCGAGCCGCAAACGCTTGTTCCGACCGCTAGAGCGATGTATTGCCAATCGACAGCTAGGCCGATCGACGTGAGAACAAAAGACGACGTAGAGAGAACGAGATAGAGAGCCTTCATAAACGGCGGTGTCGCGTGTTCAGCAAGGATGCGGGAGTGCGGGATCATCATTTTCTTAGGCATCTAGCACCAACACGACAGCGAGCAGGCCGAGCATCGCGTAAGCAAAAGTGTGATCCGTTGATCGTGCAGACGAATTGACGCTCGCAGACAGGCCGACCGTTCCCGTTGCCTTGGCGTTGCCGAGGATCGTTGCGACGTAGTTCTTTGTTTCGGCGAACGGCGGGATGCCCTTGTATTGTTGAACGCGGCCTTCTCCGGCGTTGTATCCGGCGAGAGCAAGAGCATAATCGCCGTGAATATATGATTGCTTCAAAAGCCAATTCATATACTTGCCCCAACCGTCCAGAGAGCTTTCAATATCGCTACGATTCACGCCGAAGCGTTTGGCCGTGGCCGGCATAAATTGCGCGATACCGCAAGCTCCGGCACCGGAACAACCGCTTGAGCGAAAGCGATTCTCTTGCCAGAGTTGCCAGATCCCGATCGTCGGATCGACGCTCCACTTGTTCGCATAAAAAATTATGCGTTCGCGGATCGCGTTGTATTGTGCATCAAAAGGCCCGGCCATAATCGCTAATCATTCTCGACCAGCAGGAATGTAACGGCCCGCTGTTTGAGTTCGTCCATTAGTTCGTAAACTGCACCTTGGAATTGCCAATATTGAGCGCGTGGAAAAGTGAGACAACCTTCGCTCCAAGTGTCATCGTCGCCGCCGTAATGAAAGTTGATCCCGTGTCGTCCGACGTCGACGCGCGTTTGCCCGTCGCGTGAAACACGATCTTCGACGATCTGCAAGGCCGCGTATTTGCCCTTATGCCGCCATTTGACGGCCTTGTAAATGCCCGGCACGAGCGAGGCGATGCCCTTGCGATATTTAGACGGATCGACGTTGCAGTTATAGCTAACGAAATCATCAGCCGTTACGAGAAACATCGCGTCGTCATACAAGTTGCGATCATTCTGATAAGGCTTGCCCATTGTCCGCAGATAGTAACCGCGAACGCCGATAATCAGGATCGGACAAGCATTCAGATCGAGGCCAGCATCAGCCGCGTATTTGAGCACGTCGGCCCGCGTTGCCTTGGGCCTTGAGCGTGGAAGTATGCGCCTCATTCTTTCGCTTTCTTCGCTTTCTTCGGAGCGAGTTTCGCGGCCTTATATGCCTCGATCCCGTTGCGCGTTTCTTCGTCGGCATCACGCCATTGCTCGACCTCGGCGACGATCGCACCGATCGACGCTTCACAGCCCGCAATACTTCCGAGCTTTTCGACGAACGCGGCCTCGACCGCTTTGCGAACATCGCCGCCCTTCGCGGCCTTCAAAATTTCTTCAATTTCGTTTTTTGTCATTGTTATTTTTCCTTTTCGTAATTACGGGAATACCTCGATATAGAAAGAAGGTTCTTCCGTGGCGTTGTAACCCATTTCTTGAGCCGTCGTTCCGTCCAAGCCATAGCATCGGACGTCAAAAGAAGAAGTCGTTACATTGCGTATTGTGCAAAGAGAATCGCCGTAAATATTCGGCACATAGGCCGGGCCGAGGACAAGCGTCTTTCCGGCTGTTAGGATTGCCGAGGAGAAGGTCGCCGTATAGTTTCCAACACTATTGTAAGTCCAAGTGATCGTTGTGCCCGTGTTATTGTAGAGCGTCAAAAAAAGTGTCGGCGGATTCGTGCTGGATTGCCGTGCACGAAAAACATATCGAAGCGTCGCCGGAGCCACCGCCGCACCGTCGATCGTTGTAGTTCGACCTGCACACTTATTGATCGAAATATCACCCTTTTTCGTGATCGCGATCTTTGCCGAGGATGTTGATCCGGAACAGCGTTGCGTGAGCTTCTTAGTTTGAGCGTTGCCCGTGAGCGAGACCGCCGTCAGAATGACTGCAAAGCCGATCAGCCGGAATAGGAATGCGGCCGCATCAGCGGCCCGATATAGATTTGTCAGAAACTTCATTGTCTTTTTGTCTCCTTGTTATGGATAAACTTCGATCTCGACGCGGACAGCACGGGCAAGGTCAACAGGCGTTCCCGATGCCGAGCCGAGCACTATGAATTGAGCTTGCGTTGTCGAAGTTGGAACGAGTCCCCAGATCGCCGCATCGTAAGCGACCGAGCCGGACGAATACGCAGTTTTGTTCGCAGTAAAGACCGCCGAGCTTGCCGTCGCGTTATAAACGCCCGCCGAGACGCGCGTCCAAGTGATCGTCGCACCGAGCGTATTCTCAAGCACCGTCGCAACCGGATCGCTTCCACCCGATTGCGAGACAAGAGCAACATAGCGCTTGGGCTGTGCGACACCGTTGATCGTCAAAGAACGATTCGGGCAAGGCTTGATCTCAATATCGCCGTAACGCGAGACTTCGACGCGGGCATATTCATTCGACGAGCCGGAACATTTGCGGACAAGCCGCTTGCTTTGCGCACAGCTTGCCGAGACGAGCATCATCAAGATCAGTGGCAGTAATATTCGCTTCATTTCTTTTTCACTTCCTTGGACGTATCCGCGTCCCGTTTCGGCCTCGAAAGCCGTTCGATCGTGGCCCGATATTGACGAAGCGAATTCTCGATCGCCCGTATCATATCTAGGCCGTCGCTTATCGCGGCCTTCGCCTTTAGAATTTCTAATTCTGTTTCGTCGATCTCAACCATTATTTAATTCAATTTGCCGCGAGTTATGCCGCCCGCATCCGTATCGACGGCGGCGTTACGTTGGCGACAAGATCGTTCTTTGTAAAACCCCAATTCGCCGGAGCCGGATTTGCAAAGGTCAGCGTCCGACGAAGCACCGTGTAATAACTTGTGCCAGTCGCACCGCCAACGCCAAGATTTACGGCAGATGCGACCGCGACCGTTCGAAGCGTTGCCGTCGAACTTTCCCGAATGCCGAGCCAGTATTGTCGGCCCGCATCGAACGTGAATGACAGAGCTTCGCTTTTGAAGCCCGTTGTCCCGAAATCCAAGTTCCCTGATTCAAAGAGCAACGCGTCCGGCCAGTTGTCCGCACCGCTTGCGTATATCACGATCTTGCCAAGTGCCGCCGCAATGGCCGTCGAAACGAGAACGCCAATAATATCGATCGGCAAATGATCCGACGTGTAGAACGGCGCAAGCGTGATCCGATTGGCCGCACCTGCAAGAGCACCCGACGCCGAGCCTTGAAAGCAGTTGTCGTAATAATTCCCGACGACGATGCCGCCCGCGTTCGGACTTGCGAAATTCGAGATACACGAGATCCGTTTATGCACCGAGGAGCGATCGCCACGAGCTTCGACCATTTCGGCAAGACTCGCATACTTCGAATCAAAGTAACCTTCGTTTGCATACATATCCGACATCGGATGATCTAGCTCTCTTTCGCCACCTGTTGCGAAGCACCCGTCGGAAACTTCGCTTTGAACGCGACCTTGCCACCTTCGAGGATCGCAAATAGCACTACGCGGCCCGCCGCCGGAGCCGCAGGCTCGACATCGACGACCGCGAAATGCAACGGCCCGGAAAACAACGACGGAACATCGCTTTCGCTATGCAGGAACCAACCGTCCGAAGTGTTGTCAAAAGTTCCGGCGTCGGCGTGAAGCCCGTAGATCGATCCCCAAGAGCCGGAGCCGCTTTTCGTGAAAGATTCGAGATAGACGCCGTAAGCCTTCGTTGCCGTGCAGTTGTTATTTGCGACACCCCAAACATTGAGGCCGATGACTTCATCGCCGACAACAGGAGATCCGCTTGGGCTTGATTCGATGACGGCCTCGACCGCGACACTTCGGCCCGTGTTCGCGTGATGCCCAAAGCCCGTATGCCCCGAAATACCGCAAACGAACGGCAGGCCGCCGCTTGCATTGACGCTCCCCGGTGTTGCCGAGAAAAAGCCGCCGTAAGCGTAATCAGTAGGCCATTCGAGATTAAGTCGCGAAGCATAGCCATACATTTCGAGAACGCCCGTCGTGTTGTAATTCGAGGCATAAACTTCGTGTCCCGTGATCGACGCATCAGTTGGCGAACCTTGCGTTTCAAGATAGATCGATTCGCCCTTGATGTATTGATCCGTTCCCGAAAGCGAGAATTTATACTTTTGCGAAATGCCAGCTTGTCCGTTCGCCGATGCCGGAACAGTCTGAAAATCATCGCTACCAAATGCGAGATACGACGGAAAATCAGGTTCAAAATCTTCGTCGAAAAGTTTGACCGAGCGGCCTTGTCCGGCGAGCAGAAGAATATCGCCGCGTCGCGTGATCTCGACCGAGGCGAAATCATCGTCGCCGTAAATGCGCCGTGAAAGTCTGACAAGTTCGCGTGTTGTTGACATAGCATCAATTAAAGAACGTGTAATGGATCGTGATCGTCGGAGCTCCGGCCTTTATCGGCACACGGATCGTTACTTGCCGGAGATTGTTCACAGGCAAAAGATCCGTCGTTTGCGAGATAAAGAGTTGATGCGCAATTTCACCGCCGAAGCCGTAATAAACTTCGTTGTCCGTATCCAAAAAGTCCGGCCCGACAACCGTAAATTGCTCGTCGTCCGAGGCATTCCACCGCGAAAGCATTACGGCCTTGCAAGGCTGATCCGGCAAGTTGATCGTTTTGCCCGCCGGAATGACGACCGAGGCCGACCGAGCTTCGCCTTTGAAATTCGAATCGCACATAGTTCCTTTACACCGTCTCACAGATCCAAGTGATCGTGTTGCCCGTTTGATCGTCAAAAGTTGCATTATCGACGCCACCATTCGTTATGCGCACAACCTCGATCTGATTGTCCGATTTGAGATAGATCGGCTTCGAGAACCACTGATAGGCTTCGCCCGATTGATCGCTTTCGCCCGCAACGGCCCAAACAGGCGTCGGCCTTGGTGTCCAAGAAGGCTCACCGTTGATATTGAGTTCGATAAGCGAATTCGCAAGCGTCGTCCGAATACCGCGAAGCAAGAGCGGCATTTCGACCCGAGGCGTCAGGAGATTTTCAACGACACCGCCGACACCCGCGACGTCAAACGAGACGTCTTGTTTCAAGAGCAATGGCGTCGGAGCCGGAGCGAGCCGGAGCCGTTGTTCTATAACCGCCTTTTCGGCATCGTCGAGAAGATCTTCGCCGTAAGCCGGATTGAGAACGCGCACACCGACAAGCACAACATTCGCCACTTCGGGATCCGCAGTTGCGTCCTGCTTGAACATTTCGACCGTTACGCGAGTGCCCTTCTCGACCGTGATCGGCTGAGGCAAATAGAACGTGCCATTTTGGCCCGGGGAAATGCCCGCCGTCGTTCCGGCAATATCGTCGGCCCGAAGGTGCAAATTCACAGAATCGCCGATACGCACGAGCGAACGATCGCTTTCAGTTTGTCGGACGTTGATCGACCGTTGAGGCGTATCCGTCTTGATGCCCGTGATAATCACGTCGTAGCTAAGCGCGGGCGTGAGATCGCGATAAGGTGTCGTTTGAGCCGCCGCCGTCATTGAGAACTGCAACGGCAGAAATAGCGGCCTTGTCGCGAGTGCGGACTGTATCCGCGAGCGACGTTTTGCGTCGAAATCGGCCTGCAATGCGGCTTGCCGCGAGGGATTCGACCGGATAGCGATCAGGTGATCGAGCGTCTGTCTTTGTCCATTCCAATTCATAGCGTCTTAATATCCAAAACGGTCAGTTTGTTAAATGCGGCATCGTCGGCCTTCTTAATCTAAAGGCCCGCGAAGCCGGAGAATTACGGGATATACGTCGAGATCTTCTTACCGAGCAACGAGACGCCGATCTGAAAATCGGCCTGCGGTGTCCACGTTGCGACAAGCGGCTCGATAACACACGCAAACTTGTCCTCGGAGCGAAGCACCTTCGGACGCGAGAGCAAGTTCCAGCTAACCTGATAGCCGTTCTGGACGAAGCCCGCGTTCGGCGAGCCGAAAGCACCCGAAAAGCCGAACGGCGACGGGAAATGCTTGAGCTTGCCCCGCAGTTTCACGTCCTCATTGCGGACATACTGCAATTCGAATTGCTCGGAGATCGCCTTCATATGATTCGCCGCCGAATACACGACCGACGCGACATAATTCGGCGTGATGATCTCGCCGCGTGTTCCCACCAATGTTGGGAGTTCGGACGTGAGCACGACATCGACGCAAATCTGTTCGAGAATGAACGTCGTCCCGCCCTCAAATTCGCCGTCAGAGATCATATTTGTCAGATACGCTCCCTTTTCAGGGATATTCGTGCCCGAATTGACGACCGAGCTATCCTGTGATTTGCCCTTTGTGAACAAGCTCGCCTTCTGGCCCTGTGTGATAGCAGTGCCAGCCTTATATACAGCAGTGTCGTAATACACTGCATTCTCGACGTTCACGAAGTTGCCTTGAAGCGCGTAATACTGTGCGAGCGGCATCTGCGAGAGCTGATCGAGCGAGAGTTCCACTATTCCAAGGGGATTATTGTTCGTTGCCGGTTTCTGCCCTGCAACGCCAACAGTCTGTGGTGATTTAGCCATTGTTAAGTTACCTTCCTTTTTGAATTTTTCCTTCGCGTTGCCGCGTCCTTAGCCAACCTGATAGGCAGGCACATTCCATTCGCCGTAAAGCCCCGCCGTATTCCCGTCATCAGCCGCCGGAGCAGGCGACAGCACACCGCCGCCGCCAGCACCGAGACCGAACGAGGCCGCCGCCTTCGCGACGACCGGGAACAGATAGAGCTTCATTACGTCGATCGCCGCCGACGTGAGGATCACGAGTGCGATCTCGGACTTGTATTTGCCGAGAACGGGCAGTTTCGAGCCGTATGAATTGATCGCCCAAGCACCGCCGAGCTTCACGCCCACGCGGACGAGGCTTGACGTGTTCGGGATGAGATACGACGCGGCCACATCGAACAGCGACACACCGACGCCGGCCATTGCCGCCGTTGCGATGAGAGCCGATGCCGAAGTGATCGGATTCGAGCGACGCCGGATTGAAGGATTGCGACGCCTTGCAACCGTCTTTTTAACGACGGGATTCGAGCGACGACGCCCTTTCGCCTTGCGACGCGAGCCATTGATCGAAAGTTGACGGCCACCGGACGGATTAAAGACCAACGCCGTTTTTGCCTTTCTTTTAGTCATTTGAGTTACCTTCCTTTTATTAGTCTTACTTTCCCGTCCGCAGTCTTAAAATTAACCTTTCTAATAACTGCGTCGAAAAATTTTTGAGGCTTAGTTCACGATGCCGCGAGCCTCGATCTTGTATTTACCGCCGCGAATTATCGGATAACCTTCGCGATCGACGCAAAGCGTCGGACGATGCCCCGTATCTTCGCCAAGCTGGTGAATGTAATGCGTGTAAGCGTGATCGCCGTGATGCGGCTTTCGTGTCCCATAAACAACGTGTTCGATCTCGCCGATAGGATTGATCTCATTTGTTTTTGCCTTGGGATTTGCCTTCGCGAATTTACCGCCCGCGATCCAGAGCTTGCCGCCGGACGCCGCAAGCCTGAAACGCTTGCCATTGAATTTGTATATCTTCCCGTTGACCTTGAGTTCGATCAGATCGCCGAGTTGATCGAGCCGTTCCGGAGCGTGTCGCGAGACCGCAAGCCTTTCGGCCTTTGTAGCTTCGCGGCCCTGAAACATTTCATACGTCCTTCGACGCGGAACCTTGACCGGATTCTTTCGCTTTCGGCGACGGCCACCGATATAGTCCCTTATATCGAGAACGCGAAGGCGATCATATTTGCCCTTATTCTCCGGACGTTCGAGAATTGCCTTAAGCTTGTATGAATCCGGTAAGGTAGCCGCAGATTCGATAAACTCAAGTGCCCACTTATTCCCACCAGCAACGTGCCCCATAATCGCCCACGGCTCACGAACATCATATTCGTCCGCAGGATTTTCGACGAGCTTCTTGCCCTTGCCCTTGGCGAATTTACGCGCCGCCGCGAGCGTCTTGAATTTTGAAACGCCGTCCATATTTCCGTCGTGGACGTAGAAGCCGAGCGTATCATCGCCGCGAGAGATCGTCAGCAGATACAGATCGCCGTCGATCGCCTTTGCCTTCGCCGCCTTCGTCGGATTGAGTGCGAGCCGTCGTCGGCGTTCTTCTACGCGCTGGCGACCGTGGAGAGCTTCAATATCCGCAAAACTCATTTCACCGCGACGATTCGATGCAGGAATACCCGCGAAATACCAAGCCTTCTTTTTCGACGCCCACCGAAAACCTTTGCCGTCGCTTGTGCGAAATGCTTTGATCTTATCCCGCACCGCGAATGTTTTGCCTTGGAGCCAGAGCCAGAGGCCGCGAATCACAACATCAACATCGTCCGGCAATGTAACCGCAAATTCGATAGCTTCGCGGATCGGCCTTGCCGCCGCTTTCTCCTTTTCCGCTTGCGACGCATACGACGACGCGGCCTTGCCGCTTAGAACGGCCTTCATTGCCTTGTCGTAGTCCGCATTGATCTCCTGCATCGTGCGCGTATCACCGCCGCGATCGGGATGATATTTCGCCGCGAGCTTACGATACATCGTCTTGACCGCATCAGCCGTTGCCGGGGAAACGTCGCGAAACCAGCCGACCGGATTCTTTTTCGCGACCAATGGCGTGTAGTATTCGTTTTCGTCAATATCGACGCCCCCGCAATCAGGACAACCTTCGGCTGATGCCTTTTCAGCGGCCCGGGCAGATCGAAACTTGTGTCCGCATTCGAGGCAAACAAACGGATAGTCATTCGCCGGATTCATTCTGTAATACTCCAAAACATCTTCTCTCCCTTTAACGAGTGCTTTTGCGTGTTTAGTGCAGTAGTCGTCCTTGCCGATACGATATTTTGCTTTCACTTCACACCCTTTGTAGTCGCAGAGCAATGGTCTTGGATTCTTCCGGGCCTTTGTCGTTTTGCGTTTTGTCGCTTTTCGTTTGTTTCGTCGTTCCATAACTTCCGAGATATTCAACGCCGAGGCAATGCCGCCCGCGAGCGTCGCGAACGTCGTCAGAGCGTCAGGATTTTTCTTTGCCCGCGGATTGTAAGAGAGAGCACCGTGCGTTGCGTATGTAGCTCGACCGCCTGCCGTTTCGGTCTCGATGCGTTCCAGCATATCGTCAATATCCGCGACGTTATAACCTTCTTGACGCGCGAGTTTGAACATCGTATCCAGCGTTTCGCCGCGATCCGAGCGAGACGTTGTAAGGCCCGTCGATCCGGATCCTTTCAGTGAGAGGCGATCAATTTCGCCCGCGTCCCAGCTAGACTTGCGGCCACTAAGATCGGCCTTGCCGCCGAAGCGAAACGTGCGCCGAATACCGCCCCTAGATCGCACGAATTGAGCAAGCGTTCGGCCCTTGTCGTTTTCGTCCGCGTGTCCGAATACTTCGGCCTCGATCTCTTTAAGGATCTTCGCTTCGAGCTTGCGATCGTGTTCCGCACGTTCACGCTGGAGCCGAGCTTCGCGATCCCACGGATCTTCGAGAGCACGTTCTTGCCGAGCCTTGCCGAGATCGCCCGCTTTCACCCGCGAATACTTCTTTACGTCCTTTCGCTTTGCCGGACGACGCGACGCACCGGAGCCGACGAATTCAGCGTTGCGTATCGGACGAAATCGACCGCTTTCGTCGATATAGCCCGGCACGTTTCGCTTTCGCACAGCCTTCGGAGTTTTTGCGTTCGTCGTCATCGTCGTTTCAATGCAAGCAGGGCGATCAGTCCAACAGCGATATACGCGCCGTATTCCGTCATAATTTCCTCGAACGTCATATCCGAGAGTTTCTTCTTCTTCTTGTTCGGGTCATCGGGCGGTCGATTGAACGGTGGCTCTTTCGTTGCCGTCGTCTTCGGCGTCGATGTTGTCTTCGGTGTTGACGTGGACGATCCGTTGCAGCCCGTTTTCGAGCTTTCGACCACATCTACCGAGCCGGAATCCCACAGTCCGGGCACGGCCTTGTAGCCATCCATCAAGCCGAACTTGATCCAATGCCCAAAGCCGTCATCGTTACCGATCCATTTCATTCTCACTTGTGCGTTCGCCGCACGACCACCGATCCGATTCACGCTGACCGAGTTATAACCAAGGCTTAGAGCGTTGCACAGAGCTTTGAGATTCGCTTCGAGAAAACCTTCGGCATACGCTTCGGAGACCGTTCCGGTGAAGTCATAGACGATCTCGCCGCAAACGGAAGATCCGCTTAGCCCGTCGTCGTCATCGAAAATCGAAAGCCGCATAACCTAATCCCTCAAAACAAAAACAAGGATCGCGAGACCCGCAACGAGCGTCCAACTGATCGACGAGGCCGCCGCATCTTTTGCCATACCCTTCAAATCGTCGATGGCCTTATCAGCACCGTCCGTTGTGAATATCGGCGTAACCGTGTAAGGATCCGGATCGACATAGCCGCCTTGCTCAAGTTGTCGATACGTTTGGCCATTGATGTTGAAGTCCAAATGTTCGCCAACGATATCAAACCTTTCAGCAAGGGCAATGATCGCTGACCGTAATTGAGCGAGCGTCTTGCCGCGAGTTTCGCCCATTCCGCGAAGCTGTGAATCCGCGATGAATATGATCTTGTCCGTGTAACCGACCGACGGATTGTTGTAGCCGACACGCGGAAACATCGCTTCAAAGGCTTCCGTGAACTGCAACACTTGTTGCCGGAGCGTCTGATTCGACCAGCGGACGCGGACGTTGTTCCAATAGAACGAAAAAAATAGAACATCGTCCAGATCGCCGCCGAGGCCGCCGTCGTTTTCAAAGATCGACAAATTCATCGACATCATTTCCTCGCACAATTACCTTCGTGATTTCGGTGGCTCTTTGAACAGCAGATACGCACCGAGTGCAATGCCCGCGACTGTCATCGGATGGGCTGAAATGAATTCCGTGAGCTTCGCAAAAGCGTCGTCCGCACCGAGTCCGCTTTTGCGATACTTTTCGAGAGCGAGCCGCTGCTCATACGTCAGCCCTTGCTCATCGCCCCGATAGTTGCCTGCTGGAGTTTGATTCGACGCTTGGATCGCAAAGATTCCGTTGTTGCCTTGAGCGAATTGCGTTCCGGTATGCGCACCGCCGAAAGACTGCATCGCTTGCGATCCGAGAGCAAAGCCCTGATTGATAATCGACTGCCAATCTATTCGATTGCGTCCGCTACTGAAATCGTCGAATGTAAAGAACATTAGTTC
>Ga0079224_100009758_pt1 | contig 13127 bp, 11 predicted proteins | sample Stecom2015_FD_80414 | JGI IMG/M metagenome (GOLD analysis project Ga0079224, IMG submission 80414) | Agricultural soil microbial communities from Utah to study Nitrogen management - Steer compost 2015 | ecosystem: Environmental > Terrestrial > Soil > Agricultural land | place: USA: Utah... | reverse complement strand
TCGCCGACGAGGACCGCTGGCTCGAGATCATGGGGCCGTTCGGCTTCACCGCCGCGGAGCGGCCCGTCGAGGGCCTGACCGCCGAGCGGCTCTGCGAGGGCGACCTCGAGGCGCTGGCCACGGAGCTCGCGCCGGAGCTCGGCCTGGACGGCTGATCGCGGCGCGTGTCCGACAATCTCCAGATCCTCGTCGACCTGCTGCCGCGGCTCGGTGAGGGAGTCCTCGTCACGCTCGAGCTCACCGTCGGCGGTGCGGTGCTCGCGCTCCTCGTCGCGTTCGTGCTCGGCCTCGCCGGCCGGGCACGGACGCGCTGGGCGCGGGTGCCGTCCCGCGTGGTGGTGGAGTTCTTCCGCGGCACGTCGCTCGTCGTGCAGATCTTCTGGCTGTACTACGTGCTCCCGCTGCCGCCCTTCTACGTCGAGCTCGACCCGCTGGCCTGCGGCATCATCGCGCTCGGGCTCAACTACGGTGCGTACGCCGCCGAGGTCGTCCGCGGCTCGATCAACGCGGTGCCGACCGGTCAGTGGGAGGCCGCGACGGCCCTCGACATGGGGCCGGTGCACCGGCTGCGCCGCGTGATCCTGCCCCAGGCCTGGCCGCTCATGATGCCGCTGTTCACCAACCTGCTGATCCAGCTCGTCAAGGGGTCGGCGCTCGCGACGTACGTCTCGCTGCACGACCTCAACTTCTTCATCGGCGAGCTGCGCAAGGGCACGACCGAGACGGTGTTCGCCTACACGGTGGGCCTGCTGGTCTACTTCGCCATCGCGTACGCCCTCACGCTCGTCATGAACGCTCTCGAGGCCCGGGCGAAGAACAAGGTCGGGCAGGGCCCGTCCCTGCGCGAGGTCCTGCGCCTGACCCCGCCCCGCGTCGACACGGCGGAGGTGCGGCCATGAACGACTTCTGGAACTGGGACCACGCCGCCGCCGTGTTCCCCTCCCTGATCAAGGGCCTGGGCGTCACCGTGCTGGCCACCGTGATCGGCATGGTCATCGCCGCGATCCTCGGCCTGCTCGTGGCCGTCGTGCGCCGGTCCGGCGTCCGGGCCGTGACCTGGCCGGTCGGCTTCCTCGTCGAGTTCATCCGCTCGACGCCGCTCCTCGTCCAGCTCGTGTTCGCGAACCTGCTGTTCACGCAGTTCCCGTCGCTCGCCGTCGGCTGCGCGGTGCTGGGCATCCACTACGCGACCTACATGTCGGAGGTCTACCGCGCGGGGATCGACGCCGTGCCGAAGGGGCAGTGGGAGGCGGCCGTCGCGCTCGACCTGCCGCGCGGACGCACGTGGCGCGACGTGATCCTGCCGCAGGCCATCCGCAACACGCTGCCGGGCCTGGGGAACTACGCGATCTCGATGTTCAAGGAGACGCCGTTCCTCGCCTTCATCTACGTGGTCGAGATGTACGCCGCCGCGCAGGCCTACGGCGGAGGCAACTTCCGCTACATGGAGGCGATCACCCTCGCCGGCCTGCTGTTCCTCCTGGTGAGCTACCCGACCTCGCTCCTCGTCCGCCGAATGGAGAACCGCCTTGCCTGACACCGCCACGAAACCCGCCATCCAGTTCCAGGGCGTCGGCAAGCGCTTCGGCGACAACGTCGTCCTCGACGGGCTCGACTTCTCGGTCGCCGCGGGCGACCGCGTGCCCCTGATCGGTCCGTCGGGCTCCGGCAAGACGACGATCCTGCGCCTGCTCATGACGCTGGAGGAGGCGAACGACGGCCTCATCCTCGTCGACGGCGTGCCGTACACGCACGAGATGCGCGGCGGCAAGCGCGTCGCGATCCCCGAGAAGCGGCGCAGCCTGGTGCGGCGCCGGGTCGGGATGGTGTTCCAGCAGTTCAACCTGTTCCCGAACATGTCGGTGCTGGAGAACATCATCGAGGCGCCGATCCACGTGCTCGGCGTGCCGAAGGCCGAGGCGATCGCCAAGGCCGAGGACCTGCTCGAGAAGGTCGGCCTGGCCGACAAGCGGGACGCGCGCTGCACCCAGCTCTCCGGCGGGCAGCAGCAGCGTGTCGCCATCGCGCGGGCCCTGGCCATGGAGCCGGAGATCCTGCTGCTCGACGAGGTCACCTCGGCGCTCGACCCCGAGCTCGTCGCCGACGTGCTGGGTGTGCTCCGGAACATCGCGGAGACCACCGACATCACGATGCTCATCGTCACGCACGAGATGCAGTTCGCCCGCGAGGTCTCCAACCGGGTGCTGATGTTCGACGGCGGCAAGATCATCGAGGAGGCCCACCCGGAGGAGATCTTCACCTCCCCGAAGCACGAGCGGACCCAGGAGTTCCTGCGCGCCGTCCTCTGACGGCGGGACGCTCGCGGGAACGACGTGCTCGAGAACGACCTGAGGGACCGGATCCACGCGGATCCGGTCCCTCAGGTCGTTCTCGGACGTGACCGGTGCGCCTGGGCAGATTCGAACTGCCGACACCCGCTTTAGGAGAGCGGTGCTCTATCCACTGAGCTACAGGCGCTCGGTCCGGGACGGCGTCCCGGACCGGCGCACACAGCCTAGCGGCAGGGTGCCCCGCTGCGCGAAGCGCCGGACCACGCCAAGGTGACGATTGCGCAACATAGGTGACAAACCTTGACCAACCTCCGAATCGGCTAGAACGATGGCTCACCAACCCGGCGCGGCGCTGCGCCGGGGTCCGCACGACGGCCGTGCGGGCGCCGGACGAGAGGATCAACGATGTTCCTTCGACAGACCAGGTCCCGGGGCGTGGTCGCCCTGGCAGCCGTCTCCGTGGCGGGCGTGCTGCTCGCCGGCTGCTCCGGTGGCGGTGGGAGCGCGCCCACGACATCCAACCCGTACGCCTCCGCCGAGGGCATGGACGCGGCACAGGAGCTCGTGGGGGAGTACCCCCGCGAGGAGACGGTGTTCACCAGCGGCACCCAGTGGGGTCCGCCGTCGTCCTGGAACCCGATCCCCGGCGCCGGTGGCGCGACGGGCCTGGGCGGCCTGGTCTACGAGCCGCTGTTCCAGTTCGACCCGATCTCGCTCGAGCTGACGCCGTGGCTCGCCGAGGGCGGCGAGTGGACCGGCGACGACACCTACGAGCTCACGCTCCGCGAGGGGCTCACCTGGCAGGACGGGGAGACGCTCGACGCCGACGACGTCGTCTTCACCGCGGAGCTCGGCCAGGTCGACGCCGTGCCGTGGAGCAACCTGTGGACCTGGCTCGACTCGGTCGAGGCGACGGACGACACGACGGTGACGTTCACCTTCTCCGACCCGCGCTACCAGGAGTGGGACAACTGGCTCTACACCACCATGATCGTGCCGGAGCACGTCATGGGTGACTGGTCGGACGACGAGCTGCTGTCCAACCCGAACGAGGACCCGGTCGGCTCCGGTGCCTTCAAGTTCTCCGCCGTCGGCCAGGACCGCATGGTCTGGGAGCGCAACGACGACTGGTGGGCCAGGAGCGAGCTCGGCCTCGAGATGCCGATGAAGTACATCGTCGACGTCGTCAACACCTCCAACGAGGTGGCGCTCGGCCTCATGCTGTCCGGCGGCCTGGACCTGAGCAACAACTTCCTGCCCGGCGTGAACCAGCTCGTCGACACCGGCCAGGTCACCACCTACTACGACGGCGAGCCGTACATGCTCGCGGCGGCCTCGGCCAACCTGATCCCGAACCACACGCGGGCCCCGATGGACGACGTCGCGTTCCGCCAGGCGCTGGCCCGGTCCGTCGACGTCGAGAAGATCGTGACGAACGCGTACGGCGGCCTCGTGCAGAAGGCACACCCGTCCGGCCTGGTGCCCGCGTTCGAGGAGTACTACGACGAGGGCGTCGCGGCCGAGCACGGCTGGACCTTCGACGCCGACGAGGCGGCCTCGATCCTGGCGGACGCCGGCTACGAGGACACGGACGGCGACGGGTTCGTCGAGACGCCCGACGGCGAGGCCATCGACCTCAAGCTCATCGTCCCGGCCGGCTGGACCGACTGGATGGAGGCCGCGCGCGTCATCGCGGAGGACGCCTCGGCCGCAGGCATCAAGGTCACCGCCGACTTCCCCGACGCCGGTGCGCTGGACGACGCCCGCGCCACGGGCGACTTCGACCTGCTCATCAACGGCAACGCCGGCGTGAGCAACACCCCGTGGACGTACTACAACTACGCGTTCTACCAGCCGATCCAGGAGCAGATGCTCGCGGGCAACTTCGGTCGCTACGAGGACAAGGAGGCGTGGGAGCTGGTGCAGACGCTGTCGCGCACCGAGAACGGCACGCCCGAGTTCACCGAGGCGCTGTCGGCGGTCCAGGAGAAGTTCATGACCGACCTGCCGATGATCCCGCTCTGGTACAACGGCGCCTGGGCCCAGTACAACGAGTCGCAGTGGACCAACTGGCCGAAGGAGGGGCGCCAGGACGCCTACTTCCCGGTGCTGTGGAACGGGTACGTCCAGATGGGCGGCCTGAACACGCTGCTCGCCCTCGAGCCCGCCTCCTGACGCATGCGCGGCTACCTCGCCCGCAAGACCCTGGTGTACGGGCTCACGTTCGTCGCCGCGGTCACGCTGAACTGGCTGATCCCCCGGCTCATGCCGGGGGATCCGGTCCAGCGCATGGTCGCCCGGGCGGCCGTCCAGCACCCGGAGACCATCGCCTCCATGGCCGCGTACTACGAGCGGACCTTCGGCCTCGACCTGCCGGTCTGGCAGCAGTACCTCAACTACTGGGCCGCGCTGTTCCGCGGTGACCTGGGCACGAGCGTGTGGCTGTTCCCCACGCCCGTGAGCCAGGTGGTCCTCGAGGCCGTGCCGTACACGCTCGGCATCATGATCCCCGCGATCGTGCTGAGCTTCGTGGTCGGCAACACCGTCGGCGCGATGGCGGCGCGCAGCCGCTGGCTCGACAACGTGGCCCTGCCCGTGGGGTACCTGATCACAGCCATGCCGTACATGTGGCTCGCGATCCTGCTCGCGTGGGGACTCGGCGTCGCGCTGGGCTGGTTCCCCGTCGCGGGCGGGTACGACTTCGGGCTGGTGCCGCAGTGGTCGTGGACGTTCGTCGCCGACCTGCTGCACCACTGGGTGCTGCCGTTCCTGTCGCTGTTCCTGGTCGCGCTGGGCGGCTGGGCGATCGGCATGCGCAACCTGATCATCTACGAGCTGGAGTCGGACTACGCGAACTACCTGTCCGCGCTCGGCGCGCCGCGCCGGCTGGTGCGCCGGTACGCGTTCCGCAACGCGATGCTGCCGCAGATCACGGGCCTGGCCCTCCAGCTGGGCACCGTGCTCGGCGGCGCCCTGGTCACCGAGATCGTGTTCGGGTACCCGGGGCTGGGCAAGCTCGTGCTGTCCGCCATCCAGAACCAGGACTTCTTCCTGCTGCAGGGCACCCTGCTGTTCGTGGTGATCGGCGTGCTGGTCGCCAACTTCGTGATCGACATCGTCTACGTGCTGGTGGACCCCCGCACGCGGACCGGCCTGACGGGGGCGACGGCATGACGGCGACACAACCGACCACCGGCCCGGGCACCGAGACGGCCGACCAGGCGTCGGTCGCGGGGGCGACGCCGGGCGGGCGCGCGGGCGGCGACCTGCGCGAGACCCTGTACTTCGCGCTGCGCAACCCGAAGGTGCTGGTGGGCGGGGTCGTGGTGCTCGGCTTCCTGGTGCTGGGCCTCGTCGGGCCCGGCTTCCTCAGGTACGCGCCGATGGACTACGCGGGACCGCCCATGGCACCGCCGTCGGCCGACTTCCCGCTCGGCACCACGACGTTCGGCCAGGACGTGTTCGCGCAGTTCGTCGCCGGGCTGCGGTCCACGTTCCTCGTGGGCGCGCTGGGCGCAGCGGTGGCGGGCGTCATCGGCATGACGATCGGGTTCGTCGCGGGCTACCGCGGCGGCCTGATCGACGAGCTGCTCAACATGCTGACGAACGTCGTTCTCGTCATCCCGGGGTTCGTCGTCCTCGTCATCATCAACGCCTACCTGGGCGTGCGCAGCGTGCCGATGCAGGCGCTGTACATCGGCGTGTTCAGCTGGCCCTGGGTCGCGCGCGCCGTGCGCTCGCAGACCCTGTCGCTGCGCTCGCGGGACTTCATCGACCTGGCGCGGCTGTCCGGGGTCGGCGTCAGCACGATCCTGCGGCGCGAGGTCGCGCCGAACATGTACTCGTACCTCTTCATGACGTTCGTGCTGCTGTTCGGCGGCTCGATCCTCACGGCGGCGTCGCTCGACTTCATCGGGCTCGGGCCGACGAACGCCATGTCGCTCGGCCTCATGATGAACCAGGCCGTGCAGTGGAGCGCGCTCCACCTCGGCCTGTGGTGGTGGTTCGTGCCGCCGGGGCTCGGCATCACGCTCGTCGTGGGCTCGCTGTACATCATGAACGTCGGGTTGGACGAGGTCTTCAACCCCAAGCTGCGGGAGACGTGATGGCACTTTCCGTGACCGACCTCCGGGTGTGGTACCGCACCCTCAAGGGAGACGTGAAAGCCCTCGACGGCGTCACGTTCGACGTGGCCGACGGTGAGATCATGGGCATCGCCGGCGAGTCCGGCTGCGGCAAGACGACGCTCGGCAAGGCGCTCATCCGCCTCGACACCCGCATGCGCCACGCGGGCGGCACCGTCGCCCTCGACGGCGACAAGCTCCCGATCGCCGACGACGCCGCCATGCGGCGGTACCGGTACCGCGAGGTGTCGCTCATCCCGCAGTACGCCATGTCCGCCATGAACCCGACGCGGAAGATCGGCAAGATGATCCGCGACCTGCTCGCGGCGCACGGCGTGCGGTACGCGGAGGTGCTGCCGGAGCTCGAACGGCGGCTCGGGCTGGTGGGGCTCGACGCCGAGGTGCTGAAGCGGTACCCGATCGAGCTGTCCGGCGGCATGAAGCAGCGCGTCGTGCTCGTGCTGTCCACGCTGCTCGACCCGTCGCTGCTCATCGGCGACGAGGTGACCTCGGCGCTCGACGTCTCCTCGCAGAAGGCCGTCGCCCGGGCGCTCGTCGAGTTCCGCGACCGCGGCTTCGTCCGGTCGATGATCGTGATCACCCACGACATCTCCGTCCTCTTCCAGGTCGCCGACACGATCCTCGTCATGTACGCGGGCCACCTCGCCGAGAAGGCACCGGCCCGGACGATCATCGACGCGCCCCTGCACCCGTACACGAAGATGCTCATCGGGGCGCTGCCGCAGGTGGGCGACCGGTACGACGAACAACAGCTCAGCGGCATCGAGGGGCGGCCGCCGTCGCTCCTGAACCCGCCGACGGGCTGCCGGTTCCGGGACCGCTGCCCCCTGGCGCACGACCGGTGCGCCGAGGCGCCGCCGTTCCGTGAGGTCGCCGAGGGCCACCAGGTCGCCTGCTGGGCGGTGAGCTGATGCTGACGCTCGACCGCCTCGACAAGGTCTACAAGACCGGCACCTTCGGCACCGCCGACCTGCACGCCGTGCGCCAGGTCAGTCTCGACGTGCAGCGCGGCGAGGTCGTGTCCCTGATCGGGGAGTCCGGCAGCGGCAAGTCGACCATCGGCAAGATGGTGCTCCACCTGCTCGACTCGTCGGGCGGCACCATGACGTTCGACGGGCGCGACGTCACGTCCCTCACCTTCCGCGAGCGGCGGGAGTACTACCGTCGGGTCCAGGGCGTGTTCCAGGACCCGTTCAGCTCGTTCAACCCCATCTTCAAGGTGGACAGGACGTTCGAGACGCTCCGGCGGTCCTACTTCCCGCGCGTCCCGCCGGCCGACTGGCGGGAGCGGCTCGAGGAGGCGCTGGGCTCGGTCAGCCTCCAGCCCGAGGACATCCTCGGCAAGTTCCCGCACCAGCTCTCCGGCGGCCAGCTCCAGCGCCTGCTCGTCGCGCGGGCCCTGCTGCTCGACATCGACCTGCTCGTGGCCGACGAGATCATCTCCATGCTCGACGCCTCGACCCGCATCGACGTGCTCAACCTCCTGGTGGAGCTCAAGTCGCGCGGCCTGGGCATCCTGTTCGTGACGCACGACCTCTCGCTCGGCAACTACGTCTCCGACCGGGTCGTCATCCTCTACAAGGGCCGCGTCGTCGAGCGGGGCGTCACCGGCGCCGTCTTCGACGACCCGCTGCACCCCTACACGCGCGACCTCCTGGCCTCCGTGCCGCACCTCGACCGCACGTGGGAGGACGTCGAGGCCGAGGAGACCGAGCGGTCGGCGAGCCTGGCCGGGCGCTGCCTGTACCACGAGGCGCTCGCGGCGCAGGGGCGTGCGCTCGGGGAGGAGGCGGGGGGCGTGCCCGACGGCGTCGGCCTCGTGGAGCACTCGCCCGGGCACTTCGTGGGCTGCTTCCGCCTGGCCGCGGACGACGACTGCCCGGCGGGCTGACGGCGGTCCGCTACTCCTGGATCAGGACGGGGACGCCGGGGTCCAGGTCGGTGAGCAGGGCGAGGTCCTCCGGCGTGAGCCGGAGGCAGCCGTTGCTCACCGCCTGGCCCTGGCCCTCGCCCGCGTGCAGGGCCGTCGCCGCGTAGGCGGTGCCGTAGAACCCGTCGAGCGCCTCGCTCTGCATCGACAGGAACACGCTGAGCCCGGTGTTGACGGCCTCGGTGACCGTGAAGACCTGGGTGAGACCGAGGGGCGTCGGCGTCTCGGGGGCGCCGACGGCGACGGGGAGGTGCGCGCGCGTGCCGTCGGCCCGGTGCAGGGTCACCGTCCGGTCGGACACGTCGACCAGGACCGCCCGGCGCTCGGTGCGCAGCACCACGTCCTCGGCGCGCAGCCACGCCGACGCGCCGTTCACGCGCTCCGGGTCCTGCGACGGCAGCGCCCCGCGGCCGTAGGGGACGAGCACCCGCACCCAGTCCTCGCGGCGCTCGACCACGAGCCAGCGCGCCTGCGCGTCGTAGTACTCGTTCTCGAGTGCCAGGACCGGCGGCTCGGTGACGTCGGGCCGCGCCCAGGCCGGCGTGCGCTCGGACCTCGGCTGCGCCACGGCGTCCGGCAGGTCACCCAGCCGCACGGCGTCCACCTGCGGCAGCTCACCGGGCAGCAGCCCGTCGATGCTCGGCGTGGGCAGGTCGGCCACCGCGAAGGCCGCGGGGCTCGGCTCCGACTCCGTCGGGGAGGGCGACGGCGTGGGCGTCGGGGTCGGCGACGGGACGCCCGTGGCCGGTGCGGCGGCGACGCCGTCCGCGCCGGGCCGGAACACGAGCCATGCCGTCGCCGCGAGGGCGACCAGCAGCACGACGGCCGCGACCCAGGCCCAGAGGCGGGACGTGCGGACCGGGGCGTGCCGGGGCGTCTCAGCCATCCTCCGACGATACCGGGAGGCAACCTGCGTCCGATATCTTCCGTAAGCCCGACCTGTACTCTTCACCCCGTCACCGACCGAGGAGAGATCCGTGGCCACCGCCGACCGGACGTTCCCGACCACGACCGTCCCGACGCGCCGTTCCCGCAACCTCGTGCTCACGGGCGCCGTCTCCGTCGCCCTCATCTCCACGGGGTCCGCCTACCTCGCGATGGTCCAGTTCGGCGTCGACGTGCTCGCCATGAGCCAGAGCACCGCCTACGCCACCGCAGGCGTCTTCGAGCTCTCGCTCGTCACGGTCGCCCTCCTCGCGCGCGAGGCCGCCCGCGACAACCGGCCCGGCGGCACCCTCCTCGCCCTGACCTGGCTGCTCTCCTCCGCCTCCGGCGTGTTCGCCGCCTGGCACGAGGCCTACGTCGCGCACCCGCTCGGCGCCGTGCTGTTCCGGTTCGTCGTGCCCCTGCTCGCCGCCCTCATGTGGCACCTCGCCCTCATCGGCGACCGCCACCTCGCGACCGGCACCTCGTGGTCCGCGCTGCGCCAGTCCGCGCGCATGCACGCCCTGTTCCTCACCACGGAGGACCTCTTCCGTGCCCAGAGCCTCCACGACGGCTCACGCGCCGCGCGCCGCCGGCTCGCGAAGGCCGAGGCCCGACGCCGCCGGGCACGCTCCGTCGCCCTGCGCACCGTGCCGCCCACCGAGATGCGCGCCCAGGTCGCCGCCTGGTGCGAGGCGCTCGCGGCCGTCGGGGACGGGACCGCCGACGTCGCACGCCTGCACCTGGCCGACCGGCAGCGGCTGACCGGGATCCTCACGGGGGAGGCTGCCGACGTCGCCGTCGGGGCGCCCGAGCACGAGTGGCGCGCCGTCGAGGCCGTCGCCGGTGAGGTCGGCGTACGGCTCGAGCGCGGGCCCGGCCAGGTCCGCGCCGTGGCGGACAGTGGTGCGGTCCCGAGCGGACCCGGCGGCGGGCGGGCGGCTGACGGCGAACGGGTGACTGACGGTGAACGGTTCGGCGAGGGCGGACCGTCCGGCGAGGGCCGGCCGTCCGGTGACAGGGGACCGGCTGACGCCGACGGCCGGCCGGTGCCCGACGGGCAGACGACGTCGGACAGGGCGGCGACGTCCGACGGGGCGGCCGTGTTCGACGGGGCGGCCGTGTTCGACGGGCAGGCCGAGCAGCCGCGGGGCAGCGGCCGACGCAGCGCGGCGCTCGACGCACCGCGCGAGCGAGTGACCGGACGGGCGCCGCGGTCCGCCGGGAACGGCCGGCCCGCCGACCCGGTCGAGGCGGCCGACCGCGCCACCGCCAACGTCCGCGAGTCGATCCCGCCTCGCCGCGCCCCGCGCCGCGACACCCAGCTCGGTACCCGGGCGGCGGAGCGCATGATCGACCTGCGTGCGAAGGGCCGCACCTACCGGCAGATCGCGGAGGAGGTCGGCGTCAGCGAGTCGACGGTCCGCAAGCGCATGCGGGAGTTCACCGAGACGGGCTCGATCCCGATCGTCGCGCGCCGCTGAGGGGCGCCCGGCTCCAGGTGTTCGGTCCCGTGTCACGAGATCGGTCCGTCGACCGACCGATCTCGTGACAGGGGACCGAGGCCGGGCGCGGCGTCGGGCAGGATGCCGAGGTCAGGAGTCGCGGACCGCGCCCGCGTGGGCGATGTTCGTGAGCGACCGCCAGACGAGCGCCAGCGTGACGCCTGCGCCCGCGCACGCGAACCACCAGGGCGCCACGAGCCCCCAGTGCTCCGCGATCACCCCGCCGAGCAGCTGCCCGAGCGCGATGCCGCCGAACACGCAGATCATGTAGATCGAGCCGACCCGCCCCTGGAACTCGCGGGGCACCGCGCGCTGGCGCACGGTCGTCGAGAGCGTGCCCCACACGAACGCATACACCCCGAAGACGCCCATGATCAGCAGCGCGACCCACGCGGTCGACGCCAGGGCGAAGGCCGCGTGGTAGAGCACCTCGAGCGTGAGGCAGACGCGCATGAGGGTGGCGAGGGCGACGTGCCGCTCGAGCCAGCCGTACGCGACGGTGCCGATGATCCCGCCGACCGCGCCCGCCGTGGTGAGCAGGCCGTACTCGACCTCGCTCATGTGCAGGTGGTCGAGGGCGTACTTGACCAGGATCGCGCCGGGCGCCGCCCACGTGACGTTGAACGTGAGGATGACGAGCGCCAGCGTGCGCACGGGCTTGTGGTGCCAGATCCAGCGGAAGCCCTCTGCCATGTCCTGGCGCACGTGCGTGCGCCCGGCGCGGGGCTCGACGTCGGGCAGGCGCACGCGCGAGACCAGCACGACGGCGAGGGCGACGGAGACCACCTGGACGACGAAGGGCCACACCATGCCCGCGGCGAAGAGGAACGCGCCGACGGGCGGGCCCACGAACTGGTTCGCCGTGAGGAACCCGGCCTGGAGGCGCTGGTTGCCCGTGCCGAGGTCCTTCGGCTCGACGAGCATGGGCAGGAGGGTCTGCTGGGTGGTGTCGGCGAACACCTCGGCCGTGCCCCAGAGGAACATCGCGACGAGCACGACGGCGATGGACACGGACCCCGTGGCGATGAACCCGACCAGCAGCGCGATGACGCCCGCGCGGACGAGGTTGGCGACGACGACGACCGCGCGGCGGTCCAGCCGGTCGGCCAGCACGCCGGCCCAGAGGCCGAACACGAGCCACGGCAGGCGTTCGAGCATCGCGGCGAGGGCGACGAGGAAGGCGCTGTCCGTCTGCGAGGCGACGAGGAGCGGGCCGGCGGCGATCGCGATGCCGTCGCCGATGTTGCTCGTCCACGACGCCGAGACGAGCCGGCGGAACGGCCGGCCCAGCCGGTGCGGGAAGACGATCTCGACGAGGGCGCTCACGAACGGTCGAGTCTAGGAGGGCGTGTCGAGCCTTTTTCCGGCGACCGCCACGCCGTGCACGCGGCCGATTTTCCGGAGGGTGATATCACGGCGTGGCGGCCGTCCCGCGTGCGGGGCGGGCAGGGCGCCGACGGAGTCGGAGGAGACCTCGGGGCGCTCCGGCGGAACGGCGGAACGACGGGGAATGTCTCCCGCGCCCATGCCCCGCGCGCGTGATATCGACAACGTTTTCCAGACAGCGCCGACACGAGTTGGACAAACGTCCGAGTTGGTGTTGACGTCGGCCTGGAACAGGTGCAGACTCTCACGAGACGGTGCGCATCGCCCGCCCCCTGCGCGGTGCGCATCGTCATCACCTCGTCGGGCTCAGGCCCGTCTGCGAAGCCCCTTCGGACCCCCTGCCGGAGGGGCTCTTGCATTCCGTCGCGCTCTCCGCCCGGCACCGGCCCGGGGCCACCGTGCCCCGCGAGGTCCGGCGCGGCGCGCGGCGTGGCGTCCGGAGTTCGTCCACACCGCGCGGTTAGCGTGCTGGGGTGAACGCTGCACGCCGCCAGACCGCAGCCGCTCCCGAGGCCTCGGCAGACCTGTCCGAGGAGCTCTCGGCCGCGCTGCAGGACGAGAACGTGGACCCGGCCCCCGCGCCGGCCGCGTCGGAGGCTCCGGGGTCCACGCCACAGGGCCCCGGTGACCCCGTGTCCGAGTCCGTCGCGCGCTGGCGCGCCGGACTCGTCCAGCTTGCCGGAGGGTCGTCGCTGGCGGACGTCGGGCTGCTCGGCGAGGCGGTCATCGACCTGTCCTCCGCGCACCCGTCCGGTATCGCCCAGCTCTTCGCGGGGCGGCCGACCCGGCTGTCCAACCTCGTCCGCGAGGCCGGTGCGCTGCCGGCCGCGCGCCGCAGGGCCCGCGCCGTCGCGGCGCGCTCCGCGGAGCACGCGCAGCGCTACGGCCTCTCGCCGACGTACCTCGCGATCGGCGTCGCGACCTGGACCGAGCGCCCCGGCGGCGC
>Ga0079224_100009757_pt1 | contig 13127 bp, 14 predicted proteins | sample Stecom2015_FD_80414 | JGI IMG/M metagenome (GOLD analysis project Ga0079224, IMG submission 80414) | Agricultural soil microbial communities from Utah to study Nitrogen management - Steer compost 2015 | ecosystem: Environmental > Terrestrial > Soil > Agricultural land | place: USA: Utah... | reverse complement strand
GGATAGTTAGAACATGAAGCGAGTGTATAACTTCAGCGCCGGACCGGCGATGTTGCCGGAGCCCGTGTTGCGCCGCGCACAGGAGGAGCTGCTCGACTGGAAGGGCAGTGGCATGTCGGTGATGGAGGTGAGTCACCGCGGCGCCGATTTCATCGAGTGCGCGGCCGACGCGGAGCGCCGCCTCCGGAAGCTTCTCGGCGTGCCGGACCACTACAAGGTCCTGTTCATGGCCGGCGGCGCGACGGCGCAGTTCGCCGCCGTGCCCCTCAATATCGCGCCCGAGGGCTCGACGGCCGACTACGTGATCACCGGCAGCTGGGGCAAGAAGGCCGCGAGCGAGGCGGCGCGCTACTGCAACGTGAACATCGCGGCCGATTCCGAGCTGTCCCGCTACACAGAGATCCCGCCGCGCGATACCTGGCGGCTCACGCCGGGGGCGTCGTACGTGCACATCACGCCGAACGAGACGATCGTGGGCGTCGAGTTCCACGAGATCCCGGATGTCGGTGACGTGCCGCTCGTCGCCGATATGTCGTCGACGATCCTGTCGCGCCCGATCGACGTCGAACGCTTCGGCATCATCTACGCCGGCGCGCAGAAGAACATCGGTCCGGCCGGGCTCGGCATCGTGATCGTTCGCGAGGACCTGATCGGGCGCGCGCGCAGGCAGACGCCTGGCGTCTTCGACTACAAGATCACGGCCGAGTCCGACTCGATGTGGAATACGCCGCCGACGTTCGCGTGGTATCTCGCGGGCCTCGTGTTCGAGTGGCTCGAGGAGCAGGGCGGTCTTGCGGTCATGGCGGAGCGAAACCGCAAGAAGGCAGAGACCCTCTACGCCGCGATCGACGCGTCCGACTTCTACACGAACTCGGTCCGCCCGGAGTTCCGTTCTTGGATGAACGTGCCCTTCACGCTTGCCGACCCTGCGCTCGACAAGACGTTCCTCGAGGAGTCGAAGGCGGCCGGTCTCACGAACCTCAAGGGTCACCGGCTGGTCGGGGGCATGCGCGCGAGCATCTATAACGCGATGCCGCTCGAAGGGGTCCAGGCGCTGGTCGATTTCATGGCCGACTTCGAGAAGCGGAGGGGCTGATGACGGCGCGGTTCAAGATCCAGACCCTCAACAACATCGCGCTCGCGGGCCTGCGCCGGTTCCCCCGCGAGCGGTACGAAGTCGCGTCGGACATCGCCCAGCCGCACGCGATCCTCGTGCGCTCGCACAACATGCATCAGATGGAGATTCCGTCGAGCGTGCTCGCGGTCGGCCGCGCGGGCGCCGGCGTGAACAATATTCCGGTCGCCGAGCTCAGCCGGCGCGGCGTGCCGGTATTCAACGCGCCCGGGGCGAACGCGAACGCCGTGAAGGAGCTCGTGCTCGCGGGCCTCTTCATCGCCGCGCGTAACCTGATGCAGGCCTGGGACTACGTCCGCCGCCTCGACGAGGAGTCGGACGAGGTGTTGTCGAAGGAGGTCGAGGCGGCGAAGAAGCAATTCGTCGGCTTCGAGCTGCCGACCCGGACGCTCGGCGTCGTAGGCCTCGGCGCGATCGGCGTGCAGGTCGCGAACGCGGCGCTCGCGTTGGGCATGCGCGTCATCGGTCACGATCCGAAGATCACCGTGCAGCGCGCGTGGCAGATGTCGTCCGGCGTGCAGCAGGCCGTGAACCTCGACGACCTGCTTACGCGCTCGAACTTCGTGACGCTGCATGTCCCGTTGAGCGACGACACGCGGAACCTCATCAGCCGCGAGCGCCTGAAGCTCTTGCCGAAGGGCTCCGTCTTGCTGAATTTCGCGCGCGAGGGCGTCGTCGATCTGGACGCGGTGGTCGATGCGCTCGAGAGCGGTGCACTGAGCTATTACGTTACCGATTTCCCGACCGTGCGGCTCAAGGCGCACCCGCGAGCGATCTGCCTGCCGCATCTCGGCGCGTCGACGCAAGAGGCGGAGGAGAACTGCGCGGTCATGGTCGCCGAGAACCTTCGCGAGTTCCTGGAGCACGGCAACATCCGTAACTCAGTGAACTTCCCCGAGGCCGTTCTGAGCCGCGACCGGCCGTATCGCATCGCAGTGCCGCACCTGAACGTGCCGAACATGATCTCGCAGATCTCCGCGAGCGTGTCGAAGGCCGACATCAACATCAACGACATGCTGAACGTGTCGCGCGGCGAGATCGGCTACACGCTCGTCGACCTCGACAAGCCCGCGACGGACGAGATCGTCGAGCGGATCCGCGGCATCGACGGCGTGCTGTCGGCCCGGATACTCCCGATCCTCGAAGAATAACGACACGACAGGCGCGCGCCCATGAGCGACGAGCAGGAAGACCCGAAAGCAGCCTTGCAGCGCCTGCGGGCGCGCATCGACGCGATCGACGCCGAGATCCAGGCGTTGATCTCCGAGCGCGCGCGCTGCGCGCAGGAGATCGGTACCGTCAAAGGTCTTTCGAAGACGGCCGAGTTCTACAGCCCCGAGCGCGAGGCGCAGGTGCTTCGCGGCGTCGTCGAACGGAACAAGGGCCCGCTGCGTGACGAGGAGATGGTGCGCCTCTTCCGCGAGCTGATGTCCGCATGCCTTGCTCAGGAGGAACCGCTCAAGGTCGCGTATCTCGGCCCCGAGGGCACGTTCACGCAGACGGCCGTCTTCAAGCATTTCGGGCACTCGGTGCGCGCGCTGTCCGTGCCGACGATCGACGAGGTCTTTCACGAGGTCGAATCGGGAATCGCGGACTTCGGCGTCGCCCCGGTCGAGAATTCGACCGAGGGCACCGTCAACCACACGCTCGACATGTTCCTGACGTCGCCGCTCAAGATCTGCGGCGAGGTGGAGCTCAGGGTGCATCAGCACCTGATGGGCAAGATGAAGCAGATCTCGAGCATCAAGCGCATCTGCTCGCACTCGCAGTCGTTCGCACAATGCCGCGGCTGGCTGGCCCAGTACCTCCCGGACGTCGAGAAGATCGTCGTGTCGAGCAACGCGGAGGCCGCACGGCGCGCGCGGGACGAGGAGGGTACGGCCGCGATCGCCGGCGAGGCCGCGGCCGAGGTGTACGGCTTGAACGTGCTCTTCAGCAACATCGAGGACGAAGCGGACAACACGACGCGTTTCCTCGTGATCGGCCGCAAAACTTTTCCGCCGAGCGGCGAGGACAAGACATCGTTGCTCGTCTCGGCGCGCGGCACCGAGGGGCCGGGCGTGCTGTTCCACCTGCTCGAGCCGCTCGCGCGGAACCAAATCAACATGACGCGCATCGAATCGAGACCGTCGCGGCGCAAGAAGTGGGACTACGTCTTCTTCGTCGACATCGACGGTCATGCCGAGGAACCCCATGTGAAGAAGGCGCTCGACGAGATTCGCGAGCAGGCGAGCCTGTTCCGCGTGCTCGGCGCTTATCCGAAGGCGGTACTGTGAGCCCAGTATCGAAGGCGTCGGCCGCGGCGGCCGAACGAAAGGACTATCGAGCGTTGCCGGTCGACCGCGTCGGCGGGACGATCGAGGTGCCCGGCGACAAGTCGATCTCCCATCGGGCGCTGATGCTCGGGGCGATCGCCGAGGGTGAGACGCGCGTGCGGGGATTCCTCGAGAGCGAGGACTGCGTTGCGACGCGGCGCGCGTTCGAGGCGCTCGGCGTCCGGATCGAGGACGAGCCGGACGGGACGCTCAGGATCGCCGGCGTCGGTCCGGCCGGCCTCAAGCCGGCCCGAGAACCGCTCGATCTCGGCAACTCGGGCACGGCCATCAGGCTGCTCACCGGCCTCCTCGCGGCTCAGCCGTTCGACTCGATCCTGACCGGCGACGCGTCGCTGCGCCGGCGTCCTATGGAGCGCGTTGCGGCACCGCTCCGCACCATGGGGGCACGAATCCGGACGCACGACGGGAAGGCGCCGATCGAGATATCGGGCGGCGCGCGGCTCTCGGGAATCGACTACACACTGCCGGTCGCAAGCGCGCAGGTGAAATCCGCATTGCTTCTCGCGGCGCTCTACGCGTCCGGGACGACGATCGTCCGCTCGCCGGGCCCGAGCCGCGACCACACCGAGCGGATGCTGCGCAGCATGGGCGCGCGCGTCGACATCGACGACGGCGGATTGACGGTCTCGCTGACCGGGCCGCAGACGCTCGAGGGCGGCGAGATCGTCGTGCCGGGCGATCTGTCGTCCGCGGCCTTCTTCATCGTTGCCGGCTGCCTCGGCGCGACGGACGGCCTCCTGATCCGAAACGTCGGCGTGAACCCGACGCGGAACGGGATTCTGACGATCCTCGGCGCCATGGGCGCGCGGATCGAGCTCCGGAATCCGCGGGTGGCGGGCGCCGAGCCCGTCGCGGACCTCTTCGTCGAGCGCTCCGAGCTGACCGGCATCGACGTTCCGCCGGAGCTCGTGCCGCTTGCGATCGACGAGTTTCCGATCCTGTTCGTCGCCGCCGCGGGTGCGCGGGGGCGAACGATCGTCCGCGGCGCCGAGGAGCTGCGCCACAAGGAGAGCGATCGGCTGACCGTGATGGCGCGCGGCCTCGCCGCGCTCGGCGCGAAGGTCGAGGAGCGGGAGGCAGGCCTCATCATCGAGGGCGGGCGGCTTCACGGCGGCGAGATCGACAGCCACGGTGACCATCGGGTCGCGATGTCGTTCTCGGTCGCGAGTCTTCTGAGCGACGGACCGATCGAGATCCGCGATACGGCGGCGGTCGCGACGTCCTTCCCGAGCTTCCTCGACGTGGCCGCCGCATGCGGGTTGGCCGTCACCGGGGTGTGACCACATGCCGGCCGTGCCGGGCGTGCCGATCCTGACGATCGACGGCCCGAGCGGTGCCGGCAAGGGGACGGTCGCCCGCGCGATCGCCGCCCGGCTCGGCTGGCGGCTGCTGGACAGCGGGGCCCTGTACCGGGTCGCGGCGCTCGCGGCGCTGCGCGCCGGCATCCCGCTCGACGACGAGGAGCGCGTCGCGCGGCTCACGGAGGACCTCGACGTCGAGTTCGCCGAGATCGACGGCCGCGAACGAGTCCTTCTCGACGGCGAGGACGTCACGACCGAGCTCCGGACGGAACAATGCGGCGAGGCGGCGTCTAAGGTAGCAGCGCTACCGGCCGTCCGCCGGGCCCTGCTGGCCCGGCAGCGTGCGTTCATCGCCCCCCCAGGGCTCGTGGCCGACGGCCGCGACATGGGGACAGGCGTGTTCCCCGAGGCAGTGCTGAAGGTGTTCCTGACGGCGACTCCCGAGGAGCGCGCCCGTAGGCGATATAAGCAGTTGAAAGACAAAGGGATTAGTGTTAGTCTGCGCGACCTTTCCCGGGAAATCGCGCAGCGGGACGAGCGGGACGCGAATCGGCCGGTGGCACCGCTGATTCCGGCACCAGACGCGCGGATCATCGACTCGACGCACATGAGCCCGGAGGAGGTGACGGAGCGCATCTTGCATTGGCTCCGTGAAGCGGGTGTCATGGCGGGATGATCTATTTCCCCCTGAAGGACGTGTCGCTCAGGACGTAAACGGCACGATCGTTAAATTGACCGTCGATGCAAGGATGCAACGGCGTTGAGGTTGTAAACATCACATGAGTGAATCTTTCGCGGAACTACTTGAGCAGAGCTTAGCGACTCAACAGATCAAGCCCGGCGCGATTTTGATGGGGAAGGTCGTCGACGTTAACGACGACGTCGTCATCGTGAACGCAGGTCTCAAGTCTGAGGCCGTCATACCCACCAGTCAGTTCCTGAACGACAAGGGCGAGCTCGAAGTTTCGGTAGGCGACGAGGTCGAGGTCGCGCTCGATACGGTCGAGGACGGCTTCGGCGAAACGCGGCTCTCGCGCGAGAAGGCGAAGCGCAGCCGCACGTGGGCGCGCCTCGAGGAGGCGTTCGAGAAAGGCAGCATCGTCACCGGCACGATCAGTGGGCGCGTACGCGGCGGTTTCACCGTCGATATCGATCTCGTGCGCGCGTTTCTCCCCGGCTCCCTCGTCGATGTGCGGCCGATCAGAGATCCCGTCGCGCTCGAGGGCCAGACGCTCGAGTTCAAGGTCATCAAGCTCGACCAGCGTCGCAACAACGTCGTCGTCTCGCGGCGCGCGGTCGTCGAGGAAGAGTACAGCGCCGAGCGCGAGCAGCTGTTGAAGAACCTCGAGGAAGGCGCCGTTTTGAAGGGCGTCGTCAAAAACCTCACCGATTACGGCGCGTTCGTCGATCTCGGCGGTATCGACGGCCTGCTGCACATCACGGACATGGCGTGGAAGCGCGTGAAGCACCCCTCCGAGGTCGTGCAGGTCGGCCAGGAGCTCGAGGTCAAGGTCCTGAAGTTCGACCGCGAGCGCAATCGCGTATCGCTCGGCCTGAAGCAGCTCGGCGCGGATCCTTGGGAAGACCTGGCGCGGCGCTATCCGCCTGGTACGCGTCTCTTCGGCCGCGTGACGAACATCGCCGACTACGGTTGCTTCGTCGAGATCGAGGAGGGCGTCGAGGGCCTGGTGCACGTCTCCGAGATGGATTGGACGAACAAGAACGTCAATCCGCACAAGGTCGTGCAGATCGGTGACGAGGTCGAGGTCATGGTCCTCGACATCGACGAGGATCGCCGGCGCATCTCGTTGGGCTTGAAGCAGTGCAAGCCCAATCCGTGGGCCGAGTTCGCCGAGAACTACCAGAAGGGCGATCGGGTCTCGGGCCAGATCAAGTCGATCACGGACTTCGGCGTCTTCATCGGGCTGCCGGGCGGCATCGACGGTCTCGTCCATCTCTCCGATCTCTCCTGGGACGTGCCCGGCGAGGAGGCGGTGCGCAACTACAAGAAGGGCGAGGAGCTCGAGGCGGTCGTGCTCGCGATCGATCCCGAGCGCGAGCGAATCTCGCTCGGCGTGAAGCAGCTCGACAAGGACCCGCTGTCGTTGTTCATCGCGGAGCACCCGAAGGGCAGCATCGTGAAGGGCATCGTGCAGGAGGTCGACGCCAAGGGCGCCACGGTTCAGCTCGACGGCGGCGTGGTCGGACAGCTTCGCGCGTCCGAAATCTCGCGCGATCGCGTCGAGGACGCACGCACCGTGCTGAAGCCGGGCCAGGAGATCGAGGCGAAGTTCACGGGCGTCGACCGCAAGAACCGGGTCGTGTCCCTGTCCATCAAGGCGAAGGAAGCCCACGAAGAAGCGCAGGCGATCCAGAGCTACAGGACGGATCGACCGTCGACCGGCACGACGCTGGGCGACTTGTTGAAAGAGCAGATGTCCGAGTAGGGCGTCTCGCGTTTCCGAGTCGGATCGAGCCAAGGCTGATAGGGGCAGTCGCAGATGACGAAGTCCGAGTTGATCGAATCCATCGCCCGCAACCAGAAGCATTTGCCGGCCAAGGACGTGGAGCTCGCGGTCAAGCACATTCTCGAGCTGATGAGCGAGGCGCTCGCGAGCGGCGAACGCATCGAGATTCGGGGCTTCGGCAGCTTCTCGCTGCACTACCGTCCGCCTCGTATGGGCCGGAATCCGAAAACCGGCGACCCCGTGGCGCTTGCCGGGAAGCATGTGCCGCACTTCAAGCCGGGCAAGGATCTGCGGGAACGGGTGAACGCGTCGCGGCATCTGCCGGTCCGAAGCTGATCGCCGCGCAGGCCTGAGGGAACGGAGCCGGCCGCCGAGTCACGGCGGCCGGCTTTCCCGGTGGACGGGCGGCGCGGCAGCGGCGGCGCGGACCTATGTCGCGGCGGCGCCCGCAAGCGCGGGGGACCTCGAAGTGATCGCGCTGCGTCGATTTCTGTTCATCGCAATGCTCGTCTTCGCGGCAGCCGTCGCCGCGCTTTTCGCATTCAACAACCCCGAAAGGATCAGCGTCGACGTCGGCGTTGCGCGCCTCGACGACGTGCCCGCATCCGTCGCGTTCGCAACCGCCTTCGCTCTCGGTTGGTGCTTCGGCGTCGCGTCGACCGCGTTCGCGCTGCTCAAGCTGTCGGCCGATCGTCGGCGGCTCCGAAAGGAGCTGCGTATCGCGGAGGCCGAGGCGCAGAGCCTTCGCAGCCTCTCCCTGCAAGATGCCGACTGAAGCCACCTTCGTACTCGCCGGGCTGCTGATCCTTTTTGCGGCCCTCGGATGGGCGTACGACCGCCTGAGCAGGGACAGGGACAATCAGCCGCCCGCGCGCATCAGCGCCGACTACATCCGCGGGCTGAACCTCGTTCTGAACCGTAAGACGGACGAGGCCCTCGAGCTCTTCGTGCAGATGGCGAAGGTCGATGACGAGACGCTCGAGACCCATTTCGCGCTGGGTCATCTGTTTCGCCGCAGGGGCGAGGTGGACCGCGCGATACGCGTGCATCAGAACCTGATCGCGAGGCCGGCACTGAGCGAGGCACAGCGTCATCAGGCACTCTTCGAGCTCGCGGAAGACTACCTCGGCGCCGGGCTATTCGACCGCGCGGAGACGCTCTTCGCGGAGCTCAGGACGAGTCAGACGCTCGCGCAGCAGGCCCTCGAGAAGCTGATCGATATCTACGAGCGCGAGCGCGAGTGGGAAAAGGCCATCGACGCGTATCGAGAGCTCGAGCGACACACCGGCGAGAAGTCGCCTCGCGTCGCGCACTACTACTGCGAGCTCGCCGAGCGCGCACGGCTCGACGGCGACGTCGAGCGCGCGCGAGACTACTTGAAGCATGTCGCGAACAGCGAATCGGGCGCGTTGCGCGCGGCGCTGATTCGCGCCGAGATCGCGAGGTCGGAGGGCCGCGACGCCGATGCGATCAGGCTGTACCAGCAAGTCATCGACGCGGATCCGCGCTTTCTGACCGAAGTGCTTCCTCCGCTTCGAGAGTGCTACGCGCGAGACGGCGGGCTCGGGCGCTTCGACGAGTACGTTGCGCGCCTCGTCGCGAAGAAGCCCGCGCTCGAGAAGGATCTCGCGTACGCGGCCATAGTCGGCGAGCTGGTCGATTCGGACGCGCTTTCGCGCTGCATCGAAAGCTTCGTTCTCGGCAACGAGATCCTGACGCATCTCGTCGACGTCGACGAGTTGCGCGCAGCCGCCGCCGAGAGGAAAGCCAAGGCGGTGCAGCGGATCGTGCGCGGCCTGCGGCAGCTCGCACTGTCGAGCGCGCGTTACCGCTGCACGAACTGCGGGTTCTCGAGCCGAAAGCTTTTCTGGCACTGCCCGAGCTGCAAGCAGTGGGAGAGCGTGCGCCCGATCCAAAGCTTTCAATACGACGCGCTGATCGCTTGAGCGAATCTCGCCGAACGCGCGAGATTGCCGCGCTGCCCGATCGGGTTCGTGCTCCTACGATGCCCTCCGTTCCATCACCGGAGGGGAAACCAATGAACAGGAAGTCCTTGCCGACGGCGTTGCTCGCGACGCTGCTTTTCTCGCCGGCGTTCGCGGGGCCCGTGAACGTGAACACGGCCGACGCGGAAACGCTTGCGCGCGAGCTGACAGGCGTCGGTCCGGCCCTCGCGGAGGCGATCATCCGGGATCGTGAGGAGAACGGTCCGTTCACGTCGCCCGAGGATTTGACCCGCGTGCGCGGGATCGGCGAGCGGATCGTCGAGATGAACCGCGCGAACATCCTCGTCGAGGATTCGAAGGGCGAGCAATAGCCCGTACCTCAAAGCCGCTCCATCGGTCACTCGGAGCTCCGGCGGGACGCTGGCTTCCGGCGTCCCGCCGCGAGTGCTTAGGGCGCGATCTCCGAGCGCAGGCTCGCTGATCTGCCGCGTTGCCGGGGGGGATGGACGGAGGCGGCCGCCGCCGACCGGATGTGCCGACCACGCCCGCCCTCCGTCCGGTTATCATGCGGTCTTTCGAAGAACGAGTGGAGAAGGACGCATGGCACGCGTGCGGACGGCCGTCTTTCCGGTCGCAGGGAGGGGAACGCGTTTCTTACCGGCGACGAAGGCATCGCCGAAGGAGATGCTGCCGATCGTCGACAAGCCGCTGATTCAGTACGCCGTAGAGGAGGCGCTGGCGGCCGGGGTCGAGAAGCTCGTGTTCGTGACGGGCTCGTCGAAACGCTCGATCGAGGACCACTTCGACGTGGATCCCGAGCTCGAGCGCACGCTGGCGGAAAGCGGCAAGGACGACCTGCTCGCGCTCGTGCGGAACATCGTGCCTGCGCATGTGAGCTGCCTGTACGTGCGGCAAGGCGTGCCTCTCGGTCTCGGGCACGCGGTGCTCTGCGCGAAGCCGGCCGTCGGCAACGAGCCGTTCTTCGTGCATCTCGCCGACGACCTGATCTACAGCGATGTGCCGTGCCTGAAGCAAATGCACGACGAGTTCGAGCGCCACGGCTGCTCGGTGCTCGGCGTGGAGACCGTTCCACGTGACCAGACGGGCAATTACGGTATCGTAGGCGTCGCGACCGATGCAGCCGGCCGCCAGCGTATCGAGAAGATCGTCGAGAAGCCGCGCCCGGAGGAAGCGCCGTCGAATCTCGCCGTCGTCGGCCGCTATGTCCTGACGCCGGCGATCTTCGACAAGCTCGAGCGCACCGGTCGCGGCTCCGGCGGCGAGATCCAGTTGACCGACGGTATCGCGGCGCTGCTCGAGGACGAGCCGGTCTATGTCTGGCCGTTCAGCGGGCGACGCTACGACTGCGGCAGCAAGATCGGCTATCTGCGCGCAACCGTCGAGTATGCGTTGCGTCATCCCGAGCTCGGCGAGAATTTCAAGGCCTATCTGCAAGGCGTCCTGGAACGTTGAGCTCGAGGGGCGGGCCGTCCCGACACTCGTGTCGGCACCTTTTCCGACGGAAAGGTGTCGGGCACCTTTTGCGGTTTGAAACATTCAGGGAGTGACATCGTGCAGAACGTAGCCGTACGCAATATCGATCGGGCCCCGCTCGAGGTGGTCGATGCCTTGGGTGAGCTCGGTGTTGCCACCGTGCACGAGGCGCAGGGGCGGACCGGCCTGCTGCAGAGCTACATGCGCCCGATCTATCCCGGCGCGAGGATCGCGGGCTCCGCCGTGACCGTGCTTGCGCATCCCGGCGATAACTGGATGCTGCACGTGGCCGTAGAGCTCTGCCAGCCCGGCGATATCGTCGTCGTCGCGCTCAGCAGCCCGAACACGGACGGCATGTTCGGCGAGCTGCTCGGCACGTCGTACAAGGCGCGCGGCGTTCGCGGCCTCGTCATCGACGCGGGCTGCCGCGACGTGCGCGAGCTGAAGGAGCTCGACTTCCCGGTGTGGAGCCGTGCGATCAACGCGAAAGGCACGGTCAAGGCGACGGTCGGCTCGGTGAACATTCCCGTCGTGTGCGCCGGGGCGCTCGTCAACCCGGGGGACGTGATCGTCGCCGACGACGACGGCGTCGTCGTCGTGCCGCGCCGGCAGGCCGAGAAGGTGCTTGCGGCGGCGAAGAGCCGCGTCGAGAAGGAAGACGAGAAGCGAAAGCGCCTTGCCTCCGGAGAGCTCGGTCTCGATATCTACGGCATGCGCGAGCCGCTCGCGAAGGCCGGTCTCGTCTACGTGGACCGTCTCGAGGATCTCGAGCGCTAGACTTCGGTCGCGGCCGCCGCTATTGCGATAGCGGCGGCCATGGGCGTCACGGAGCGAACGCCGATGCCGATCGAGCGGACGGGCGCCGCCTACACGAAAGGCGGCGCCGCGAGAAGGGAACGGGTCGAGGATGGCCCCGAGATCGGCGGGTACACTTTCGTCTGCTCGGTAAGGTCAGCCACGGGCAGCTGACGATGTGAACGACTCGAAGCCCATGGAGAGCCCGGCGCCCGTCGCCAAGGGGTTAGGCATCGATTTCTGGTACGCGCTCGCGCTGTTCCTGGCTGCGGCGCTCGCGATCTCGGTCGGGATCGACTGGCAGGACGGCGTGCTGCGGACGCATGGTCCCGACGTCGCCGCGTTCTTCCTGATCTACGGCCTCGTCACGATCTCGATCGGCTACCCGCATCCGCATTTCGGCTACTACTCGTTCGACCGGGTCTCGCAGGTCGCGAGCATCCTCGTGCTCGGCCCCGTCGATGCGGCGTGGATCAACGGACTCGCGTCTTTGCTTTATCCGTGGCATCGGCTGTTCAAGGGCGTCTCGGCGAGCGACGTGCTGGTCGCGTCGATCAACAACTCCGGCATGATGGCGTTGATGATCCTGATCTCGGGCACGATCTACACCATGCTCGGGGGGGACGTGCCCTTGCTCGCGCTGACGCCGAAGAATCTGCTGCTGCTTTTCGTGCTCGTCGGCACGATGCAGCTCTTGAACGATCTTGCGATGCTGGGTGCCCTGCGCGCGACGGGCGGTAGTCCGAAGAACTTCTTCAATCTCTTCTCGGTGGGGCTCGAGCTCGGATCCGCCGCGACCGCCGTGCTCGTCGCACTCGTGTTCAACGCGATGGACATGCCGACGCTCGTGCTGCTGCTCGGCGTGCTCACGCTCGGAATGCTCGCGATCCGCCAGTTCGCGAACATGCGCCAGCAGCTCGAGCGGCTCGTGGAGGAGCGCACACGCGACCTGCAGGCGAAGACGCTCGAGCTCGAGCGCCAGGCGACGCGCGACACGCTGACCGGCCTCTACAATCGCCGTTACGCGGACGACTTTCTCGCGCGCCATCTCTCCGGCGCGTCCAGGCCGGGACGTCTCGTCATCGCGATGGCCGACATCGACTTCTTCAAGCGGATCAACGACGGGCACTCTCATGTGATCGGTGACAAGGTGCTGCGCCGAGTCGCCGAGATCCTGCGGGCGCGTTGCCGCAAGACCGACATGATCGCGCGGTACGGCGGGGAGGAGTTTCTGCTGTGCTTCCCGGACACCGAGCTCGACGGTGCCGCGAGGCTATGCGAGTCGCTGCGGAGCGCGGTCGAAGGGGCGGGGTGGGCGGACTTGGGCCTCGCCCACGGCGTCACGCTGAGCTTCGGGCTCGCCGAAGCACATCCGGGCGCGACGAGCGATGCGCTGCTGCGGGAAGCCGACCGGCGCCTCTACGCGGCGAAACGGCAGGGACGCAATCGAATCGTCGCCGCTTGAACGGCGCTGCACGCGCCGAGTATCGCTCGGGATCGGTTTGACGCGGAAAAAGGGGCGAGAAGGATGGCTCCCCGGGCCGGACTCGAACCAGCGACCAATCGGTTAACAGCCGATCGCTCTACCAACTGAGCTACCGGGGAACCGGCTTTATGGCACGGCATTTTGCCCCGCGACCGACCCGTAAGTC
>Ga0079224_100009755_pt1 | contig 13129 bp, 10 predicted proteins | sample Stecom2015_FD_80414 | JGI IMG/M metagenome (GOLD analysis project Ga0079224, IMG submission 80414) | Agricultural soil microbial communities from Utah to study Nitrogen management - Steer compost 2015 | ecosystem: Environmental > Terrestrial > Soil > Agricultural land | place: USA: Utah... | reverse complement strand
GAGGGCCTGGAGGACACCGTCTTGTGGCTGCCGGTGCTCCGCAGTCTCGTCGAACGCGTCATCGTCATCGCAGTCGCTCCACCACGCGCAAGCGCGCACTCCGGGCGCGGGGGTTCTCCTCGAGCTCCCCTGCGTCCGCGACCACCGCCTTTCTGGTGATGGTCTTGAATTGTCCCTGTCGGCCGCAGCCGCACACCGGCATCCCCGGCGGGCAGATGCAGCGCCCCTCGAACCCGCGGAAGGCCTCCTTCACGCGGCGGTCCTCCAACGAGTGGAAGCTGATGACCGCGGCCCTCCCCCCCGGGGCCACCACCTCCGGCAACGCCGCAAGCCACGCGTCCAACGACTCGAGCTCCGCGTTCACCACCATCCGCAGTGCCTGGAAGGTGCGCGTCGCCACGTGGATGCGGTCCGGCCAGGCGCGCCGGGGAACCGCGGCCTTCACCGCCTCCACCGCCTCGAGCGTGCGCTGGGGACGGCGGGCCTTGAGCTCGCGGGCGATGGGACGGGAGAAGCGCTCCTCCCCCAGCTCATAGATGAGGTCCGCGAGCTCAGCCTCCGGAAGCCGCTCGATGAGCTCGGCCGCGGTCTCCCCTTCCGGCCCCATCCGCATGTCGAGGGGGCCATCGGATTGGAACGAGAAGCCGCGCTCGGCGACGTCGAGCTGCGGAGAGGACACGCCCAGATCCACCAGCACCCCGTCCACCGGCAGCACGTCCGGGAGCAGCCGCTTCAGCTCGGCGAAGTTCCCCTGCACCGGGCGGAAGCGATCCCCGAAGCGCGAGAGGCGGGTGCTCGCCGCCTGAAGCGCCACCGGATCGCGGTCCACGCCGTACACCGTGGCCCCCGCCTCGAGCAGGGCCTCACTGTGGCCCCCACCGCCGAGCGTCCCATCGACCATCACCTTTCCCGGTGCGGGCTGCAGCTGCGCCACGGTGGGCGCCAGCAGGACGGTGTGGTGGGAGAAGGCCAAGGAGGGCTCCGGAAACGGCGGCGCGTTTCGCCGTGCTCAGATGGGCTCGAGCGCCGAGGTCAGGAACGACGCCCGCGCGTCGTTGCAGTGCGGATAGATCTCGAAGACGCCGTGGGCGCCGGACGCACGCAGCACCGCGACCAGATAGGGCGAGAGCCCGGAGAGCTTCACGTCGGCGCCGGCATTGCGCAGCGCCTCGATCCGGGGGAGCAGCGGACGGACGCCGCGGTAGTCGAGGTGGGGCACCTCGCCCATGTCGAGGACGAAGCGGCGCGCCCCACCCCGCAGCAGCCGGAAGAGCTCATCTCCCACGGCCGCGAGTTCCCGGACGCCCAGCTCCCCTTCGAGCAGCAGCGTCACCACGCGGTCCGCGGAGGGCCCCTGCCCCACCGGGCCCGCGTCCAGCTCCTCCCAATCCAGCTCCAACGTCTCCATGACCTTCCGTCCGTCCTTCAGCGGGGCCGTGTCCGAAGGCCCCTTGAAATCCGCTTTCACCGGGGCGCCCCTGTCGACGCCGCCAGCGGGTTCATCCGGCGCGCAGCTCGCCGAGCACGCGCATGAGGTCCGCCGAGTCCGAGTCCGCGCGGGCGTCCTCCTGGGCCTTGCGCCACCCCTCGGCGCTCCACAGCTCGATGACCTTCACCATCCCGGCCCACACCACGTCCTTCTCGAGCCCCGCGTAGGCCCGCTGGGTCGGCGGGATGAGCAGCCGTCCCAGCTTGTCGAGGGTCACCTCGTGGGCCTGCGCCACGTACAGCCGCATGAGCTGCTTCACCCCGGGCTCCATGAGGTTGCGCTTGGAGAGGGCCTCCTCGAGGGCTTCCCACTCCTTGAGCGGATAGGCGTGCAGGCAGGGGTCCAGGGCCGTCGTGAGGATGAGCCGGTCGTCGTACTTGCCGAGCAGCGTCTCCCGCATCCGTGCCGGGAGGCTGGTGCGCCCCTTGGCATCGACCTGGTGCTCGTAGACCCCTCGGAACACGCCGGCCCCATTTCCACTGCCCTGGGCTCCGGTGGCCCGCTGATCCACCGATTCCCACTTCGATCCACTTTCTGCCGCGAAGCTACAGAGGCGTTCCCACCCGGTCAAGAAATGGCGCCGGGCGGGTGACCGGGGTCCTTCGGGGGCAGAACACGCCCTTCCCAGGAGGCCGCGAGTTGCCCTGTTTCCCCTCAGGCGGTACGAGGGGAGGACCTCACGCCCGCACATGACCGACCCCACGACCGCCCCCATCCGCTTCCGCCTGGGCTACGCGAGCCCCGCCTCGCTGTTGGAGGAGCTGGGCCGGGCGGTGAACCGGGGTGAGGTGGTCCTGCCGAGCGGGCGGAGCGTTCCCATCGGGACCCGCTTCCTCTTCCAGTTGAACGCGCCGGGGGTGACGCCGCCGGTGGAGGTGCTGGGCGAGGTGGTGGGGGTGACGCCTGCCGAAGGCGGTGGGTTCTCCCTCACCGTCCGCTACCGCCGCGGACACGGTCGGGCCGGGGTCGACGCCGCCCTCACCCGTCTGCGCGAGGCGCACCGGTTCGAGAAGGTCCGCGCCCACGCGCGCCTCCCCTTCCACCTTCCGGTCCGCGAGACGCCGGAGGGACCGGAGTACCGCGTGCGGGATCTCTCCCTCGGCGGCTATGGGATCGAGCGGGTGTCCGAGGGGCCACTCCCGCCCCACATCCAGGCCGGAGAGATCGCCCTGTTGGAGGTGACCCTCACCGAAGGCGTGATGGCCCTCCACGGGGAGGTGACCTGGGCCATGGCGCGCGGCGGTGCCTTCGGCGGCAGCCAACCCGGCTTCGGCGTGCGCCTGGGAACCCTGAGCCCCGCCAATGACGCGCTGCTGGATCGGGTGCTCTCGCTCGAGCTGGTGCCGCAGCCCTCGCCCCCTCCCCGGCTGAGCTTCGGTGCGCTGGCCGTGAAGCGGATGCCTTGAACCCGCTTTCCGCAGCTGGAGCAGCCGTGGCACGCGGCGGGCGACGCGCGACCCTGACGCAGAAGGACATCGGGAACGTCCCGCGGGAGCCACTGCGTTAGCATGGGGTGGCCATGACCCTCGACGAGCTCCGCCGCTCCATTGACGAGATTGACGATGCGCTCCTCGAGCTGCTCGCCCGCCGCGCGGAGATCGTGGTCCGGGTCGCCGAGGCCAAGCGGGAGAAGAACGTCTATCCCCACGATCCCGAGCGGGAGCAGCGCCTTCTGGCCCGCCTCCGCGCGAAGGGGGCCGGCCGCTTCCCGGCGGATGCGGTGGAGCGGATCTACCGGGAGATCATGAGCGCCTCGGTGGCGATGCAGGCGCCGGTCACGGTGGCCTACCTGGGACCGGAGGGGACCTTCTCCCACCAGGCCGCGCGCCAGCTCTTCGGTCTCTCGGCGCGCTATCTCGACATGGGGACCCTGACCGGGGTGCTGGACGCCGTCCGCCGCGAGGCGGTGCGCTACGCGGTGGTCCCGCTGGCCAATTCCTCGGAAGGGCCGGTCACCGACACCGCGGACGCCCTGCTCGAAGGGGGCGTGCAGCTGCGCGGAGAAGTGGTCCTGGAGATCAGCCACTGCCTGCTCGGTCGCGCGCCCGGATTGGGTTCGGTGGAACGGGTGTACTCGCATCCCCAGGCACTGGGGCAGTGTCGCGGGTGGCTCTCCAAGCACCTGGCCCGCGCGCAGCTGGTGCAGACCTCCTCGACCGCGGCGGCGATGCGCGAGGCCCAGGCGGATCCCTCGGCAGCGGCGCTGGGCAGCGGCATCTGCGCCGACCTCTATGGGCTCTCCCTCCTGCGGGAGCGCGTGCAGGATCGTCCGGAGAACGCGACCCGCTTCGGGATCATCGCGCTGCAGGATGCGCCGCGGACCGGCAACGACAAGACCACCATCGCCTTCACCCTGCGCGAGGAGCACGCCACCGGCTCGCTGAGGCGGGTGCTCGAACTCTTCGAAGACGCGGGCGTGAACCTCACCCACATCGAATCCCGCCCGAGCCGACAGAAGGCCTGGCAGTCCACCTTCCTCGCCGACCTCGAAGGACATCGCGAGGATCCCCACGTGGCCCGGGCCCTCGAGGCGATCCGGAGCTGCTGTGGAACGCTGCAGCTGCTCGGCAGCTATCCACGCGCCGCGGCGCCCTCCCCTTCCGTGCCCCCTTCAAGCTGAAAGCCGTTCATGCAGACCCCCACCGACGATCTCCGCATCTCTCAACTCAGCCCGCTCCTCCCGCCGGCGATCCTCCTCGAGGAGCTCCCGGTCACCGAAAAGATGCACCGCATCGTCACCACCGCGCGGGAGGCCGCCGCGCAGGTGATCTCGGGCCAGGACGATCGGCTCCTGGCCGTGGTCGGGCCCTGCTCGATCCACGATCCCGAGGCGGCGCTGGAGTACGCCGAGCGCCTGGGGAAGCTCGCGGAGCGCTACAGCGATGAGCTGGTGCTCATCATGCGGGTGTACTTCGAGAAGCCGCGCACGACGGTCGGCTGGAAGGGCCTCATCAATGATCCGGATCTCGACGGAAGCTTCCGGATCAACAAGGGGCTGAGGATGGCGCGCCGGCTGCTGTGCCAGCTCAACGAGCTGGGCGTCCCCGCCGCCACCGAGTTCCTGGACACCATCACCCCGCAGTTCCTCGCGGACCTGGTGAGCTGGGGTGCCATCGGCGCGCGGACCACGGAGAGCCAGGTGCACCGGGAGCTGGCCTCGGGGCTCTCGCTGCCTGTCGGGTTCAAGAACGCCACGGATGGTTCCGTGCAGGTGGCGGTGGACGCGGTGCGCGCAGCCCGGCATCCGCACCACTTCCTGTCCGTCACCAAGCAGGGCCTGTCGGCAATCGTGAGCACCACCGGCAACGACGGTGGCCACGTGATCCTCCGCGGCGGGGACAAGGGCCCCAACTACGGCGCCCAGGATGTCCAGGTGGCGGTGGAGAGTCTGGCCCGCGCCGGCCTTCCCGCGCGCCTGATGGTGGATTGCAGCCACGGCAACAGCGGCAAGAAGGCCGCGCGCCAACCCGCGGTTCTCGCCGACATCGCCGGCCAGGTCTCCGACGGAAGCGGGTCGATCCTCGGCATCATGCTCGAGAGTCACCTGCGGGGCGGCCGACAGGATCACGCCAACGGCAAGCCCCTGGTCCGCGGGCAGAGCATCACCGATGAGTGCCTGGGCTGGGAGGACACCGAGCCGCTCATGGAACAGCTCGCGCGCTCGGTGCAGGCCCGGCGGGCGAAGCTTCGGGTCCGGCAGCGGGCGGGATGAGCCCCCGGACGGGCTGGCGTTCGCAGGGCGTCGTCCGGTCGCGCGCGGGAAAAGCGGATCCGCAGGTGCGCTTGAACGTGCGCCCGGACTTCAGTCGGGTCCGCCCGCTCCATTGCCGGATGCGTCCTGGGGCCCTTCGGGTGCAATGGTGGGGGCGAAGCGTGTGGGCGCCGCCGGCCCGTCCAACTCAACGCGTTGAGGCACCGAGATCACCTTCATCGCGGCGATGACCAGCCCGGCCCCCAAAAGCTCCACTCCGGCGGGGGGCGGCGCATCGGCGAAGAGGGAGCGCGCAGAGTCGGCGACGACCCCCGCGATGATCGCGGAGACCCCGCTGAAGGAGACGCTGAGGAGGTGCTCCCGCCGGATGAGCGCGTCGAACACGCAGATCCCCAGGGCGCACACTCCGATCAGGATGAGCCCTCCCACAGCGCCTGAGGTCAGCGTGTCCGTGAAGCCCAGACGCAGCACGTGCATCCCCGGCCCCTCTCCCCAAATCGCCAGGGCGATCAGCGTCAGGAACAGGGCCGACGTGGCGACCATCTGCTCCTCGACCAGGCCGCGCAGGCGCTCCGGGTCCTCGGTCTCGGCCATGCGGTTCATGAACGGCGGCCGGATGAAGGTGGCCAGCACGTACACGGCAATCACCACCGGGGCCCAGCCACTCAACCCGCGCGCCGTGTCTCCCACGGTCACCAGGGTGATTGCCGCAAAGCTGAGTGCCGACGAGGCCCAGACGTGTCTGCGGACCCTGCGTCGGGTGATGACGTTCGTGAGGGGCGCAAGCACCAGCACGCCCCCGCGCATCCACAACATCATGAAGACAATCGAGGCCCCGTCGAAGCTGAAGGCCAGCGTGGTGGTGCCGATGATCGCCGCAACGCACAGCCCCGAGAGAAAGGGCCACAGCCCGGGCCGGGGCAGAGAGATGCCTCCAAGGGAGAACCGCCTCGCCGACTTCCACCACCGGGTCGCCACGACGAAGACCGCGGCGCCCACCAGCGAGACCAGGGTGGTGACAGGAAGAATGGCCGGTCCGGAGAGACCCGTTCCGGGACCCGTGGCCCGCTTGGTCAGCGCGCTGAAGAGCACGTAGCAGGCGAAATACCCGACGCCCCAGACGATGAAGAGCAGGTCCCCGATGTGCAGGTGTGAGCGGACCTTCCACATGGACGCCACGGTATCAGTCCGCCGGACTCCGGTCCGTCCTCCCGGTCCTCACGTTCCCCGCCGATCCGGGCCGGCCACGAGCCCGGGCCGTCCGCGGTCCCGCCGCTCAGGGTCCCGCGCCTGACCACCAGCCAGAGATGACCGACCGCGAAGACGACCACGGCGCGACCCTGTCCTACTTCGGTCGCGGGAACACCAGACACTGCCGCTTGAACAGCGGGTCACCATCCTCCTCGTACGTCGCCGCCAGCGAACGGGCCACGGTCGCGAGCTCCATCCCGAAGGACGGGACCCAGCAGATCATGTCCTCGGTGGTGAAGCGCCCCAGCAGCGCCTGAAGCGCGAGCCGCAGCCTTCCGAGGTCGTTCCGACCCTGCCGCAGCGGCACCGACGGGCCGTTCCGATCGGGACCGGGCAGCTTCCCCACGCTGGTGGCGAGCTCATACCCGTCCCCCCGCATCACCACGCGGAGGCGTCCGGGCTCCGGCAGATCCATCCAGTGTTGATACGCGGGCTCGTCGAAGAGCATCAGACGGTAGCCGAAGGCCCCCTCCGGATGTGCGAGCCACACCTCCGCGTCCTGATCCGCGAGCGCCGCGAGGATGGGCGCGGCCTGCGCCAGGTACACCTCACCATCCGGACGCAGCACGACGGACGTCTTTGCCGAGACCTGCCCCGCCCGCTTCAGGAGCGAACCGTCTTCCACGGCCAGGGCATTGAGCTCGAACACCTCTGCATGGCTGGGCAACGAGGCACCGCGGGGGGTGATCGGCACTACGCTCGCGTCCTCAGCGGCCGTCGTGACCCGGGGGAGCGGTTCGGGAGCCAGTGAGGTCAGGGATGGAGGCGGCGGCTCCTCCCTGCATCCGGCACCGGCCCACATGCACGCCATCAGGAGCCCCCCCAGCAATCGCCGGCTCCACGCCCCTTCGCCCATCGACGTCGTCTGTCTCATGGAGGTCGTCCTCTGCCGCAAGCCGAAGGACGTCTCAAGGGACCGGTTGCGTCCGCTCGAGAAGCGACCGCGCCTGTTCGGCAATGAGCCGCTGCATGGCGCTCTCGCTGCCACACCAGGGCGCCAGGGCATCTGCCATCTCTGCCGCGCTTGCGAATTGGTGGCGGGCACGTGGAGAGAACGCGCGATCCAGCAGGCGTTCGAGATCGGCGGGGACGTCCGGCCGCAGCCTCCGGATGCGCACGTAGCGGCGCTTGCGGATGGCAGTGAGGACGGCTTCGGTGTCTGCGCCATCAAACGGTCGTTGCAGTGTCAACAACTCGTAGAGCAGGACCGCCGTCGCCCAGAGGTCCACGCCAGGCTCCAGCCGCCCTGCGAGCGCGTCCGGTGAGAGGTAGTGGGCCTTGCCCGCCACGTCCATCTGCACGCCGCGCGCACGCGCCACGCCGAAATCTCCGAGCTTCACCACGCCCTGGCGGGTCACGAACACATTGGCCGGAGAGATGTCGCTGTGCACCAGATGCAGCGGCTCACCCGAGAGCCCCACCGCGCCATGGACGTAATCCAGCGCCCCCAGCAGCGTGTGAACGACCCCCACCGCGACGCCCACCGGGAACGGCGCCCCGGACTTCCGCGCCAGGGCCAGCAGCTGCCCCAGGTCGGTGCCGTCCACCACCTCCATCGCCATCCAGGGCAGCTCCGCGTCCAGTCCCACCGAGAGGGTGCGGACCAGGTTCGGATGCTCGAGCATGCGGGTCACGTCCGCCTCGCCGGCGAAGAGCTCCACGAAGCGGGCATCGCGTGCCGCGTGCGGGAGCAGACGCTTGAGCGCCACGTGACGTCCTTTTAGCGGTCCGGAGAGTGCGCGGGCGAAGTGCACCTGCGCCACCCCGCCTTGCCCGAGCATGGAGAGCAGCGAGAAGGGGCCCACGCGCGGACCATGCATGTTCGAGGGCTCCTCCTCGAGCAGGGTCTGGAAGACCGGCGGCAGGGTCGGTGTCGGAGGAGGGGGTGGCCTCAGGGCCCCCTCCAGACGCATCGAGGTCGATCCACCGCCCGGAGCTTCCCGATCCGTCGGGGGCCCGGCCGGGTCCGCCGCCTTCCACGGTTCCCCCTCTTCCGCTTCGCCATCAGGGGGTGACGTCGGTGGCTGGGTGGGTGAAGTTGCCGCATCGTCCCCGCCCCCCGGGACATCGGGCACCGTCGAGCGCGCGGAGGCGTCCTCACGCCGCTGAGCGGCCGCTGCTCCCACCTCCGTCAGTGCCGCCTCGAGTGCGGCCAGTGCCTGTCCTTCGAGGCGGAAGGCCACGCCGACGCCGGCGGCTTCCACGCTCACCACCTCCGCCCGCGTCAGGAGCGTGCCCCCACCCGGCAGCTCGATCGCGAGCTCCACCCCCTGCCCGACCTCGTGCGGATCGGAGCTGAAGACGAACGCCCCGCCGACCCGCAGCACCTCGGCCGCCGCCCGGAGCGCCTCGGGGGTCTCATAACGCATCACCAAACGGGTGCGCGTCGGTGCGCGGGGCGCAGCGAGCACCACCGGTGCCGGCTGGGGGTTGAGCTGACGGCGGCTGATGGCCTCTTCCACCCGGCTCGCGAACAGTTCCGGCGCCACACCTTCCTCGGCGATGACGTCCAGGCCCGCCCCTCTCCCGGAGTCCGCCCAGGCCTGGGCACTTCCCGCAGGGACCTGCACGGCGATCGCGAGGTCCTGCTCTCCCCCTTCCTCGCGCACCATCCGCACCAGCGAGCGTCCCGAGGTCGGGTGCATCGCCGCATCGATGATCAGCAGGTCCAACCAGGGTGCATCTTCGAGCAGCACGCCGATCGCCTTGTTCGCGTCGACCACCGCGCGCACCTCGAAGCCGCGGGTCAACAGGGCCTCACGGACCCGGTCCCGGGTGCCCGCGTCGGCGAGCGCCACCAGCGCCCGGCGGGGTCGCGAAGCGAGCTGCTCCAGCGCCTCTTCGAGCTCGGCGCGGATCGGCGGGGTGAGCTCGAACTGCACCCCCATTCCCTGCGGGAGGACCCGCACCACCTTGGCGGGAACCGGAGGGAGGACGCGGCCCGGAAGGTGGATGTCGAGCTTGAGCGACGCGAACATCGGCAGCGGCTGCGTGGTGCGGACGAACGCCCCGCCGAGCGAGAGGTTGTCGATCCACTCGTTGGCGAAGGCCTGGCCGGAGGCGTAGTCCATCCGGAACTCGGGAACGGGCTCAGGGGACACCCGGACGATCTGCACCGGCGCATGGAGGCGGAAGCGGGGACTTGCGCGCTGCTCCGGGCCTGCGGGCGGCTCCTGAGGTGGAGGTCGCTCCACGGGTGCCGGGTCCGTTGCGGCCGCGCGGGGAGGCGGACCCGGACGCGGAGGCGGGGGCGAGGCCATGCGACGGGATGGGGCCCGCCGGCCCGCCTCCGCCGGCTGGGGCACCCCGGTGTCGGGAACCTGGGTGGGGGCGCAGGCAGCGAGCGCTTCGAGCAGGCGGGGCGAGGGGGACATCAGCTGCAGATGAAAGCCGGCCGCGCCCTCGGGATGCCGGCCCGGCGCGAAGACCTGACTCACCGTGCCGCGCGCGTTGAAATCCAGGGTCTGGACCCGGAGCAGCAGTTCCATCCGCTCACCCAGCGGTGGCATCAACGCCGAAGCCACGAACAACCGCTGGGACTCCGCCTCCCAGGTGCAGCCGTCATCCCGGGTGCCGACCTTCAGGGCCAGGGTGGGCTGATCGGTGTCGGGAATGGGCGTGTCCCCGCGCACCTGCGCCTCCTTCAGCAGCTGGAGGAGGGTCGCCGCCAGCGCATCCGGGGCGACTGCCTGGGCGCGGTGTTCCGAGGAGGCAAAGCGGGCGAGGAAGTGCGCGCGATCCCGCTTGCCCAGCCTCTCGAGATCCTGGACCTCCGCCCGCGACCGGTGCGCCCAGAACAGGAGCCGCACCTCGTTCTCCGCACTCAGGGTCCCGGAGAAGCGCACCAGGGCCATGAGCAGGCGGGGACGACCACGGACCGCCAGATCCACCGAGCGGATGAATCCGGGAAACAGCCGGGGAAGGCTTCGCAGCAGGCGCTCTCCAGCGTGCAACCGGCTCCCCAGCGCGTGTTCGACCACCACCGCCCACTGGGATGACTGCTCCGCCACACGCACTCCTGCCGCCGCCCCGGGGTCGGGGAACGAAGCGCCAGGCGACCATTGAACCCCCTCTTTCGAGGGAGGGGAAGCCGCGTCTTTCCGGAAGGTCACGTGTGGTCGGGACCTGCGACACGGCTCGAACCGTCCATCCCCGGCTTCAGCCGTGGCGGAGGAGGCCGTTCGCGCTGGAAGGAATGGGGCATGCGCGCCGCGACAACGACGCTTCGCGGTGACGTCCTGTGGGCCCGGGAGCCCTTCGCCCGCCCCCTCCGGGATCGAAGTGATACGGTGTGCGGCCGACTTCGCGAGCATCGACCGTTGAAATCCTCCGTGGCCCCAGCAGACAGCAAGACCTTCGGCAAGTACGAGCTGGTCGAGCGCATCGCGACGGGTGGGATGGCCGAGATCTGGCACGCCCACCAACCTGCCGCGGCGGGGCTGGTGAAGTCGGTCGTGATCAAGAAGGTCCTTCCCGACCACGCCCGCGACTCGAACTTCACCCGGATGTTCATCGAGGAGGCCACCCTCACGGTGGGCCTCAGCCACGGGAACATCGCCCAGGTCTTCGACTTCGGTGAGGTGAACGGCGAGTACTACCTCGCCATGGAGCTGGTGCAGGGCCAGCCCCTCATCCGGGTCCTCCGCCGCGCCCAGGCGCGCGGACTCGGGGCGCTCCCCGCCGGGCTCGCCCTTCAGATCGTCATCGAGGTCTGTCGCGGCCTGCACTACGCGCACACCCGGCGCGGCGACGATGGCCAGCCCCTCCACATCATCCACCGCGACGTGAGCCCCCAGAACGTGGTCGTCAGCTACGAGGGGCAGGTGAAGCTGGTGGACTTCGGCATCGCCAAGGCGCGCCTCGCCGGCCGCATGGAGACCGAGGTCGGCGCGGTGAAGGGCAAGTACGTCTACTTCTCGCCCGAACAGATCCGGGGCCGCCCGCTGGATGCGCGGGTCGACGTCTTCGCCACCGGGGTCATGCTCTACGAGCTGCTCTGTGGACGCCTCCCCTTCGACGGCAAGATGGGGGATGTGCTGCGCGCCATCGTGGACGGGAAGTTCCCCGCCCCGCGCAGCGTGAACCCCCGGCTGAGCCACTCGCTGGAGAAGATCGTCCTCAAGGCCCTGGCCACCGATCGCGACAAGCGCCACGCCTCCGCGCTCGAGCTGCAGGAGGAGCTGACCCACGAGCTCTACCGGACCGTCCCACCGGCGCCTCCCCACGGCATCGCCCACTTCATGAGTTGGCTGTGGCGCCAGGAGATCAACGAGCTGGGCATGCCCACCCAGCTGCCCCGGGACTTCCAGGACTGGTTGGAGCGCGCCCGCCGTGCCACGCCCGGGGGCAAGCCCATCGCCAACCAGCACGACGAGGAGCCTACCCGTCCGGACCAGACGCGCACCAAGCTGCGACGCACCCGGCGCGCTGCCCTCTCCCGCTTCCGTCAGCTCGCCCTTCCGGTGGGGATCGCCTTCCTGGCGGGCGCCGCGGTGCTGCTCGGGGCCATGCACCTCATCCGCCCTGAACCGATGGAGATCCGCCTCACCTCGGAGCCCTCGGGGGCGACGGTCAGTGTCAACGGCGTCGAGGCCACCACCCCCACGCCCCTCCGCATCAGCAGCCTCCCTTCGGATCGCTCGCACCGCATCGAGGTCCACCTTCCCGGCCACTCCCTGTGGGTCCGGGAGGTCCTCCCTTCGCCGGGCGCCGAAGTGGAGCTCAGCGCCACCCTGGAGCCCCTGGCCCCGGCCGAGCCCGTCGCCCCCGCAGCGTCTCCGGCGCAGGATGCGCTCGAAGCACTGGAAACCGATGCGGGCGTGGAGGCACCTCCGCAGCGGATTCACCGCACCCTGCGGGAGGAGCTTCTCCGCGAGGTCACGTCCGAGGACCTGCCCCGCCCCTGAGCGCCTGCTGCCCCGGTTGCTCTCTCGACAGGGCACGCTTCCGGCGCCAGCTTCTGAGTCGGGGAGCGCCAAAGGTCGTGGAAAGGCAGGCAAGCGGGTGTTAGGACGCCTGCTGGCTTACCCGCGCACGCTTCGAGGGGGTCCATGGCAGAGCCGAGCACAGTGCCGTTCGCAGTTGGCGATCGCGTGGTCTACCCCAACCAGGGGGTGCACCGCGTCGAGGCCATCGACGTCAAGGAGGTCGCCGGTCAGCGGCTGACCTTCGTGTCCCTCGTGCGCGAGGACGACGGCGCCAAGGTGATGATCCCCGAGGCGAAGGTGGCCTCGAGCGGCGTGCGCAAGGTCGCGGGCGCCGAGGATGCCAACGCCCTCTTCGACTTCCTGCGCTCGGACTCCGACAAGGCGGTCCTGGACTGGAAGCAGCGCGCGCGCACCAACGTGGAGCGCATGACCACCGGCGGCCTGCACGGACTGGGCGAGGTGGTGAAGGGACTCGCGGTCCTCTCCGAGCTGCGGCCCCTGCCCGCCAAGGAGCGCGAGCTCTACGACAACGCACGGCACCTCCTGGTGGAGGAGCTGGCCACCGCGCTGGGCGTGAACGGTTGCGACGCCGAAGACGCGGTCGACCTCATCCTCTTCCCGCCCGGACGTGAGCGTCCGAAGCGCACGGCCGACGAGTTCCGGCGCACCGCCGACGACGACCTCGACCTGGACGCCGACCTGCTGGGCCTCGACACCGACCTGGGCCTCCCCGACGACGAGGAGGAGGAG
>Ga0079224_100009754_pt1 | contig 13129 bp, 10 predicted proteins | sample Stecom2015_FD_80414 | JGI IMG/M metagenome (GOLD analysis project Ga0079224, IMG submission 80414) | Agricultural soil microbial communities from Utah to study Nitrogen management - Steer compost 2015 | ecosystem: Environmental > Terrestrial > Soil > Agricultural land | place: USA: Utah... | reverse complement strand
GTCCCGGGACGAGCGGGCAGCGGTTCGGCGGAGAAGACCCGCGATCCCGGCTCCAGCGGAGTCAGGTCCTCGGCCACGGCCGACGGGTCCTCGAGGTCCACCCGGAACAGGTGCCAGTCCTCGTTCCCGTCGGTGTCCTGCAGGTAGAGCAGCCAGCGCGGGTCGTCGGACCAGAAGAAGGTCAGGATCCCGCGTCGGGTGTCGAGGGTGACGCGGCGGGCGTCCTCGTGCTCCTGGTCGATGTCGCGCACCCAGACGTTCCGGCGCCCGTCGGACGGCGCCAGGTAGGCGAGCGATTCGCCGTCGGGCGAGATCACGGGGTGGGAGAAGGCGGGGTCTCGGAACAGGTCCGCCGCCTCGAACCGGCGGGGCGCCGGAGCGGCGGGGCGGGGGTCGGGGCGGGCGGTCATGAGCGTCTCCTCGGTCTCGATGGCGATGCCCGCACCGCACACCGTGCCCCGGGGGCACGGTCAAGGACGCCCTTCCCCGCCCGCCGTCGAGAAGGGAGGATGGCCCCCATGCCCGCACCCCGCAGCGAGACATGATGGCCTGGAGCACGCGTCGCCTCGCCCAGCTCGCGGGCACCACGGTCAAGACGATCCGGCACTATCACGCGATCGGGCTGCTCGAGGAGCCCAGTCGTGCCGGGAACGGCTACAAGCAGTACGAGACCGCGCACCTGGTGCGTCTGCTGCAGATCGCGCGGCTGCGGGAGCTGGGGATGCCGCTGGCGGACATCGCCGAGCTCGAGACCTCCGGGGAGACCTTCACGCAGACCCTGCGCACCCTCGATGCGCAGCTCGCCGAGTCGATCGCTCGCAACCGGGAGCTGCGCGCCGAGATCGCCGAGCTGCTCGAGCACCATGCCGAGGCCGACGTCCCGGCGGGCTTCGCCTCCGTCGCAGACGCCCTCACCCCGGCCGACCGGGCGATCGTCATGATCAGCGAGCGCCTGTTCGACGAGCAGGGCATGGAGGACCTCCGAGAGATCGCCGCGGAGCACCAGGAGGCCGACGACGCGTTCAACGCCCTGCCGGCCGACGCGGACGAGGAGGAGATCGACGCCGTCGCCGCAGATCTCGCTCCGGTGCTGCGCACGATCCACGAGGAGCACCCCGGCACGAGGAACCCGCCGCTCGGGCCGGAGCGGCGCTCGTCCCTGCCGGATCTCACCCAGGTCGTGGCCGAGCTCTACAACCCGGCCCAGGTCGAGGTGCTGCGCCGCGCGTACGTGCTCGCGCGGCAGGCAGGGGCCGACCACGGCGGAGCACGGTCCGACGCCTGCGCGACGCCCGACCCCGGGGATCAGGCCGGCGGCTGAGCGCCCGCCCGTCGGAGGGCGTCCGGGCTCAGAGCCCCATCAGCACGATGCCCGCGAAGGCGAGCACGAGCGCGATGGCCACCGCGATGGTGGTGCGCGCGGAGGAGTCCCTCTGTCCCGCGTCGGCGCTCGCGGACACGACCGGGATGGGCCCGGTATGGGTCGTCGGGGTCAGATCGTGACCGAGGTGGATATCGGTGCGAGAGTCCATGCCGGAGGCCTCCTTCAGCGGTGTGTGGGACGCGCCTGGTGCAAGACGCGTCCTGCCAGGTCAGTCGGGGAAATCGTGCGCCTCGGCGCACCGGTCCAGAGTAGGGGCCTCGCGGGCGCGCGCGGAAGAGCTGTCCAGCACCCGTCAGCGGGATCACACCGCCCCGGGCGCGCCGCCCCGTCGGCCCGTCCTGCGCCCTCCCCGCATCGCGCCGGAGCCCGGGGTCTACAGTCGGTCCCACCTGCCCGCACACCCCACGCCGCGCCCCGCCCCGTCGGCCGCCGACGGACCCCGTGGACGCCGGGAGAGGACTCTCGATGACCGACGCGACCGCCGCCTCCGCCCTGCCCGAGCACCTGCGCACCGCCCTCGCGGACGCCGCCGAGTGGCAGCTCCCGCTGTACGAGGATCTGCACCGTCATCCCGAGCTCTCGATGCGGGAGGCGCGCACCCGCAGCGTGATCGAGGGGAAGCTGCGCGAGCTCGGCTACGAGGTCCAGGAGATCGGCGGCGGCGTCGTCGGCGTGCTCAAGAACGGCGAGGGCCGCACGGTGCTGATGCGCGCGGACTTCGACGGCCTGCCGGTCAAGGAGGCGACGGGGCTGGACTACGCCTCCACCGACACCCAGGTCGACGACGCCGGCGCGGTGCAGCCGGTCATGCACGCCTGCGGGCACGACACCCACGTCACGGCCGCGCTCGGCGCCGCCTCCGTGCTCGCGGACAATCGCGAGGACTGGTCCGGCACCTACATCGCCCTGTTCCAGCCCGGGGAGGAGATCGCCGCCGGCGCCCGCTCCATGGTCGAGGACGGCCTCGTCGGCAAGGTCCCCGCGCCCGATGTGTGCCTCGGCCAGCACGTCCTGGCGACGCCGGTCTCGGGCAGGGTCGCGCTCACCGCGGGACCGGCGATGAGCTCCGCGGTCTCGATGCGGATCGTGGTGCACGGCGCCGGCTCCCACGGCTCGATGCCGCACCTGAGCGTGGACCCGGTCGTGCTCGCCTCCGCGATCGTCACCCGGATCCAGACCCTGGTCGCGCGGGAGATCGCACCGGGCGACTTCGGGGTCGTAACCGTCGGCTCCCTGCACGCCGGCACCAGCGCGAACATCATCCCCGACCGCGCCACCATGCAGCTGAACTTCCGCGCCTACGACGAGCACGTGCTGGACCAGCTCGTGGAAGGTGTGGAGCGGATCGTCCGCGCGGAGTGCGAGGCCGCCCGCTCGCCCCGGGAGCCCGAGTTCGACCTGTTCCACCGCTTCCCCCTCACCGACAACGACGAGCAGGTCACGGCGCGGGTGCGGGAGGCGATGATCGCCCAGCTCGGCGACGAGAGGGTCGAGCACATGGACCCGGTGACGGCCTCAGAGGACTTCTCCACGATCCCCGACGCCTTCGGCGCCCCGTACTGCTACTGGGGCTTCGGCGGCTTCGTCGAGGGCCGGGAGACCTTCCCCAACCACTCCCCGTTCTTCGCCCCAGACCCGCAGCCGACGCTCTCCACCGGCACCGAGGCCGCGCTCACGGCGATCCTCGCGATGCTCGCGGCCGACGGGGAGGACGGCACGGAGGGCTGACCGACTCCGGACGGCATGAAGGCGGGAGCGGATCCCCCGATCCGTCTCCCGCCTCCGCTGGGCCACGGGCCCTGCGCCGGCCTCCGCCCCCGCGGAGGGCCACCATCCCTCTCCCCCGAGAGTCCCGCACCCAGTGCCTGAAATCTATGACGGGCGCCCGGAATGCGCGATGGGGCGAACTCCCTGGGGAGAACTCCCCATGCCCTCCCCCCGGCCATCCCCCGAATCCAGCCCGCGCCCACCTGCGGTCCAGCTGCTCGCGGTAGCCTTCCAGCACGCCCAGGACGAGGCGTGCGCACGGCCCTCGAGGCGGTCCCCCGCCTGCACGGGCCGACGCTCGGGCCTCGTCACCGTCCCGGGGAGGACAGCGAATCGCAGTGAGCGCAGGAGAGACACCCTCGGCCGAGCCGCCGAGCAGCGGGAGCAGCCGGTTCCCGGACCCCTTCGCGCCCGACTCGCCGCCCCCGCAGGCCCACCAGCCCGGCCCCCCGGCGCAGCAGTCCGGCTCTCCGTCCCAGCAGTCCGGCCCGCAGATCGCCGACCCGACCGTCGGCTCCGCTGCCGGCGACGAGCGGCTCCGCCCACCAGCACCTGTCCCGTCGGTCGGCGCCTCGGCGCCTCCTCTCCACCCGGCCACCGCGTCGGCCGATACACGACCCACCGACCCGTCGGCCGACAGGCCGGTCGCCCCCGGCGCCCAGGACCTGCCGTGGAAGGCGACCGCGGAGCGGCGCGACCTGTGGGGCCCGAAGCAGACGGCGCTCGGGGGCACGGTCCGCGGCCCCGGCTCCCGCGAGGTGTCCGTGCCGCGCCCGTCGTGGCTGGTGCGGCTCGGCGCGCCCGTCGTCCTCGGCGGGTTGGCCGGCCTCGCGGCCCTGCTCGTCGTGCTCGGCACCGGCCTCGGCGGGCCCGTGCTGGCCCTCGGCGCCGCGGTCGGCGTCGGCGCCGTCGCCCTCGGCGGGGTCGGCGTGGCCGTGAACCGTCCCCGGTCGGGATCCGCCGAGCGCCCCGTGATCGATGCGAGCGTCGCCGGCGGCACCCGCGAGGTGCTCGAGCGGATCCTCGAGGCCGATGCCGCCACCCGCGACCGCGTCGCGCAGCTGCGCCCGCAGGCCTCCGCGGCCCCCGCAACTCAGGTGCTCGACGACGTCGACGCGCTGCTGACCAGGATCGACGCGCTCGTCGGCGCGGAGCAGCTGCAGCAGATGCGACCGTCCGCAGGCGAGGTGACGATGCTGGAGGGCATCGCCACCCGCTACGTCCCCGACCTCGTCGACGCCGCCGCGGAGATCATCTCCTTCCTGCGCACCTTCGCCGGCTCCGCTCGCGAGGAGGCGCTGGCGAACCTCGCCTCGATCGACCGGCAGCTCGACGTGCTCGCCGAGGGCGTCGAGCGGATCGAGAGCGACCTCGTCGGCGGAGTCTCCCGTTCGCTCGAGGTGCACTCCGAGTTCCTGCGACAGCGCTTCGCCGACCAGCACCTGGACCCGATCATCGACGTCTGACCCGCCCCGTCGGCCGCCGCGGGAGGAGCCCGCCGGCCACGCCGCCCCTCCGCACCACCGCCGACCGACCGCACCCACCGACCATCCGCCCGAGAGATGCCCGGCCCCGCCGGCATCGACCACCAGCCATCACCCGCGACCCGCCCAGGAGGCACCGATGGACAAGCTCCAGCCGCCCACCCCCGCCCAGGAGATCACCCCGGCCGAGCCGGTCCAGGAGATCAGCGACGACGACGCGGTCTCCGTGCTCCCCGATCTCCCCGCCGAGCAGCAGCAGGAGCTCGAGCAGCGGGCCGACGCCTGGGTCGACCAGGTCTCCGCCCTGAACCCCCACTCCCAGGAGTTCACCGCGCAGGTCAACGCCCTCGGCGCCGTCGCGCGGCGCACCTTCGAGCGCACCTCGCAGACCTCCTCGCGCTTCATGGAGCAGTCGCTGCGGGACGCGAAGGACAAGAAGGGCAGCGCCCAGGAGAACGTCGCGAAGTCGCTCACCGAGCTGCGCACCACCATGGAGGAGCTCGCGCCGAAGGAGGAGACCTTCGCCGACAAGGCGCTCGGCTTCCTGCCCGGCCGCAACCGCGCCAAGCGCTACTTCCGCAGCTTCGAGTCGAACCAGGACCAGCTCGACCACGTCCTCGGCGCGCTCTCCCGCGGCCAGGAGGGGCTCCAGCGCGACAACGCCGAGCTCGCCGTCGAGCGCCGCGCCCTCTGGGAGGACCTCGGCGCCCTCCAGAAGGCCTCCCACCTGCTGGGGCTGCTCGACGATCGGGCCGTGCGCAAGGCCGAGGAGATGCGCGCCTCCGGCAAGCAGGCCGACGCCGACGCGCTCGAGCGGGACGTGCTCTTCGCCGTCCGCCAGCGCCGCCAGGACGTCGCCACCCAGATCGCGGTGACCGTGCAGGCCTACCTCTCGATGGGCGTCATCGAGGACAACAACACCAAGCTCCAGCAGGGCGTGGAGCGGGCTCGTACCACCACCGTCACCGCGCTGCGCACCGCGGTGATCACCGCGCAGGCGCTCGAGAACCAGAAGCTCGTGCTCGACCAGATCGACGCGGTCAACGCCACCACCGACAACCTCATCTCCTCCACCTCGAAGATGCTCGCCGACAACTCGGTGAAGGTGCAGCAGCAGGCCGCGAGCTCCGGCGTCTCCGCCGAGACGCTGCAGAAGGCCTTCGACAACCTGTTCACCACGATGGACGGCATCGACTCCTTCCGCACCCAGGCCAACCAGAACTTCCTCACCACGGTGACGAACCTGGAGCAGCAGGTCGAGCGGGCGCGGCCGTACATGGAGCGGATGCAGAAGGAGCGCCCCGAGCACGAGGAGATCGAGAGCGCGGCGAGCCTGCTGGAGATCGAGGACCGCTGACCTGGCGGGACGGCCGGAGTCGACCTGCGGCGGCACCGGCCGGCGTCTCCCGGATCAGCCTCCGGCGGCAGGTGATCTGCACAATGGGGCTCTGAGCGGCACGCCGTGGAGCTGAGCTCCGCGGCGTGCCGCTGGGAGCCCCTTTCTGCCGGCCGTGGCGACTGGCCCGGACTGCGCAGGATCGGACGCACCTGCGCCTCCCCGCCCCGCTAGCGTGGACGCTCCGAGGCACCGACCGGAGGAGGCCCCGTGCGCTCCCTGATCCTCACCCAGAACATCACCGCCGACGGCAGCGTCGAGATGCTCGACGACTGGTTCGACCCGATGGCCCAGGACGCCGACCAGGCGGAGATCCTCGCCCGCGACAGCGCGGCCTGCGACGCGATCCTGCTGGGCCGGCAGACCTTCGAGGACTTCCGCGGCTTCTGGCCGGAGCAGACCGAGGACACCACCGGCGTCTCCGACGAGCTGAACGCCCTGCAGAAGTACGTGGTCAGCTCCACGATGACGGACCCCGCGTGGCAGAACTCCACGATCCTCACCGGCGACCCGGTCGAGCAGGTGCGCGCCCTGAAGCAGACCGAGGGCGCGGAGATCTCCCTGACCGGCTCGATCATGCTGTGCCATGCGCTGATCACGGCCGGGCTCGTGGACGCCTACTGCCTGTGGGCTTACCCGTACGTGCAGGGGCGCGGGCGCCGGCTCTTCCCCGACGGGCACACCGAGCGGCTCGAGCTCGTCGAGCACCTCTCCTTCGCCTCCGGCGTCACCTACACCCGCTGGGCCTCCCGGAAGGACCGCTCATGACCGCCGCCGACCCCTCCACCCCGGACACCGGCACCCGCCACGCCGTCACCCGCATGATCGCCGCTCCGCCCGAGGCGGTGTTCGCCCTGCTCGCCGACCCGGCCCGGCACCACGAGACCGAGCCGACGGACTGGGTGCGCGGCTCCCTCGAGGAGGACCCCGCCCCGCTGATCGGGGTGGGGCAGGTGTTCGGCATCGAGATGTTCCACGAGAGCGCCCGCGGCCGCTACGACACGCACAACCGTGTGATCGCCTTCGCGCAGGACCGGACGATCGCGTGGCAGCCGGGGCAGTACGGCCCGGACGGCGAGCTCGGCACCGGCGGGTGGACCTGGCGCTACGACCTCGCCCCCGCAGGCGGCGCGGGCGAGGGCACGGAGGTCACGCTGACCTACGACTGGAGCGCTGTGCCCGACCCGCTCCGGGAGGAGTTCGGCCTGCCCCCGTTCCCGCGGAGCTTCCTCGACGAGTCCCTCGCCGCGCTCGAGCGGGCGGTGACGGCGCAGTAGCCGCCGCCCGCCCGTTCAGCGCACCGTCGCGGCGCCCGCGCCGGCGCCGTCCTCGTTCTCCAGCGACACGGCCACGGTCAGCGTCGCGTCGGCCGGCACGTCCCCGACCAGCGGGATCGTCACGACCTCGCGGGCGGAGCGGACGTCGGTGGCCTCGAGCTCGCCGACGGTCCGCTCCCCGTCCCAGACGAACACGCGCCGGGTGCCGGGCGCCGCGGTGCGCACCACGGCGCTGATCTCGCGGCGTCGGCGAGTCGCCTTGTCCACCCGCACCGCGTCCGCGCCGAGCGTGGGGAAGCCGCCGAGCCCCACCCCGTCGGCCGCGGACTGCAGGATCGACTGGGGCGAGGCCACGGAGCGGGCCGAGGTGTTCGGGATCCTGGGCTCGACCGGCGCCGACGGCGCGGCCTCGAGATCCGGCAGCTCGAGCACGCCCCAGCGGAAGGGGTCGGCCTGCACGCCGGGGAAGGTGGACCAGCCGATGCGGGACTGACCGGTGCGGTCCTGGGTGTCGGAGTCGTAGACGACCACGTTGAAGCCCATGCGGGTGGGGTCGATGCCGTCGGGCAGCTCCGCGAAGGGGATCGTCGTCTCGAGGACGTAGCCCTGGTAGGGCTCGGAGATCTCGGCGGCGATCCGCACCGAGGGCGCGACCTCCTCGATCGGGCCCTGGCGGTTGTCGTGGTCGCGTCCGGCGACCGGTCCGCCCACGCCGCCCGCGCCGTCGTCCGTGCCGGGCAGCGCCCCGAGGATGAAGGTGGTGGCGGTGTGGTCGGAGGTGCCGCGCGGGTCGATCATGATCTCGACCGAGTCGGTGCGGAAGCGCTGCTTGTTGTCCTCCGGCGGCAGCAGCGTGCCGAGCACGTCGTCGGTGACCTGCACGAACACGTGCAGCGCCTGGTCGTCGTAGGTGACCCAGGTGGAGCCGGAGGCGTCCTCGGGGGTGACCTCCGAGCCCTCCCACAGGGTGCCGATGTCGATCGGCTCGCCGGGGTACTCCCCGGTGCCGCGCACCGCGTCGACCTCGACGCCCTCGGTGCGGGAGGCGACCAGTCGCGGCACCAGGTGGAGGCCCTGCGGGGTCGCGGCGGCGACGCCTCCGGCCGATGCGGTGACCGTCACGGCGTAGACGCCGCCGTCCGGGGCGCGGTTCGCCGTCGGCAGCGAGGGGTCGGTGTTCTCGATCCGCACCGTGGCCGTCGACTCGCCGAGCGCGGGCACCCCCTCCACCAGCAGCTGGGCGGGCTCGGCCGTGAAACCGTCGGGCAGGGTGAAGGTGACCTCCGCGTCCTGGACCTGCTCGGAGCGGTTGCGCACCACGATCTCGAACTCCTCGGCGCGGCCCTGGCCGAGCGAGCGCCGGGTGGGCACGAGCGCGTCGAGGCGCTGCATGCCGAGCTCCTCGGTCCACTCGAGGAAGGCGGCGATCTCGGCGCGGTCGGCGATCCCGGCCTCGACCACGCCGGCGGTGCGCAGCGGGAGCACGTTCTCGCCGCTGCCCTTGCGGGAGGTGACCCGGGCGCGCAGCAGCACGTGCTCGCCGGGGGTCGCGCTCTCCGGCACCTCGACGGTGAAGGTCGCGGTGCGGGACTGCTTCGCGGGGATCGTGCCGAGGACCTGCTTCCGCCCGGCGTCCCAGCCGTCAGGGGCCTCGAGCTCGACCTGCACGCCGGGCAGGGCGCTGCCCGGGGAGCCGATCTCCACCTCGACCTCGACGCTGCCGCCGGTCTGCACGGCGAACTGCTCGCTGCGCAGCTCGAGCGTGGTGCCGAGCGGCAGCCCGCCCTCGACCGGGAGGCTCGCTCCGCCGAGCGCCGCGGTGTCGCCGCTGGTCGGGTCCGGGAACGGGGTGCGGGAGTCGATGAGGGTGAACCAGGCGGCGGGGATCTTCTCGGGGTCCGTGGTGGTGGGCGGGAAGACGTGCCAGCCCTGGGTGCGGTAGGCGTGGATCAAGTCGTCACGCACGGCCGACCAGCGCTTGCCGTGCGTCTCGGACTCGGTGCCGTTCCACGCCCCGAACACCACGTCGCTCGCCACCAGCGGCGTGAACCCGGTCGCGACGGCGTCGGGCCCGGTCGGGGCCTGCCCGTCGGAGCCGGAGCGCAGAAGACGCTTCGGGGCGAAGGGCTTCAGCCCCTCCTCGAAGTGCTCGGGGAAGACGTCCTCGCGGCCGGCGAGGAGGTACGCCTCGACGGCGAACATCGCGGCCTGCTGGTGGTTGCCGTGGTTGCCCTGCACGGCCGAGGGGTTCATCGTCACGATCACGTCCGGCCGGGTCGCGCGCACGACGCGGATCACGCGGCTGAGCACGTCCCGCCCGCCCCACACCTCGTGGCTGAGCGGGGCGGAGAGGGTGTAGAAGAAGTCGACCGCGTCGAGGTTGAAGACGTGCTCGATCCCGGCGAAGCCGACGGCGGTGCGCTCCTCGCCCTCGCGGATCAGCCCCAGCGCCGGGCCCTCCTCGAGGCCGACGGCGTTCCCGCCGCCCTCGCCGCGGGTGATCGTGATGACCCCGGCCGTCTGGTCCTCGTACTCGTTCCACTGCCCGAAGGCGGCCAGCGTCCAGGCCTCGTCGTCGGGGTGGGCGCCGATGTAGAGGATGTCCAGGTCGACGCCGCCGTCGGCGAGGGCGCGCTCCATAGGCGGCAGCCCGCTGAGGTCCAGGGCGGTGGCGCCGGCGGCGAGTCCGAGCACGGCCGAGCCCTGCAGGAGGCGACGGCGGGAGAGCCCGCGGGCGGCGGGGACGGGTCCGGCAGAGGCGGGGCGGGCGGGGAGGGGAGGGTGCGACATGGTTCCTGACTTCTCTCGTGCGGCGGTGCGTCGATGCACCGGTGGATGGGTCGGGGTCGTACGGAACCGGCCGCCGTCAGTGCCGGCCGGCGTCGGAGCGGAGCGCGAAGGTGCCCTGGGCGCGGCGTCGGCCGAGCACGGGGTGGTCGGGGACGATGCCGTCAAGGAACTCGTAGCCGCCGCGGGTGTAGGCGGCGCGGAGGTCGCCGTCGGCGGAGGCGTCGCTGAGCTGGCGCCACCAGTCGGTGATATCGCCCCATCCGGGCGCGGCGAGGGAGCCGCCGAACTGCTGCACGGCCAGCGCCGAGCACAGGGAGGCGAAGCGCAGCCGCTGCTCGAGCGGCCACTCGGCCAGGGTGCCCAGCACCATTCCGGCGGCGAACACGTCCCCGGCGCCGGTGGTGTCGATGGCGTGGACGGGCACGGCGGGGCAGAACGCCTCCTCGCCGGTGGAGGAGTCGATCGCGTAGGCGCCGTCGACCCCGTCGGTCACCACTGCCAGCGGCACCATCTCGGCGAGCGCCCGCACGGCGCGGCCGGGGCTGTCGGTGCGGGTGTAGGCCGTGGCCTCGAGCGCGTTGGGGGTGAAGGCGTGGCAGTGGGCGAGCGGGGCGAGGTCCGCGGGGTCCCAGCGGCCGGTCGCGTCGAAGCCGATGTCGGCGAAGATCAGCGCGCCGCCGCGGGCGAGCTCCGCCCACCAGGAGGTCTCCCCCGCGAGGTCCACGACGGCGGCGCGGGCGGCGGGGGCGCGGGCGATCATCGCCGACAGCGGCTCGGGCAGGTCGTGGCCGTGGGTGGCCATGGCCCGGTCGCCGTGGGCGGCGATGGAGACGGTCAGCGCCGAGTGGAAGTCGTCGAAGCGTCGCGAGGCGGACAGGTCGATGCCCTCCTCCTCGGAGAGGGTCTGCCACATCCAGTCGCCGTAGGCGTCATCGCCGAAGCCGGCGACCAGGCCCGTGCGCAGCCCGAGCCGGGCGGCGGCGGTGGCGAGGTTCGCGATCCCGCCGGGGCTCGAGCCCATCCCCTTGGACCACAGCTCCTCGCCGGGCTGGGGCAGGCGGTCCATGCCGGTGAAGACGATGTCGAAGAACACGGTGCCGGAGAGCAGCACGTCCAGCGGCGGGTCCGACGGGGTGCGCAGCGAGGCCAGCGGGTCCCAGTCCTGGCACTCGGGCGCCTCGGGCGGGGCCGGGGTCGCGGCGCCCGGGGCGTGCGAGGTGGCGGCGGACCCGTCGGTCAGGGCGTCGGGGCGTTCGGTCATCACTTGGCGACTCCTTCGAGCATCCCGCGGATGAAGTGGCGTTGGAGGAACAGGAACAGGATCACGGTGGGCAGGGCGATGATCACGGCGGCCGCGGCGAGCAGCGCGGTCTCGGAGGTGTACTGGCCCTGGAAGGTCGCCAGGCCCAGCGGGGCGGTGCGTCGGCTGCCGCTCGGGGTCATGATCAGGGCGATGAGGAACTCGTTCCACGTCCACATGAACACCAGCACCACGAGCGTCACGATCGCGGGCCGGGAGGCGGGCACGAGGATGCTGCGCAGCGCGCGCAGGGGGCCTGCGCCGTCGAGCGCGGCGGCCTCGAGCAGGCTCGTCGGCATCGAGCGGAACTGCGCCCGCAGCCAGAAGGTGCCGAAGGCGATGGACTGGGCGACCTGCGGCAGGGCGATCGCGAGATAGGTGTCGGTCAGGCCCAGGGTGCGCAGGTCGAAGAACAGCGGGATGATCGTCGCCTCGGCGGGGATCATCATGCCCAGCAGGAACAGGTAGAAGAGCACCGTCGCGCCGGGGAAGCGCATGGTGCCCAGCGCGTAGCCGGAGCCGATCGAGAGCACGGTCGCCAGGCCCACCACGATCGCGGCGACCACGACGGAGTTCCCGAGCGAGCTGCCGAAGCCGCCCACCGTCCATGCCTCGAGGTAGTTGCCGGGGTAGAAGCCGGCCGGCTCCCCCAGCGGCGCCGAGACGGAGCCGATCAGGATCGTCAGCACCGGTGCGAGCGCGAACAGCGCGAAGGCGATCAGGAGGACGTAGTTCATGACGACCTCTCCGCGGGAGACCCTCATGACTCACGCTCCCCGATGCGGGTGACGCCCACGTTGATCGCGAAGATCAGCAGTGTCAGCACGATCGCGACGGCGCTCGCGGAGCCGACCTCGCGCAGGTCGAAGGCGCGGAAGTACACCTCGTAGCTGGGCACGGTGGTGGAGTTGCCGGGGCCGCCGGAGGTGGTCATGTAGACGAGGTCGAAGGTCTTCAGCGCCGCGATGATGGTCAGCACGAGCGCGACGGTGATCTCGCCGCGCACTGCGGGCAGGGTGATCGCGAAGAACTCCTTCACGGGGCCGGCGCCGTCCAGCCGCGCCGCCTCGAACAGCTCGGCGGGGATGCGGCTCATCCCGGACAGCATCAGCAGCATCACCAGCCCCATCTCGACCCAGGTGCCGATGAAGCCGACGGACGCGAGCGCGGTGCCCGGGTCGCCGAGCCAGCCGCGGGTGAGGCCTCCGAGGCCGACGGCCTCGAGGATCTGGTTCAGCGGGCCGACGGGCGAGTAGATCTGTCGCCAGGCGACCGCGACGACGACCAGCGCGATCACCTGCGGCAGGAAGATCACGGTGCGGAAGAAGCCCATCCCGCGCACCTGGCCGCGGCGCAGGATCGCGGCGAGCACGAGGCCAACGACCAGCGGGATCACCGCGTAGAACACGATCAGGACCAGGGCGTTCCCGATCGCGGCGCGGAAGGCGGCATCCCCGGCGAGGTCGACGTAGTTCTGGAGGCCCACGAAGGTGGAGGCCCCGAAGCCGCGCCACTCGAAGAGGGAGAACTGCGCGGCGCGACCCAGCGGGTACAGCGCGAACGCGGCGTAGACCGCGAAGGCGGGCAGCAGGAACAGCAGCGGCGTGACCCGCGAGCGGGCGACGGCCGAGGGACGCGGGCGGCGCGACGTGGCATATGTGCCACGTCGTGTCACCCGCGTCCCGTCGGCCGACGGACGGGCGGGCGCCCCGTCGGCGGACGCGCGCACGG
>Ga0079224_100009753_pt1 | contig 13129 bp, 15 predicted proteins | sample Stecom2015_FD_80414 | JGI IMG/M metagenome (GOLD analysis project Ga0079224, IMG submission 80414) | Agricultural soil microbial communities from Utah to study Nitrogen management - Steer compost 2015 | ecosystem: Environmental > Terrestrial > Soil > Agricultural land | place: USA: Utah... | reverse complement strand
GATCTGCTTCTTCTGCCTGCGAATATCGGATAGACGAAACCGAAAGTGCCCGCTCAAATTCAGAAATCTGCTGTTCGTTGATTTCATGAGGGGCGACAATGAATTTTAGGCGATTTTCATTGATAAGGGGAAGAAGTACGTCCAGGTCTTCGGGCCAGGCACTGCCTACTACAAAGACGCGGTCTTTGCCTTTGAACGCTTTGGCAATTTCCACTTCCGCCGCCTGACCAACGATTTGAGTCACGCGGTCGAAACGCGTGTCGCCCGATACGGTTACATTATAGATGTCAATAGAATGAAGTAGTTGAGCGGAGGTCTGGTTTTGAACGAAAAAGTGGGAAAAATTACGCAGGATACTCCGGTTGAAGGAGCCTGATTTTCGGAAAAACACTTGTCCGGGGCGAAAAATGGCGGAGATAGAAAGAAGAGGGATATTCCTTTCCTTGAGTTGTCGGGTGTAATAGTACCAGAACTCGTACTTGACAAATATTGCCAGGCTGGGGTTTACCAGTCGCACGAACCGTCGGGCGTTGCTTTTGGTATCGAGTGGGAGGTAAAAGATGTCGTCGGCGCCAGGGTAGTTTTTTCTGATGCGATAACCGCTGGGAGAAAAGAAAGTTAGAAAAATGCGGTATTGGGGCAGTTCCTGACGCAGGGACTCAATTACAGGACGACCTTGCTCAAATTCGCCGAGCGACGCGCAATGGACCCAAATGATACGGCGAGTGTTGCCCTCAAGGGCCTGGGTAATGCGTGTAAAAATGTTCCGTCGGCCCGCGATGAAATCCCGAGCCTTGTCATCGAACAGACTGGCGATCCTGAGACCGACACCGTAAAAAAAGATGAAAAGGCGATAGAATACATTCATGGGTCGCAAAAATACCAAAAGGGGGTCCATGAACGATTTTTTTCCAGCAAGAAATACGTTTATTTTGAAGTCTACCTTATCTATACCTACTATGAATCGCTTATTACGAATGCTCCTTGCTTTTTCGCTGGTGGTTGGTACTACCAGTGTAGCGTCTGCTCAGGATGATCTTGATAAATTCCTCAGTGGAAGCGTTGAAGATGGTGAAAAACTCATCGAGGCCTACATAAATCCCTTCATGAAGAGTTTCGGGCTGGGATTGAACCAGGGATGGTACAATACGGCCAAACCCCACAAAATCGCTGGCATTGATATCACCATTACGGGCAACGCGATGGTTGTTCCGCAGGCTGACCGCTTTTTTAATGTGAGCGACCTCGGTTTGCAAACATTGCAGCTCGACCCGTCGTCACCGTATTATCCGGAAATGCCAACCATTATTGGTCCTGAAGATGAGTCTTACCTGCGTATAGTAGAAGAAAATTCCGGATTGTCGGAGGCTTTTGAAGTGCCGGGAGGTCTTGATCTTGAAGGAAATATTGGAAAAAACTGGATCCCTGTGCCTATGGCCCATGTCGGGATCGGCCTTATCAAAGGCACCGACCTCAAACTGCGTTTTACACCCACTATCGATCTGGGAGATAATGGATCGTTGAAAATTCTTGGGGTGGGCGTGATGCACGACATCAAGCAATGGATCCCCGGTATGAAGTTGCTTCCCTTCGATCTGTCCGGTTTCGTTGGGTATACCAAAATTGAACTCGATACCTATTTTGATCCCGAAATGAACCCCAGCCAGCACGCCATCTTCGAGGCGAGTGCATGGACGGTCCAGGGACTTATCTCGAAGAAGTTTTCTATTCTGACGTTGTATGGAGGAGTTGGTTACAATTCAGCCAACACTAATCTCGCTTTGAAGGGAGATTTTGATGTTGACGACGACGGTGAGATTGAGAGTCACGAAAGAGACCCTATTTCCCTCCGCTCAGCGTCTTCCGGATTTCGTGCTACGGCCGGAATGCGGCTGAAACTCGCGATTCTGACCTTCCATGCTGACTATACAGTGCAGGAATACAACTGTATTTCCGCGGGGGTTGGGATTTCAATCCGTTAATTACCGGCCTTTGTAGTCAGGTTTGCGCTTTTCAATGAATGAGTGCATACCTTCCTTCTGGTCATCAGTAGTGAAGCAGAGGTAGAAGTTCTTGCGTTCGAAGTGCAGCCCCTGTTCGAGCGGCATTTCGAACGCCTGAAGAACTGCCTCTTTGGCGAGTCGCACCGCTATGGGTGACATGGATGCTACTTCACTCGCAAGTGCGACAGACTCCTGAAGGAGCATTTCCATAGGAACTACCTTGTTAACGATTCCCCGGGAGAATGCCTCAGCGGCCGTAATTAATTTTCCGGTTAGTACAAGTTCCATTGCACGCGCCTTGCCTATAACACGGGCCAGACGATGAGTTCCTCCGGCACCGGGTATTACGCCAATTCTGATTTCGGGTTGGCCGAACTGTGCAGTCTCCGAGGCGACAATCATATCACAAGACATGGCCAGTTCACAGCCACCGCCAAGGCAAAAGCCAGACACGGCTGCGATCAGCGGTTTCTTTGTTTTTCGAATCTGATCCCAGGTTGCGAACTGATCCGCTAACAGCATATCTACGGCCTCCAGATTCGCCATCTGTTTAATGTCGGCACCCGCCGCGAATGCCTGCTCGTTCCCGGTGATTATGATTGCGCGTACATCGTCGTCGCGATCGAGCGCATGAAGCGAATCACGCAGCTCCTGCATTAACAGGGTATTGAGGGCATTTCGCTCTTTCGGGCGATTTATCTGGATGAGGGCAACCGCGGGGGCATACTGGGACGTAACGAGAAGGTGCTCCATATCGAAGTGATTTGTCACACATTTGAAAAACTCCGCGCCCGCTTTCCTGAGGCAGAATACCCTTATATCTGATAATGGCTATCTTTACGCGCCATGAAAAAAGTAAAAGTCCTATTTGTTTGTTTGGGAAATATCTGCCGTTCTCCCCTCGGCGCCGCTATACTGCGGAAGAAAATCAAGGATCACGGAATAGAGTCCTGGGTTGAAGTTGATTCTTGCGGGACCTCTAATTATCATATCGGCGGTGATGCCGATCCGCGCACGCGTGCGAATGCCCTGAAAAACGGAGTGTCAATGGAGCATTGCGCGCGTCAACTCACCGAACAGGATCTGGATGACTTTGATTACATCTTCGCGATGGATCGCAGTAACTATCAAAACATCCTTCGTCTCGTGAACGGGCGCAAGGTTGAACACAAAATTCGAATGATGCGCGAGTTCGATCCTATGGGTCACGGAGAGGTGCCCGATCCGTATCACGGGGGCGAAAAAGACTTTCAGGAGGTTTTTGATATCCTGGATCGATCCATTAACAAGTTCATTGAGCACCTGAAAGCGACAAACCAGTAAGACATTACCAGAGAGTCTTCACGGCCTGGAGTGATTTCACTGTGCTCGTAGCAGGATCTGGAAGGTGGTGCGTGACGATTGCTCCATTAGCACCGACTGTTTTCGATACAGTTCGACGGTAGTTGAATCGTAATTCTTAATCGTTACAAGGGTGAGACCGGTGTTGTAGTAGACTTCAAAATCGGGTTGCAACCTGGCTACCAGGGCTCGGAGTTTACTTTCGCGAAAGTCGAAACAAAAGGAGAATGAGATCGCTGAGTTCTGCATTACATTGATGCGAATATTCAGGTCGGTCAGGGTCGCGAAAATAAGTCGCAAGTGGTCTTCGGTGATGAAGGTGTAGTCCGTTACCTTGCAGGATACCAGGCATTGATTGTCTTTAAAGACAATAAGGGGAGGCAGGTTATCGATCCGGCACTCGTATATCATTGTACCCGGAAGCGTAGGGTCGTCGAAGTTTTTTACGTAGAGGGGTATTCCTTGTGTGGCTAGGGGCTGTATGGTTTTGGGGTGGATTACTGACGCACCGTAATATGTCATCTCAGCCGCTTCGCGGTAGGGAAGCTCGGGGAAAACCCGAACGGTGGGAATCCTCTTGGGATCAGCGTTCATGACGCCGGGTACGTCCTTCCAAATCGTCACCGATTTTGCGCCCACGCACGCAGCAAAGATAGCTGCTGTGAAGTCCGACCCGTCCCGCCCAAGGGTAGTGGTCACGCCGCTGGGCGATTTTCCAATAAAGCCCTGCGTGATCAGGAACCGATGGAATCGCAACTTGTCGGCGAGTGCCTGCATGCGGGTCCGGGTTTCTTGCCAGTCAACTTTCGCTTCGCGATGTGTTTCGTCGGTCTGCACATAGTCTCGCGCATCGATCCACAAACTGCTGGCTCCCTGGCTGACGAGGTAATGGTTGATGATAGTGGTAGAAATCAACTCGCCGAACGCTACGACGTTATCGTAAATTTTGTCATAGGGCCCTTCAGCCTGGAGGGCATTATCGAGGTCTTGAAAAAGTGTGTCGACCTCTGAGAAAACGTCGTGTTCAGGGGGAAAGAGCGTCTGCATGATCGTGGCATGAAAATGCTGCAGACTACTGCGCTCGGACGAGCCGTCTTCTCCTCGGCGGGTTAGGCTTAGCAGCTTTTCGAGAGCGTTGGTTGTTTTTCCCATCGCTGATACTACTACAATCAGCGATTCATCGTCGGAAGACTGTAGAATTCTCGCTACGTTTGCTATGCCTGCTGCATCCTTTACGGATGCGCCACCGAATTTGAAGACCTTCATGGTACGGGGTATTATATAACGTATTGGAGCGAAAGCTATGCAAAAATCAATGAATAAAGCTTATGCGACAAGCGTGGAGAGTTCGCGAATTGCGCACTCCATCGGCACGGCGCTCGATCGGTTTATCAAGATCAACCAGGATCAATTTCCTTATGCCAGTGGAGAGCTCTCGCAATTGCTGCGCGACATCGCGCTGGCTTCAAAGGTGGTGAACAGGGAGGTAAACAAGGCCGGACTTATCGATATCATGGGTGCAGCCGGATCGGCAAACCTCACAGGCGATGAACAGCAAAAGCTGGACGTCCTTGCCAATATTCGATTTTCCCGCGCGTTGACCAAGGGAGGGGAAGCGTGTGCGATTATCTCGGAAGAGTCGGAGACATTTCTAGACCTTAAGAATCAGGGAAAGTATGTAATCGCCATCGATCCCCTCGACGGTAGCTCCAACATTGATGTTAATGTTTCGATCGGGACAATTTTCTCAGTCTATCGCCGAAAAACTCCCGTGGGTACGCCCATCAGCCAGGAAGATATTATGCAGAAGGGCAGTGAGCAGGTTGCTGCCGGTTATGTTTTGTACGGTTCATCGACGATGCTGGTTCTTACCACCGGATATGGCGTGCACGGTTTTACTTACGAAGCCAGCCTCGGTGAGTATTTTCTGTCGCATCCGGAAATGAGAATCCCTGATGACGGAAAGATTTACTCCATCAACGAAGGTTTGTGCGATACCTTTGAGCCATCGCTGCGGGCATACTTGCGACATTGTCACAGTAATGAATATACGGCCCGCTATGTCGGCTCCCTCGTTGCCGACTTTCACCGGAATTTATTGAAGGGGGGTATTTACATCTATCCGGCTACACGTAAGTCGCCTCAGGGAAAACTTCGCTTGATGTTCGAGTGTAATGCCCTGGCATTTCTGGTAGAGCAGGCTGGCGGTAAGGCGAGCGACGGGCATCGGCGTGTTCTCGACATTCTACCCACGGAACTACATCAACGAACTCCATTTTTTGTTGGATCCCGCAACATGGTTGAGGTGGCCGAGGCCTTTATCCGGGAGGAAGCAGCGGAGCCACTGCCGTCAGAAAACTATTAAGCAAGCCGGCTTACGAGGCCTCTTCAGTGTTTTCGGCCTCATCCTCGCTTTTCTCTTCGAGTGCTTCCGGAGCATATTTCCGGATAATGGCGTACCACCTTACCAGCTTTTTTATATCGGAGGTATATACACGGTTTTCGTCGAACTCAGGGAGGACGGCTTTCATGAAAGCACGAAGCTCGGAAGCGTCGGAGTTTCCGTCTACGCCGGGGTCATCTCCGAATTCATTCTGAATTTTTCTCAATACATCTTCAAGAGGAACATTGCCCTCTTTGTTCACTGTGTATATCGAAATTTCATTTAGCAAAGACAGCCGATGATTGGTCGTGGCTACCATTTTCGTCTTTGACTCGTCGAGCGACTCGAGAATCACTCCCGATTTCGTGGGGGCTACCACTTTGAACAAGCCTCCTTTACCAGATACAGTTGCTATGTCGGCTATTGTCATTGCGCAAAAGATTTAACGGCGACAAAACTAATCATTTTCATTTCTTTCCGGCCAGTGCGTCGCCGATAAATGCGAGGAGTTCTTTCCTGCCCAGACGGTCGGTCGATGACGTGATAAAGATCGGCGGGAGTTCCTCCCAACTCTGCAGCAACGTAGACTTATAGATATTAACCGAGCGGGTTAGCTGGTTGCGCGTTAGCTTGTCGGCCTTCGTAAAGACAATTGCCAGGGGGACTCCCTGTTCGCCCGACCACTGAATGAATTCAAGGTCAATCTTTTGGGGTTCGAGCCTGACATCGATGAGAACAAAAAGGCAGTACAGGTTTTCGCGGTATCGCACGTAATCTTCAATGATTTGCCCGAATCCGGCCCGTTTTTCCCTGCTCACTCGCGCATAGCCGTAGCCCGGGAGGTCGACAAGAAAGAAAGCGTTGTTTGCCAAAAAATGGTTGATGGTCTGAGTTTTCCCGGGGGTGCCCGACGTTTTTGCGAGGTGTTTCCGGTTTGTGAGCATGTTCAGGAGGGACGATTTCCCTACATTTGACCGCCCGATAAAGGCGAAATCGGCCTTGCCCGGAGGGCATTTTTTGACGTCGGCGACGCTCGAGACGAATACTGCCTGCGTTATGTCCATAGATTTGCGGCCAAGTTAGTAAATATTTGCCGGGGTGACCGATATCGGTTGAGGCGCCCTTGCGGCAGAATCAGTCGTTTTTCCTATATTAGCATCTGGTATAAAAGTATTTTGCCAGTTAACTTCCCTGAAGAGATGTTTGTTACCCGCCGCGTACTTATTTTTTTGGCGCTCCTCACTCTTCCCGCTTACGTGTTCAGCCAGCAAGACCCGAAACAAACGGCGCGTGACTACATGCAGGTTGCCGAAGAGATGATTCAGGGATCCCAGGCGCTTGACGACGCGCGTGGTCTCGTGGTATTAGCCGCCGATCTTGACACTACCTATCTGAAGGCGAACTTTGGCGCGCGGTATCTGCACTTGCTCACCATCGGCAAAGCTCTCGCTGTGAAATACTTCCTGCGTGTCTATCGCCAGGACCCGAATTACCGTTTCGACCTTGAGTACTGGATTGGTAAGAGCTATCAGTTCGGACTCGATTTCGACAACGCCATGAAATTCTACGACCTCTACAAACGAAAACTTGAGGGACGAAGCAATTATCAGGGCGCTGATCTGATTCCCATGGAAGTTGTTGACAAGAGCATCGTTGAATGCATGAACGGAAAAGAACTGGTTGCAAACCCGGGTAATTTTTCGATTGTCAACATTGGTAGGGAGATCAACTCCGAGTATGAAGATTATGCACCGGTATTGAATGAGGCCGAAGATGAAATCATCTTTACTTCGCGGCGACGCGATGGCAACCTGAATCAGAACGTGGCGGACGACAACAAACCCTTCGAAGACATTTTCATCGCCCGAAAGAAGGATGGCGTATGGGAGTATGCTTCCAACATTGGGTCACACGTCAATACCGAATTTCACGATTCAAATTTGGCACTCTCTGCCGATGGTAAGACATTGTATATCTTGAAGGACGAAGGTAACGGCGATATTTACTATTGTAAGCAGTTACCCGACGGGTCGTGGGGAGCGGCTCTCCCGCTTCCGGGGAAGGTTAACTCTTCTTTTGAAGAAAAGTCTGTCTCAATCTCCAAGGATGGAAAGACGTTGTATTTCTCCAGTAACCGACCGGGAGGGCTAGGCGGCACGGATATATACCAGGCGACACAGGACGCGTCAGGGGCGTGGACTAACATCAAAAATCTGGGACCTCGTATCAATACTCCTTTTGATGAGGAAGGGCCTTTTATCGGATACGATATGGTTACCCTTTACTTTAGTAGTAAAGGTCATAAAAACATGGGGGGGTATGATATCTTCCGCTCAGTGTATGATCCGAAGGAAGGGAAGTGGAGCCCGGCTGAGAACCTGGGATATCCCATTAACACACCGGACGATGATATCTTTTATATAACGTCGGCAGATGGAAAGCGTGCTTACTATTCGTCTGTTCGGGAAGATGGTCTGGGGTACACCGATATATACCTGATTACAACTCCTGAGGGAATGAAGGATCAGGAAACAGAGGCGCTCGCGGCCGAAGAGGTAGATCCTCAAATGGACCCCGGTCCGGAGCCCGAACCTGAACCCGAACGTGTCGCCGCCGTCGAAGAGCGCAAGCCGCTTCGGTTTGTGGTTACGGTTGTTGACGGAAAATCGCAGTCACCTGTGTCGGCGAAAGTGGGTTTGCAAGGGCTTCGCGATAATGTTGTCGTAGGGTCGAGACAAACCAGCCCGGGTGTTTACGAATTCACCATTACTCATCCGGAGGCAAAAGATTACCGGCTTTCGGTAGAAAAGGAAGGCTTTGTTTTCGTTAATCAACAAATCAATCTACCCGGCACATCTTCCGGACAGGAGATTCGCGCACGTACGATAGCGATGCAACCCCTCAACGTCGGCACGAGATCAATTTTGCGAAACATTTATTTCGACTACGATAAGGCGACGTTCAGAACGGAATCTTATACGGAACTCAATAAACTGTTGGCGATGCTCCGTCAGAATCCGTCCGTTAAGGTTGAGATTTCAGGACATACGGATAACTGGGGACACTGGCGTTATAATCGCGAGCTTTCTCAGCGCCGCGCGGAGGCCGTTAAGGATTTTCTTACAGGCAAAGGCGTTGATCCTCGTCGTATCCGTGCCGTTGGCTATGGTGAAAGCAGGCCGATTGCTTCCAACGATGACGAAAAGGACGGACGGGAACTGAATCGCCGGGTTGAGTTCGTCGTGCTGCAAAACTGATTTCATTTCTAGTGCTAAACCCCTACCTTCGGACCGGTTTTAATCAGGTTCGGATGGCTGTTTTACCCTATAAGGACGAGAATGCAGGAAAAAAAGAGCAGGTGGCGAAGATGTTCAATAACATCAGTCACCGCTACGACTTCCTGAACCACTTTCTCAGTTTGGGCATCGATCGGCTGTGGCGGAAAACGGCTGTAAAAATGTTGAAGGCCTATCGTCCTGACACCATTCTCGATGTCGCTACGGGTACCGGCGATTTTGCGATTCAGGGGTTGAAGACCGGCGCTACCCACGTTACGGGCGTCGATATCTCGGAAGGGATGTTGGAGATTGGGCGTCGAAAAGTCGAAAAACTGGGGCTTTCCGGGAAGATATCGCTGGCATACGGTGATTCCGAGGATCTGCGATTTGCCGATGGCGACTTTGACGCGGTAACAGTAGGGTTCGGTGTTCGGAATTTCGAAAACCTGGAGAAGGGACTGTCGGAGATCTATAGGGTGCTTAAGCCCAACGGCGTACTGGTCGTGCTTGAGTTTTCGCGCCCACGGGCGTTTCCGATGCGACAGCTATATAATTTCTATTTCAAAAACATATTACCGGGAGTAGGACGTTTAATCTCTAAAGACCAGTCGGCCTATACTTATCTCCCTGAATCGGTTGAGGCATTTCCCGACGGTACAGATTTTGAAAATATCCTCAAGACTGTTGGATTTAAAGAAACCGCATGCAGACCGCTTACCTTTGGCATAAGCTCTATCTATATAGCAAGAAAATAGCCCCGGTACTGATTGTTTGCCTGGCAACCGTGACGCCGGGACTTGCCCAGCAGTACCGCTGGGTGAATCAGAACAATCCAAATTATGACAACCGGAAGATCAGTTACGGTTTTCTTATAGGACTTCACACCACGGCGTATCAATTGAGATACTCTGATCAGTTTGTTACGCCCTCTCTCGACACTGTTTATTCCGTGGAACCGGGCTGGTCGCCCGGGTTTTCGTTGGGTTTTATCGTCAATTACCGGCTTGCCGATTTGCTCGACTTCCGGGTTACACCGAAGGTTGCCTTCTACGAAAATACGCTCCTTTATCGCTACACCGATGATACGCCTAACGAGGAAAAACTTGTGGAAACCACTATGGTCGAGCTGCCTCTGTTGTTGAAGTATAAGTCTGAACGACGGGGTAACATACGTATGTATATGGTTGGCGGGGTTAAGCCGGGACTTGAAGCATCCGGAAAAAAGAATCAGGAGAACGCAGCTAACGCCGTGGGGATCACAAAAATGAACCTTAGTCTCGACGTTGGGTTTGGGTTCGACCTTTATTATCCATTGTTCAAATTCTCTCCTGAGCTCAGATTCTCGCGCGGCGTGGTGGATATCCTTGATAATACGACCAACAAGTATGGCCAGCCCTTGAGCAGGCTGAATACGAATACGATCACCCTATACCTTCTGTTTCAATAATGACGCAGAGAATCGCCCTGATCACGGGCGCCACCTCCGGAATTGGAGAGGCTACCGCCCGCTTGCTTGCTCGTCACCAGTATCGACTCATCCTTTGCGGGCGTCGGCGGGAACGACTTGAACGCCTTCGCGAGGAGTTGGGCGCTGACACAGTTCAGATTTTGTCGTTTGATATTCGTGACCGCGAGGCGGTGACTTCCGCATTGCAGTCTCTTTCCGGAAACTGGAAGGCTATCGACGTCCTGATCAACAACGCCGGGAACGCCCACGGACTTGATCCTATTCATAAGGGAAGTGTGGATGACTGGGACGCGATGATGGATATTAACGTGAAAGGGCTCCTGTACGTCTCACGCGAAGTGACGCCCGGAATGGTGGAACGTGGCAAAGGGCACGTGATCAATATCGGATCTATCGCGGGAAAGGAAGTATATCCTAATGGAAATGTTTACTGCGCCAGTAAATTTGCTGTTGATGCTCTTACCCGCGGAATGCGAATGGATCTCAACCCCTATGGGATAAAGGTCACCGGAATCCATCCGGGAATGGTGGAGACGGAATTTTCGGTTGTTCGCTTCAAAGGGGATACTGAACGAGCTGCCTCCGTGTATCGGGGAGTCAACCCCCTTGTCGGAGAAGATATAGCGGATATTATTTACTACGTGCTTTCGGCGCCGGATCACGTAGTCCTTGCTGACATCGTGGTCTTCCCGAAAGACCAGGCGAGTAGCACGGTAGTGAAAAGGGACTCATAAAGAGTCCCTTGTTTGTTAACGCTTGAAGCCCAATGCACTGCCCCCGCAATGAGGGGAGTTTTGATCAAACGTGTACTGAATATAATAGATACCCGGTGCGTTGCATCGGTATACAATAGCGTTCGCGTACTGATCGCCAGCTTTATTCGAGGCAACCTGGTTACGCTTTGAATCGTACAAGGTCACGACAATTCCCTGGGGGTTTTGATCGCCGGCACAGACATTAATCATGTACTCCGTACCCTTGGTGAAGAAGTACGAATATTCAACAAAATCTTTTCCTGACTTTTCAACTTTATAGCTCTTAACGAAGTTGTATCCCGTGGCAAGTTTGGGGATGCATTGCGAACTGAGAACCTCTGAGTTGCATTGCGCGTTTGCACGGATGCCTCCAAACAATAGAACAGGGATTACAAATACGATAAACTTTTTCATAGGGTCGTTCTCGCGTATTAGCTAATAATCTTTTTGCGTATGCGTTCGGTTGATGTACGTATCTTTTCGATATCCAATGAATCGATGTCAATCGAGCTTGAACTGTTGTCACGCACTACCATGACGCCATCGACAATTTCGTAGGTTGACGGCTGATAAACGGTCGTGATGGTTACGCCATCGAAGGCTTCTTTTAGTGGTTGCAAATCGGCCAGAAATTCCGGTATGCTTTTGTCGTTGTCCTTGAAGTACGTGAGGAGGTGCATCAGGTTATCCAGGATGACCTTTTGACTACCGATCGTTTCCTGGAGCTGTTCGTTGTCGGGAAACTGCTGGGCAACTTTGCAGGTAATGTGCAACGCCTCAAGCCAGCCCCCTGTCAGGAGTAGCACACTTAGGTGACCTCGGTTTTGAGACAACAGATACTGGTTTATACGATTGAAGTTCTGGGTGGTAATGAGCAGCAGCGAATCCATGTTCTCGCTATTGGAGACTAGTCTGCCCATAGTTTCGGCCTCAAAAAACTGTCCGATATTGAGCTCCCGCGCCAGGCTGGTGATTGCTGTCATGTAGCGAATACCGTCCTGACTGCGTTGATAGACATTCGTGTAGCCGAGATCAGTTCCATAGATACCGAGGTTAAGTGCCTTCTGGTAATTGGTACTGTACCGCGCTATCCGATCCGCAGCGTTCAGCAGAGAAGGATCGTACTTGTTTTCGGTCTGCTTGAGCAGTACAGAAATCTCCAGGGGGCTGGGAATCCGCTCCAGAATGTCCTTCACTTCTTCGGATACGATCTGGCTTTCGAGGCCGGCCCCGTCAAGCGCGTCGATGAAGGCCTGGTCCTCAGTCTTATTTCCAGAACTGCAGGCGGCGAGTGACAGTGCGATCAACCCTATAATGAGGATTCTCATATGGCAGTAAAATTATTAGGATACAAACTTAAAAATTTGGCATTCCCTCCCAAAATGTTACCTGCCCGCAAATATCGGACTACAGGTGTTCGAAACGGGTCTCCCTTAGGAAGTTGCCGTCTTATGTATCGTCTTTTTCGTCCTTTAGTAACCGCTTCGTTGAGTCAATCGAGTGCGATAAAAGTAAAAGGAATGTTTACCAGTTCGGCGAATTCCTCGCCCGCCTCTTCCATGTCTTCGTCTTCATCCTGAAAATACCATTCGACCTTTGTTCCGGGGATGGCAGCCAGAATGTACAGTAGATCGATCAATGCCTTTGATGATGCGGTGTTAAAGTATTCAAGCTTGAAAGCAAACGTGGTAGATGGGTTGGGGTTTTGGGCGTATGTCTCCAACCATTGACTAACAGGTTTGAACCACTCTGCGGCGTCATAGGGCAATGAGCGTCCCGACAACTCAAAGATCCCTTCTTTCTGGTCAAGAATCACCTGCGGAGTTTCGTCTGTTCCGGGCAATCGGAGTGCTTCCATAGTTGTTGTCGTTACGGTTGGTCGAATCCCGATAAGGGACTCG
>Ga0079224_100009751_pt1 | contig 13129 bp, 11 predicted proteins | sample Stecom2015_FD_80414 | JGI IMG/M metagenome (GOLD analysis project Ga0079224, IMG submission 80414) | Agricultural soil microbial communities from Utah to study Nitrogen management - Steer compost 2015 | ecosystem: Environmental > Terrestrial > Soil > Agricultural land | place: USA: Utah... | reverse complement strand
GAGAAGCCGCAGGGAAGCTGCCAAAAGAACGGGAGAAGCCCTGCTCAGTGAGAGAGCAGGGCCCCGATCATGGTGGGGAAGGAGGGAGTTGAACCCTCACGCCCTTCCGGGCACACGGACCTGAACCGTGCGCGTCTGCCATTCCGCCACTTCCCCGTGGCAATGAGCGCCGTGGCGTGACCAGGATAGACCTGGACCATACCGAGCGGCGAACGGGATAACACCCCGCTCGTGAACACCCTGTGAAGGCGCTCGGGAAGAGTAACATCCCGTGCCCGTTGCTGCTCGGACGGGAGTGCACTGGGCGGATACCATCATCTCCTCAGGAACCGGAGGGCGAGTGAGCAGGTCTCCGATACACCTGTGGCGACCGGTAACGCCGTCCACAGGTACTCAGTTCAACAGCACAACCGGGCATGATCGTGTCTGGGGGGACCTCGGTGCCGCTGGCACAACCGGCACCGTGGCGAAGTGGAAGGGCTAGCTGTGAGCGTGCTGCAGCGCTTTGAGAAGCGTTTGGAAGGCCTTGTCGAGGGGGCCTTCGCCAAGGTGTTCAAGGGGGTCGTCCACCCGGTGGAGATCCTCAACGCCATGCAACGGGAGGCGGAGGCGCACAAGGCGATTCTCGCCGGGGGACGCACGCTGGTGCCGAACCGCTACGTCATCGACCTCTCGCCGTACGACCACAGCCGGCTGGCCCCGTACGCGGCGGCGCTGGCCCAGGAGCTGGCGCAGTCGCAGGCCGAGTTCATCGGCGAGCAGGGCTGGACCGTCTATGGCGACGTCATTGTGGAGATCGAGCGCGGCGAAGGGCTCGACACCGGCATGTTCCGGGTCACCGCGGAGGTCTACACCGGCGGCGACATCGCACCGGCGCCGGCCGGGTATGAGGCGCCGGGCTACGGCCCGTACGGTCCACCGGCTGGCGGCTACCCGGGCGGCATGCCGATGCAGGGTGGGCCGGCCCGCAACGCGCGACTCGTCTCGAGCGACGGGCGCACCTACCCGCTCTCGGTGGGGTCCACCGTGATCGGGCGGGGCGACCAGGCGAACCTGCGCCTGCCTGACGTCGGCATCTCCCGCCGGCACGCCCGGCTGGACTTTGACGGTGGCCAGGTCGTGCTGACCGATCTCGGCTCGACCAACGGCACCTCCGTCAATGGTCAGCGGATCACTGCGGTTGCCCTCAACCCGGGCGATTCGATCCAGCTCGGGACAACCACCCTTACCTTCCGAGTGGACGGTTAACTTGCCCGAGACCCTCGTCTTCACCGTCGCCCGGTTCGGGTTCGTCGTTCTCCTGTGGATCTTCGTATTCGCGGTGATCGGCGTGATCCGGCGGGACCTGTTCGTCGGCGCGCGCTCCAGTCGTCTGGTCGCCACGCCGCGAGTCGTGGGTGTCACCACCGGGGGGCGGCCGGCGAAGGTCAAACGGGGCAGGGCAGCGCATCACCTCTTCGTCACCGAGGGGGCACTGGCGGGGACTCGGTTGACCCTTGGCGATACACCGATAACGATCGGCCGGGCCGAGGACTCGACTCTGGTGATCACCGACGACTACGCTTCCGCACGGCATGCACGGTTGGTGCCACGCGGCGGGCAGTGGTACGTCGAGGACCTGGGATCGACCAACGGCACGTACCTCGACCGGCAAAAGGTAACCGCACCAACCCCCGTACCCCTCGGCGTGCCGATCCGCATCGGCCGCACGTCCCTCGAGCTGAGGCCATGACGACCCGACGTGACTGCCCAGGTGGCGCCCGCACCGGCGGGGGCCACGCATGACGTACCTCGCCACTCCCGCATCCGCCCGCCGGGAGGCGGCGGCGGAGCCTCGTGTCCGGCTGCGCGTCCGTGGGGGTAGGCCATGACGCTCACCACGCGCTATGCGGCCCGTAGCGACCGGGGGCTGATCCGGCACGGCAACCAGGACTCGGTGTACGCGGGGCCGCGGCTGCTTGCTGTCGCCGACGGGATGGGCGGAATGGCGGCCGGCGACGTGGCGAGCAACATCGTCATCGCTGCTCTCGCCCACCTCGACGAGGACGTGCCGAGCAATGCCCCGCTCGACGCACTGCGCCAGGCGGTCGAGGCCGCCAACCAGCAGATCCGCGAGGCGGTCGAGAAGAACCCCGCCATGGAGGGCATGGGCACGACGCTCACCGGCATGCTCTTCGGCGGCAACAAGATCGGCATGGTGCACATCGGCGACTCCCGCGCGTACCTGTTCCGCGACGGCGAGCTCGTCCAGATCACGCGTGACGACACGTATGTCCAGCTCTTGGTGGACGAGGGACGGATCACGCCCGAAGAGGCGAACACGCACCCGCAGAAGTCCCTGCTGATGCGCGCCCTCGACGGCCGGGACGCCGACCCCGAGTACTCGTTGCGGCAGGCGGTTGCCGGCGATCGGTACCTGCTGTGCAGCGACGGCCTCTCCGGGGTGGTGTCGGACGAGACCATCGCCGCGACACTTCGCGAGTACTCCGACCCGAACCAGTGCGCGGAGCGCCTCATCCAACTGGCCCTGCGCGGGGGCGGCCCGGACAACGTCACGGTCATCGTCGCCGACATCACCGACGAAGACATCGTCGAGGACGCACCGGTCGTCGGCGGGGCCGCCGCCACCGACCGCGGGATGACGAGTACGGCGGACACCTCCACTCCCGCGGCCCGGGCGTCGGCTCTCACGCAGCCTCGCGATGCTGCGCCCGAGTCTGGCCTACCGGAGGACTCCGACGTCAGCCCGCGCCGCCACCCGGTACGCACGGCGCTGGTCCTCGTGATCCTCGCCGGCCTCGTGAGCGGCGGCCTGTGGCTCGGCTGGCGGTTCACGCAGTCCAAGTACTACGTCGGCGCCACCGAGGACGGGACCATCGCGATCTTCCAAGGCATTCCCGGCCGGATCGCCGGGTTCGAGCTCTCCACGGTGGACTACGTCAGTGACACGAAGATCGATGAGCTGACACCGGTGGCGCAGGAGCGCGTCCTGGAGGGCATCGGCGCGGAGACCCGCGAGGAGGCCGAGGAGCAACTGCGTACGCTGCTCGATCCGGGCAGCCGCAACCTGTTGCCGGACTGCCCGACGCCGACGGCCTCGGCCACACCGCAAGTCGTTCCGGAGGCCTCGGCCGGCCCATCGATGTCCCCCGGCACGTCGCCCAGTCCTTCGGCGTCGGCCGGATCGCCGAGCCCCACCACCGGGAGTCAGGCGGACGGCATCGGTCAGACGCCCCCGCCGACCGGGCCCCCCGACTGCCGGCCCGCCCAACGTTGATGGCCGTCAAGGACCGATAGTTAAGACTTCAAGGAGGCTGACCGGAGTACCGGATCGAAACCCGATTACTGTTCCGACACACGTGAGGATCTCGCCGTGACCGCCCCCGCCGTCATTACTGTCCCGGCCGCTGGCCGGGCGGCCGGGCGTACCCGCCGCGGCGCCGAGCTGGCCCTGCTGATCCTCGCCATGCTCGTGGTGCTCGTGTACTCCGCGGCGGTCGAGAGCGGCATCGTCGGTGAGATCACGTCGGACGTCTGGGTGCCGGTGCTGATCCTCTTTGTGATCTTCCTCGGAGTCCACATCGCGGTGCGGATCTTCGCGCCGTACGCGGATCCCGTCCTGCTTCCCACGGTGGCATTGATCAACGGCATCGGCGTGGCGTTCCTGCGCCGGCTCGACCTCGGCGCCGTCCCACCTGAGCAGCGAGTCGATCTCACGCCCTTCACCGGCATGGGCTTTCGGCAGATTCAGTGGACCGCGGCAGCGGCGGTGGGCGCGGTGCTCCTGCTCGCCTTCATCCGCGATCACCGGGTGCTGTCCCGCTACGCCTACACGCTCGGGCTCGCCGGGCTCATCCTGGTGATGATCCCGGCGCTCCTGCCAGCGGATTACTCCGTCGTCAACGGTGCGAAGCTGTGGATCCTCATCGGCGGGTTCTCGATCCAGCCCGGAGAGTTCGCGAAGCTGTTCCTGCTGTCGTTCTTCGCCTACTACCTGGTCCGCAAGCGAGAGGTGCTCTCGCTGGCGAGCAAGCGCTTCCTCGGCATCGACTTTCCGCGCGGGCGTGACCTCGGTCCAGTGCTGGTGGTCTGGCTGCTGAGCCTGATGATCCTGGTCTTCGAGAAGGACCTCGGCACCTCGCTCATGTACTTCGGCATGTTCGTGGTGACCCTGTACATCGCCACCGAACGCGTGAGCTGGCTCATCATCGGCCTGCTGCTGTTCTTCGGCGGCGCGTTCCTGGCGTGGTCGCTGGGGGCGACCGTCGGGGGACCGTTCTTCGCCTTCGCGCAGCGGGTCGATGTCTGGCTCGACCCCTTCGCCGATGCCAACGACACCGGCTACCAGATGGTGCAGTCGCTGCTCGGCCTCGGAACCGGCGGGATCTTCGGCGCCGGGCCCGGTAACGGCCTGCCCTACCTGGCGGACCTGCCGCGTCCGCGGTACGTGGTGCCGGAGGTGCACAACGACTTCATCTTCGCCGGCATCGGCGAGGAGGTCGGCCTGTTCGGCCTCACCGCGCTCCTCGTCGCATACCTGCTGATCATCCAGCGTGGCCTGCGGATCGCAGTCACCGTGCGGGACTCGTTTGGCAAGCTGCTCGCCGGCGGCCTCGCCTTCACGCTCGGCCTGCAGGTCTTCGTGATCATCGGTGGGGTGACGGGTCTGGTGCCGCTCACCGGCCAGACCACCCCGTACCTCTCCGCCGGCGGATCGTCGCTGATGGCCAACTGGCTCCTGCTCGCGATGCTGCTGCGCATCGGCGACGCCGCCCGGCGCCCGGCCACTCCGGCGGGCGGGTCGATTCCGGTGCCGCCGTCGACCAAGCTGCACGAGGCTCCCACGGAGGTAGTGCGGTGAAGCGGCGAGGAGCGAGCTTGCGAGCACCGCAGCCGCGAGCGGAGGTGACACAGTGAACGCACCCCTCCGCAAGGCCGGCGTCGTGATGATGATCCTCTTCGGCCTGCTCTTTGCCCAGCTCAACTGGATTCAGGTCTACAAGGCCGACGAATACCGCACCGACGATGAGCACAATCGGGTCCGCGTCCAGCAGTACGAGTACGAGCGCGAGCGCGGGCGCATCATCGTCGACGGCGAGGCGGTAGCCGTGAGTGAGGCGACCAAGAACACACTCCGGTACCTGCGCACCTACCCCTCTGAAGACCTGTACGCCCATGTGGTCGGGTACCGACCGGTGAACCTGGCGGCCACGGGCATCGAGCGGCTGGAGAACGAGTTCCTCAACGGCACGGCGGACGCCTTCGCGGCCGACCGGATCCTGGAGATGTTCACCGGCAAGCAGTCGACCGGCGGCAACGTCGTGCTGAGCATCAAGAAGCGGGTGCAGGAGGCGGCGTACCGAGGCCTGGTCAACAACGACACCGCCGCCAAGGCCGGGGCCGTCGTCGCGATCGATCCGGAGACCGGGGCGATCCTGGCCATGGTCTCCACGCCGAGCTTCGACCCGAACCCGCTGGTGAGCCACAACTTCGACGAGGCTCTCGAGGCGTACCGGAAGCTTGAGCAGGATCCCGCCAAGCCGCTGCTCAACCGCGCCATCGCCGAGACGTTCCCACCGGGCTCGACGTTCAAGGTGATCGTCGCCACGGCGGCGCTGCGGAACGGGCTGAGCCCGACCACCGAGATCACTGGCGGCGAAACCTACACGGCGCCGACGGCTGGCCAGCCGATCCGTAACGCGCCTGGGGTGAGTTGCCCGGACACGATCACGTTGCAGAACGCGCTGCGGGTGTCGTGCAACACCGCCTTTGCCCGGCTGGGCGTAGAGCAGCTCGGTGCCGACGCGGTCAAGCGGGCGGCCCAGGACTTCGGCTTTGAGACGGTGCCGTCGATTGAGCGCGACGAGCGCAACGTGATCGGGGTGACGAGCAGCCGCACCGGTCCGATCCAGAACCCCGACGGCACGGAGGATCCGGCGGTGCTCGCCCAGTCCTGCATCGGTCAGAACGAGGTCCGGATGACCCCGTTGCAGGGGGCGCTCATCGCCGCGGCCATCGCGAACAACGGCGTTCAGATGCGTCCGTACCTCATCGATACGCTGCAGGGTCCGGACCTGAACCGGATCGGTGGGGCAGACCCAGAGGTGCTGCGCCGGCCGGTCACCCCTGAGATCGCGGCGCAGCTGCGGGAGATGATGAACAGCGTCGTCTCCAGCGGTACGGGCACCAACGCGCGGATCGAGGGCTTCGAGGTCGGTGGCAAGACCGGAACCGCAGAGACCGGTGACGACCCTGACCACGGTTGGTTCATCGGGTACGCGCGGAAAGACGGCCGACCGGTGGTGGCGGTCGCCGTGCTGTTGCAGAACGCAGGCCCGGGTGGGAGCGCCGAGGCGGCACAGATCGCCGGCGAGGTCATGCGAGCTGGGATCGCGGCTAAGGGCCTGAACTGATGGCGGGGGCCTGAAGTGATGGGATCAAGATGATCAGTCCAGGGACGAAGCTGGGCGGGCGCTACCGGCTGGAGGAGCGCATCGCCAGCGGCGGGATGGGGGACGTCTGGCGATGCGTCGACGAAGTCCTCGGACGAACCGTAGCCGTCAAGATCCTTCTACCGTCGCTGCTTGAGGAAGCCGGGTTCACCGAGCGGTTTCGGGTCGAGGCGCGCACCATGGCCGCCATCAAGCACCCGGGCGTGGTCGACATCTATGACTACGGCAGCGATCCCGCCGCCGGCGCCTACCTGGTGATGGAGTACGTGGAGGGCGATGCGCTCTCCCGTACGTTGGCCAAGGTCGGGCGGTTGACGCCGGCCCGCACCATGGCGCTCGTGGCCCAAGCCGCTGACGCGTTGCACGCCGCCCATGAGATGGGCGTGGTGCATCGCGACGTCAAGCCGGGCAACCTGCTGGTGCGGCCGAACGGGACGCTGGTGCTCACCGACTTCGGCATCGCTCGCTCGATCGGCTCCGCCCAGCTGACCGCCGCCGGCTCGGTGCTCGGCACCGCCTCATACATCTCGCCGGAGCAAGCGATGGGGGAGCAGGCGACGCGGCTCTCCGATGTGTACGCGCTCGGTGTCGTCGCGTACCAGTGCCTCGCTGGGCGCCGCCCCTTCGAGGGGGAGAACCCCTTGGAGATCGCGATGCGGCACGTCCGCGAGATGCCGCCACCGCTGCCGCCGGATATTCCCCCGAACGTACGGGCGATCGTCGAGCGGGCGATGGCCAAGGACCCGGCCGCGCGGTGGCCGACGGCGGCCGCGTTCGCGCAGGTGGCGCGGCAGGCGGCGGGCGACCTCGCGCCACCTCCCGTGTCGCGCCCCGGCGGGCAGCCGGCCACACCCACCCCGCCCCGGCCGGCGCCGACTCCCTCGGTGCGGGTGCCCGGACCGGCTGGTGCGAAGGTTCCGGCCGGCGCGGTCCTGGTCAACCCGCCTGGCTACCCGCGCGGCGTCCCAGTGCCTGGGTACCTTCATACGCCGGTGCCGGCTGGCTCGCGATCCAACAACGGACTCATCGTCGCCTTGATCATCGCGGTCGTGCTGGTGGCGATCTGTGTGGGCGCTGCCATTGCGATCTGGCAACAAGCGCAGGCCAACCGTTCGCTGAACGCGCTCGGAATGGGGAGTATCGATAACGCACAGTACGTGAGTGCGCTAGGGAAGGGCGAGACGAGACGATGACCCAGGCCCGCCTCCTGGGTGGGAGGTACCAGGTCGGTGAGCTGCTTGGTTACGGCGGCATGGCGGAGGTCCACCGCGGTCGTGACCTGCGGCTCGGTCGCGACGTCGCGATCAAGATGCTCCGCACCGATCTCGCCCGGGACGACACGTTCCAGCTCCGGTTCCGTCGGGAAGCCCAGAACGCCGCGTCACTCAATCACCCCGCGATCGTGGCCGTCTACGACACCGGCGAGGAGCGGGGCGCCACCGGCGAGTCCCTCCCCTACATCGTCATGGAGTTCGTCAACGGTCGGACTCTCAAGGAGGTTCTCGCCAACGAGGGGCGGCTCATGCCCCGCCGGGCCCTGGAGATCACCGCCGAGATCTGCTCGGCGCTGGAGTTCAGCCACCGTCACGGGATCATCCACCGGGACATCAAGCCCGGCAACGTGATGCTGACCCAGACCGGTCAGGTCAAGGTGATGGACTTCGGCATCGCCCGGGCGCTCGCCAGCGGTACGTCGACGATGACGCAGACCTCCGCCGTCATCGGCACCGCTCAGTACCTCTCGCCCGAGCAGGCCCGCGGCGAGTCGGTGGACGCACGAAGCGACGTCTACGCCACCGGCTGCGTCCTGTACGAGCTTCTGTGTGGGCACCCGCCGTTCGTCGGGGACAGCCCGGTGAGCGTCGCCTACCAGCACGTCCGGGAGGACCCGAAGCCGCCGAGTGCGAGCAACCGGGACCTGCCGCCGCAGGTGGACGCGGTCGTCCTCAAGGCGCTCGCGAAGAATCCGGCCAACCGGTACCAGAGCGCGGCCGAGATGCGAGCCGACCTGTTGCGCGCGGCCGCGGGTCGACCGGTGTACGCGGAGCCGGTGCTCGGCGGGGACGCCGCCGGCGCGACGGCCGTCACCCGCGTGATCCCGCCCGGCGGGCGTGCGGTGCCGGCCCGGGTCGGTGACTCCCGGAAGCGCTCCACGTCGACCTGGACCATCGCGGGGCTCTCGGCGCTCGCGGTGCTGGCCGTGGTGGCCCTGGTGGTCGGGCTCATCCTGTGGACTCGGCCAGTCATGGTGGAGATGCCCAACCTGGTCGGTATGGACCGGTTCGCGGCCGAGCAGGCGTTGCGGGATGCCGGCCTCGAGCCCGATCCCAAGTCAGAGTCAGGCGCCGACTGCGTGCCGGATCAGGTGGTGAGGCAGGACATCCCAGCGACCACGCCGGTGCGTGAGGGCACGGTCGTCGGCTTTACGTACTGCCTCGGTCCCGGCCAGGTGAAGGTGCCGAATGTTGTCGGACTGGACCAGGCCTCCGCCAGGGTCCAGTTGGAGGCCGCGAGGCTCGAGGTTGGCGAGGTCATCGAGGTAGATAGCGCCGAGCCGGCCGGACGTGTCGTCGGCACCGAACCCGAGGCGGGGTCCGACGTCGCCGAAGGTTCCACGGTGAACCTGCGGGTCTCCAAGGGGAACCTCAAGTTCATCCGCGACGTCACCGGTCGCACCCCGGAGGCAGCGATCGAGATCCTGGTCGAGGCCGGGTTCCTCCGCGAGAACATCACCACCGCCCAGCGGAAGGTCGATGACCCTGGCCAGGACGGGCGTGTGGTGGGACAGGACCCCGAACCCGACCAGAACCGCCCGCGTGACCCTGCGAACACGCGGATCACGCTCTTCGTCGGGGACTACGACGAGCCGGAACCCACGACGAGTCCGGAACCATCGGAGACGCCTCCGCCGGGCGGCGGCGACTGAGGCATCAGCCGACCTAGGCGCACCAGCGAAAGGCGCAGCTTCCCTTTGGGCTCGCGCGCGTCATGGGCCACTGGGCCTGACCGTGGCGCCCTGAGCTCCGCGTGGTGATCTGGTTCAGCGGTGCAGACCTGACCTTTTCGGTGCGTGTCGTACCGCAATCTCAGATCACGGCAATGGTCCGCGTTCAAGATCCCCGTGATCATGACCTGAAAGCGGACATTTCGGTTCGATCATGACCTGCGGTTCATGATCGCCGAAAGAGAAGGCCCCGAAAAGAGTGGCGGCGAAAAAGTGGAGTTGGAGCTGGGTAGGGCGCGGCGCGGCAGGGGTCAGGCGAAGGCGGCGAGGCGGCGGGCTTCCACCTCGGCGACGAGTTCGGGCGCGCGCTCGAGCGCGTCGGGATACCCGCACTCGGCGAGCCAGTTGGCGAGCATGAGGTGGCCGCTCTGGGTCAGTACCGACTCCGGATGGAACTGAACCCCCTCAAGGGGCAGGGTGCGGTGCCGCATCGCCATGACCACCCCGGAGTCGACCGTCCGGCCCGTCACCTCGAAATCGTCCGGTAGCGTGGACTCGACCACGGCGAGCGAGTGGTAGCGGGTGGCCGTAAAGGGGTCCGGCACCCCGGCGAGGACACCGACGCCGGTGTGGGTCACCTCCGAGGTCTTGCCGTGGAGCAGTTCCGGCGCCCGCGTCACCACCGCGCCGTACGCCTCCCCGATCGCCTGGTGTCCCAGGCAGACACCCAAGATCGGGAACTCCCCGGCGTACGTCTTGATCAGGTCCAGCATGATCCCGGCGCGATCCGGAGTGCCGGGGCCCGGAGAGAGGAGTACGCCCGCCGGCTTCCGCTGACCGACCTCGGCAACTGTGATCTCGTCGTTGCGGTGCACCTCGCACTCGACGCCGAGCTGCCCGAGGTACTGGACGAGGTTGTAGACGAACGAGTCGTAGTTGTCGATCACGAGTATGCGCATGGCCTCATCCGGCCTCGATCCAATCTGCCTACGGGTTGGTGACCTGGACGTCGTCGAAGGGCAGCAGTGGCTCGGCGGCTGGGAAGACCCAGTACCAGAGCAGGGCCACCGCAGCGGCGATCAGCAACGCCGATCCGATGATCTTGCCGGGGAGCCCGAACGGAAGTCGTCGCCAGATCCACCCGTACATTCCGCGCCCTCCTCTGCTCGCGCAAGGCCATTCTGCCTGTCGGGACGCTCGCCCGCCGCACAACCGGGGCGGTCACCCCGGGCCGTCGACTCGGCGCCCGACCGATGCACTCGACCGGGGAAGGTGGCGCAGGCCGCGCCGTTAGGGGCCGGGAGTGGCGAAGTTCAGTGCGGCAGAACCCGAGTGTGCGGGTGCGACGATGTCCGGCACCGTCTCCGCCAGGTAGCCCAGCCCAAATGCGGACGCGGCGTTTCGGAATGCCGACACTCCCTGGTCCGCGTCCAACGCCGCCAGCAACCGGTTCGGATCGCCGATCGCCTGGATCTCGAACGGCGGCGAGTACACCCGCCCATGGAGCAGCAGCGTGTTACCGACGCAGCGCACCGCGCTCGTCGAGATCACCCTGGTATCCATGATCACCATGGCTTCAGCACCGCCGGCCCAGAGCGCGTTCACCACCGACTGGACGTCCTGCTGATGCACGATGACGTCGTCGGGGCGGGCGCCGGCCGGCAGGCTCCCGTCGGGTCGCCGGGGCGCGTCGTCCAGGACCACGCGTACGCCGGGACCGTGCACCGCGGTGAACCCCGCGGCCGGGCGAAGCGCGTCGGCTCGCTGCTGCGCTTCGGCCACCGGCCCACCCGTTCCGGCCTGGGCTCGGGTGGCGTCCTCAACCTGCCGGCGGAGGCGCTCCTCCTCGGCCGTACGCTGCTCGACCACCGCCTGCCGTTCCTCGATCAGCCGGGTGAGCTCGGGCCGGCGGTCGTCACGCAGGCTCGTGCCGGCGGCGGTGTGAGCCGTGGTGGTGAACAGGAGCCCGGCCAGCGCCGCGATCACGGGCACCAGCAAGGACCACGGGCGCCGCCGGGGACGAGGCTGCCTCGTGGACCCCTCCTGGCGCCCGCGACCGCCGTCCGGAGTGTGTTCGGCCACGCCCCCTCCTGCCCAGCCGGCGCAGCGTTGACTACGCTTGCCACAGGCCATTATTCCGGGTCACGACGGGTGAACCGGATGCTGGCCACCCCGCCCGCCCCCTCTGGAGTGCGCCGTGCCGAAGTCATCCGTACGCAAGAAGAAGGTCTACACGCCGCCGGCCGAGTTGCGGCCGCAGGCGGCCGCCGCGGCGCGTAAGCCGAGCCCGACCTGGATCCCGGCGACCGCCGTCGGTTTGATCATCTTCGCGATCGGCTGGTTGGTCACGTACTACCTGACCGAGCAGTGGTTCGCGTTGGGCCCGTCGTTCACGTTCCTCGCCGACCTGACGTACTGGAACCTCGTGATCGGCTTCGGGGCAATGGTGGCGGCGCTCGCACTGCTCTCTAAGTGGCGCTAGTGCCAAGTGGTGCTAGTTACGTCACGGTACGACAACGGTGTAGTTATCCCCATCACATATCCACAAGGTGTGGATAGCGCGAACGACGCTGACGCCGCCTTCATGGGCAAAATGGGCTGCCATAGGCGCGTGCTCAGGGCCGGCCGGACCGCCCCGATCATGAGGGCTCGGAGTACCGGCGGGTAGCCTCGGTCCGTCGGTTCTCGTCGGCGGGAAGGCGGTCGTCTGTGGGAGTCGTACAGATCATCACCACGCTGCTCGCTGCGGCCATCACCGTGGTCGCCATCGTCGTGGTCGTGCGCGCGGTGCGCACCATGGTCTCGGTCATCCGCCTTGGACAGCCCGACCCGACTCGCTCGAACGACCGGCTGCGCCGCACCCGCACCATGCTCGCCGAGACGCTCGGCCACACCCGGATGCTCAAGTGGACCTGGGTAGGGGCCGCGCACTGGTTTGTCATGGTGGCGTTCATCCTGCTCTCGACGCTGGTGCTGCAGGCGTACTTCGAGGTGGTGACGCCGCATGGAGCGCTGCCCATCATCGGCCACTGGGGTGCCTTCGGACTGGTAACGGAGATCCTTTCGGTGGCCGGCCTCGTGGGGATCGGCTACCTGATGGTGGTCCGGTTGCTCAACCGCCCCGGGCGGGCGCTGCAGCAGCGGTCGCGCTTCCTCGGCTCCACGATGTGGCAGGGCTACTTCGTCGAGTGGGTCGTGCTGCTCGTGCTCATCTGCGGCCTGCTGATCCGTGGCTTCAAGGCCGCCGCGGAGGCATTGCCGTGGCCGCTCTGGGCCGCTCCGGTAAGCCACGGTCTCGGCGAGATCCTGCCGGCGAGCGACGCGGCCATCTCCGTGGTAGCCCTCATCAAGATCGCCATCTCGATGACGTGGGTCATCGTGATCGGCCTCAATGTCACGATGGGCGTCGCCTGGCACAGGTTCCTCGCGTTCCCCAACATCTTCTTCAAGCGGTCAGGCGGCGCCGCGCCGTCGCTCGGTGCCCTGCAGCCGATGATGTCGGGCGGGAAGCCGCTCGACTTTGAGACCGCGGACCCGGAGAAGGACCAGTTCGGCGTCGCGGCCGTAGAGCAGTTCACGTGGAAAGGGCTGCTCGACTTCACCACCTGCACCGAGTGCGGGCGGTGCCAGTCACAGTGCCCGGCGTGGAACACCGGCAAGCCGCTCTCGCCGAAGCTGCTGGTGCTAAGCCTGCGCGACCATGCGTACGCCAAGGCGCCGTACCTGCTCGCCG
>Ga0079224_100009750_pt1 | contig 13131 bp, 11 predicted proteins | sample Stecom2015_FD_80414 | JGI IMG/M metagenome (GOLD analysis project Ga0079224, IMG submission 80414) | Agricultural soil microbial communities from Utah to study Nitrogen management - Steer compost 2015 | ecosystem: Environmental > Terrestrial > Soil > Agricultural land | place: USA: Utah... | reverse complement strand
TATTCTTCTTGTCATACCAGGTTCGAATATCCGCAAATATCATCATATCGGGTTGCAGGGACTGTCGCTTTTTCTTTTCACTTCTGGTTGCTTCGTATGCTTCCCGTTTTTGCTCCCAAGCATGTTTTGTTGATTGTACATGTTCGCGGCCCGACTCCTCACGAAGTTTCTGTTTTGCTTGCTCCTTCGCCAGACTGTTCAACCGGATACAAGACTCATAATCCGCAATTTGCTCTTTATACTCATCCTGACGCCTATAATCTGCTTCTAAAGTCTCTAATTCCTGTTTCACGAGCTTGAGCGCATCTTCATTCTTACGAATCAAATGTTCAACATCTGCACACTGTTCATTCTTCTGTTTTGCGGAAGAATCCAACTCTTCTTTTCGGCTTAATTTGCCCTTGAAATGAATAATACAGTATTCATATTCCTGTATCATTTTTTCTTGTTCCAATATCTCACTTTCCGCGGCAAGCAGCTCCCTCAACCTGGCTTCCAATTCTACTTTCTGATCGTAGTGTTTTTTAATTGTAATTAGCCTATCGAGCTCCTCAAGTTTTCTATCAAGCGCCGTTTGTTGTTCTACCAAAGATTCTTTAAGCTGCTTTAAGTTGAGTTCTTTCTCATCTAAATAGCTTTTCTCAATCGATTCAAACTGCAATAGCTGACCCTTTAAAAGATGAATAGCATCTTTGTTCTTTCTTTCCAAACTGGTCGTTTGTAGAAAAAATTCATACCTGGATAAGTCAAATATTTCCTTCAACATATCCGTTCTCGCTTTATCTCCTAGCTGAAGAAACTCCTGAAATTTCCCTTGTGGAATAATGATCGTACGTCGGAAATTAACATAACTCAAGCCGAGGATTTCCTCGGCAGATTTCATATCCAGCGGCTCCCACTCAAACCCGTTTCGTTTATAAGCGGTCCTTTCAAACGTGTTCACTTTCGTAAAGTCCTTACCATGCCTCTTCCCCCGAACAGTAAAGCGATATACAACCTCATCATAGTTTTTAAACTGAAAGTCGATCCATAGCTCATTCGACTTCAAATTCATCATGTTATAACTTCGGTTATCGTTACGGTTCATTCGTTCCGTTTCGCCGTACAATGCAAAAGCAATCGCTTCTAGAATAGACGATTTTCCTGAGCCAACAGAACCAAAAATTCCAAAAAGCTGGCCAGCCAGCAATTTGTCAAACTCAATAGTCTGCTCTTCCTGGTATGAATACAATCCTTTAATTACAATGGAAACAGGTATCATTCTTCGTGCTGCTCTGATCTTATTTCTTTAAACAATTCAAATAATTCTTGATTGATCTCATGGCCGGTCTGATGTCTAAAATATTGTTTAAATAGCTCATTCAAACTTTGCTGTAAATTAATCGTCTCCTCTTCACGTTCAACACGCATCTTATTCTTTATCTCAGGAATCAAGGTGATGATACCATCGTGTGCCTGAAATAATCGCCGTCGATCTTCCGAAGTAATATACTCATCGCTGACCAAGGTCAGTTCGAGTAAAGAATCGGGGTTCTCATGCAGCCATCTCAGAGCCTCGTCAATACAGTCAAAACGCCGCCGTTGTAATAGACGTCCGGCTGTTAAACCTCTTTTACGAAAGCCAACTGGTTTTCCGGGTTGTGCATCCAGAATAACAACAAATTTTTCTTGCTCCGCTTCTGCGAAGCTATAGCTCAAAGGACTGCTGCTGTAAACTATCGGACAGGGTGAGTCATCAATCTGCTGATAGCGGTGTAGATGGCCTAATGCTACATATTGGATTTGCGATGGGATATTATTTGAGAAAACAGCTTGCGCGCCACCGATGTGAAGAATAGGTTTTTCATCTTCCGGTTCCTCAGGTGGTTTGCTCCCCTCCTTCATGACAAACAAATGGGTCATTAAAATATTAACACCTTGATCGTCACAATAGCTGTCAGCAAGCTCCTTCCATCGTTTCTCTAAAATACTACGTAGTTCTGCTTCGGCATCCTCTTGCCCTAAGAATGTTCGTAAACGATATTCATTTGCATAGGGTGTCAATAGCAACCGTAACTTCACATCATGTCTCGGAAGTTTCACTTCAATAAAACCGGGTTCGCTTTTCGTCACACAGATTCCTGATTCCAATTCGCACGGAGCAACAGTAGAATGAGGATAGCCGACAAATAGAATCCCATTCTCTTTTGCCAATGGGTCCGGCGCTTCGATGCGATCGGGTGAGTCATGGTTTCCGGCAATGGCTACAACAAGCCTCTGTCCATGATTTGTAAGTCTTTTGAGTGTCCGATAGAATAGTTCGACAGCCTCTGTAGATGGGTTATAATTATCGAAAAGATCACCAGCAATGAGCACAACATCCACATCTTCATCGTTTGCTATCTCAACAATCTCATTAAGCACATCCTTTTGTTCCTCCAAACGTGAAAACTTTTCTAGACGTTTCCCCAAGTGCCAATCTGCGGTGTGAAGTATCTTCATGTTCGATTATTCCTGAACATGTAAAATAAAGAATTTTTATTGAGATCCCTAAAAAGTGAGATCACGCTCAAAAATAAAAAAAGCAGACCATTGCTGATCTGCTTCTTAAGGATAGTTTGTTAATATTATTGTTTATGACCGAACTCACCGTCAGCTTTAATGGTTACTTCATCGCTAATCATCGGCGCAGGGAAACCTGAACCCATATTAAAGTCAGAACGTTTAATCTCACCTGTAATCTGAATACCAGCTACTGGCGCACCGTTTGCATTTGGATTTTCGGTTGTTCCACGGTGTTCAAGCGTCATCGTCACTGGTTTTGTAACTCCTACCAAAGTAAGGTCTCCTGTAAGTGTATATTTATTTTTTCCGGCCTTTTTGATAGAAGTGCTTTTAAAAGTCATCGTAGGGAACTTTTCTACGTTAAAGAAGTCTGCACTTCTCAGGTGGTCATCTCTTTGATCCACCCGCGTATCTACTGATGTGGTTTGAACGGTCAATTCTACAACTGCATCGCTAAAATCTTCTTTTGATGAAGTGATTGTTACATCATATTCACTGAAATGACCCGGTACATCAGCAATTCCTAAGTGAGTTACTGTAACACCTAATTTTGAATGGTATGGATCTGCCGTCCAAGTTGTTTGTGCAAATACGCCTACTGACACAAACAAGAATGCTAAAAATAGAGTTACTTTTTTCATTTTTTTATTGTTTTATGATTAAATACTTTTTTCCGCTTTGGATTTAAAACAAAGGTACAGATCAAAAGAAAGAAGACGCTTAACCTATGTTAATAAATAAAAATAAACTCAATTTTCCCTATTGCAGCGTGGTGTGACGGCTCGGAGAAATCCATTTCAGCTCTCGGTATTTATTTCTGTAATCTACAGGTGACATACCGGCAAACTTCTTGAACACCTCCCTAAAGGCTTTGGAATCGGAATACCCTACTTGAAACATAACCTCATTGACGTTAGGCATACCTGCTTCGAATTGTTTTTTCGCCACTTCCATTTTCACACGCTGAGCATATTCTACAACCGTATTACCTGTAGCTTTTTTAAATCTCCGCTCGAAGGTCCGACGCCCAATAGCCAGTCGGTTGCATAACATCTCAATCGTGATCTTATCTTGATAGTTCCCTTCAATATATTCTTGGGCCTTCAGTATTCTTTCATCATTATGGCTCTTTTGCCCAGAAAAAATAATAAAAGGTGACTGACTGTTACGGTCTATATCAATTTCAAATACCTTTGACTGCAAGATGGCAGTCTTTCTTCCAGCGAGTTTCTCGATTAAGTAAAGGTTCAGATTTAATGATGAATACGCACCGCCGCTCGTATAAATGCCATTGTCGTCGGTAATGATCTTTTCATTAACCAGTTCTACATCCGGAAACATCTCTTTAAACTCATCGCTCGCCATCCAGTGAGTGGTGCATCGCTTACCATTCAGCAGACCGGTGCTGGCTAGTAAGAACGCTCCTATACAAAGACTTGCTATTTCGGCGCCTTTCTCATATTGCGCTTTAAGCCAGGGTACAAAGGCTGCGTTTTCTTTTACAACCTGCTGATAGTCACCGTGTATCGCCGGAATAATTATCAAGTCGGTATGCGTTATCGCCGATATCATTTTATCAGGGGAAACAGTAAAAATACCATTACTCGTCCGTTCCTCATTGCTGGCCGCTACTAATTCGACTTTGAACTTGGCTTCTCCTCCTTGTTCCACCAGAAATGAATTAGCCATCATAAACATCTTATAGGTTGCTTCTAGATTGCTAATACTAGTGTCTCCTTTAGGCAGTAATAAAGATACGTGTATCATCGTGGTGTGATTTAGGTTTGACATTTACTATAACGCTCGGAACTTTCATTTTATGACAATGAACTACTTATTTTTATTTAATCCGAAAGCAGGCAGGTTCCAATGGTAGTGCAGAGCCAGAAACCGCATCCCGAAACAAACAATCAAGGCAATAGCCGAAATGATATCTACATGAAAATCAAAATGTTTTCCCACCACCACAATGACAGCGCCCGCCAGTGCTGCCGAAGCATAAATCTCTCGTCTTAAGATGATAGGGACTCGGCCCAGCAATACATCTCGTAGAACCCCGCCTCCCACAGCCGTTGTTATTCCCAAAAGAATGGCCATCTCATAGTTAAAACCGAAGGCTAGCACCTTTTGCGTACCCGCAACCGCAAATGTCGATAAACCGACGGCATCAAAAATAAGAACGGGGTGTGTTAAAATGTTCACCCATGAATAAAGAACCATGCTGATTAGGGCAGCAGCAAAGGCCGTAAGCAAATAAGGAAGATGCGTCAATCCGGACGGGGGGATGGCTCCAATACATAGATCACGAATACTACCTCCGCCACAAGCAGTCGTAAACGCGATAGCAAAAATGCCGAAGACATCTAACCCACGTTGGCGTGCAGCAACCGCCCCACTGACCGCAAACACAAAGGTTCCGATCATATCTAAAATAATGTAAATATCATTTGTTAATTGAGCCATGAGAGCGACGTCCAGCCTATAAAAGTTTCCTAAAATTAGTAATTGTTATTTGATTTCTATCCACCATGCTCCCTTTCCGTAAAAATATCATAGGTGTTTCCTCAAATTTTAATTTAATTTTATACATTGTTTACGTAAACGAACCAATAGACAGAAAAATTAAATGTACTCTTTATGATAAAGCACGTTGCGGGTATCTGCTTGTTGATTTTCTTTTTTAGCTGCCGGCCTTCCACTACTGAAGATCAACATACATCTCTAGACTCAACCGAAGTTCAACGTATAATAACCGATGCGCCAGTGCTCGGTCCTGACGAAGCCATCCAGGCGATGGTTATAGAAGACGGGTTTGAAGTTAAATTGGTAGCCAGCGAACCCTTGATCAGTTCGCCGGTGGCCATGAATTTCGATCCGAAAGGGCGGATCTGGGTGGTAGAAATGAACAACTACATGCCAGACGCTGACGGGCTAGGCGAAGAGATAGCAGGTGGAAAGATCGTAATCCTCGAAGATACGAATGAAGACGATGTAATGGACTCGCGAACCGTTTTTTTAGATTCCCTTGTGCTGCCGCGTGCATTATGCTTAGTCGACGAAGGAATCCTCGTTGCAGAACCACCCTATTTATGGTATTATCAAATTCAGGATGACAAGCCCGTCAATAAACAATTAATCGATTCAGCTTATACGGAAGGGGGGAACGTCGAAGCCCAATCGAATGGGTTATACCGTGCTATGGACAATTGGATTTATAGCAGCGGCTCTCAAAAGAGATATCGTAAAACTGGCGATAAATGGCTTACTGAAACCACCCATTTAAGAGGACAGTGGGGCATATCGCAAGACGATCAAGGGCGATTATTTTACAATAATAACTCACAAAATATTCTGGGCGACTATTTCCTTCCTTCGCTCGGAGCAACCAATCCCGACCAACGAAATGTTGCAGGTTTTAATGAACGGGTGGTACCTGATAAGCGTGTGTTCCCAATAAGACCAACGCCGGGCGTGAATCGGGGTTATCAGGATAATGTACTCGACGATAGTCTTCGTTTGCGAACCTTTACAGCCGCAAGTGGTCCTATTATTTACCGTGGTGATCTTTTTGGCAACGATTATTATCAAAATGCCTTCGTAGGCGAACCGGCAGCGAACCTGATCAAGCGCAATATTCTTTCACAAGAAGGATTTATGGTACAGGGGGAACCCGCTTATGAAGGAAAGGAATTTCTGGCGAGTTATGACGAACGTTTTCGACCCGTAACGCTCTATAATGGTCCGGATGGAGCATTATATGTTGTTGATATGTATCGAGGCATCATCCAGCACAAACTATTTCTGACAAATTATCTGCGGGATGAAATCGACAAACGCTCACTCGATCACCCCATCAATCTTGGCAGAATTTACAAAGTAGTACCCAAAGACGCGGATAGCAAAGCCGTAGAATTCCCAAATAACCCTCAAGAGCTTGTTAAATTACTCAATCATGCCAATGGTTGGGTTCGGGATATGACTCAGCAAGTCATTGTGGATAAGGGTTACAAGGAATTGGCACCGGTTCTTAGAGAAAATCTTAAAAATAACGACGACAAACTACAAGCTATTCATTCACTCTGGACATTGGAAGGCCTGGGTGAACTGCAGGCCGGTGACATTAGCGAGTTGTTACGATCTTCTGACGACAAACTACAGATTCAAGCCCTCACGGCTATGAGCAGCCTATTGGATGCAGACCATATTGATGAATTTGCCGAAGAGTTTACTGATATCATTCAGAAACAAGATAGTATCGCAGCGACATACCTGGCCTTCCAACTGGGTAAAATCCGTTCAGCCCGACCCGATCTTGCAGAACAAGTAAGGAAGCAACTAACAACAACCTTTCCACAAAACCGCTTTGTCCTCGATGCAGTCATCAGCACGCTTGGCGGTCAGGAAAAAGCTGTTTACGAGAGTCTGGGCGAGATGAAAAAAGACACGAGTCTGTTGTTCGTTAAGAAACTGGAGACCGTATTAGCAGCAATTGAGAACAACAAAGCAAATAAGGATATCAACCTATTACGGAAAAAATACTCACGGGGAGCGTCCATCTTCCGGTCCACCTGTCAGCCTTGCCACGGTGCAGACGGAAATGGGATTGAATCACTCGCCCCACCCTTAAATAATTCCGACTGGGTTCAGGGAAACAAAGAACGTCTGATAGCCATCGTCCTTTATGGATTAAGAGGGCCGATTACCGTAGCAGGTAAATCGTATGAACATATAGGTGGAGAAATGCCCGGAATTGCTACCAACGTTGATGTTGTAGATGAAGATATCTCACAGCTTTTATCATTTATCAGACAAAACTGGAATAATGACGCACCTGAAGTCAGCCGCGAGGAAGTGATTAAAATCCGGGAAAAATACAAAGACCGGCAGGAAGCATTCACCCAGGACGAACTTTATCGTATTCAATAATATTCAGTATCTTCGGAGATACCTAAATTCTGAATCATTGAACCAAGCATGAAACGACGAAATTTTATCGAGGCAATCGGAATTGGTGGAGGTACCCTAGCCGCCTCACCTTTATTGAGCTTCACCAAACACCTGGAAAAAGTACAAACTCAAACAAAAAATGGTGAAGAAACACTAACCGCTGATGTCATCATTGCGGGAGGCGGATTAGGTGGTTTTGCAGCTGCTATGTCTTCGCTTCGAAACAACCAAACGGTGGTCCTTACTGAAGAAACTGACTGGATCGGAGGACAGCTTTCACAACAAAGTGTACCTCCTGATGAACATCAATGGATCGAGAAACATGGTGGGACTCAGCTATACCGCGATTTCAGAAATGCAGTGCGAGCCTACTACATCCAAAATTATCCACTCACGCAAGAAGCTAAATCTGACCCCTTCCTTAACCCGGGAAGTGGTGGCGTTTCAAGACTTTGCCATGAGCCCCGAGTCGCAGTTGCTGTGATGAACAATATGCTTGCCCCCTATCTCAGTTCGGGAAAATTGGTTCTCTTACTTGAACATAAAGTTATCTCGGCAGAAGTTAATGGTACACGCGTTAACTCGTTAACGGCTGAAAACAGAAAAGGAACAACAAAAATTCTAAAGGCTCCGTACTTTGTCGACGCTACAGAGCTAGGTGACCTGTTGCCATTAACAGGAACAGAATATGTCACCGGTACCGAATCCAAGAAAGAAACCGGCGAACTTCACGCCCCTGAAGTTGCTAACCCAATAAATAATCAAGCTTTTACAATGTGTTTTGCGATGGACTATGTTCCCGGAGGCAATCACTTGATTCCTAAACCAAAGGACTATGAGTTCTGGCGAAACCATGTTCCGGACCTAACTCCACCCTGGCCAGGAAAACTGCTTGACCTTCACTATTCAAATCCCAGAACTTTAGAACCCAAAAAGCTAGGTTTTCATCCTGACGGCCGCAGTATGTCTGGTGTATTGAACTTATGGAACTACCGGAAAATCATCAATAAAAACAACTTTGCTGAAGGCTTTTATTTAGGCGATGTCACCATTGTCAATTGGCCACAGAATGACTATATGTTAGGTAATATTGTAGATGTATCTCCTGAAGAGTTCGATAAGCATATTGCGGCTTCGAAGCAACTCAGCCTATCACTCTTATACTGGCTGCAGACTGAAGCACCGCGACCAGACGGAGGCAAGGGCTGGCCAGGGTTGCGCTTGCGAAAAGATATTATGGGAACAGATGATGGGATGGCAAAATACCCTTATATCCGTGAATCACGGAGAATTAAAGCTGTATTTACTATCCTTGAGGAACATGTGGGTCGTGACCAGCGTGCCATGGTAGCACAAGCCGATGAAAATAAGAAAAAGGCTGCTTCATTTTACGATAGTGTTGGCGTAGGCTATTATCATATCGATCTGCATCCCAGTAGCGATAAAGTCAATTATGTCGACTTTCATTCCCTCCCCTTCGAAATTCCTTTGGGAGCTTTATTGCCTATTCGAATGGATAATATTCTACCGGCAAATAAGAATATCGGTACTACGCACATTACAAATGGTTGCTACAGGCTTCACCCGGTAGAATGGAATATCGGCGAATCAGTCGGCATGCTCGTAGCCTACGCCAAAGAAAACAATGTATTACCTCGGGATGTGCGTGAAGACCAACAACTTCTAACTGATTTTCAGAAATTCATCCGTTCTCAAGGGATCGAAACCCAATGGCCGGAAGAAAAAGTCTGATTCTTTTTGTGTATTTTTAAATCATGAAAGCAATTGTCATTGGAGGGACGGGAGCTACCGGGAAGGAATTAGTTACGCAACTATTAAATGATGTCAGATTTGAAGAGGTTACGGCTTTGGTCAGAAGACCGTACTTTGGTGGCCATATCAAACTAAAAGAGATCATTGTCGATTTTGATAAATTGGAAGAATACAAAGAATCAATACACGGTGATGTCGCTTTTTCATGTTTGGGAACAACATTAAAGGACGCTGGCGGAAAAGAAGCACAGTGGCGGGTTGACCACGATTATCAACTGAAATTTGCGGCTATCGCTAGAGAAAACGGGATTGAAAGTTTCGTTTTATTGTCAGCCGCCGGAGCTGATAGCAAATCCTTGATTTTTTATAATAAGATGAAAGGGGCTCTGGAGCAAAATGTGAAAGCGTTGGGCTTCAACAAATTTCTCATTATTCAACCTGGCGCTATCGACCGGCCCAATACGACACGTACAGGTGAAAAATGGATGATCAAAATCCTTCATTCGCTAAACAGTCTCGGCATTCTGAGAAGGTACGCTGCTATCTCCACCGCGCGATTAGCCCTTGCTATGATAAACGCTTATTTCACCTTTCAGGATGCTTATAAAATTGTCACCCTAAAGGAGATAGAAAATATTTCAAAGAGCTGAGCCACCACACCGGCTAGATCTTTTCGTATAAAGAAGATTATTTATTTTAATTCATGGAAATTAGACAAGCTGAATCCAGCGATATTAACGACATCATGACGATTGTCAAGAAGGTTGTTCCACTTATGCGGGCAAGTGGCAATTACCAATGGTCAGACGACTACCCTAATCCAAAGGTTTTCCAAGACGATATCGATAAAGATCAACTATGGGTGGGCATTATGGACTCAAAGGTAGTGAGCGTCATCGCCATTACCGGTGAGCAAAGTCCAGAATATAGCGATGTAGGTTGGGATCTTGAAGAAGAGGCGCTCGTGACACATCGTCTGGCGGTAGACCCAGACCTACAAGGTGCCGGACTAGCGAAAGCGATGATGAACTACGCCGAACAACTCGCTAAAAAACGTGGCATCCATATTCTACGTGTCGATACCAATAGTGAGAACAAAGCGACTCAAAGTCTTTTCCAAAGACTTGGCTACGAATACAGTGGGAGAATTTCCCTGAAGAAAAAACCGGAGCTTCGTTATCTCTGCTACGAGAAACGGATCTAGGCTATTCTGATTTTATTACATTTGGAATATGAAATCCAACATGCTGATCCGGTTATTCATCCTTATTACCGGTCTTTTTATTTTCTCATCACCCCTTTACGGTCAGGATGCCCGTGAAGCAGCTAATATAAAAAAGATCATCTATTTCGGCTCTTCGGTTCCAAAAGGGGAAGGAGCAACAAACCAGTACGGTTACACGAGTATATTCACCGACCTTCTTAAGAATCGCATACCCACTCAGGCGACTCAGTGGGAAACCGTAAATATTAGTATTGGTGGAGACAATACGTTGAAAGTATTGAAGCGATATGAAAAAGACTTCTTACCTCAGAAAGGACAGTATGTCGTTTTTGCTCTGGCCTTGGGCAATGAAGGCATCCATGAGCATGGGCAACCCATATTCGATCAGTTTAAAAAGAACTTGAAGCTATTAATTGATAAAGCTCGCGCCGATGGCTATACGCCGATTATCACCAATAGCTATACGAGAAATGATTACACGAAGGCTGATTATCAATTTATTAAACAGATGAATCTGGAGATTCATAGATGGGAAGTTCCGAGCATCAATCTGCTTGGTGCAATTGATGATCTTTCCGGTCATTGGGTAGATGGCTACTGGGCAGATGGAGCACACCCGAATGATTTGGGTCATCTTGAGATGGCCTATACCATCGTTCCTTCGCTCTTTGACGCATTAGAAAACAACAAACCATTGCCAAAAAGAGTTAAAGGATCCTCTGTCAACTTCAAAAACAGAGGGCAGAGAACAAAATCGCTTACACTTACACCTGAAAATATTGTCCATTCTTTTACCACCACGATCACTTTTAAAACAGGCAGTCCCGGTCAGATTCTAAAGTTCAAAGCAGTCGCTGAAAACAATGAAGTGAACAAAGGAGTTATTCAGATTGACGATAAAGGAAACCTGAGCTATAGATCTCCCAAATCCAATACTATAACTGGCACACGGGTGAACGATGACCAGTGGCATACCCTTACTTTGACCCACTATTACGCAAAAGGTATCACCCAGTTATATTTAGATACCGAACTCCAGGGAACAGTCGACGAAAAACTAGTCACGACCGACTTTCATATTGGAGGAGCAGGGGGTCCTGAGAAAATTGGTTATAAGGATTGGCTATTCTACCGATCCGGCATGAACCAAGAAGAGGTCAAGCATATTGCTGAAGGTCCGCTGCTGAAATCCAGTCTTGAGCTTTACGCACCGCTCGACGGGAAAAAAGTTGACATACGTGATCCCTTAGCTAATTTGGCACAAAGCCTCAATACGCTTACCGAGCGGATAAGCAGCTCGAACTAGCTAGCTCGTTTTTTCAACCCAAGAAAAGCCATAAGCTCTTGTGCTGCAGCCCTTCCGGCCCGATTAGCTCCAATTGTGGAAGCAGACGGCCCATAACCTACCAGGTGGATTCGATGATCCTTCGCCACTCGTGTTGCTAGCCGACCGTCCATCATAATCCCTCCACTGGGTTCCCGCAACATCAAAGGCATCAGGTGATCCAACGAACTCCGAAAACCCGTACACCAAAGAATTACGTCTACATCCAACGTATTTCCTTCTTCCCAGCGCACGCCATTTTCTGTAATTTCAGAAAACATCGGCTGTCGATTTAGTACTCCTCGCTCCCGTATAGCATTAATCGCCGGCGTAACAGGCAAACCCGTAACTGAAACTACTGAATTGGCAGGAAGGCCTCGTCGAACGCGATCTTCTACCATTGCCACAGCCGCACGTCCACGTTCTGCATCAAATGGTCCTTCTACAAATTCAGGCGGTCGGCGTGTTACCCAAGTTGTTTTCGTTACCCGTGAAATTTCATCCAATAATTGAATCGCGGAAATCCCGCCTCCGACGATCAACACATGCTTCCCTTCAAATTCATCCGCAGTTTTATAGTCTTTTGTATGTAATTGCGTCCCTCTAAAACGCGCCGCACCAGGGTATTCAGGAATATAAGGTTTATCCCATGTACCGGTTGCATTAATAATACCCCGCGCAGAGAAAAAGCCTCGATCTGTTTCTATGCGCAAGCGTCCATCCCGTTCACAGACCACTTGAACTTTTACCGGACGGTATACCGAGAGATCGAAAGTCTTCTCATAACATTCAAAATAACGCGGTACAGCTACATTCGCATGGACCTCTGGTGCATGTTGATCTGAAATCGTATCAACGAAAGACATTCCCGGCAAATCGTGAATTCGGTTAACCGTACTCAGTGTTAGCGACGGCCAACGGTACTGCCAGGCCCCTCCTGGGTTAGGTGATTCATCAAAAACAATAAAATCACGGCCCTGCTGTAAACCTAAGCTTTTTAAGTGATATGCCGACGACAAACCTGCCTGACCAGCTCCGATGACAACAATTTCAGTTTTATAAATCAACCGTGAGGTTCTTTGTCCATTCTCTTCTACAGATGCCATGAATCTTACTTATCGATGTAAATAGATTATCAATATACGGAATTTCGACCTTATCCGGTAAACCCATCAGAAACATGATGAGACTTTCTTTTAAGTTAAATAACAAAAACCTTTTATGGGATGATTTTGGCCCCGAGCTTTTATAAATGGACAGGTAGTTTCATTCTTTTTAATCCGTTTTTTACAGAAGAGAAACTGTATTAAGGCTGCAC
>Ga0079224_100009749_pt1 | contig 13131 bp, 8 predicted proteins | sample Stecom2015_FD_80414 | JGI IMG/M metagenome (GOLD analysis project Ga0079224, IMG submission 80414) | Agricultural soil microbial communities from Utah to study Nitrogen management - Steer compost 2015 | ecosystem: Environmental > Terrestrial > Soil > Agricultural land | place: USA: Utah... | reverse complement strand
GCTGGCGGCGTGGGGGGGGCGGGGGGGCCCGGCCGGCGGGGGCGGGGGGGCCGGCGGGGGGGGGCGGCGCGCGGCGGGCCGGAGCGGGGGCGGGGGAGAGCGGGAGGGAGATAAAGCAGTGGCGACTTAAGCGTATCATCTTGGTGGGGGAGGGGGGGGGGGGGGGGGGGGGGGGGACAGCGGGGACAGGACGGGCGCCGGCCAGGCGCCGAACGCCAGCAGCGCCAGGAGGATCACCGTCAGAACGGCGCTCTCGCGCCGCGTGAGGTCGCGCTCGCCGGCATGGCGGGACGTCCCGCCGAACAGAAGAAAGAAGTGACGTGCCACGGTCATTCCATTCAGTCCGGTGGCGACGACCAGCGCCAGGGCGAGGATAGGAAAGTCGTGCATGGATCCTTGAAAGAGCAGGTCCTCGGCGACGAAGCCCAGCGTGAGCGGCAGCCCAACACTGGCCAGGCCCATCACCAGGAACGCGGTGCCGAGCTTCGGGAGGCGATCGAAGCTGCCGCCGGGACGCTGGAGTGAGAGGACGCCGCGTCGGGCCTCCAGGGCAGCCACGGCCATGGCCAGCCCGGCGCTCGAGAGCCCCGCTACCAGCCAGCTGGCGAGCGCGCCGACGTGGGCGACTTCGGAGCGGGGCTCGAGCCCGAACGCCACCAGGGCCGATTGGCTCATGATCAGATAGCCGAGCGCGCGCCGCGTTCGCGACTGTGCGATCCCCATGGCAGCCGCGAAGACGGCCGTGGTCGCGGCGAGGGCGGCCACCGCGACGCTCAACTCCTGGGTGGCCTGCTCGGCGAGGCAGGTCAAGTGCAGGTACACGCCGAGCTGCGGCGCGACGAAGGCCACCACCAGCCCGAGCGGCGCGCGCTCGGCAAGCTCCGGCAGCCAGCTATGCAGGGGAACCAGCGCCTGGCGGATGGCCAGCGCCAGGAGAAAGGGACCCATGGCAGCGGTCGTCTCGCCTTGGCGCAACAGGACGGCTCCGATCGCGAACAGGACCACGCTCGGCAACATATAGACGGCGAACACCCGCGCGGTCCGGAGGGTCTCCGATCGGGAGCTGAGCTCCACGAAGGCGACGATCGGGGGGATGGCCCAGAGCACCGCCAAGACCAAAGGCTCGCTCACGCCGACCAGCGCCGAAGACGCCGCGTTCACGATCAGGAGCCGGGCCATCGACTGCGGCCGTGCCGCGCGCGCGGGCGTCATGGCGACCGCCGTGAGCCCCACCAGCCCGATCATCCCCGGGACCACCGCCGGCCAGCCCGGCGCGGTCGCGAGGAGCCCCGACAGATGCGCGGCCAGCAGCCCTAGCGCCAACAGCGCGTTCAGTGCGGCCGCTTCGATCGCCGTCCGCCGGGCGGCGGCGGCGTCACGCTGGCGCGCCGCGAGCAACGCTCCGAGGCACAGCGAGCCGACCCCGCCGTACTGCAAGAGCGCGATCATCGGACCACTCCTGGCCCTTCGAGCGGCTGCTCGGAGGGCTGGGGTTTCGAAGCTCCGCCCAGCAAGGCGACCCAAGCCTCCTCGAGGGCATCCAGGCGCCGCAAGCCGCGCAGCAAACGCTCGACGATCTGGTCGTTCAAGAAGGCGTCCAGGTAGCCCCGCTCCAGCGCGTGGCGATAGAGCCAGAGCTGCAACCGGCGTGGGATCCACCGCTCCAGATGTCCGCCGGTGCGCGGCAGCGGGCAGCCGATGGCGTTCTCGAGCTGGTGATGGTCGTGCAAAGCGCTCGGTGAGCGCAGGATCTGCAGGGTGCGGAGGCAGGCGTGACCCATGATGTGGATCACCGGGAGGACGCGCAGGCCGAGCCCGATCTCCACGAAGATCAAGCCGAGCTGCGTCATGGTGGCGTAGGCGAGCGCGCTCTTGATGTCGGTCTGAACGCGCCCCACGACGGTGGCGTGCAGCGCCGTGCTGGCCCCGACCGCGATCAGCGCGGCGCTGGCGACCGGCGACGCTTCGAAGACGGGTGCTGCGCGGAGCAGGAGGTAGGGGCCCAAGTGGACCGAGAGGGCGCCGTAGAAGATGGCGCTCGACGGGGTCGGTCCCTCCATCGCGCGGGGCAGCCAGCCCCCGAAGGGCAGCATGGCCGATTTGCCCAAGGTCGCCCAGAGCAGGAGCAGGCCCACCAGCGTGGCGCGCCCGGGCGACGCCACCAGGACGGCGAATCCCGGATCCGTGGAGCTCAGTCGAACGCTGCCGGTGGTGTGGTGCAGCCAAATGATGGCCGTCAAGAGCCCGACGTCACACGTTCGATAGATCAGGAAGGTCCGGAGCCCATGCCGAACCGGGGTGGCGCGCTCGTGGAAGAACGCGATCAGCAGCGCGGAGCTTACCCCTACCAGCTCCCAGCCAACGAACATCAGATCCAAGCTGCCGGCCAGGATCACCAGCTGAATGGCACCGCCAAACAGACACAGCAGGGCATGAAAGCGGGTGAACCCTGCTTGCCGGTGCAAGTAGCGGCTCGAGAACGCGGCCACCACGCCCACGAGCCCCGCGGCCAGCACCGCCAGCGGACCGGACAGACGATCGAGCGTCAGCTCGAGCGTGAAGGCATAGCTTCCGACCGCGAACCAATGACCGACGGCAAGGCGAGTCACGGCGGCGTCCGAGCCGAGCGACAGCCCGGTGGCCACCAGCGCTGCCAGCGTCGCCGACGCGAAGGCCCCCCCGACCAGCGACCGCGTCAGGCGCTCGCTCAAGGGGTGTCCGGTCCAGACCGGCACGACGATCGCACAGAAGCTCGCGAAGGGAGCCGCCACGACCAGCAGCAGACAGACGCTCAGGATGGCCTCGTTCATCACGCTTTCAGCCTCGGCTCGGGGTCGATGCGAGCGCTCGCCAGGTGTTCGCGCTTGCCGCGGTAGTGATCGAGGGACGACGCTGCCCGCACGAGGCGTTCGCTCTCTGCCTGGTAGGGGACGAACCGCCCCTCCTCGAACACGCTCATGTGACCCGTGCTGGGGCTCCAGGCCACGAGCTGCAGCCACTCGTTCAACACCAGCCTGGCGATCGGCGGGTGCTGCTCGACGATGGCGACCAGCGTCTCGGGCTCGGCCTCGATGACGGTCAGCATGCGGACCGGCTCGTGGATCTCCACCATCTCCCACGGCAGCCCGGTGCGCAGGTCCGAGGCGTGCCCGTCCATGACCCCGACCAGCCCGACGACGTTGTGCGGCAGCTTGGTGCCGGCGCCGTAGACCTTCGGATCGACGAAGCTGAAGTAGTACTCGAGGTTGATCCCGGCCCCCACGGGCGCGGCGGAGAGCAGCAGGGGAGCCAGGATCTCACCCGCCGGATCGGTGGTGGGATCGTAGCTTACCAAGAACGCCCGCCGGTCGAGGAACAGCCGGCGCGTTCGCTCTCGCCTGCCGACGATGCAGACCGCGTTGGTGGCGTGCCCGTACTCGGGGCGTGGTTGTCCCAGGTCCACCGCTCGCGCCTCCACGTGGGCCAGCGCGGCGTCGGCACCCGAGCCGGGGTCGGCGGCCTCGAAGCGCCGGCAGCGCTCGTGCGCGTCGAGCTGGCGGGCCACCTCGATGGCGACCTGAAGCTCCTGCAGCTGTGCGCGCCGGCCCTCAGGCACGCAGGGCTCGTCGTAGTAGATCACGGCGCCGTCGCAGGTGTTGTGGAAGCCGCCGACGAACCAGGTATCTTGCGGGATCGCCAGGCCACGAGCTGCCAGCAGCTCCCGAACCTGGGGATGATTGGCCATGCAGGCGAACGCCCGCGCGTTCGGGCCACCTCGGCCGCCGCCGGTCGCTCCGCAATCGTGCGCCGACTCGTGCGGGTTGTTGAGGCTGGAAGAGCCGTGGCCGACGACCAGGACCAGCGGGGCGAAGGCGTCCGTCAGCCCGATCGTTTTTAGAACGCCTTCCACGATGGTGGCCATTTCGGGCACCGAGAAGCCGTGGAGGTAGCCGTCCGCGTCAGGCTCGGCTTCCGTTGCCGGCCGCTCGATGCGCAGGCGGGTGTGCAGGGGCTTGCTGGTGCCGCCCAGGGCGCGGGCGAGCCGCTCGGCGGTGCGGGGCCACAGGCTGTGGCCGAGCAAGGGCAGGGTCGAGGCGAGGCCCAGGGTGGTGGCCACGAGCCCGCCGCGCACCAGCGTGCGGCTCCCGACCCGAGCCGCCTGCGTCACCCTGCCCCGCAGGCGCTCGGTCGTCTTGCTCGCGGCGTGGGCGTCTGGATGGATGGCTTCTTCGACCACCAGGTGTTTCGGCGTGACCACGACGGGACACAGCGGACGCGGGCGGGCGTCGTGCACACCCTGATAGGCCATCGCGACGCCGAAGAACCCCGCGTATCCGAAGGTTTCGATGCTCGGAAATGTCTCCTCGAGGTGGCGACGCAGCGACTCCTCCCGCTCATCGAAGCAAAAGATGGCCTGCACACGGGGCGCCTGCTGCTTCGCGGTGCCGAGTCGGGCGTGATTCAAGAGCGCGTCCAGCACCTCGATCCGGTGCCGTCGTTCGTAGGCGAGGTGCAGCAGGTGGCGGCGGGTCAGAGCGTCGAGCTCGATCGTGAGGCGGAGGAAGGCCCGAGCTCGCTCGGGCTCTTCGAACGTGTCCGGTCCGAGCCCGGCGAGCTGGGCCAGCACGAAGGCCTCGTAGATCGCCGAGCGGTCGACGCCCGAGCTTGGCGGCCGCCGCAGGCTCGACAGCGCGTCGAAGCCCGTCCGCGGTCCGACGTGCTCCCGCAGCACGAACGCGATCGCCTGGCGTTCGAGCACCAGCCGCAGCGCGAGAAAGTCCATCAACTTGGCGGGCACACGATCGACCGGAGCGCTCCCGGGCTGCTCCTCGAGCCGACGGATCAGGCCGGCCCAGCCCCTGAGCGCGAGCAGCGATTGCTGGATGAGCTCGGCACGTTGGCTCGGCAGAACCTGCAGCTCGTCGAGCAGCACCCGCACCGCTGCTTCGGCGTCTTCCGGGAGCGTGGCGAGCACCCTCGGCAGACCAGAGAGCCAACGATCGGGCGGTGGAGCGGCCTGCGCGTACAAGGATCGGAAGGCCGGCCACAGCCCGCGGTCGCGCTCGGGCATGGTCCAATAGGCGACGCCCTGGTCGACGAAGGCAGCGCAGACTCGAATCAGCAGCGGGTGCACCAGCTCGTCAGTGTCGACCTCGAGCGCCGCCAGCACGCGGTCGCGCGGGCGCACCGGATCCCGCTCCGGATCCAGGCGTGGCGCGTGTTCGCCGAGCCTTTCCCAGAGCGCTCGCAGCAGGCGCTCCTCGAAGTCGACGAGCGCCGGGCTGCCGGCGGCCCGCTCGGCCGATTGCCGGAGCTTGGCGCGACCGAGCTCGGAGACCGCCGGGTCGATCGTCCGGAGCGCGGGCGTCTCTTCGAGCAGCCAGTCGAGCGCCGCGCCCCGCGGGACCTCGAACAGGTGGCGCAATCGAAGCTCCCACAGATCGCGCACGCGGGGGCCCCCGGGGAAGGCGTGTTGCGCCGGGTCCGGGCCGTATGCGTCGAGCACGGCCCTCAGATCGGCTTCGCGGATCCGGCCGGTCGCGAGGTGCTCGGCGAAGGCTCGTTCGGTCAGGTAGGGTTCCGCGCCATAGATCGCGCTCGCCGTGGCGACCGCGTCCTCGAAGCGCTGGTGCTCGAAGGCATGCAGCACGTTGTGGTGCACGAACACGCCGATCGGCCCTTGAGTGGGCAGCAGGCGCGCCGCGGCTTGCAGGGCGGCGATGAGATCGTCGGGCTCGGCGCTCGCCGAGCGCCTGGGGCTCGGGGACGCGCTGAGCATCAGGTCGACGCCTCGCTCGCGGCGAGCTTGCGTGCCGCCATCGGGTGATCGGACACCGGCCGGTGTCGGTCCAGGCCAGCGATGACGAAGCCGATCTCTCGCTGCTCGAACTGGCCCTTGAGCTCGTGCAGCTTCGCCATCACGGTGTGGTCGACGAGGCGGGTGCTCGACAGGTCGACCACGACCTCGGAGGCACCGCCGGCGTGCCGCTCGATGCATCGCTTGAGCCCGATCCAGCTGGTGAACACCGCCGCGCGTTGGACGGCGAGCACGACCCGGCCGTCCTCGGTCTTGTCGACCTCCACCCGTGGCCGCAGCAAAGAAGCGATCGGCGCGCCGTTCAGGACGTGCAGCAGGGCCTCGACGCCGATCCCGATCGCGATGCCGACCAGCAGGTCGGTGGCGAGCACGCCGATGATGGTCGCGACGTAGACCGCGAACTGGTCCGTTCCGATCTTGAGCACATGGACGAACTCCTTGGGATGCGCCAGCCGAAACCCGGTGTACACGAGCATCGCCCCGAGCGCCGACAGCGGGATCAGCGAGATGAGCGCGGGCACCGCCGCCACGAAGCCGAGCAGCAAAAGGCCATGGTAGAGGTTCGCGTAGCGGGTCCGAGCTCCATTGTCGAGGTTGGCGCGGCTGCGCACGATCTCCGAGATCATCGGCAGACCCCCGGTCAAGGCAGACAAAAGGTTGCCCACGCCGACCGCGGTGTTGTCACGATCGAAGTTCGTTCGGCGGCGGAAGGGATCGATCAGGTCCATCGCCTTGGCGCTGAGCAAGGACTCCAGCGTCCCGATCACGGCGAACATCAACACCCAGTGCCAGGCGCTGACCTGCGACAAGCCCGAGAAGTCGGGCAAAGCCACCGCCGAGAACAGGTCGTGCGGCACGTTGACCAGAAACTGCCTGCCGATCACGTGCTCTTGACCGTTCCAGACGTAGGTGTGCGACTCCGCGTCGAACCCCAGGAAGATCCCCAGCGGGACCGACACAACGACGACCACGATGGCGGCCGGGATACGGCGCAGGTGACGCTGTCGGATCAGCGGCCAGAAGAACATGATGGCGAGGCTGAGGGCGCCGATCAGGCCGACGGCGGGGTTCGTGTGGGCCAGCTCGCTCGGGATGCCGAGGAGCAGCTCGATGGGGCCGCCCTTGGCGGACTCACCCAAGGCGACCGGGATTTGTTTGGCGACGATGATGATCCCGATGGCGGCCAACATCCCGTGAACGGCAGAGGTCGGGAAGAACTCGCCGAGGATGCCGCCGCGCAACAGACCGAAGGCGATCTGGAGGACCGCTGCCGCCACACCGACGCCCAGCGCGAGCTGATAGGCGTGCTGGTCCGCGGCCGACCAGGTGCCGTCGATGAAGCCGTTCCCGCCGAACTCCGAGACGCAGCCGATGGCCACCACGATCAAGCCAGCCGCCGGACCTTTGATGGTCAGCTCGGAATCGCTGATGAACGCGGACACGATGCCGCCGATGACCGCCGTGAAGATGCCGGCGATGGGCGGGTAGCCGCAAGCCAGCGAGATGCCCAGACACAGCGGCAGGGCGATGAGAAAGACGAGGAAGCCGGAGAGCAGATCGCTCTTCCAATGGCGTTTCAAGCCAGAGAGGTTCCCGACGGGCACTTCAGCGATGGGCGCGTCGGCTTGGGGTGACGAAGGCTGAGTCATGACATGATCTCGAGATAAAACTGGGGTGACGACGGGCGAGACAGCACCTGTGCCAAACGGCCGTGGAGGCTGGACACGAGTCGCAGCTCGAGCACTGTCGCGTCGCCGGAATCGGCGAGCGTGGCCAGAGCGCTGATCCGTTGGTTTGGACAGGCGCGCGATCCGCGAATGGACCCCTCCCGAATGGGGATCTTATTTCGAAAACGCCCAATGACGTTCGCGGCTTGTCGCTGTGAAAAACGATTATTGGTCGGGGTGAGACAGCTCGCCCCAAACCCGGTGATCGCTCTGAAGCACGGCTTCGTCGTCAGCCTCGAGGCCCCGACGGGTCGGGAAATCCTCTCCCGACTTCACGGCTTGGCGCTGCAGGTGGACCCGGGTTTTTCGCGACCAGGGTTGCTAGCTGCAGGCTTGCTTCGACCCTTCGACAAGGCAAGGGATCGATGCCGTCTGCGCGATCACCGCGCAACGCTCGGGCGCCGAGCGAGCGCGGTCATGCCGCGCGACCCAGGACCGCGCTTGCGATCCCTCACGCGCGGGGAGGTGCGCGCGCTTCGAGCGGTGATCGATAGCGGACCTGTGACGAAAAAATCGCGGATTTTGCCTGAAATCCGGCCTGAAGGGTGTCGTCGAAGCAGCTCGACTGCCGGTCGAAGAGCACGAGCTCGCTCGAGTCTTCCGGATCCGCTTCACCCCCGACCGCGCTCTCTGGGTCGATGGGCGAGCCTTCCCCTTCAGCCGCCGCCAACGGCCCCGGTTCACTCGGCTCGAGGGCGGTTACTACCCCGGGCGCTCGGGACCAGAGCTCCGGGGTCACATTCTGCCCCCCCAACAACCACCATGTGGCGACGCTCAGGGCGAGCGCGGCGATAGCGTAGGCCGCGCCAAAACCTCGGGGAGCTCCTCGAGCTGGCCGCGTTCGCCGTCTCACGAGGCAGTAACTGCCGCAGGTCGGAGGATTGTGCAAGCAATTTCTGGGGAGGGAGAGAACGACAAGCTACCAATGTCTAATCGACTCATATGCTTGACGTCTGTCATGAGGATTGAAATACGTTGGTCATGAGTGCGGTGAGCCGAGGTGGGGCGCCCCGAGGGCGGCGCGCCCAGAACGCGGTCGGCACGCCGCGATCTCCGTCCGCGACGGAGGGTTCGGACTCAGCAGAGGGATGACGTCGAGGGGATAAAGTTCAATGAGCTCATCGAAGAGGATCGCGAAGCAGCTCTTGGATCGATTGCTGCTTGGGAATGGCCGCTACGTTTCGTCTCGGGACACCGCGGCTCAGCGCTGGCAGAAGCGCGCCGCGGTCGAACGTCGCCACCCCTTCGCCGCCGTTCTCGTCTGCTCCGACATTGGTGTCGTGCCGGAGCGGATGTTCGATCTCGAGCCCGGCGCGCTCTACGTGCTGCAGTCGGCCGCCAACGTGGTGGGGGAGGCCGAAGCTGCTGGCGCCTTGTTCGCGAGCCATCAGTACGGGATCGAGCTGTTCCTGGTGATCGGGCACACGCCGTGCGCGGCGTGCGCCGCCGCCGTGGATCGCAGCCAGCCCCAGACGTTGACGGCGCTCGACGCCACGGCCGCTCACCTGGTTCGTCACACCGACGAGCCCGACGACGCGTCGTCGTTTCTGGCGCGGGCCCATGCGGTCCGGATGGCGCACGACCTACGCTCGAAGGTGATCGACGTTCAGGCGTCGGTGGTCGCGGCGCACTTGGATGAACGCTCCGGAAGGATCCGGTTGCTGCAGGACGCCTGACGCACTTGGTCTCCGTCGAAACCCGGAGCCTGCGCGCGGCAATGATCGCCCCGCCCGTCAGATGAGTCCGAGGTGTTCGATCAGGATCTTCGTTCCCAGGCCGATCAGGAACACGCCGCCCAAGCCTTCCAGCTGGCCCCCGATGGCGCGGCCGAAGCGGCGGCCGGCGAAGGCTCCGAGAGCCGTCGCCACCGCCGTCACACCGCCGATGACGGTCAAGGAGAGCAGCAGCGGGGCGCCGAGCCAGGGCAAGGTCACCCCAGCAGCCAGAGCGTCGATGCTGGTCGCGATCGCGAGCAGCAGCAGCGTTCGCAGGTCGAAGAGGACGTCGTCCGAGCGTCGATGCTCGGTCGGGCGGGCGCGCGCCTCCCAGAGCATCTTCGCCCCGATCGATCCCAGCACCACGAACGCGACCCAATGGTCCCAGTCCCTGACCAGCGCGCAGAAGGCGGTGCCCAGCCAAAAGCCACCGATCGGCATGAGCGCCTGAAACCCGCCGAAGAGCAGCGCCATCAGCGCGACATGGCCAGGCCGGAGCCGCGTCGCCGCGAGACCCCGCGCGGCTGCGACCGCCGTGGCGTCCATGGCCAGGCCAAGGGCCAGAGCGAAGATCGAAGCGAGGTCCATGTCGACGAAATGGCGGGCACCAGCGCGGCGCATCGCCGGTCGCCGCTAGCCTACGTTGGCGTGCCGGACGTTCAAGGCGACGTGAGATCATCGGGCACGCGCTGGGTCGCCCGGCGACGGGCCGAGCCATCGCTCGGATGTCGCGATGCGTTGGCAGGAAATGCTTGCGAGGTGACCTGAGGCTGCCAGACTCGGAGCCACTCGGAGGGGAGGCTTCGAGCGCTCGGCATGAAGCTCGTTCATCGCATTTCGATGCGCACAATGTGCGTCATCCTGCTCGCTTTGGCGGCGGTGGGCGTGGGCTCCCGTGACCCGCTGCTGGACCTCGCTCAGCGCGGTCTGCGGTCGGTCGTCGAAGCAAAGATCGCCGGAGAGCTGGGGCAGCCGACGTCCGTCGCTCACGTGGCGCTCACCCCCGAGGGCCTCGAGCTGGAGGGCGTCGTCCTTGGGGGCGCGGCGTTCGCCGCCCGCCATGTGCGCGTGCGGTTCGACTGGCTCGACCTGCTCGCGCCTGGCGGGCCGAAGCCCCGCGCCTTCGGGCTCGAGGGCGTCCGAGCGGTGTGGCACGCGGATCAGGGGCCAGCGAGCGGCCCGCCGCCCGCGGAGCTGGTTCGTGAGCTCGCCGACGCCGGCATCGAGGACGTCTCCGCGCGCGATCTCGACCTGACGATTCGAAGCAACGGCGCAGCGGTGCGGCTGTCGGACGCAGTGTTCACCGCCGAGGCCGAGGCGCCGGGGGAGTTTGACGTACGACTCTCGGGCGCGCTCCGCCGGGGCGCCGAGCGCGCGGCCGTGACGGCGCGCGGGAACCTGGATCCCACGCGGCTTCGGCTCGACGAGGTCGTGCTGGAGACCGACACCGGCGCGTCGCGCTCCAGCGCGGAGCTGCGCTTCGGGGGCGACGGGTCTTCGATGGCGCTGTCCGGGTCGATGCGGCTCCGCGGGAGGTTCTTGCACTCGATGCTGGCCGAGGTCGCGCGCGACCTGCCGGAGGGGTTCGCCTTCGACGCGGCCAGCGCCCACGTCGAGGGATCGATCGAGGGGCTGCTGCTGCCAGCAGGGGGCGTGACAGGGCTTGGTCGCGTCGAGCTGAAGCACGTGGCGCTCACGCTGCCGGGGCCTGCGCCGAAGCTCGAGCTCAGCTCGCTCGCGCTCGATCTCGCCCGCACGCCGGCGGGCGTGCGAGCGCAGCGCTTTCGAGCCACCGCCGAGGGGTACTCGGCCGAAGGCAGCTTCGCGCCGACCGGCGAGGGCGGCGCCGTTCGCCTCCGTTTGCGGTTCGACGACCTGCGCGCCTTGCGGCGCGTGGTCGGACAAGATCGAATCCTGCAGCACCTGCGGCAGGCGGAGCACCCCGGCTCGAAGCAGATCGAGATCGAGGGCGCGCTCGACGTGACGTCCGAGGACGTGTGGGCGCGCGGGACGATCACGGCGAAGAACCTGCGGGTCCGTCCGCCGGTCGGCACCGACGATCTCTCGTTCCGGCGCGCCTCGGCCCGGTTCGACTATCGACGGCGCGGCGGAGAGGAGGCGCTCGGTCTGAGCGAGGTCGACCTCGACGGCGATCAGGGGCGGCTGCGAGGGCAAGCCCGCGTCACCCCGTCCGGGCAGCGCGCCGAGCTTCGGATCTCGAAGCTGGACGCGCGACGCCTGGGGCAGCTCGTGCCGGGCGGCTTCGAGCGCGGGAGGATCGACGGCACCCTTCGGGTCCAGGCCTCGGCGCGGCGATCGCCGGTGCTGAGCGGCCAGCTCGCGCTCAGCGATGCGCTGTGGGCGCTGCCCGTGGCGACCGAGGGGTTGCCCGACGCCCTCTCGATCCGCCAGGCGTCGGCGGACATCGCGGTCGACGGCGCCAAGGGCCGGCTGAGCGAGCTTCGGGTCGACGCGGAGATCGGGACCGTCGAGGGTGAGATCGACTGGAGCGACGAGACCCATCGCGCTCGGCTCCGTGTCGTGCCCGCGGACGTCCGACGCCTCACCGCAGCCTTGCCGGGCGTGCTCGACGGTCGGCTCGAGCTGACCGCCGATCTGCGCGGCAAGGCGACCGAGCCGGTGCAAGAGGTCTCCGGCCACATCGCGCTCTCCGGGGGGCGCTGGTCAGCGCCGCCGGATGCGCCGGTGTGCCTGGATGCGGTGGCCATTCATTCCGCCGCTGCCGACTATCGCGTAAAGGGCGAGCGCCTGGTGCTCGATCGAGTGGCGCTCGACACGAGCGTCGGGCGGGCGCAGGGCCGCGTCGAGCACGCGGGCGTCACGACCCGGATCACCGCGGACCTCGGCGCACGCGACGCGGGGCGGGTGTTGAACGTTTTTCCCGACCTGCAGAACCTCGTCGAGCTGGGCCACGGCACGGCGCGGATCGCCCTCACGCTGTCGCCGGCCGGGCTCTCGGGCCGTGTGGACGGGTGGGTCCGCAGCGGCCGATTGGTGCTGCCGGATGTCGCGACGAACACGCCGAGCCGCCACCCCGTCGACTGGGCGACGTTCGCCTACGAGTTTCAGCCGGGCTGGCACCGCGTGCGCCACTTGAAGGTGCGCGGTCCCGAGCTCAACGCGGACCTGAACGCGACCTGGCTGGACGAGGGAAGGGTGGCCGGCAGCGGCCGCCTGTGGCTGACCCGCGCGTACACTTCCAAGCTCGCCGGTGGTTGGGGGTTTGCGCTGCGCGCCTTGGGCTACCGGCAAATCAATACGCCCTTCACCTTGAGCGGCACGAGCGACGACACCCGCCTCGACGCTGCGGCCGCCCACGGCTGGCGCTGGCGGTTGCTGCGCACCGGCGTGCCCGACGAGCTCGAGCGCATCGCGCGCGGCGAAGCGCCGCTGTTCAGCGCTGCCTCCGCGTCCGGCGGCTGCTCGGATCGAGCCTCGCGTTGAGCCAGAGCGACAAACGGTGTGCAGCGCAGAGCGTTTGTCGCGGAAAATGAGACCCTCTAAATCTAGATCTCGGCGCGGCGCAGGCGCAGCGCGTTGGCGATCACCGACACGGAGCTGAAGCTCATGGCGGCGGCGGCGATCATGGGACTCAAGAGCAGCCCGAACGGCGGGTAGAGCACACCCGCCGCGACCGGCACGCCCAGGCTGTTGTAGACGAACGCGAAGAACAGGTTCTGTTTGATGTTCGTCATGGCCCGGCGAGACAGCCGGCGCGCGCGCACGATGCCGCGCAGATCGCCCTTGACCAGGGTGCCGCCTGCGCTTTGCATCGCCACGTCGGTCCCCGTGCCCATGGCGATGCCGACCCCGGCCTGGGCGCGCGCGGGAGCGTCGGCGGTGCCGTCGCCGGCCATCGCCCCGACAGCGC